>Ga0099364_10009272_pt1 | contig 13679 bp, 11 predicted proteins | sample TergutTh196P3_FD_73070 | JGI IMG/M metagenome (GOLD analysis project Ga0099364, IMG submission 73070) | Microcerotermes parvus P3 segment gut microbial communities from Pointe-Noire, Republic of the Congo - Th196 P3 | ecosystem: Host-associated > Arthropoda: Insects > Digestive system > Gut ...
CTATGCCGCTCGCTCGGCATGAAAATCGAATATCTCCACGCAAGCGGCCACGCCTACCGCGAGCAGCTCGAAACCGCCGTATTGCGGCTGAACCCAACGGCGCTTGTGCCGATTCATACAGAGTGCGCAGACATGTTCCGGGAATTTCACGATAATGTGGTTTTGCTTGATGATGGAGGTGAGATTGAGCAATGGATGATTTGAATATCTACGATATTTACAATACAAGAATAGACGAACTACCTGATTCAATCGGCGAACTTACCGAATTGCGCGAGTTGCACCTGGGTCAAACAAAGCTATCAAGATTACCTGAATCAATCGGCAATCTTTCTAAATTAGAAGTATTGCATTTTAACCATACAGAAATTGCGGAATTACCCGAATCAATCGGAAACCTAACCTCGCTTAGAAGTATAAATGCCCACGGTTCAAAAATAGAATACCTGCCTGAATCGCTTGGAAATCTGACGGCTTTGGAGCATTTGAGTATTTACTATATGCCGCTTAAAGAACTGCCGGAATCTATCGGAAACTTAACAAAACTAAAGTCTTTATGGATACAGCAAACCAATATCAGCAAATTGCCGGATTCAATCGGTAATCTTACCAATTTGGTAGATTTTCAATATGATGATGAATTAAAAGAGCAATTGCCAGAATCATTTAAAGATAAGTTTTACTATAAAACATATTTTGATTTTTTCTGCAAAAACAGCAAAAGAAGTGAGCTGTTTGCCTGCCAAGTTTTTCTCAAGGACAACACGCTCAAACTCATAGAAAACGACCATAAAATGCTAAATGAAGTGGACGAAGAACAAATCCTTTGTTTTCGAGGGCTATTTGGGAGTTGTACAGGTACATGGGATGAGGATAGCGGCGTTCAGGAATACTATTCAATGTTCGATGAAGTTGAATCGCGTTCACAAAAGTGTTTCAAAGAAGGAACATTTAGTGCATCTTCTAGGGGTTATAGTATCCATGATGCCGACACCAGCCCGCTGGATACATACGATTTATTTAAGATATGCACATTATATGACTTGATTGAGGAAGGTATCAGTTATGAGACAGTTGAATCGCTGATACCGCAATTGTTTCAGCATTATGACAAAGTGTTAAAACCTTGGGCTGAAAGCCATAAGGAATTTCTCGACGATTGGGATGGCAGAATAAATCGTTTCAAGAAACGCCGCGGGATGCTGAAGGACTAACGCATTGGAAAACGATATTGTTTTTGTTCCATTATTGCGCTCCGCTGGTCGTTTCATATGTCCAATCTACAATACCGCCAAAATCGTAGACGTTTGTGTAGCCCATTTCTATCAATTCGTTCGCGGCTGCCGCGCTTCTGGCGCCGCTCCCGCAATAAATCAAGATAATCGCTTCTTTGTCGGGCAGCGCGTCAGGAGCGCGCTCCCTGATTTCAAGATGGGGAATCAAAACCGAGCCGTCAATACGACGTTCAAGGTACTCGTCATCCGTGCGGACATCCAGAAGGATAAACGGTTCGTCCCCGCCCATCATCTCCTTTGCCTGTTCCGCAGTAATTCTTTGGTATGCGGCAACGCTGTCCTGCGGACTCGTTTCTGTTGCGTCATTTGCGCACCCAACCGTCAATATAAGCACAACCAACAACAAAACTGCTGTAATTTTCTTCAAGATACGTACTATCATTGCTGCTCCTTGATACCCTACATGCTGAGTTTATAGAGCGAATACTGATTAAGCGAAACGCCATCCTTCTCAGCTTCGGCGCGAAAGGGCAACAGGGTGGCGCACAAAACTTAACTTAACGCTTTATAAAGTTGTTCAATTGAAATCGTGCTGACATCGCCTATTCTATAATGCTTGTGTCCGTCCAAACTGCCGTCATTTATCAATAAGGCTTTGATTTTTTCCTTCTGATAAATGTCGAATCCAAAGATTAGTAATCCGCATTTTTCGCAGACAGCTTCTGGTCGATGTAGTTTGGTGCCGAATAGCAGGTTGTATTCTGTAAAGGCTTTAGCATATTCCTCGAGAATGGCATTCTTGTTTTTTTCTATTTGAGCATTGTATTTTGTTAATTGCTTTATAACGGCTGGTTTACTTCCTTCTTCTGCCCAAATTTCCGAATTTGAATAGTGCTTGGCTTCACAGAAAAGCAAGCGTTTTTCAACGTTATCATAAAGCACAATATCTATCATATCGTTGCTTCGCTTTCCCTTGTTGGCTGTTGCCTTTTCAAACGCAGCCTCTATATCAATCAGAAAAAAGCGATTGTCCCTATTCCTTCCGGTGGGGGCATAACGATATAGCTTTGAAACACCTTCAGGCTCAACGGATGTAAATAACGCAGCTTGCGTTTTAATATTCTCATATCCGTCCACGAAACTCGTTTCCATTTTTATTTTTTCAAGCCCCTCTTCGGACACATAAGGATATTCCATCTCATTCTTAGAAACCAGAGCATACTTGTAATGCGTAGAAAAGCGATTGCGTTTATATTCGAAAAGAGAACAACCTTTATAATAAAACGAAGCGTATCCACCACGTATTGCAATAAAGATATCGCTTTTCTCCTTTTCAGCATCTTTCTTTAATTTTGATGTAAACAATAACTCATCTTTTAGGTTGTCAATCATACTACCTAACCCGCGCCTAAAATCAGCCATGCTAAAATCCTCCCTTATAATATAATATCTGCACATTGTATCACAGTAAGACGTGAAAAACTACAACTTTTCTTGTTCGCGCCATACCGTTGTCCTTCAGTTCTCGCCGCCATATGTTATACTGTCATCAAAGGCGGTGAACGAAGTGCCGAAACAAGCAGCCGAAACAATAAAACACAGCGCCAAGAGATGCACAAAAACGTAGTTTTACTTGACGATAGTGAAATATTGGATTGTATCGGAGGACTGAAAAATGTACTTTAACTGGAAAGGATATAGTTTTCTTCTAAAAACTAAAGACCCAAAATTACCAGAACGAAAAGAGGTTGTTTCAGATAAGGTAGCGGCTATAAATAAAGCATCAGATGATTATTTTCGCCAACACTTTGGTGAAAAGGTTTTAGAAATAGCGAAGAAAAATTCCGAAGAACGGAGAAGCGGTAAATCATGGCTTTCAAAAGATATATTCGATTATTTTTCTCCAACCTATCCAAAAATAGGCGATGTTTGGCGTATTTATTTTGATGATATAGAATACAACACAAATTATCCCGAGCCAATTATTATAACAGTAGAATCGGTTGTTATTGTTGAGGAAGCGAAAGATTTCACATATACTTCAGGAGGGCAAAATTTTCTCGATACCAGCGCAAAAATCAGGATAATTCCTTTAATCTCGAAGGATAGCGATTTACCCTGCGACCTTATGAGTGATAATCAATTTTGCATAGAAATATATGATTTAGAGTTAGCAAAATTGGAACGTCCGGTATTGGCTTTGATTTCCAATGTTATGACTCTTACGCTTGAAAATACGCTCCAAAAGCAAGGGGAATTAAGTACAGATGATTTCTTGGTAGTAAAGCAAGCATTAGTAAAAACAGATGCCAGTGTAGGCGCGTTGTGTGATTGCGGTACTCATGTGCAAGAAAGAGGCACAACATGAGAACCCGTATTCAATAAAACCCAAAAAGAGCCGATATATCCCATATACGAAAGAAAGAGGTAAGGCATGGGATATCCAACAGATTTAACAGACACCCAATGGGAATTGATAAAGCACATATTCGAGAGTAATAAAGGAGAATTCTTGTATGCCGTTTTGCACTGTATGGGATTATGAAGTTGATCCACAATTCATAAATTTTTTTGATGGATTTATTAAGGATGGCGGCGACATTATCTATGCCGCTGTTAAAGTCGGCTCCAGCGAGCTTGAAAATTATCGCTTACTTGAACCATTTGACGTACGCGGCGGTCGCGTCCTGTATGAAATGCCAGATTTTCTTGCTATATTCAGCCCGGAGCATTATGACATTGCCGTATATAGATATAAGCCGGGCGGTCTTTGCGGCTTTGTGGAAACAAAAAGCGGCAAGGTAATCACGCCTGCTCAGTTTTCCGAGGTTCAGCCGTTTTATAACCAGAAATATGCACAGGCGTGTTACCCTGATGGGCAAACGGTGTTTATTGACACGGCAGGGCAACCGCTGTCGCGCGACGGATATAATGATTTACTCGATACATACAGGCTATGAATGTCCCGGCGCGACATGGGAACATGGCATGAAGTCTTTAATGCACAGGTGTATTACCCAGATGCTATTTGGCGCTGTATAACATTACCTTCACTATGCTATCGAGCTGTGCCATATGGTTGTCGTTTTGTTTGTTTTCTGTATGCTATACTACTCATACGGCTGGGAAATACAGTATAAATTGTTTCAAGAAAAGCTGTGGGATGCTGTAGGACTAACGCATTGGAAAATGATAATGTTTTTATTAGGAGAAATGATAATGATTATTGAGCAGATATTGACAGAAGAAATAGCGGCGGAAATGACCGGCGATGTGTGCATACCGGACGGATACACGAAAATTGACGCATGGGCTTTTTGCGAGCGCGCTGACGTCACCGGCGTCATCATTCCGCCGAGCGTTAAAACTATTGATAGCATGGCGTTTTTTAGATGCGCGAATCTTGTATCAATAACTATTTCAGAAAGCGTCACAAATATCGCGGCGGACGCATTCTGCCTTTGCTGGGATTTAAAGCGATTTACTGTTGTGAAAGATAACCCCGAATACTGCGATGTTGGCGGTGTGCTTTACAGCAAGGATAAAACGACTTTAGTCAGGTATCCGATCGGCAATAAACGAAAGAAATATGCCGTGCCTGACGGGACTATATCCATCGCCGAGAGGGGCTTTTATAGTTGTCAGCATCTTCAGGCAATAAAGCTTCCGAGCAGCGTGAAAAAAATCGGGAAACATGCGTTCTGTGCATGCGAAGAACTTCAAAGCATCAATCTTCCCGACGGCATAAATAGAATCGAGAAAGAAACATTTTGCGAGTGCAACGCCCTCCGGGACATTAACATACCCGGCAGCGTAAGCAGCATAGGTATAGATGCATTCAGGGATTGTTCGTGCTTAAAGGAAATAACAATACCCGAAGGCATATCGGTTATTGAGGACCGTACCTTTGCCAGTTGCAACCTTGAAAGTATAACCATCCCCGAAAGCGTGACGACTATCGGAGCGTGCGCATTTCTAGGATGTAAGCTCGAAAACTTAGTAATCCCCGACAATGTGACGAACATTGGGTACAATGCGTTTTGCGGTTGTAATTTTAAACGAGTACATATCCCTGCCGCTGTTGCGGAAATAGGACATGGCGCAATTGGCAGCAAGAACCTTAGGGAAATCACTGTCAATTCCGATAACCGCAACTACTGCGATATTGACGGAGTGTTGTTCACAAAAGATAAAAAAACGCTCCATACATATCCTTCCGGCAAAGAGCAAGTTGATTACGTCATCCCCGATACCGTTACGGTCATTGAAAACGATGCATTTCGTGATTGCAAGGCGCTCGAAAACGTTGTATTCCCCGATGGAGTCACACGCATAGGGAAAGCTGCGTTTTGCGGCTGCATTAATCTAAAGGAAGTTACGCTGCCCGCAAGCTTAGAGGTTATTGAGGACAATGTGTTTCATGGCTGCTATAATCTTTCAAGCGTCACATTTAATAATAGTCTCGAATGTATCGGCTATTCGGCATTCGGATATTGCATAAGCATAAAACACGTTACGTTACCGGACAGTCTTGTTACAATTGAAGAATTGGCGTTTCAACACTGTGAGGTGCTTAAAAGTGTTACTATTCCGGCTAGTGTCAAGAGCCTCGACCCAACGGCTTTCAAAATTTGCGAGCGCCTCGTAAAAGTCACCGTTCATCCGGATAATCCGTACTTTCGTGATATTGGCGGCGTGATTTTTAGTAAAGACGGAACGGTCTTGCACTCTTTTCCGTATTATCGGGCTGCTGATTATGTTATTCCTGACGGTGTAAAACATATCGGAGACTGCGCATTCCTCTACTCACATCTGAAAACCATCAGCATGCCTGATGGCGTAATGACTATTGGCAAAGCCGCGTTTTGTCACAGTACAATGCCAGAAAGCGTCACAATACCGGACAGTGTCGTCGCGATCGAAGGCGACGCTTTTTGGTGCAGCAAGATCAAAAATGTCACAATTCCCGCAAATGTGGTTAGCATAGGGTACAGGGCTTTCTACAATGGGGAAGAAGGGGTCGTAATCCGGGGCGCCCCCGGCTCGGCGGCAGAGCGGTACGCATTGGAAAACGATATTGTTTTTATGGAATGATGAGCTTATGCACATATATGATTTTTTCAATTCGACTGATACTGCCGAGTGAGTCCCTTACCTTGGTATATCATCAACCGTCTCCGGCTGTACCATCCCGTTGTTGGCCATAAAGTTTCGGACATCCTCATATATATCCTCCGGGACATCATCCCATCCATCGCCAATGCGTCCCGGAAACACTCTGGGCGTTTTTTCGAGGATTCTTGCGTAATACATGATTTCGACCTCAACCCAAGCGTTGTAAGCGGCGTCGGGTAGTTCGTCATAGTCAAATATCGGCTTTAATATCAGTTCGCTGTATGTGCTTAGAGGCTTAAGCGGATTTTCTAAAACATCACGTATCAGACCATATTTATCATCCTTTTGAGTGAGACGAAAACGCTCCGCGTGAAAATGCTCATCAAAAGATAGATTTTTGCGTCTTTTTTCAGGAGGAAAGTCATAAATAATAGCCGGTTCTTCAGTAAAGCCGTTTGAAATACAAAAGCTTTCTTCGAAGTTAATAATCCCATAAGTATCACGGCCATCTTTTCCCCTTGCCGTCCTGACTGTAAAACCGCCCATACCGTCCCACGATATTTCACCCCGGAGCGGCTCAAGCAGTTCATTGCCTTCGCTATCGACAACGCCCCATCCATCCGCGGTTTGAAAAACGAAAAAAACACCATGATGCGATTTAATAATCCCAACATATCCTGTATCTGTTATAATCTCTCCCTTAGTGTTAATAAGACCACTGTATACGCCGTCCCTGATTCTTTTCGATTCTTCTGCCGTCTCACGCGATGTTCCGTTTTTTATCAAATACTCATCATCGCTGCCTACCGCGCCTCCAAATATCGCGGCGCCGAAAGCGTTGAAATCCGCGCAGTATCCCATTTCCGGCGGAATGTGAATCCGCCCCGTTTTCGTATCGCAGTAGCCGTACTTAACGTCGTAGTCTTCTGTGCTGCAATAGTAGTCGTACCAACCGCGCACCAGACTATCTTCGCCATTGTTGTACTTACCCCATTCGCATTCCGTTGAAAACGGCAAAAGGTCAAAATGCATATTCTTCGCGAGTTCAATTGCGAAAAACGGAGGGTAATAGCACTGGCCGCCCGAGCAGTAGGCGGGCTTCATATCGGCGCGTTTTGGCGCAGGTAGAAGTACGCATCCGTCAAGGATAATGCCGTCAACCTCGATGTCTGCATCAGTGAAATGAGCTTTGCATTTTTCCATGATCTATTCTCCAATACTTTTGAGACAGTTTACTTGGGTATTCCGCTAAACACTTCCTTAAATGCGATAACACGCTACGTGACCACATCGAATATCCTCGTGCCTTCGTACTCAACCCATTTCGCGTATGGCTGCTTTCCGGCGTTATTGCGGAAATCGAAAGTCAGCAGATAGCCTTCTTTCGCGCCCCTGCTTACCATATAGCCGTGCAGTTGCTCATATGCCTTCTCATGCACCGCCTCGCCGCGCCATAGCTTTAGTTCGATGATATACTGCTCCCGTCCGAAATCCACGACTATATCCATGCGGCGCATATCCGTGAGCTGGCTTTCGATGTGGTAGAACCCATGCCCGTTAATCAGCGGCGCAAGGTAGGACAGGAATATGAGGCGGCCTTCGCGCTCTATGAACTCAGCGTCGCGTTCGTTCCACAGATGCGCGTAATGCTCCGCGAACTTGACAAGGCACTGCTCCATGTCAAACCGCCCGTTTTTTACTATGTCATTTTTCAAAACCATTGAGGCTTGCTTCGTTGATGTGAAGTTTTTTGACAAGAAGTAGTCATAGATACGGATTTCAAAAATCCTGTTTGCCACGACAGCCTTATTGCGTTCCCCCTCCCTTATGAAACCGTACATATCTCCAAGGCCTATTAAAGGGTTATCTATTCTGAACCTGGATTCAATACCTACGAAAAGCAAATCGTACATGAAGTCGTAAAGTGCTTTGTTGTTTTCCAGATTCTTTATCAAATCGTCAAACAAAGTGTTTTTTTCCCCGTGTATCACTAACGCCGCGTTTTGGACGCCGGATAATGTCCAGTCCTTGTCCAGTTCCTCGTCTATGCACTGGCAGATTCTCGAAACCAGAAAGGGGTACCCGCTCGTGTAGCTGTGTATTTCCTCCGAAACCGCCGTTATATCCATGCCCGTACTGTGGTCAGATTCGTACTGGATAAGCATTGTAGCTATCTCGGCGGGGCTAAACGACAGGTCTACGTCAAACTTCACCGCTATGTTCCACGGGGAGTTGTACATTTTCTGTTCTTCATGCACAATGCCGCCTGTCCCCTCGCCCGCTATTTTCAGCTTTATGTTCCTTATATCGTAAACGCCCGCGAGGATGACGCTATGGAACGTGTAGTCCTTATTGTTCTGCCTCGCCAAAAACTTGCTGCGGAGCATCGCGAGAAAGCGGATGAACACGCGGTTGTTGCTAGTCGCGTCCACCTCGTCTACCATCAGGACTACCTTGCGTTCCCTGTGCGCCTGGCTGCCGGGGCCTTCCGGGGCAGGTTCGCACATATTGGTGATGTGTTCGCTTAAATCTAGAAATGATGCGACATTCGGGTCTGCCCATCTTTTTTTGCAGTCTTCCGAAGCGTCTGAAAACCGGAGCGCTTTGCGTATAATTTCAAGAAAAGCCCGGCAAAAGTTCGCCTCCGATTCAAAGCTGACGATGCCAAGCCCCTCAAAGCTAACCGAAACTACCAGATACTCATCAAGCAGCTCTCTTTCAAGGCATGCCAAAGTAGTGCTCTTGCCATACTGTCTTGCGCGGTTTATCGTGAAGTAGCACTGGTCATCCACCAGCTTCCTTATCTTCTCAATCTTCCCGCTGATGTCAACCATATAGTTCTTCTCGGGCACACATATCCCGGTTACATTGAATCTGCGCATCATAAACATCCCCTTGCATGAATATGAGTAAATACTATCACAATATACGCGCAATGACAAGGCGTATCATACGTCTGGGTAATGTAGTGAACCTGATACTCCTTCAACTCTTTTCGTGGGTGCGGCTTATGTAAAAAGATAGGAACGTTCCCGTTTCTAAACTTCACACGCGAACCGCTCGTCTTGCCTTTGTCAGATTCTCCGAATCCCAATAACTCAAGCAAATTTCGCGCCTCTTCAAATGTAAAATCACGAGGTACGCTCTTAAGCCGTGCTATTAGCTTTTCCTTTTTCCCCACATTACCACCTCTGCGATAATATTATCACAAACGATTGCCGATTGCAACTATTAAATAGTGGCGCTAGTATGTCCCACAGTGGTTGAAGATAATGCAAAAATAATATGTCGTGTTACAAATAAACACGACATATTGTTAATTTGATGTTGCATAAATTAATCGAACCTTAGTGCAATACACGTTGAAGACGGGTCGACGGAAAACAAAACCGGATTAAACCCATCTATTACAGCCTCATACTCGACAGAACTGCCATTGATTTCATGAGCAGCAATAAGGTGATTTGTAAACCCCCATTTGTCGGTGGTAATTGTAATAGAGTCAGAACTCAGTGCTTCCATATTGGCGATTCTTATCTGAACATTTCTTTCAGTAATTGGGTTATAATTTGAATCCAATGCCTTGATAAAAACTGGTATTTCAGTAAAAGCGGGAACAAAGTACTCGCGATTTTGGTTGCGCTCTACTAAAAATGATAACTCTCCGAGCATTGGGGAACCAGCTGGAGAAACGACTGCAATTGTGTGATATCCTTCAGGGATATTATTGAATGGAATCTGCGATTTATCATTCTCGTCTTCAATGCTGAACATCTCCATTATCTCCCCGTTGCTCTCTAGATAAATGTACCCGACACCTAACTCTGCCATAGTAAGTGGAGATGAGGAAGTAATACGGCTACCTACGGCTAACTTATTATCCCTCCATGTTTCAGAGTAGGTAAACATTTCATAGAATTATACGGTGAAAGAAAAAAACCTTGGCTCGTCAATTACCTCCGCTTGACCCGTTTCGGGCTCAATTTCCGGGGCAGTAAAGAAATTGAGTATATTTACTTGCGGAATCTCTGCTCGGGGTATTGCAACAAACAAAATGGCTGTTATTGCTAGAGTAATAATTATATGAATAATAACTCAACTTTCGCAGAGGATATGCTTTAGCAAAGATGTAATATACCGTTTTCTGCGCAATTCAAGTATTAACTGGGAGATATTCCTTTTTAGGCTATCGTGCAGCGTTATCCCCGAGGTGGATAAGTTGACTTCTGAGGATAGAAAGACGGTATTGATTATAGATGATTCGCCATATTACCGTAACCGCAGCAAAAAAGTCGAATATCTATCACGATGCTATGACCACACGACGGGCAAATACTACAAAGGGCTGACGCTCTTGACTCTTGGCTGGTCAGATGGACAGACATTTATCCCGATAACATTCCGCCTCTTAGGAGCCAGCGACGACAAAAACTTGCTTGAAAAATCGCATGTGACAGAGGATAAGCGCACGCTAGCGACGAAAAGAAGAACCGAAGCCAGAGCAGGCAAGCCGATGTTAGCTCAATCGATGCTAAAATCCGTCAAAGGAACGGCGGTGGAAGCAAAATATGTGCTTTTTGACAGTTGGTTCGCGTCGCCGTCAGCAATTCTCTCATCTGCCGGGTTGGGCTACCATGTGGTGGCGAGGCTGAAAAATCACGAGAAATACCTGTACGCATGTCAAGGGGAGAACCTCTCGTTAAGCAAGATTTACAGGGCGAACAGAAAACGTAGGGGTAGGTCTAGGTATCTGCTTTCTGTAACCGTTGAAGTCCGTCACAAAGATTTTCCTGAAAACATCCCAGCTAAGATCGTTTACGTCCGCGATAGGGGAAAGAAGAAAAGCTGGATTGCGCTAATATCCACGGATACATCCTTGACGGAGGATGAGATTATTGCACTTTATGGTAAACGGTGGGATATTGAACCGTTTCACAAGGTTTTAAAATCATACCTTCGCCTCGAAAATGAGTTCCAAGTGCGTTCTTATGACGCAATGATGGCACATGCGACTGTTGTGATGACCCGATTTATCCTTCTCTCTCTAGAAAACAGGGAAAACAAGGACTGGCGTTCTGTCAACGACGGATACTATGCATTATGTCAAGAATTGGAAGATATCTCTTTCACCATTGCTTTTGAGCTGATTATTGCTATCCTGAAACGCTGCTCATCCGAGTATCTATATCTGTCAGATGGTCAAGTTGACGAGTTCGTTGCTTACTTTATTGCGGATTTACCCAGTCTTATCAAGGAGAAGCTTATACTTTCTATGTGCGAAAGTTGAGGCCATTATATAACAATGGCTTGGCGGCGCCAATAGTTTTGTGACTATTATCAAAATCATTGGGTCACTACATCTGGGCTTCCGCAGAAATTATTCAGTTTCTTTCCCAGTTTAATGCATATTTACCCTGTTATTATGCTTTTTTGCAAGTTTATGCATTTTTTGCCATGAAAAATATTTTTCAGGTAGATTTTTCGGGGAAAGATGGGCTAACGTGGGTTTCCGCAACCCAATCTATGTCAAAGTCTTAGCAGCTGCCATTTGATGAAAGGATTAGCAGAGATGGCGGATTTTCGTGATGTCTTAAAAGACTTTACATTTGTAAACGCCCCGTACAGGATTGTTTCCAAAATGGGCAGCGGGGGGAGTTCGATTGTATACCGCGCGGAGGGGGCCCGCGAAACCGGAACGTATATAATAAAAGAAATCTACTCCCACAGCAAAACAACAGGAAACGCTTGTTTGCAGCGCGGCAGCGACGGCGTCTTGGTCGTGCGCGGGTCGATCAGCTCCATAAATGATTTGCGCGACAGCCATGACGACGACAGCTTGACGCGAAGGCACAAGCTTGATATCCGGCGGGCTATACAGGAGTATGAAGATTTCAAAAGCATCAGCGAATCATCAGACTATGTGATCCGCAAAATTAGCTATTTCTTTGAGAACAACACGGTTTATGTAGTCGGGCTGTTCACAGGCCGGAACGGGATGCTGGACGATTACATAAGAGTCAACCGCGATAGTATTAACCTAAAAGTTGCCCTTGAGATAACCAGGCGGATTTTGGAAGGGTTGGCGCCGATACACAATTGCGGGGAAGGATATTTGCATCTGGACATCAGCCCGAACAATATCGCCGTAACCGATATGAGCCCGAAACCGTTTCCTGTCGTTCATTTAATCGATTTCAACAGCATGCATAAACTTAATGCAGAAAAGAGAATAGACACATCAATAGGCAGGGAGCTGCATATATCGGAAAACAAGAATTACTCAGCGCCTGAGGTTCGCGTCTATGTGGAGCTATGCGGCGAATGGAAAGAAAAAGCAGGAAGCCTTAACGAGAGGGGCTATGAAGAAGCAAAAGATGAGGCATTGCGCGATATTGGTTACAAATGCGATTTGTACTCCGTTGCAAAGGTGTTTAGGTGGCTAATATGCGGCAAGAGCGGCGGCGAAGCTATTCCAAGTGATAATAAACACTTCGCAAATACCCCGGGCTTGCTTCTGGATGAGGCAAACGCTTTTTTGCTTAAAGGGCTTGGGGCGGGAGGTTTTGAAAACGTTTCCGCAGCACTTGACGCAGTTGACGATTTGCTGGAGAAATGCCATCTGGAACTGCGCAAGACGCTGCTCAAGTCGCTGGAAACAGCTAAAACTAACCTGCGGAAAATCCAAATGATCAGAAACGCGCAGAAATACCCGCCTGAGTACTCGGAGGAATACTCAAAGCAAAAGGAGCGCGAACGCAAGGAAAGGTTGTTTCCCAATAAAGCTATACCGGTAGAGCTCTACAAAACGCTGCCACCGAAGCTAAGGGCTTTTGCACAGCTCAGATCGGGGTCTACCGTGTTTCTGTTTGCTTTCTTGGCCCACTGTGTGTATTCATACCGTTCCCAGATTTCCGCTAACATCCCTGCCGCGATAGGTATTGCAGTTACGTTTTGGATATTAAACCTTGTGTACTCCCATTGCTTTAAGGAATGGAGAATAAGCGTAAAGTACAGGGATTGCCTATTTTACAATATAGCAAAGTGGCTAAACATTCCGATGGTGATGAGCATTACATTGTTGCTTGATGCATATGTCGGCATAGAAATATTTGATTTTTTCGACATCCCGCCCTCGACCATGATTCTGCTCACATTTTATGTCGTCTCGCGCATCATAACGCAATCTCTCTGCCGCTGGTCTCAGGGCGCGTCAGAGAAGAGGCTCATCAACGAAGACTACGAGCGGGAGATTAAATCCTTGATAAGCGAGTCTGCCTTGAATAAAGAAATCCCGGCAGAATACCGGGATGTATTCATTGTCCAGAAGCT
>Ga0099364_10009273_pt1 | contig 13679 bp, 8 predicted proteins | sample TergutTh196P3_FD_73070 | JGI IMG/M metagenome (GOLD analysis project Ga0099364, IMG submission 73070) | Microcerotermes parvus P3 segment gut microbial communities from Pointe-Noire, Republic of the Congo - Th196 P3 | ecosystem: Host-associated > Arthropoda: Insects > Digestive system > Gut ...
CCACGTCAAGGCTTGCCGCGCCGAGCGCCTTGACCAATGCCGGCGAGAGTTTGATGTTGTTAGCCGTCTGAATCTCGCGGATATTCTTCAGAAGCTGTTCACCGGAAAGTTCGACCGGCGCGTTGCGGTAGCCGGTGTCGTCCTCATCTTCGTCAAAGAGCGTTTGAACGGATTTTTGATCTTTTACGCCCAGGTCACGGCGGTAGCTTACGCGATCCTGTTTCGGCTGGCCGTTGAACACGCGGAGTACCGCGTCCACCGCCTCGGTCTGAAAGGGCTGAATCTTGAAGCTAAACTTCATAGGATTCGCCTCCACCAGCAGCTTGTAATTGTGCAACAGCCTGTTGCATAATTTGAGCCTCTTCAAACTCCTCAACCCATTCCGCCAGCTTTTGCTGCAGGAGATTTTTATCCGGCAGGTAGAGGCTATACTCCGATGCATATATATTCGAGTTTTCCGGCAGGGTGAGCTCCACTATGTTATCGTTTTTTTTCCTGCAAAGCAGTATGCCGACAGTTGGTTTTTCGTGTTCCGCTTTCACATAGCGGTCAAAGTAGTTGACGTACATTTGCATTTGGCCCAAGTCCTGGTGCTTGAGTTTGTCCGTCTTCAGGTCAATCAGGACATAGCACTGCAACAGGCGGTTATAAAATACCAAGTCCACCCAAAAACTGTCTTCGTCGTAAGTAAACCGCTTCTGCCGCGCTTCGAATAGGAAGCCTTTGCCAAGTTCAAGCAGGAACATTTGCAGTTTTGAGATAATCGCGGATTCTAAGTCCGACTCGGAATATGCCGCAATTTCCTCCATACCAAGAAATTCCAAAACGAGCGGATTTTTCAGCATATCGTACGGCTTCTCAAGCGTATGCCCTTCATTGGCAAGGCGCATCACCTCATCCTTGTTGCGCGACAACGCAAGCCGCTCATACAAGCTGCTGCCGTACTGCCGTTGAAGCTGCTTAACCGTCCATTGTTGATTTACCGCTTCAATTTCATAAAAACGGCGTTCGTCAGCGTTTTCAATTTTCATCAAAACGACATAATGCGTCCAACTGACCTTGAAAAAATCGGCAAGTTGCCGTACAATCGGCAAAAATTCTGAGCCTCCAGATTCGGCAGACATCAACTGACGAATTTGATTTTTTGAACCAGCTTCCAATTCGTCAGTTGATAACTGACGAATTGATGGAGCGTATATCTGATAGAATTTTCTTGCATTTTTGAGATTCGTCTCGGAAAATCCTTTTCCGAAACGCTTGCCGAGATACTTCGATAATTCCGCAAGCTGCCTACGCCGATATTCAGCCCTCACCTTGCCGCCCTGTTCCCGTTCAACAATCATGCGCCCGACTTCAAAATAGGTGATACACATCGCCAAGTCAGCGGTTCGCCCAACATGTATCCGCGCCTGTTCAATGATTGCGCTAACTTGCTCAAAAAACCTGGCCTGCTCGTCCATCACAGCACCTTTCTGATTGTCGTGGGGCTGTAGGTCTTGAAAATCTGCTCAAAGTTCACAAGCGTCGAATCGCCGGCAAAGCTGCTGTCACGGAACACGGCATAATAGGGCTTGCTTTTGGCGATTTCGGCAACGATTTCATCCGTGACGCTGTCAAAGCAGGCCATGAGATAGTTGTCAGCTACGGAGAACACTGTCTTGCCGCAGATTTCACGCTGCTCAATTTTGCTTGAAAGCAGGACGCCCAAATCCAGCATAACCTGGAACAGCAAGTCCTCAGCGCTGCGGTCTGGCTTGATGTTGTCCACAAGGCCGTCCAAATTAATATGGAACGTGCCGCCCGCGCTGACCGTATCCTGTGGCGTGTAGTACACGTCCTTCATGTTGCTGCTGTCGAGTTTCAAGACGCGGAAGCCGATGTCGAGGTTTTCAATGCCTTCTTTGCTCGCGTTGTCGGCTTTTATCTTTGTCCCTGCGCGGCGTATGCGTTCTTTGCCGATTTCGCAGATGTTCTTGTAACCCGCTTTGGCGGCCTCACTGTTTTCGTCGCACACTTCGGGGATCTGCACCATGATGAACTTGCGCTTGCCGCCGTCTTCTGCGTTTAGTTGCATGACGGCGTGGGCGGTGGTGGCAGAGCCGGAGAAGAAGTCGAGGACTATGTCTGTTTTTTCTGTAATCTGCGAAACCAAATTTTTAAGCAAATTTGATGGTTTTGGAAAACCAAACAAATGACTGGCAAATAGATTCATTAATTCCTTTGTAGCGGTATTAGTGTATATGTCATCTCCAAAAATAGAAGAAACTCCAGGAAGATTATCAGAGAGCTCATTCAAAAAAGCTTTCTTTCTTGGGCGCCCATCAGGTGCTTCAGGCCAAAGAATCCTAGATTCGATAATGAGTTTTTGCATTGTGCTTTTATCATACCGCCAACCTTTTGCAGGACAGCCATAATTTATACAAGTATCAGGATTGATAAGATCATAATGTAAATTTGGTCGAGCATCAGAGGTTGCTAGCCCAACCATATTTGCACTTGTCCATGGCCCACGAGCGTCATTATCTGGATTTGTATACTGGCCTGTTTTACGTTCAGTGCCGCGAAAAATACGGTGTCCAAATTGTTTTACATAGCACAAAATATATTCATGATCTATTGATGCTCCAGAAATATTTCGATTATCTTTATTTTGCCTGCTACGCCAAATCAGTTGTGCAACAAAATTCATTTCTCCAAATATATCATCAAGCAGGTGGCGTAAGTTGCGAATTTCGCTATCATCAATACTAACGAAAATTGCCCCATCCTCGCTTAACAAATCCCTCGCTACGCGCAACCTTGGGTACATCATATTCAGCCAGTCAGTATGAAACCGTCCGTTGCTGTCCAGATTCCGCACCATACGATTGCCGTTTTCATCGAACTGGTAATCCCTCGCTAAAAATTCGATTGTATCCTCGGCAAAGTCATCCTCATAAATAAAGTCGTTTCCCGTATTATACGGCGGGTCGATGTAAATCATCTTGACGCGGTTCAGATAGGTCTCGCGCAACAGCTTCAGCACATCGAGGTTGTCGCCCTCAATATAGAGATTCTCCGTGCTGTCGAAATCTACGCTTTCACCGCGGCATGGGCGCAGTGTTGCAGCAATAGGCGCGTTGGCCAGCAAAACGGCCTTCTTCTTGTCCGGCCATGTAAACTGATAGCGCTCTTCTTTGCCGGAAACAACATGCTTGTTTATTTCCTGCCGGAGAACATCGGCATCAATAGCGCGGACAACCACACCGTTTTCGTCAACGGCTTCCGTGACGGCGTTTGGGAATAGGGAGATCAGGGCAGCATAGTTGCGTTCGGTGAGGTCGGGAGTGCGTAGGGGGAGTTTATCCGGCTTATTCATTAGTGGAGCCTCCTTGGCAGATTGCGCGGATAATTGTTTGGCTTTAACCTCCAATTCTTTCAGACCTTCTCCAATCACGGTCAAATAATCATCGCTTGGTTTATTTTCGTCACGGCGGTTTTCGCTGGTAAAAGTTTGGTAAGGAATTCCATCTTCATCACAACAAATTTCGACAATCCTGCCATACCAGCTTGCACTATTACCTTCCTGTTTCTGAATTTCCTTAAATTGTGCAGTCGTTATCAAATAAGCGCGTCCGGGCGTTGTTCCTTTTTTATTCGGATCAATAAAAGCCACACCTTTACCGCTCCAAGTAGGAGACTTGTTACCAAAATAGCGTTCATAGGGTAGAGTGAATGGTTTGTCTTTCTTTGGCGGCGTCTTATCGGTGCAACCATTGTACAGTCTGCCACCGCGAAAACTTCCGCCGTTGATGTAAACCAAAAATCGTTCATATAGAATATTCGAGCCATAGGCGACATACCAGACTAAATCCTGACTCATTGTAGGGTTATCCTTGTATCTAATATTTGATCGCAGGTTTGGTTATTTTACAAAATTTATGGCTCTAGTCGCGTAACTTGTGGATATTTACTGCCTTCTTCAAAAATATAACAATATGTCAATGCATTATTATAAATTAACAGTTGCGCGGGCTATCCGCGCACAGCTATATATTTTTAGATTCACAACATTTTATGCAACTAGAGCCAAATTTATTCAGCAGCAGTTACTTTTTTTAAACGCTCGCTGTACTTCCTTCACCAACTCCCACTTCCGCCTCGACTACTTCTCGCTCCGCGCCTGTTTTTCCAGCCGTTCAATCTTTTTCAGCAACTTACCCTTGTCGCGCCACAGCGTATCAAAGAGGCGCACAAACTCGCCGCTGTTCGGTGCTTAAAAGCGCGTTACCATGTTGTAGCTGTTATTTCCGCGTTCACAGCCGATGTCCACGTTTGTGAAGCCGCTTAGCGGCCAATAGGTTGTCTGGCCATTCGCGGTGATCTTGACTTGGGCTTGCAAAACCTTCGTCACTTTATAAGAGGAGGTTTTTTATCGTCACCTCCGCTTCTCTCCCGCGCAAAGCGCGGGGGAGAAGCTTGAGTTGGGTATTTCTTCCTAACCTCTTGATTTTATGGTCGGGGCGAGAGGATTTGAACCTCCGACCCACTGCTCCCAAAGCAGTTGCGCTGCCAGGCTGCGCCACGCCCCGTCACCGATTAAATCTCGGCAAATCTGTCCCCATCGTCGAGGTAACGGACGATGCGGTCGCGGCCGTTCTTCTTGGCCTGGCTGAGGGCCTTGTCCATGACAGCCAGAACCGCGGGAACCGAGACCTCCCTTCCCGCGGCCCAGGGCAGGCTGGCCAGCCCGATGCTCACCGTCACCTTCAGGCCCGGGGCTATTTCCGCCAAAAGTTCAGGGGCGCGGATGAGCTGGCGGAGGCGCCGGGCCGCGTTCATCCCCATTTCTCCGCTCGTCTCAGGCAAAAGAGCCATGTATTCATCGCCGCCCCAACGGAAAAGGCTATCCACCGCCCTTAAGGCCTGGCCGAAAATCTCCGCCCCTTTCCTGAGTGCCTGGTCGCCCGCCAGGTGACCGAAATGGGCGTTGATTTCCTTGAAGTGGTCAAAGTCGATCATCAAGAGGGTCAGAGGCGAACCGTACCTCTCCATCCGCCGAAGTTCCTCGGCCAGCCGCAGATCAAAGTGGCGGCGGTTATATAGGCCGGTCAGAGGATCGGTCAGAGGCAGCCGCTGAGGTTCGGAAGCCTCGGTCGTGGTCTGAAGTATATGGCTTATGTCTTTGACGACCAGGAGCACGGCCGAGCCGCCCGGCCCGGCCTGGAGGAAGGAAGCCGAGTATATGGAATTAAACCTGGAGCCGTCGCCCTTTATGAAGCAGCCCAGGCTCTGTTCCTGCACCGGGGGGTGGCTGCCGAAAAAATGCGGGAACAGGGCGGACAACTGGTTTTCAACCGGGCATATATCATTGATGGACAGGCCGGGGTTGGCCTGGCCCCGGAAATTGAACATACGCCTGGCCCCGTTGTTAAAGTAGACGACCCGGCCTTCGCGGTCAATCATCATCACCGCATCAATCAGGCTGTCCAGGATATGCTCGAAATATGCCTCTCGTCCGTCCAAGGTCAGCCAGCCGGTCAGGGTGCCGGCTTCGGCCCGTTCCTCGGGCTGGAGGGGGGCGGCGGGCTCGCGCCTTTGAACGCAGGCGGCGACTACCTTGAGGAAATGGGCCAGGTTGAAGGGCTTATCCAGCACCAGGTTGACCCGCCCGCTCATGCGGGCCTGCTCCACCACTTCGTGCTCGCCATGGCCGGTGAGGAGGATGGTGGTAAGCTGCGGGGACTTGGCCTTCAGGCGGTCTACGAGGCTCAGGCCGTCCAGGTTCGGCATGACCCAATCAACCACGGCCAGGTCCGGCGAAATATTGTCGAAAGATTCCAGGGCCAGAACGGAATCATGAAATATCTCCACGTCAAAGCCGGTCCGGTTCAAGGCCCCGGCCAGGACGCAGCAGACGACCGGGTCGTCGTCCACCACCATGATCAAGGGTTTGGTTCTGGGCTCAGAATCAGAGCCATGGCTGTTTTGGCTGTCAATATCGCGGTTCATTCGCTTCCTTCTATTTTACCTTGAACGTCTTCTTGATGCTGTTCCAGGCGTTGTTGCGGGCCTCGTCGTAGCGTCGCAGATCGCTGTCGCTTTTGGTCTGGGTGAAGGAGGACAGGGCCTCGGCTTCAGCGATCAAATGGTTGATGATTTCCATAATGGCGGCTATGAATTCCAGGTCCCCGGCGGCTATGGGCGGGCCGGACTGGTATTTCAACAGCTGGGCATTGATATTGCGCATATAGTTGACGGTCTCGCCGAGCATGGTCCTCACCAGGGGCGGGGGATAGACCTCCTTGCTCAGGACATCGGCCAGGACCCCGATGTAGCCGTAGGCCTGCAAGACGAAGCCGGCGCTGAAGGCCCCGATCGTGTTGAGGTGCAGGGTATCCCTCCCCGCATCCAGCCCCGGCTGGGCGGCCGGGCCGCCGGGCTGCCCCGGAGCCGGACTCGAACCTAGACAAAAAATCGCCGCCAGAACGGCCAAGAGCAACCTTTTATACATAACAACCCGCCATCGGATGAAGACGCGAATAATGCTTTCTTTGTTATCTCGGGATAATTATAGCACATTAACGCCTCTTTAGCCAAGACCCTGGCCCTACGGCCCTCCCCTTCATCAATATGATAACATATGGCTTGAAGACCGCTCAAGACTGCGGTATAATAATGGAATCAGGAAGGCCTGAAAGACAATCGGCCATTGCGGCCGCTTGCGGGGGATATGGAAAATCCGCGCCGCATACTGGTGGTTGAAGACAATCTGCTCAACCAGAAGCTCGTTGAGACCATACTGGCCAAGAGAGGGCATAATGTCGTTGTGGCCGCCAATGGTCAGGAGGCGCTGGAGGCCTTTGCCGATGGCGGTTTCGATGTGGTGTTGATGGATATCAAGATGCCGATCATGGACGGATTGTCGGCTTTTCGGCGGATGCGGGCCGAACCTGAAAAATACGGCGGGGCAAACCTGCCGGTGGTGGCCATGACCGCTCACGCCCTGGCCAGCGATCCGATAACCTATATGGAAGCCGGGATGTCCGGCTTTTTGTCCAAGCCTTTCAAACCCCAGGATTTGATCGCGGTCGTTGAACAGCAATTCGCCGGAAGCGACCAAAACTTTGATGACGGAGGAGGGAACGCGGCCATGGAATTGAATAGAGCTTCCATCCTGGATAATTTTATGGATGATGAAGAGTTGCTGTTTGAAAGCATTGACCTGTTCTTGGAGCGCATCCCCCCCCGCATGGCTGTACTGAAGAAAGCCGTGGCGGAGAAAAATCCTGATGTTTTCATGCCCGAAGCCCATACCCTCAAGGGCATGATCGGCATCTTTTCGGTGGACGGCGCTTTCGAGGCCGCCAAAACGCTTGAACTGAAGGGCCAGAAGAACGTGACCGACGGCATTGACGAGGATATGCGGCTTCTGGAAAGTGAAGTCGAACTCTTGGTCGGGGCTCTGCGACTCTGGCGTTCGGAAGGTTGAGGGGCGGGGTCTCAATCAGACAGGAGACCCTGCCTCCTCTGACGGCCCAGGTGGCTGTGGCCGCCAAGGTGGCCGGACTCTTCAGTTATCTCGTGCCTCCGGAATTGGCCGGAGCCGTTCAAGTGGGCCAGGCCGTGCTGGCGCCCTTGGGGTCCCGCCCGGCCGTTGGTTATATCCTGGCCCTGGACAGGCTCTCGCCCCCCGCCCGCCTAAAGCCCTTGATGGAAATAATCGGGCCGGAGCCCCTCTTCGGCCCCGGGCTCTCCCGGCTCATTCATTTCATATCCCGTTACTACCACTATCCGCCAGGCCAGGCGGCAAAGGAAATCCTCCCCGGCGGACTGGCCCCGACCCTGGTCCGGGTACTTAGGCCGGTGGAAAACGCCCCCCCCTTGCTCCTGGGCGCCGAAGCCGAGCTCATGGACCTCCTTCAAGGGGCCGGCGCCAAGGGCCTGGACCTTAAAAGCATTGCCGCCGCCGGTTTCGGCCAGGCCGTCCGCCGACTGACCGCCTCCGGCCGGGCCCGGCTGGGCTGGCGCCTGGAGCTAAAAACCGCTTCCATCCGGACCGAATGGTGGCTGGCCCCTACCGAGCAGCCCGCCCCGAAACGATTGGGCCCCCGGGAGGAGGCCCTGTGGCGCCTGGTCCGGGAGGGCCCGGCCAAGCCCTTGAGCTATTTCGCCCACTATATGCCCCGCCCCCTGCCCCAAGCCCGGAGCTTGGCGGCCAAAGGCTTAATTGAGCTTTACGAAATCTTCCGCGACGACCCGGACCGGGCCCTGGCGCCGACCGGGCAAGAGCCGCCTCCCAGCCTCATGCCCCAGCAAGCTCTGGCCCTGGCCGCCCTGGAAAGCGCCATGGCCGCCGGGAAGGAACGGGAATTTTTGCTCTTCGGCATAACCGGCAGCGGCAAGACGGAGGTATATCTCCGGGCCGCGGCCGCGGCCCTGGCCGCCGGCCGCGAAGTATTGTGGCTGACCCCGGAAATTGGCCTGACCCTGGGCCTGGAAGGGCTCTTGAAAAGCCGCTTGGGGGAGGATCGGGTGGCGGTGCTCCACTCCGGCCTGTCGGCGGCCCAAAGGCATGATCAGTGGCTGCGGATCCGCCGAGGCCTGACCCCGGTGGTCCTGGGGGCTAGAAGCGCCGTCTTCGCCCCCCTGGAGAACCTGGGCCTGGTGGTGGTGGATGAGGAACACGACCTGGCCTATAAGCAGGAGGACGGCCTGCGCTATCACGGACGCGACCTGGCCCGGTGGCGGGCCGGCCAAGCCGCGGCCGTCCTGGTCCTGGGCTCGGCCACCCCATCTTTTGAAACCTTTCAGGAGGCCATAAGCGGCCGGCTGACCCTATTGGAAATGAGCGAACGCCCGGGCTCCGCCGTCTTGCCCCGGGTGACCATACTCGACCAGCGGAGCGAGCCGGCCCGCGGCCGCCGGGCCCTGAGCCCGGCCCTCAGCCGGGCTTTGGCCGAGACCCTGGCCCGGGGCGAGCAGGCCCTCTTGTTTCTGAATCGCCGGGGTCTGGCCAGCCTGCCCCTGTGCCTCAAATGCGGCCGGGTTCTGGAATGCCCCCATTGCACCCGCTCCCTGACCTTGCACGGCCCCCAGCACTCCGGGGCGGAGCCGGCGGCGGCACACTCCCCCCTTTTGGGGGGAATCCTGGTCTGCCATGCCTGCGGCTACCGTGCCGATCCCCCTTCCGGCTGCCCCCAATGCCTGGCCCCCCTGGTGCGCTATTTCGGCGTGGGCACGGAGCGGCTCTTGAAGTTAGCCTCCGAAGCCTGCCAAGAGGCTCGGGGCGCCCGCCTGGACACCGATTCCACCCGGCGCAAGGGAGACCTGAAAAACATTTTAGACAGCTTCGCCAAAGGCGAATTCAACCTCCTGGTAGGCACCCAGATGGCCGCCAAGGGGCACGACTTCCCCAACCTGACCTTGGTGGGCGTGGTGGACGCCGACCTGGGCCTCAATCTCCCGGACTTTCGAGCCGGGGAGCGTACCTTCCAGCTCCTGACCCAGGTGGCCGGCCGGGCCGGCCGGGGCGCCGTTCCCGGCGCCGTGCTCATCCAGACCCTCAACCCGCGCCACCCCGCGCTGCGGGCCGCGGCCGCCCACGATTACCGGGCTTTTTTCCAGGCCGAGATAGAGGCACGGCGGGAGCTGGGCTACCCCCCCTTCGGCCGCCTGGCCCTCATTCGTCTGAGCGGACCCGCGGCTCCGGCGGTGGAGGCCGCCGCCGAGGCCGCCGCCGCCTTGGGCCGCGGCCTGGCCCCCGGCTCCGACGAATCCCTGGAAATCATCGGGCCGGCCCCGGCTCCCCTGGCCCGCCTGAGGGAACAATACCGCTTCCAAATCCTCGTGCGGGGGGCCACGGCAAAAATCCGGCACCGCTTCCTGGCCGACTGGCTGCCTAAAGTTCAAAAGGCCGCCCCGGCCGGCCTTAGGCTGACGGCCGACATCGACCCCTATCATTTTATGTAGAGCCTTCATCGGCCAGGCATAATCTTGACAACTAGGTGTTCTTATTGTACAATAAATAATTGAACAAAGGCGTTCATCATATGATGGGCGCCTTTGCTGTATGATTAGGAGGAATAGAATCATGTGCGGCATAATCGGCTATGTGGGAAGTCAAAACTCGGTCCCCATCATCGTTGAGGGATTAAAAAAACTGGAATACAGGGGCTATGATTCCGCCGGCATCGCTGTTTATGAGAAAACCGGCCTTCATGTCATAAAGCAAAAGGGACGTCTGGCTGCCCTGGAGGCGCGGTTGGCGAAGGCTCCTTTTGAGGGAAATATGGGGCTCGGACATACCCGGTGGGCAACGCACGGGGAGCCGTCGGACGTCAATTCCCACCCCCATGTCGGAAGCCAAAGCAAAATAGCCGTCGTCCATAACGGCATTATAGAAAACTATAAAAAGTTAAAGGAACGCTTGGAAGACAGAGGCGTTGCCTTCGCTTCGCAAACCGATAGCGAAGTTATCGCCCAGCTTGCGGAATATCATTATAATGGCGATATAATGGAAACGGTAATAAAGGTGGCGAACAGATTGGAAGGATCCTATGCTTTGGGCATCATGTGCCTTGACGTCCCCGACACGCTCATTGCGATCAAAAAGGATAATCCCCTGATCATCGGAGTATCCGATCACGGCCACTTCATCGCTTCCGATGTGCCGGCCATATTAAAGCACACCAACAGGGTCTATTATCTAAACGATAATGAGATTGCCGTGCTTAAGGAAGGAAGCGTAAAGTTTTTCAATATCGATAAGGAATCAATGCAAAAAACGCCGGAAACAATTACATGGAATTCAGACAGCGCGGAAAAGGGCGGCCACCCGCATTTTATGCTCAAGGAGATCTTGGAGCAGCCGAAGGTGCTGCGAGACACTTTTCAATCCGCCATACACGGCGGTGAAATCGAAAATATCATAAATACCATTGACGTCACGCGCTTTAATAAATTCGTTATAACCGCCTGCGGTTCGGCATACAACGCGGGCGTCGTCGGAAAGTATGTGTTTGAGCGGCTGTCCAGGCTTGCCTCCATCGAGGTGGAGTTGGCCAGCGAGTTCCGCTATAAGGACGCGGTCATAGATGAAAAGACGCTTGTCATCCTAATCAGCCAATCTGGCGAAACCGCCGATACTATCGCGGCGATGAGAGAAGCGAAGTCCAAGGGAGCGGTTACCCTGGCCATTGTCAATGTGGTGGGCAGCACGATAGCCAAAGAAGCGGATTATTGCCTGTTCACGGCCGCGGGTCCCGAGATCGCCGTGGCGACCACAAAAGCCTTTTCCGCACAGCTGGTGATATTATACCTTTTGGCCATATGGTTTGCCGTTAGACTGGGGAAGCTCGAAGAAGAGGCGGAGCGGGCGCTGTTTTCGGAACTTGTAAGCCTGCCCGCCAAAATAGAGGAGATCTTGGAACAGGTTGACGCCATCCAGAAGTATGCCTCCACCTGCGTCAGCTATAAAAGCATATTCTTTATCGGCCGGAACATCGACTACGCCATCGCCTTGGAAGGATCTTTGAAACTCAAGGAGATATCCTATATCTATTCCGAAGCGTATGCGGGCGGCGAGCTGAAGCACGGCACCATTTCCCTTGTCGAGGAGGATACCCTGGTGGTCGCGCTCTCAAACTGCGAGCGCCTGCGCGGCAAGATCATGAGCAATGTGGAGCAGGTGATAAGCCGGGGCGCGAAAGTGCTGCTTATCGGCGACTGTCCGGACGCCAAGCCGGATGATAGGCTGTCGCTCGTAAGCCTCCCCGCCTCTTTCGATTTGTTTTCGCCGTCTTTATCTGTGGTGGCCTTGCAGCTTTTCAGCTATTATGTAGCCGCAAATAAGGGATTGGATATAGATAAGCCCCGAAATTTGGCTAAAAGCGTCACGGTGGAATAGGAGGCTATGATAATGAATGCCACAATCAATGATGTTCTTGAGTTTGTAAAGGAGAACGAGGTTAAATTCATACGGCTCAGCTTTTGTGATTTGTTTGGGGTTCACAAGAACATCTCGATTATGGCGGATGAATTGCAATTCGCGTTTGAAAACGGCATTTCTTTTGACGCGTGCGCAATACACGGTTTTCGTGATGTGACGCGGTCTGATTTGTTCCTGTTCCCCGACCCGTCAACCCTGACCGTGCTGCCCTGGCGGCCCGGGCCGGGCCGGGTCGCGCGTTTTTACAGCTACATAAAAAATCCGGATGGCTCGGCCTTTGCCCAAGACAGCAGGTATTTGCTGAAGCGGGTTGTCGATCAGTGCGAGAGTAAGGGCTACGTCTGCAAAATAGGGGCGGAATGCGAGTTTTATCTTTTCAAGACCGATGAAGACGGCGAGCCAACCGGCGTAACCTATGACAAGGGGGGGTATCTGGATATCTCGCCTCTTGACAAGTGCGAAAATATCCGCCGCGATATCTGCCTTACGCTTGAAGAAATGGGGCTCAAGCCTGAAACTTCGCATCATGAACAGGGGCCGGGGCAAAACGAGATCGACTTCAGGTTCGGCGATGCGCTCTCCTGCGCCGACAACTTTCAAACCTTTAAATCCGTTGTCAAGGCGATTGCCATGCAGAACGGTTTGTACGCATCCTTTATGCCCAAACCCATTTTGGACGCCGCGGGCAGCGGGTTGCATGTGAACATCTCCCTCGCCCAGAACGGATTGAATATTTTCAGAAACGCCAGTGAAGGGCATTCAAATATCGCGGAAAGCTTCATCGCCGGGATACTTGCGAAAACGTGTGAAATTACATTGTTTCTCAATCCGCTTGCCAATTCATATGAACGTTTCGGAGTTTTTGAAGCCCCGAAATACGTTTCGTGGTCGCATCAGAACCGTTCGCAACTGATAAGGATTCCGGTTGCGATTGGAGAAAAAGTAAGAATGGAGCTGCGTTCGCCGGATCCATCCGTCAACCCCTATCTTGCCTTCGCGCTGATCATCGCCGCGGGGCTTGACGGGATAGAAAGCGCCACGCCCCTGCCGAACCCTGTTGACTTGGACCTGTATCAAGCTGAGGCGAGCGCTGCAAAAACGCTTGCGCCTCTGCCTGACAGCCTGGATAAGGCCATTGGCCTGGCAAAAAACAGCGCTTTTGTAAAAGGCGTAATCGGAGAGGAATTTTTGACGAAATATCTCGCCGTTAAAGTAGCGGAAGCGGCCGCGTTCGCCGCCGCCGAAGACAAAGCGGAGTTTTATAAGGAAAGATACTTTCGCGTGATATAAAGGCGTCTTGGAAAAGAAACGGAAATGAGGCGTGGCGATGGAAAGCGCTTTGATTGTTTCGAGCACGGACAAAGGCATAACAAATTATACGGTTTTGCTGAACGCGGCTTCCATCGGCCAAATCGCCGCCTTACCGTCTTGTTCGGAAGCGCGGAGGATTCTCTCGGAACGCGACTTCGACCTGGTGATGGTCGATGCGCCGCTTCGTGATGAATCCGGCATTGAATTTGCCCAAGCGATCTCATCCAAAGGCGTTTCCCAGGTCATCCTCATCGTAAAAAACGAGAATTTCGACGCGACATCCGCCATATGTGGGGAATACGGCATTCTGACCGTTCCCAAGCCGGTAAACAAGACGTTTTTCTGGTCCGCCTTAAAGCTCGCCGGGGCGGCCCGGAACAGGCTAAAGCGGATGCAGGATGAGAACAACAGGTTAAGGCAGAAAATCGAGGATATACGA
>Ga0099364_10009274_pt1 | contig 13676 bp, 14 predicted proteins | sample TergutTh196P3_FD_73070 | JGI IMG/M metagenome (GOLD analysis project Ga0099364, IMG submission 73070) | Microcerotermes parvus P3 segment gut microbial communities from Pointe-Noire, Republic of the Congo - Th196 P3 | ecosystem: Host-associated > Arthropoda: Insects > Digestive system > Gut ...
CGTTTGCCGGACACGACGAAAAGGAATTGTTGATTAGTTTTTCCGCGATGCTCGAACAATCTTTTTCGACCGCTCAACACAATCTTTGCGGACATAACATCAAAGAATTTGACGTGCCTTACATTGCCCGTCGTATGCTTGTAAACGGCTTGCTTATCCCTAAAATGCTTCGGTTGGCAGGCAAAAAACCGTGGGAAATAAATTTTATTGATACGCTTGATTTGTGGAAATTCGGCGATTATAAACATTATACATCATTAAAATTGCTGACGCATATTTTGGGCATTCCGAGCCCGAAAGACGATATTGACGGCAGTATGGTGGCGCAGGTGTATTACGAAGAGAATAATTTGGAAAGAATTGTGCATTATTGCGAAAAAGACGTATTGGCAACGGCACAATTATTGCTCAAAATGTGCAATGAAGAGCTTATTTGTCCCGAAAATGTTGCGAGAGCAACTTAAATAATTGACGATTTACGATTTTAGATTTACGATTATAAACACAGATAACTTTGTTTTGTAAATCTAAAATCGTAAATCTAAAATCGTAAATTATGAGTAATCGAACAGGTTATATTTTTATTTTTTTACTGTTATTTTCCTTTTTTTCTTGTCAAGAAAAAAAAGAGGAAATAATAGCCGAGCCTGTTTTTGTAAGGGATTTAGACGAAATAAAGGAGAGCGGCGAACTTGTGGTATTAACAATGTATGGCGCGACCGATTATTATGTGCATCGAGGAAAGGGCAGAGGATACCAATATGAATTGGCAAGGCGTTTTGCGCGAGAATTGGGCGTTACGTTGCAATTAAAAGTGGTTGGGAATAAAGAAAAAATGGAAGAAATGCTGTTGAGTGGCAAGGGTGATTTGATTGCCCACCGATTGCCAGTTACGATGGAGCGAAAGCAGCATTTTTCATTTGTTGACAAACAAGCGCAAACAAATCAAGTGCTGATTCAGCCGCGAAGTGATTCAGCCGTGTGTTCTGTTGTGGAGTTGATTGGAAAAGAAGTGTATGTATTGGCAGGCACAAAATACGAATCTCGACTGCGGAATTTGAACGATGAATTGGGTGGCGGAATCGTTATAAAAGTTATTCCCGATACCATCGGCATTGATGAACTTATTGATATGGTATCACTTAAGCAAATACCATTTGCCATTGCCGACAGTGATTTAGCGGCGTTAAACAACACATACTTGAAAAATATAGATTATAGTGTGTCAGTTAGTTTTCCTCAACTTTCGGGTTGGGCGGTTCGGAAAACATCGCCAAAGTTGTTGGAACGATTAAACGCGTGGACAGATAATATAAATGAAGATTTTTACAACGCGTTGTATCATCGTTATTTTAAGAAAAATGAATTTTTTGCAGATAAAAAAATTACGTTGTTTGAGGGAAGATACATTTCCCCGTATGACCATCTGTTTAAAAAACACGCCAAAAACATTGATTGGGATTGGCATTTGCTGGCTTCGATGGCTTTTTATGAATCGACATTTGACACGGCTTCTGTTTCGTTGAAAGGCGCAGTAGGATTGATGCAGATATTGCCCGAAACAGCCAACATGGCACACGAAGAATTATTGAATCCTGATGAAAATCTCAATGCTGCGATTCATTACATTAAATTATTAGACCGCATTTTTGGCAAGGTAGAAGATGTGGAAGAACGGGCAAAATTTATTATGGCGGCTTATAATGCAGGACAAGGACATGTAATTGATGCGATGAATCTTGCCGAAAAATATGGCAAAGAAAGATATCTTTGGGACGATAATGTGGAAATTTATATGCGCTTGAAAACCGATCCGGAATATTACAACGACTCTGTTTGCAAAAGCGGATATTGCAGGGGCGAAGATATTGCCGATTATGTTAGAAATGTTTTTATTCGCTATCAAAGGTATCTTAATACAGGTATAAAATAAAAAAACATGAAACATCCTTTATCGCAATTTTCTTTTTGTCCTGTTTGTGGCGAAAAAGATTTTGGAATTAATAATTCTAAGTCAAAAAAGTGCAATTCTTGCGGATTTGTTTATTATTTCAATTCTTCGTCTGCGACTGTTGCGTTTATTTTCAACACGAAAGGAGAATTGCTGGTTTGCCGCAGAGCTAAAGAACCGGCAAAAGGAACGTTGGATTTGCCCGGTGGATTTGTTGATATGAACGAAACGGCAGAAGACGCTATTCGACGCGAAGTTAAAGAAGAATTGAACTTGGACATTGACAGTCTTTCGTATCAATTTTCGTTGCCGAACATATATTTATATTCGGGTTTTGAAGTACATACATTGGATATATTTTTCGAATGTAATGTTTCATCTTTCGACAACATGAAAGTTGCCGACGATGTTTCCGATGCCTATTTTTTATCGCTTGATAAGATAAAGCCTGCAGCATTTGGCTTGCTATCTATACGAAAAAGTATCGAAATGTTGCTGAAAAATAAGCTTTAAAATATTTTAAAGCTTATTTTACTATCATTCCGTTTCTCCACTTTTCTGCTTCCTCTTTGCTTACCAACAATTCAACCAATTGCAATGCAAATTCAATCGCTGTGCCCGGTCCTTTGCTTGTAATGATATTACCGTCAACTACAACACGCTCATTTTCGGCAATTTCTGCGCCAATCAATCGAGGTTCAAAACTTGGATAGCAAATAGCTTTTTTGCCTTTCAATAATCCCATTTCGCCAAATACCAAAGGCGCGGCGCATATCGCGGCGATGTATTTGCCTTGGTCGTGATATTCTTTTATAAGATTTTTTAACCCATTGTGTGCGTTTAGGTTGTCGGTTCCGGGCATTCCGCCGGGAAGAATAAGCATATCGCCGCCGGCAAAATCTGTTTCATCGAAAAGGCTGTCGCCGGCAACCGAAATGCCGTGTGCGCCTTCAACCCAAAAAACATCTTCTTCTTGCGGAATGGTTACAATTATTGTTTCGACTTCTGCACGACGCAATACGTCGATAATGCTGATTGCTTCAATTTCTTCAAATCCTGTGGCTAAAAATACAAATGCTTTTTTCATATTTATAATCTGTTATCTTCTAATTAAGCGCATACCTATATGTAATTGTTCCTATTTCGGCGCGGGTACCTTTGGAAAACTTTGTTTTTTTGGCAGCTTCCAAAGCAGCATTTCTTACCTTGCTATCGCCTATGTTTGTTCCCGAACCGATGCTTGCGTTGGTTACATTTCCGGCTTCGTCCACCACAATATCTACTACGATAGTGCCTTCTACAGGTACGTTGTCGGTTGGTTTAGGCAATGCTCCCGAAACGCTTCTCGTGCCTACTTTGGCTACGGCTCCTCTGCCCGATGTGCCTGTGCCAAAAGGATTGCCTTGATTTCCGGCACCTGTTCCATCGCCCGAACCTGTTCCACTTCCGGTGCCCGAACCGGAACCACTGCCTGAACCTGTTCCGCCGCCTGCTCCACCACCACCAGTAAGCGCACCGGCTGTTCTGTTGCGAATGGCTGCCGCTTGAGCATCACGTTCGGCTTGTATTCTTCGTTCTTCGGCTAATCTGGCTTCTTCGGCGCGACGCTCGGCTTCGATACGTTGCTGTTCAGCACGTTCGCGAGCGCGTTGTTCTTGCAATTGCCGTTGTTCTTCTCTCTGTCTTTCTTGCTCTTTTCTTTTGGCTTCTTTTGCTTCAATTGATTCTTCAAAATTTTGCGTTTGAAGCGGATTGTCAGTAACAACAGGCGGCGTTGGCGGAGGAGCAACAGCCGGTGTTGGTTCCAATGCGCTCATCGGCATTGGTTCGAAAAATTCGCGTGCGCCGCCACGGCTTCCGCCATCGTCGGAATCGCCGAATCTGATGCTTGATTCTTCTTCGGGTGGACGCTGAAAAGACAGCCCAAATAACATCAAGATAAGAATCATCAAAATTCCGGCAACAATAGCGCTAACGGCTCCGTATTTTTCCGATTTTTCTATTTTCTTCATTGCCTGTTATCTTTTATTATCTAATGGTCTGGTTGCCAATACGAGTTTAAAACTGTTTTGGTTGGCTACGTCGAGTATCCGCACAATTTCGCGGTAAGGCACCGATTCGTCGGCATACAGCGCGACAAACATTTCGGGATTATCGCTCACTGTTTCTTGCAAAAAAGGTTCTATTTCGTCAAAATCAACTTCCATCGGTTCGCCTTTGTCGCGCGCAATGAAAAAATTGTGTTCGGCATCAATCGTAATATTCACGATGGTTTTTTGACGCTCCGTTTTGGTGCTTTGTGGCAGCAAAACCTTGATAACATTGGTTTGAACCACTGTCGATGTTATGATGAAAAACAGTAGCAACAGAAATATAATGTCCGTCATAGACGCCATACTGAATTCTGTACTGACTTTTGTTTGCTTTTTTAATGACATAATTTTTCTTTTAAAATGAAAATAATTAAAAAAATTAAACTAATGAAAGGAATGAAGAAAAGCGTTTGATATTTATTTTTTCATTTTCTTCATTACGTCATTTTTTTCATTTTTTACGCTGGTTCGTTTAGAATATCTAAAAATTCGAGCGAATTGGCTTCCATTTTGCCAATAGCATTTGATACACGCGTTACCAAATAATTGTACATAAAAAAGGCGATGATTCCGACAATAAGACCGGCTACGGTTGTTACCATCGCTTCATAAAGACCTTTAGAAAGTATTTCCATATTTATTTCGTTGCCGTGGCTCGCCATATCATAAAATGCACGAATCATTCCCGTTACGGTTCCCAAAAATCCAATCATTGGCGCGCCTCCGGCAATGGTTGCTAAAAACGGCAGACGTTTTTCCAACTTTGCTACTTCCAAATTTCCGACATTTTCGATAGCTACCAATACGTCTTCCATTGGGCGACCAAGACGGGTAATGCCTTTTTCAATCATTCGAGCCGACGGTGTGTTTGTTTGATGGCAAAGGTTTAATGCAGAATCGATTTTTCCTTCAAAAATGAAATCTTTTATCCTGTTCATAAAAGTCGGATCTGTTTTCGATGACGATTTTATGAAAACAATGCGCTCCACAAAAATATAGACGGAAACAAGAAACAACACGAAAAGTGGAATCATAATCCAACCGCCTTTTAGTGCCAAATCCCAATAACTCATTTTAGCTACTTCGGCAACTTCGATAACATCGGTTGCTTGTAAAATCAAATTTAGGTTCATAATGTTTTGTTTAAGAATTTTTTATTGTTTGAATTTATGTTTATATAATTTGTATGAAACAAAAATCAAGCCGGCGATCAAAAATAACGCCCAAATATTTACCAAAAATACAAGTATTGCGGCTAATATATTCCAACCGGATTTTGCGGCGGCAACTAATCTTGTCCAAAGGCTTGGTTCATATTCTTTGATGCTTTTATCATTTTGTAATATTTCTCTTTTCAGCGTTTGTCGTTGATAAATCAACAAGTTGATGGTGCTGAAATTTATTTGGTATTCAATCGACAAGTTTGCTATTTTTGCATTATCCGCTCGTTCTTGTTGTCTTGTTAAAAGTTGTTCGGCATCGACCGTTTCGTTCAATTTTCGACCGCGGTTGTCTATCGCATTCGCCAATCGTTGCTCTGATTTGGTAGCTCGTTTTTGCGCCAAGTCGTTTGCTAATAATTGTAACGCAACATCATCAGCTTTTATTATTCGATGATCTAAATAATCGATGTTTCGTGATATCTCTTTCAGCGTAATATCAAGTTTCGTATTCGGAACACGCAAAATAATAGAATTTGTAACGGTGTAGTGAGTCGTTTCGAGTATCGAATCGGCGCTGATGTTTTTTGAAGTTACATAATTTACGCGGCTCTGCAAATTAGTAAAAGTAACAAAACCGCTGTTTTTAACGGCAATATTTTCAATATCATACGTTGCATCAATAACGCTTTTTACGCGGAATTTTAAATCGGCAGTGCGTATAAATCTGCGCGTCGAATCGTTAGCTGTTACCACAGCAGCAGAAGAGGAAATAAAGTCATTGCTTGACCGAGAGAAATTATTTGAAACAGCATCTTCAGAAACATTTGGCGCCTCCATATCGTATGCAGCCATAACCATCATCTCCTCCGCTTCGCCGTATGCTTCCATTTTTGGGTGCGATTGCGAGCAGCCAACAAGCAATATTGAAAACAGAAATCCGCAAATAATTTTCAGTTTATTCATATCACTATTTTTTTAATTGTTCTTTATAAAGTTGTATCGTTTTTTCTAACCCAAAATACAGCGCATCGGAAATAAGCGCGTGCCCGATAGACACTTCGAGCAAATGAGGAATATTTTTATAAAAATAATTCAAGTTTTCTAAACTAAGGTCGTGTCCCGCATTTAATCCCAAACCAACTTCATGAGCTTTTTTAGCTGCTGCAATAAAAGGTACAATCGCTTTTTCTTTATCAATAGGAAAAAGCGTGGCGTAAGGTTCGGTGTAAAGTTCTATTCTGTCCGTTCCTGTTTTAACCGCATTCGCAATATTTTCGATATTCGTATCAGTAAAAATAGATACACGAATTCCTTTTTCGTGAAATTGATTGACAACATCTTTCAAAAAAGATTCATTCGCAATCGTATCCCAACCGGCATTAGATGTAATGGCTTCGGGTGGGTCCGGCACCAATGTAACTTGGTCGGGTTTTACAGACAAAACCAACTCAATAAACGTCGGCGAAGGATATCCTTCAATATTAAATTCGGTTGTTACCAACGGTCGCAAATCATACACATCTTTGTAGCGGATATGGCGTTCGTCGGGACGAGGATGCACGGTAATTCCTTGTGCACCAAAACGTTCGCAATCTTGTGCCACTGTGAGCAAATTCGGAGTATTTCCGCCGCGCGCATTGCGAATGGTGGCAATTTTATTAATATTTACGCTTAATTTTGTCATTTCTTTTCGATTCCGATATTTTTGATTATCGTTTTATTATATTTGCAACATTATAATAAGCTACAAAAATAAAATTAAAAGCTGAAATAAATACTAAATGCTGACAAAAGATTTAATATCTGAAAAAATAGCTGCCATCGGCTTGCCAAACACAGCCGATTTATTGAATATCGACAAACATGGCGGATTAATTATTCTGCAAGTGCGCGAGAATGATTATGTGTTAAGTGAAATTGCCCGCATTGTGGAAAATGAAAATGCCAAAATATTAAATGTTATCACGCACTTAAATCCCAATGGAATTTTATATATCATATTGAAAATCAATACCGAAAATATTAATCCTATTCTGAAAAGTTTTGAGCGATTCGATTACGAAATTAACTCTTGCTTTGTAAATGATAACGACGAATCGGATATTTTCCGAAGACGATTGAATGAATTTTTACATTATATGAGTATCTAAAATGAAAATAGCTATACTTGGAAATACTGCTAAACGAGAAAACATTGAGCCTGTAAAAGTGCTGCTTGATGTGTTGAAAAAGAAAAACGCGCATATTGTTACCGATGCCAATTATTTTGAATTTCTTCGGAATGAAGTTTCGGGCGCGGATTTGACGATTATTGATAAAATTGTTGAAGATGATAATTTCGATGCCAATTTGATTTTAAGCGTTGGCGGCGATGGCACTTTTTTGAACACCGCTTGCCGAATTGGCAGCAAAGGAATTCCCATTTTGGGAATAAACACAGGGCGTCTTGGTTTTTTGGCTGATGTGTCTATTGATGCGATTCCTGCTGCGATTGACGAAATTGCTAATAATGAATATATTATTGAAGAACATTCGGTTATTCAACTGCAAACGGATAATCTCGCATTCAATGCTAATCCGAATGCGTTGAACGAAATAGCGGTGTTGAAACAAGACACGTCTTCGATGCTTACGATTGATGTGCATATCAACAATGAATACCTCAACGCTTACCAAGCCGACGGCTTGATTATCGCTACGCCGACCGGTTCTACGGCTTATTCGATGAGCGTCGGCGGACCTATCGTCGTGCCTCAAGCCGACAATCTGATAATTTCACCCATTGCGCCACACAGTTTGAGCGTTCGCCCGTTGGTTATCCCCGATTCGTGGACAATAGAGCTAAGCGTGAAAAGGAAAAGTCGCAGCAAATCGTTTTTGGTTGCGCTCGACGGTCGTTCTTTTGTGTTTGAAGAAGAATATAAACTAACGATTACAAAGGGCGATTATGTTGTTAAAGTAGTTAAAAGACCTAATCATACTTTTTTTAATGTATTGAAAAATAAATTGATGTGGGGTGCCGATGTGAGGAGTTGATTTTCTTAAATTTTTGATAAGACAAATTAAAAATTTTTAACAAAAATATGCTTTCTTTGTACTTTCATTTTAAAACAAACAAAATAAACCAATGACTAATGTAGCAATTTTTGGTGGACCCGGCTCCGGCAAAGGAACGCAAAGCGAATTAATCATTAAAAAATATGGGTTAGATCATATCTCGACAGGCGATGTATTAAGAGCAGAAATCAAAGCGCAAACAGAATTGGGCAAGATTGCCGATAGTTACATTTCCAAAGGTCAGTTGGTACCCGATGACTTGATTATTGAAATACTGGCAAATGTGTTTGACAGCAAAAAAAATTCTAAAGGTGTTATTTTCGACGGTTTTCCCCGCACTATTCCGCAAGGAGAAGCGTTAGACAAAATGCTGAAAGAACGTGGCAAGCAGTTAGATACAGTGTTGAGCCTCGAAGTAGAAGAAGCTGAATTAATTGACCGCTTATTGAAGCGCGGACAAGTTTCGGGGCGTTCCGACGATAATTTAGAAACCATCATATCACGCTTAGGTGTTTATAAAGCGCAAACTTCGCTATTAAAAGAATTTTATGCAAAAAAAGGTAAACTTGCTGCCATTGAAGGTGTAGGAACAGTAGAAGAAATTTTTGAAAGAATAGCGGAGGAAATCGAAAAAAACATTGAATCTTAAATTTTCAATTTTGAATCAAAGATATGTCCGATACAAATTTTGTTGATTACGTAAAAATATTTGCTGCTTCGGGAAACGGAGGCAAAGGTTCTTCGCATTTTCATCGCGAGAAATATATTCCCAAAGGCGGTCCTGACGGTGGTGATGGCGGTCGCGGCGGTCATATTATTTTGCGTGGCAACAGAAATTTTTGGACACTTATTCACCTTCGATACGCACGGCACGTTTACGCAGGACACGGCGAATCGGGAAGCAAAAGTCGCAGTTTTGGAAAAGACGGCGAAGACAAAATTATAGAAGTTCCGCTCGGAACGGTTGCTTACGATGCCGAAACAGGCGAATTTTTGGCGGAAATAACCGAAGACAAACAAGACCTTATTTTGCTGAAAGGTGGCAGAGGTGGACTTGGTAATTGGCACTTCCGCTCGGCGACCAATCAAACACCGCGCTATGCTCAACCTGGTGAACCCAAGCAGGAAAAAGCCGTGATTCTTGAGCTGAAAGTGCTTGCCGATGTCGGCTTGGTCGGATTTCCAAACGCTGGAAAATCGACATTGCTTTCAGTTGTTTCGGCGGCAAAACCGAAAATTGCCAATTATCCTTTTACCACATTAGTTCCGCAATTAGGTATTGTAGAATACCGCGATGGAAAATCTTTTGCAATGGCTGATATTCCGGGAATTATTGAAGGCGCCAGCGAGGGAAAAGGATTGGGATTGAGATTTTTGCGCCACATTGAACGAAACGCCACACTGCTTTTTCTTATTCCGGCAGATAGCGCAGACATCAAAAAAGAGTACGAAATATTGCTCAACGAATTAACCGCGTTTAATCCCGATTTAGTTCAGAAAAAAAGACTGCTCGCCATTTCGAAAAGCGATATGCTCGACGCCGAATTAATCGCTGAGATGAAAAAAGAACTTCCCGAAAATGTTTCGGTAGTCTTTATTTCGGCTGTAAGCGGACAAGGCATCGCCGAGCTGAAAGATATGCTTTGGACGGCAATTAGCAAAGAAAAAGAGTCGCCTATCAGCATTTCGCATCGCCCGCTCGACATTAAACATATTCCAAAAGACGATGACGGAATTGAGTTTGTCGAAGAAGATGATTACGAGGAAGAAGAAGATTTTGATGAATTTGAGTATGAAGATTAATACTTTGTCATTACGGGCTTGATCCGCAATCTTCTAATAATTGCGCTCTTTTCGGGAGATTGCGGGTCAAGCCCGCAATGATTTTCTCCCTTTCCAACTAAAACTGCCAAACAATCCGCTTATTGTTGTGTACAACACATAAAATGGATAAATGATGCTTAACGGCAATATCCACCGCAACAATTGTGTTGACCGTACAAATTTTCCAAAAGAAAACAATAAAATCCTGTCAGCAATTATTTTTACCAAAAAAATAAACGCAAGTGGAATCCAATACGAAGTATCGACAAATACAACAAAAACCAAGTTTAAAATAATTATTACAGAAATGGCAAGCACTATCAATGCCGACAAAATCACATCTTTGTCGTAATACGCCGGACTTTTGGATACCCAGCGTTTTCGTTGGTTAAAAAACTCGGAAAGGCTGTTGCACGGTTTGGTAAAAACAACCGCTTTGTCAGACTTTAAATACGAAATTTTCCCGTTGCGTTTTTTGATGCTCATCATTAGAAACATATCGTCGCCCGATAATTTTTCATTCCGAAGATTATCATTATTGATGTTCCATGTTTCGCGTGTAAAAGCGAGGTTCGCGCCGTTGCACATAATCGGAAATCCGGCGCAAGCCGCTCCTGCTGTACTTGCTTGCAAGCTTAAAAATTCCAATGCTTGCATTTGCTGAAAGCCGGTATTGTACGCCATCACAACGGGCGCGATAATCATATCCGATTCATTTTCAACATAAAAATTGACAATTGTCTCTATCCATTGCGGTTGAGGAATACAATCGCCGTCTGTGCAAACAATGAGCTGTCCCGTGCTGTTGTCAATTCCTTCTTTTAGTGCGTTTTTTTTGCCTTGACCAATAGCATCAACAAGCAATATATTATCTTTTTTGGCGATATAATCGGAAATAATATCTAACGTATTGTCGGTGGAATGGTCGTTGACCAGCACAATTTCCAAATTCGCATACGTCTGTTTCTCCAGTGCCTGCAACAATCTTACTATATTATCGGCTTCGTTCCGCACCGGAATAATTAGTGAAACAAGCAAATCGTCAGAGTTACTTTCTTCATTATGAAATACTTTCGCCCTATTCCAGCCGATAATAAAAACCGAAATAAGAGTTACATATAAAATGCAGACAGCATAAGAAATGATTAACAGCATAATTTAATTTATAGATATTAGGATATTCATTGATATTAAGATATTTATTGTGGCAGACTGTTTACCATCGGAAACTAATAATATCGCGAAGCAAATATCTATAAATATCTTAATATCAACAAATGTACAGCCATCATTTTAAAAAAACTAAAAATGTATGGATTTTTCCAATATTTTTAGTATCTTTGTATATTAGAGATGATATGCCATGAAAAAAACATCTGCGCTTATATTATTTTTGCTTTTATTTTTCTCATTCCAGATAGCAGCGGCGCCGGCAAGTAGAGACATTAGAACCTACGAATTGCCGGATGGCACATCTATTTCATACACCGTGATTGGAGATGAAAGATATCATTATGTTCTTTCGACAGACGGCTATGTACTGATGAAAAATGATGCCGGCTTTTATGCTTATGCGCAGAAAGATGAGCGAAATTTTTTGGTTGCCGGGAATGTAATTGCTCGCAATGAAGGCAACAGAACAAGCGAGGAAATCCGATTTTTACAAACCATTACTCCTTTTATGGAGTATCATCCCGACCAAATTGCACAATTCCCAAGAATGGTAGAGCGTGAAAGTTCATTGGGCAGAAGTTCTTTTTCCATTTTTTCTGACGAGAAAATTAATCTGAATGCACAAAAACACAAAAAAAATATCGTTATTTTGGTCGAATTTAATGATTTGCATTTCACAGTAGAAAATCCACGGGAAAAGTTTTTAGACCTTCTAAACAAAGAGGGTTATGATTACAACGGCGCTACAGGCAGTGTGCGTGATTATTTTATAGAAAGTTCTTTTGGCGCGTTTCAACCAAGTTTTGATGTCGTTGGTCCGTATCAATTGAATAATCCTATGTCTCATTATACAAGTGATGCTGGAAATCGAGCAATGATTAGAGAAGCCTGCCACGCCGCCGATGTTAATTTTCAAGAATATTCTACCGATGGCTACTTTGTTGATAATGTCAGTATTATTTTTGCCGGACATAACGCTGCCGAAGGCGCCCATGGAACCATTTGGCCTCATTATTCGAATAAACTCAATGTGTCTCTCGACGACAGAGTAATTACCACTTATATATGTACATCAGAATTAAGAGGCAGTCCGCCCCAAACCGAAATTTGCGGCATAGGAACTTTCGTACATGAATTTTCTCACATTTTAGGTTTACCGGATTTATACAACACTCAAAGCGGCACCTATTCCTTGGACAAATGGAGCGTTATGGACGGCGGATTATATTTGAATAGAGGACGTACACCATCCGCTTATTCTTCTTACGAAAGATTTTTCATGGGCTGGCTTGTTCCCGAAATACTCGATTCGCCCGTTGCAAATGTTAATCTTCCTAATTTGATTGACAACAACAAAGCTTATATATTAGCTGACGGAACACCCGATTTGAATGGCTATAATCCTACGCCCAACGAGTTTTTTATGATAGAAAACAGGCAGTTAAAAGGGTTTGATGCTTACTTGCCATACCATGGCATGCTCATTTGGCGTATCCATTACAACAAATCGGCTTGGGAAAGTATTCCAAGTTCCGTTAACACCAATTCTCGCGAGTGGGTTTATTTGGTAAGGGCAAACGGACTAACAGTCAACACGCAGGTTGCGGAAAGAGGCAACCCATTTCCCGGAACCACCGGAGAAACGTCTTACTCGCCCACTTTGTTGAATGGAACCGATTTGGGAAAACCTATTTATTGTATCGACGAAAAAAACGGGATTATCAGCTTTAATCTTATCGACAGCGACTGCATTGCAAGCGTGAATTCGACAAGTCACGATGCGATTAATGTTTGGTCGAGCAATAACACACTGTATATTTCGGGAATAGAAGAAAAAACGCAGGTAGAAATTTGGCAAATAGACGGAAAAATAGCAGTAGAAAAAGAATTAATCGATTCGTATAGCGAAATTTATATTCCGAAAGCCGGACTTTATATCGTAAGGTTAAAATCGAAGAACGTTTCTTCTGCGTATAAGATTATTCTGCAATAAAAACATTATCAGCGATTTAATGAAAAAAGAACACTTTTTGAGTAAAAAACATACGGAATACTTTGCAGAATAAAAAAAAGTCCGTACATTTGCAACCGATTTCAACAGAAATGGCCCATTCGTCTATCGGTTAGGACGCCAGATTTTCATTCTGGAAAGAGGAGTTCGATTCTCCTATGGGCTACCAATTTTTTATTAAAAGAATTTTTCAAATGGCAAATCATAAATCAGCCCTTAAAAGAATCAGACAAGCAGAAAGAAGAAAACTGCACAACAGATATTACGCAAAAACAGCTCGTAATGCAGTGAGAAAATTGCGTTCATTAGATAACAAAACCGAAGCAATGGAATTGTTGCCGAAAGTTAGTGCTATGCTCGACAAGTTGGCAAAGAAAAATATTATCCACAGCAACAAAGCCGGT
>Ga0099364_10009275_pt1 | contig 13676 bp, 9 predicted proteins | sample TergutTh196P3_FD_73070 | JGI IMG/M metagenome (GOLD analysis project Ga0099364, IMG submission 73070) | Microcerotermes parvus P3 segment gut microbial communities from Pointe-Noire, Republic of the Congo - Th196 P3 | ecosystem: Host-associated > Arthropoda: Insects > Digestive system > Gut ...
GCTCCTTGTCGGCATTGATATACCGACCTTCTTTGCCCCTTCTACTACCGGCACTGGGGGGGTAGTCGTCCCCTCTGTCGCGCCCGCTGCTGCTGTTGTTGTCGATACTGCTGCTGCTGCTGCTGTTGTTGTCGTTGACGTTGCACCCTGATTCCCCCCGCCGCATGCCGCAACGGTAAACACCATCGCGAACATCAGCATTAGTGCAACCAACTTCAAATACTTTCTTTTCATGCTTGGTTTCCTCCTCTTTGTTTTGTTTTAATGATTGCCCGGCCTTTCGGCTGGGAAAACATCCGCTTGTACCTACTGTACCTAAATTGTACCTATTGCACCTATTGTACCTATTGTACCTATTGTACCTACTGTACCTACTGTAACGATTGTACTTATTGTAACGATTGTACCCGAACACCACTGATACATTTAGTAATATTTTAATGCACTCCCTAGTGCAAACCTGTACATAGATAATGAAAACGAGAAAACCTTTGCGTGAAAACCCTTTGCGAATACCTTTATATTTAGTTTTTTTTGCCTATTGTTTTGCATTTTTTGTGAACCTGCCGCATTTGTGCATATGCACGCTGACGCGCACAATCAACTTACTTAAAGATACATTCGTTTCGCGAAATTGTCAATATTTTTTTGCCCATTCCTACCGAATTTTTTGGCTTACTGTAATTGTTCAGATACCTTTTTGCCATTTATATCCATTGCGGCATACGAAAAGACTTGATTTATGAGCGTAGGTGTTGTATAATTTTACAAGTGACTTAGTTCAGTGAAAAGTTTTTTTCAATAAGGCTTTACTGTTTAGGTGGGGCTGGTTGCCGTTAGCTGTTGTTGTGATGCGCGAAGGTTAAGCAAGGGGGTTCCCCCTATGTTTATTGGAGGTAAGCTTAGTTAATGAGGTACTTTATAGCAGTTATCGCCGTTCTTCTTTTCTTAGTTCCTGGCTGCGAGAAAACACCAAAAGAGGTGGATGGCACTAGCGATTCAATCTCATCAAGATCTCAAGGCCTTTCTGGCATGGGTGATGGTAGCGGTTCCTTAAGCGTTGTGGGCAATGTGCCAGCTGCCACAGCAACAGTCTCTGATACATCTGCCCTTGAAACATCTAATGGAGATGGGAATGTCTCCGACCTGGATTCAACAGTTTATGGGGGATATACGTTCGTCGAATATGAGGGCGAATCTGAAAAGGGGGATTCTTTCCTGGCATGTGGCACGGATGGAAGGCTTGACCGCATATACGCTGACGGCACTTTGGAAAGCATTGCGTTGCCAGGCATTGACAGTCATTTGACTCAGATACTGATGGGGATTGACAGGGCGCTGATTAGTGGCTATGATGGCACACTGATTTATACCGTTGATGGGCAGGAGTTTACCCTCGCCAATAAATTTACAGATTCTGACATTGTTGGCCTTGCTTTCTTCAGGGATGAGTACTATGCATGTGCACGCGACGGGGATGTTTTTACTTCCAGCGATGGTGGTTCCTGGCGCAAAGCGGCAACCTTGCCGGGAAGCGATATAATAGCTATTTCTGCTACCCCTGAATACATCGCGGCAGTTTCTGCGGACACCGGTATTCATATGTCGGAAGACGGCGCGGTATGGGACTTTGAGAATTTCAACGATACATATGACGGTTTCTACGAAAAATACATTTTTACCAAGATAACCACTGTAGGCTACTCACTGCTTATCCTGGGGTATCCTGTAGAGTTCCCCGACGCACCGCTCATGATGCATTCAAACAGTGGCGGGGAGGTGTGGATGCATGTCGCTTTTGGCGAGATAAACGGCCAAGAACCGATGGATTTTTATCCGATTTCATTAAATCATGTTATATATTTTGGGGAAGAAAATCTGGCAGCCTGCAACAATGGAAGGGTGATGCTCCTTACAAACTGCTTTACATGCAACGAGATATCTGAAGCGTCGCAAAGCGATTTAAGGGGCATTGCGGCAAATAGCCAATTGAGTACGATCGTAACAGTCGGCGACGGCTTTGTGTTTGCTGTGCTTGACGCCTTGGATGTCAGGGATTTTAGCATAACGCCTTCGGAAGCCTTCGAAAGCGCCTATTACTACGGGGCTGTTATCGTAGACGTGCGTTCAGAAGGCGAGTATAATATGTCCCACATCGTCGGCGCTTTGAATATCCCAATGGAAGAAATCGATAACAGGCTGCTTGCCGAGGTCCCAGATCCTTTTACTCAGCTTATCATCTACGGCTCAGATGGGGAACAGGCTAAGGCAGCGCTTAAAATAGCACAACAACTCGGATTTCATAATGGTTTCAATTTGGGGGGGCTTAGTGATTGGCCTTATGATACCGAGTAGTCGCGGATAACGGAAGTTATATAAGCTAACGAATCTATCGGAAGTTAAACGTAATCTTACGTAATCTAAAGTAAGTTAACGTAATCAAGCGTAGGTTAACGTAAGTCGACGGAAGCTAACATGGGGTAATGAAAGTTAACGGAAGCTAACATAAGGTTAACGAGAGTTAACGTAAACTATCAGAAGTCAATGTAACCGTTTTTCCGCAACTATATACATTTCAATGCCTAGTACATTATGCATATCAATGCCTATTGCGTTGCACGTATGCTGGTTCTGGTGCATTGCTGTTAGAACCGGGCGGCTGCGATGTTGAGCGCGGGTGCCTGAAAGGGTGGTGGTTGTTTATCAGGAACAAGAAGCGTGGACAGCAGAACTTCACTGCGGTTGCGTAGAGGTGTACAGTGCGCCATCGGTTTTCACCGTAAATCGATAAACAGGGTTCGAAAGTTTCCTGTTCGTTGAAGCTGTAGTTTTGCTCATGGTACAGCACAGCGCGGAACAGCACAGCACGGAACAGCACAGCACAGCGCGGGACAGCACAGCACGGCACAGCACAGCACAATGTGCCATGATAAATGCTTTAATTTAAGATGAAGTACCAATTTGTTTCTATAGGGGGTTATAATACCAATGAATAAAAGAAGAATTTTCAGAAGAATTCTCGCTTTGACGCTTGCATTCTCAATGCTGGTGAGTGTAATGATGTTCCATAGCGCCGGGACGGCAGTCGTGGCTGCTGAAGAAGATACCCCGATATACCTGGACATGAGCTACTCTTTCAAAGAGCGCGCCGCTGACCTCGTTTCAAGGATGACGTTTAACGAGAAGCAGACAGCATCAGAATCCAGTTCATCCGCACCGGCAATTGCGCCCAGGGCCAACCTACCTACCGGCCTATCGTCATATTCCTGGTGGAATGAGGCGCTGCACGGTATTGCCAGGGTAGGATACGCAACCGCTGGCAATCCAACCGTTATAGCAAACGCAACGTCTTATCCAAGCGGGTTTGGCATGGGTACCTCATGGGATCCGGAGATGATGTGGAGAGTCACAAGCGCGGTCGGCGACGAAGGCCGCGAGCTTGCGCCCGGCTTCAACAGGATGTTGAATTATTATTCGCCGACGGTCAACCTTATCCGTGATCCCCGCTGGGGGCGCACAGACGAGACTTTCAGCGAGGACCCAGTCCACGCCGCAATGATCGCTGCCCAGTTCATTAATGGGTTTGAAGGCAAAGATATGGACGGCAACTACATCGACCCGTATGGCTATAAAAAAGCCAACACAACCATCAAACACTACTACGCAAACAATGCAGAGACCAACCGTACCCAGGGCTCGGCGTTCTTGACTGAGCAGGATGCACGTGAATACTATTCATACGTGTACAGGCAGATCATAAAAAGAACCGATGTGTCTTCCGTCATGTCAGCCTACAACCGCGTCCAGATAAACGAACCGGCATATAGCAGGATTGAACAGGAGCCTTCCGGCATAAGCCATCACACATTGCAGACCTTGCTGCGCCAGACATTTGGCTTCCAGGGTTATGTCACGGCAGACTGTAACTCAGTCCGCGTGGCAGGTGGTACGTCCACAACATTGGGTTCCGCTAATGCCAACCAGTACAGCGGTACCGGATCGGGGTATGGCCAGCACCACTGGAGGGCGCCTAGTTACTCATGGCCTAACGCCGATGGAGAGACATCTACAATACAGGGCATGACCGCGAACATCCCGTACGACATGGCCGCAGCCTGGGCTATCATGGGCGAGGCGGACCTTGAGTGCAACGCCGGCACATCGTCTGGCAGATCTTACGAAAGCGCTAGCCTACGCACTTCGCCGTCTACGCTTATAACACCGGCAGGCCGCTGGTCTGAGAACGCTATCGACGTAACTGTACTGAAGCTCATGGAATCCCGCATAAGGCTTGGCGAGTTCGACGACAAGGTAACATACGGGCAAGACCCTAATGGCGCATCGACAGGCCGCGTAAGCTGGTTTGACCAAGCCAGGAAGCGCGTCGCCGACATGGGTTTGTCGACACAGAACATAGGCAGCGGTAATCCTGTGCAGCAGGCAGTGAGTCCAAATAACGCTGTTACAATGACCCAGGAGCGCCTTGACCTTTCAGCCGAAGCGGGCGCAAAGGCATGGGTGCTGCTTAAGAACGACCCTGTCGCCGCAAATGACAACCAGCCGCTCCTTCCCCTGGCGCTTCCTATGTCAGGCACATACAGAGTCGGCGTTTATGGCTCAGGTGCCGCCGCGCACAACCAAAACTTCTTCATGGGCTGGTATTCATCCACCCGAAACGGCAATGGCAATGCAAAGCAGAAGAACTTTACCCAGGGAATAAGGGAACAGATACAGGCTGAGCTGGACAGGATCGGCTCCACTGCGGTGCTAACAGTAACCGGCGAGGTTATTGGCACTGGCGCAACACTTGCTGCAGGAGACATAACCGCTATCAACAGAGCTGACACATATGACATGGTAATCTGCGTTGTAACAGACGTATCGAATGACGCGAACGAAAACTCAGACCGTACCGACATGCTCCTTAAAAGGAACCAGGCACTGCTAATACCCGCGCTATACGATGTGAACCCGAAAACGGTTACCATGGCCCTATCATTCAGCATGCTTGATATTAGGAGCTTTGACGCTAAGATGCCCGCGTTCCTCCACACCGGATACATCGGCGACTATACTGGCGTTGCAGCTGGAATGGTCCTCACAGGCGCCCAGAATCCAAGCGGACGCACAAACTCCACCTGGTACCCAATAAGCTCCAACGGGAACACATCAACAGTCGGCTATGTCCATGGCTCCCTTAACGATATAAAGAGCTACAGGCTGTCGCCTGGGCAGGACGGCCCGTGGAACAGCTTGTGGGGGCGCAACGCCACCACCGGCGCGGATGTAGTCAACAACTTCACGTTGCCGACTGGGCAGCCTAACAGGGGCCGCACGTACATGCATTATAACGGCACAGGCGACCAGGCTCCGCGCTTCGTGTTCGGCGAGGGCTTGAGCTATACGACATTCGGATACTCCGACTTTGCGGTAACAGGCACTGGGGTATCGGCGGGCACTGGCACCAATGCGTTTAATGTGAGCGGCGACGGCGATGTCACAATCACATTCAAGGTAACAAATACCGGAACAAGGGCTGGCGCGGACGTCGCGCAGTTCTATGTCAAGACGCCGGATTCCATCGTCGCATCTAGCTCAACCGAGCGCGGTGGCGAGGCATACGCCATCAAACGCCTTAAGGACTTTGTTAAGACAAAAGAACTTGATCCTGGTGAAAGCCAGACAATATCAGTAAGTGTCGATATCCGCGATCTCGCCTTCTGGAGCAATACCAAGGACAAGTTTGAGCTTGTTGGGGTAAATGGCCCAGCGTATGCATTCCAGGTTAGCCGCTCCAGCGCTGACTCCGCTGTGCAGTATGCCGCGCTCGTTACGCTGACTAGCCAAATGACCGAAATGCCCGACTTGATCACCTTCAGCCCCAACACTGCAGCAGATAAGGTCAACGACATCCCGCAGAGGCTTTTCTATGAAAAAGACGATGTCATCATTCCGAACCCGACAGTCTGCATGAACAACGACGTGCTATACGGCTATGTCAACAAGACATACGAGCATGACCCGAAAGTCAAGCTCCCGGCGCACTTAGACATCAAGTATTCATCAAATAGACCGAATGTTGCCAACGTCTCCGCAGACGGGAAAACCATTACGGCGATAGCTGGCGGTGTAGCCACTATCACTGGCACAGTATACGATACGGTGAACAACACCTCAGTATCAAACGAGTTTATCGTCTATGTCCGCGGCGAAGCGCTGGACTATGACGTTTCAATTGCCACTATAACCACCGATGGCGTTGCGGCTGGCAAGTCGCCCGACGGCTTGGGGTTTGACATCAGTGTCCCGGCTGGTTCTTCCGCCATCCCAGCTGTCAACTATGCGGCAGCTTTCCCGGATGAAGTCAATGTCGATTACACGCCGCCGACGGCTGTCCCAGGCGAAGGCAAGATAACTGTGACAAGCAAGACGCTTCCGGATTATAAACGGGAGTACCCTGTGTACTTCGGATCCATTAGTGTAGGGTCGATTGACAATGTTGAGTACATGGGCTTGAACTCCTATGCGTTTGTCCGTTTCGGCGACGGCGTGACACAGTTCAGGTTTATACAGGCATTCTACAAGGACGGAATACTGGCGTTTGTTAAAAACATGGAACCACTTCCTCCGGTGCCTAAAAACGAGTCCGCCACCATCACGGTGTTGACCGACGAATATGATTATGGCATGAACCTGGCTGATTACGATGTGACTGTCTTCCTTTGGGATGGTAACTATGTCCCGTTGACACCAGCCTCATCGGACATCAATATGCAGTAGCCGGGCTATGCGTTTTTAGCTTTATGGTTTGGTAGGTAATTGCTAGGTGGCGCGGGGACAGTTGTACCCGAGAGCGAAAATCCTTTTGCTCTCGGGTATAAGGAGCTGTCCCCGCGTCGGCTATATTACACGGTACAACCCCAGTTATTATATATAAGGGATTACGAAAATGCACATAAAATATAGAGCCATTAAGTATATATCATCAATATCCATACTGGCTATATTTGCCTTTTATTCTGCAGCGTTTGTTTACGCCGAGGGCAGCCTGAGTACAAGCGGCACAAGCCAGCAGCAAGTAATCGTCTATTTTTATGTATCGCCATGCTCATCCTGTGAGGTTGTTACACAATATTTGGATAGCATTGACGATAGCATTGCCAATGGCATTGGTGAAAAAGATGATAATGCCTCCGTATCAATACAGAGGTTCAATATCAGCGATAGGGACAACTTTCGGATGATTTCGGACTATTTTTTAACATATCGCGTTCCCCCCAAGGAGCAAGCGGCACCGGTTGTGTTTATTGGGGATATGTATATTCAGGGCAAGGACAGAATAATAGAACAGCTGCCGCAAATGATTGGGGCAGGATATGGGCTGGCCACAATACTACCGGAAGACATAACAACGCCTGAGCAGATAACCCAGCGGCAAAACCAGGAGGAAGACTATATCTCTGAGTACCACGCGCCTGGGGTGTTTTTCACAGGGCTACTGAATGGGTTCAACCCATGCTCCCTGTCCATGCTCCTTTTCTTTTTATCAACAATAATTGCCCAAAAAAGGAATATCTTAAAACTGGGATTTGCTTTCATTTTGGGTAAGTTCATAACCTATGTCGCGCTGGGCACACTGTTTTTTGAGACACTTAGTCGTGCGGGTGGGGAATGGTATGATAGTGTCAGCCTTGTGGTCAAAATACTCTTGCTGATAGTTGCGGCAATTGTCATAATCATGAATGTCCGGGATTATTTTGCCGCTAAGTCAGAAAGTTATGAGAAAGTGAAGATGCAACTCCCTAAAGCCCTAAGGAAATTCAATCATGGCCTTATAAAGAAAATTTCCATGGTGGAAAACGCAAACCTATTGACTGCAATATCATTTGGCCTAGGCTCGTTTATAGCTGTTGGGGAATTTCTATGCACTGGCCAGATATATTTGGCGACGATAGTTTTTATGCTAAAGGTAAGCGAAACCCTCAACATGACGGCTGTGCTATACTTCATATTGTATGGGGTTGCGTTTGTCCTTCCCCTTATCGTCCTGACGCTGTTGATATACAAGGGCAAGGAGGTATTCGATGTATCTGAATTTGTAAGGGGGAAGCTCCATATCATCAAACTTGTAAATGCGTTGATATTCTTGGTTTTTGCTATTATAGTAATATTTTTCTTTTAGTGATTGAGGGGGGTGCCCGTGCGGAAAGGGAAGGCAAAAAGCTTCTATGTAAAAGTAATTGACAGCAATGGCACAGCCTTGCTGGAAAAAAAGGTTGTTCACCTTCCACTCAAGGAGGAGGTTATCATTGAGCAGAGCATTTATTATTTCGATGACCCAGAGCCATGCATGATCCACCGATCCGCCGTCATGAAGAAAATCTTCGCAGAGTTCATTGATTATTTCGAAGGTTTGTTTTCCCAAGGCGATCATGACCAAATAGAAGTTGAGCTGCCTGATAGCCTAAAGCAAAAACTCGATGTTGAAGGTGAAATCAAATCAGTAATAGTAAAAGTGAAGTAATGTAAAGTGAAGAAAAGTAAAAGTAAAGTAAAGTGAAGTGAAGAAAAGTAAAGTAAAGTGAAGAAAAGTAGAAGTAAAGTAAAAGTAAAAGTAAAGTAAAGGAAGGTAGAAGTAAAGTAAAAGTAAAAGTAAAGTGAAGAAAAGTAGAGGTAAAGCAAAGTAAAAGTAAAAGTAAAAGCAAAAGTAAAGGGTTGATGATGAACAGATTGGTATATCTTGATAATGCTGCTACAACGAAAATGTCAAAGCCAGCATATGACGCCATGCTTCCCTTTTTGGGGGATTGGTTCGGAAACCCTTCCTCCGTTTATTCTATTGGCAGGGGCGCAAAAAAGGCTGTCGAAAATGCACGGGATAGGATTGCTGGGGCAATCGGAGCTTTGCCAGAGGAGATTTTTTTTGTGAGCGGAGGAACGGAATCGGACAACTGGGCCATAAAGTCTGTTGCACAGATGATGAAAAGCAAGGGAAGGCACATAATAACATCCGCTATAGAGCACCCGGCAGTGCTTAACACGTTGAAGCACCTTGAAAAGGAAGGCTACGATGTGACATACCTCGGCGTCGATAAATATGGGCAAATACAACTAAGCGAGTTGCAGGGCAAAATCCACAGCGGCACAATCCTGATAACTATTATGGCTGCGAACAACGAGATTGGCACAGTCCTCCCAATATCAGAGATAGGCAAGATCGCCCAAGATAACGGTGTGCTATTCCACACCGATGCAGTGCAAGCAGTTGGGCACATCCCGGTCAATGTCAGGGAAATGGGCATTGATTTATTATCCTTTTCCGGGCATAAGCTGGGCGGGGCTAAAGGGGTTGGTGTCCTGTTCACAAAAAAAGGCCTGGAATTGCCTCCACTGCTGCATGGGGGCGGGCAGGAACGCGGTGGAAGAAGCGGGACAGAGAACGTCGCGGGCATAGCCTCTGTTGCCGCTGCCCTTGACGACAAGCTCCTGCAGCTGCCATCGCGCTCTGTAACACAAATGAGGGATAGGCTGATAAATGGATTACTGGCAATACCCGGCTCAAGGCTTACTGGGGACCCCGTCAACAGGCTGCCGGGCATCGCGTCTTTTATTTTTGAAGACATTGAGGGTGAAGCCCTACTACTCATGCTCGACCAATGCGGCATCTGCGCTTCATCAGGCTCGGCTTGTTCCTCCGGATCAGTCAAGCCGTCCCATGTCTTATTGGCCATAGGCATGCCATATGAGGCTGCTTATGGCTCACTACGGCTATCATTAAGTGAGGGCAACACAGATGACGAAATAGGGTATGTCATTGAAAAGCTGCCTGGGATCATCGAAACGCTGCGCTATATGTCTTCTGATGAATAGGGTTGCTGGGTAGATTACGTGTAGTTGTAGGGCAGCTGGGGGGTAGAACTATAGAATGCAAATTACACGGATCAGAGGGATCAGAGGGGGAGATCATAGGGATCAGAGGGATCAGAGGGAAAATTGAAATGTGCAAAACCCTATTGACAAAAGTGTCTGTATGCCTTATCATTAGGGGGTCTGTCACCGAAGGCTTTGGTTTATGAGGCGTCTGTTTCCGAAGTGGGGTGGGGGTGGATAGAAGGTAGTTAGCGGGTTTTTTATTGGCGCGGAGTGGAGCAGCTGGCAGCTCGTTGGGCTCATAACCCAAAGGTCGGGGGTTCAAATCCCTCCTCCGCAATCAAATGAAAACGTCAGTATTGATACAATGCTGACGAGTGATAGAGGCCTTGATTTCAAGGCTTTTTTTGCTGTTCGCAGATAAAAGACTGCCCGTTTCCAGAGGCGTCATTGATGGTGTCACGCTTGTAGGCTTTTTGTAGTGTCATTTTTATGATTAAAGTGTATAATATCAATATTAACAACGTTGTCATTAGAGTAAATATTATGGAGGTAACCATGGTTGAAGTTAACACGCTATTTGATAAAGCCATTAGGGAAACAGCATTTCTTGAAAACCAAGAAGTGTTTTTAGATGATGACTTATTTAAGGGATATGAATGGAATCGCATTCCGCGAAATGATAGATTGTTACTCGAACTCTTTTTCTAAATTATGTAAATAAAACGAACGGAGTAATTAGACCAGTAGAGAAGACTTCTTCTGGTCAACAAAGATACATTGCAAACAACTGTAATACTGAGAGAGGCGAATAACGATGGTTACAATAATTACCGGAACAACAAGCAAACCGATGGCGAGTGAACAATTAAGAAGCTATTTTCATTCCCGCGAAGAATTAACAGGGTATTTATATATTGGTTACCCTATTATTGGTACTGTTAATGGTGCTTATCCCATTGACGCCCTATGGGTTTCTCCGGAAAAGGGATTGATCATATTTAACCTAATAGAAGGAAAAGACATTGATGATTACGCTGATGCCCAAGACGATTGCGCTAATAAAGTGGAATCAAAATTAAAAGGATATAAGCAATTAATGCAGAAGCGCAAATTATGCGTGGATATATTTGTTGTTACATTTGCCCCGGCTGTTGCTCGTATGCCTGATTTTGAGGATTCCTATCCAATATGCAACGAAGAAACGTTAAGCGATGTCATTGAAGATTTTATTTGGGATAATCCTGGGTACTACGAAGCATTAGTTTCCGTTCTTCAGGCGATATCCACCATCCGAAAAGGAAAGAAAAAAAGAGAAATTCTAAATCCAGAATCTCGAGGGGCAAAGCTACGTTCGTTGGAGAATTCTATTGCCAATCTTGACAATAGACAAAGCAGAGCTGTCATTGAAACGGTAGAAGGTGTTCAAAGAATACGTGGACTTGCTGGCTCTGGAAAGACTATTGTTTTAGCGCTTAAGGCGGCATATTTACACGCACAACACCCCGAGTGGAAAATTGCAGTTACATTTAATACGCGTTCACTGAAAGGGCAACTACGACAATTAATCAACACATTTTACATTGAGCAAACAAGCGAAGAACCCGACTGGGACAATATACAGATTATTCATGCATGGGGTGCTGCTGGCGGTGGCGAAAAAAACGGGATGTACTATACGTTTTGCTCGCTAAATAACGTAGAATACAGCGATTACATGTCCGCCAGAAATAAATACGGAATGTCTGATCCTTTTGAAGAAGTGTGTGGTAAAGCGCTTAATGAAGTGACCTCCATAAAACAAATATATGACGTTGTACTTATTGATGAGGCGCAAGACTTCTCGCCTAGTTTTTTACGTCTTTGTTATGAGATGCTATCTGAGCCTAAAAGATTGGTGTATGCATATGATGAGTTGCAAAATCTTCGCTCACAATCCTTGCCATCACCAGAAATTATTTTTGGATCATTACCAAATGGAAATCCGCGAGTAAGTTTCAGTACTGCTGAGGACGGAAAACCTCAACAAGATATTATTTTAGAAAAATGCTACAGAAATTCACGGCCTGCATTAGTAACGGCTCATGCATTAGGATTTGGAATATACAAAAATCCGCCACCGGGAAAAGAATCTGGGCTGGTTCAAATGTTTGAACATAACTCTCTATGGAAAGATATTGGATACCAAATAGCTGATGGTACTTTGGAAGATGGAAAACCGGTTGTGCTAAAGCGAACAAGCCAAAGTAGTCCTGAGTTTCTTGAAACGCATTCTGATATTGATGATTTAATTGTATTCCATGCATTTGCTACACAAGAACAACACGACGATTGGGTTGCGCACCAAATTAAAAATAATTTGGAGCATGACGAACTGCGACCGGATGATATTATAGTCATAAATCCAGACCCATTAACAACAAAAAAATTAGTTGCGCCGATTAGGTCAAAGCTATACAAGAGCGGCATTGATTCGCATACCGCAGGGGTTGATACGGCTCCTGATATATTTTTCTCAGGTGACAATAATTCCGTTGCGTTCACTGGCATATACAGAGCTAAGGGAAATGAAGCCGCTATGGTATATGTCATTAATGCACAGTCTTGCTTTGATTCCTTTTTCGATATGGCTAAAATTAGAAACCAATTGTTTACCGCAATAACAAGAAGTCAAGCGTGGATACGAGTTGTAGGTGTAGGAAGAAATATGAATGGGCTTATTGCTGAGTATAAGAAAGTAAAAGATCATCAGTTCACTTTAGAGTTCGTGTATCCAACAAAGGTACAACGCGACCATATGAACGTTGTTAACAGAGATATGAGCGAGGCAGAAAAAAACAAAGTACGGAAAAACCAAGGAAATCTTGCCAGTTTAGTAGCCGAATTGGAAAGCGGCCAAATTTATCTTGAAGATTTGGACGATGAACAAATAGCTCGGTTGCGCACCCTTTTGCAAAAAAAGGGGGTATAAAAGCGTGCTAACCGCAGATAAAATATATAATCAAATAAATACACTAACAGCAGAAATTATAGAAACCGGGCTATGTGATGCACAGAATTTTCCTTCTCGTAAAACCATTTCTGGTAATATTGAGGAAATAAGTGTGAGCAATACAGATCATTCAATTTTCTTGAAAAGCATACCGTATGTTGAAATGTTTAGGCGATTGAATGAGACGAGAACATATAATTTGAAAATGATAGATGGCGCGCTAATATCAATGTCGTATAAATTCGTAAGAAAGCGTTTGGTCGAACATCGTTTGTCGTTTTTTCCATCACCTGATTTGGAGATGTTTCAAAATGATCCGGATTTGTATTTGGATGACGAGATATATAATGATATCATAGATAAACGAATTGTAACAGTTCCAATAAGGTTTGACTTCGATTACTCCGATGGGGCATTTGAACCAAAGTTGCATCCAATATCTCATTTGACATTAGGGCAATATGAAAACTGTCGAATACCTGTATCGGCGGCCTTGACGCCGTATCAATTTTTGTTGTTTATCATTAGCAATTTTTATCATACTGCACATATAAAATCGAGCGATCGTTTTTCGGTTTTTAAAGACTGTTTTTCGGTTACTCTATTTGAAGAGGAGAAGGAGTTGTTACATGTAAATGTACCAATGTATAAGGGATAAGATAGCAAATAAATCGTGTAATAATGCACCCGTTGATACAATTACACGAAAGCGGGAAGTTTCGTTTAATTGTATCAATATCGTACCTATTCAAATACCCCTCGTCATTGCGAGCAAAGCGAAGCAATCCAGGCACCGAATTAACGGGAAAATACA
>Ga0099364_10009276_pt1 | contig 13676 bp, 7 predicted proteins | sample TergutTh196P3_FD_73070 | JGI IMG/M metagenome (GOLD analysis project Ga0099364, IMG submission 73070) | Microcerotermes parvus P3 segment gut microbial communities from Pointe-Noire, Republic of the Congo - Th196 P3 | ecosystem: Host-associated > Arthropoda: Insects > Digestive system > Gut ...
GCATAAAAACCTCCGTGATGAATGCGTACATAATCTTATACGTTTCTCATGGCGATTTGTACGGAAAAAAATCTAAAAAAAGTAATCTTGCACGTCTACTGGGGAATAGGGGGATAGGGCAGTAGGTACAGACGGCATGTCCAACTTTAGTGTCCAATAAAGGTTGAACACACCCTAAAAATCCCCGTGTTTCAGTTGTAGCCTGTTCTCGTTTACGGTATAAAGTATTCCGTGCGCACAAAAAGTAAACCCATTCTCCAACTTTACGCAAAAAGCGGTATAATACGCCCCCATGACTACGAACACACTTCATCAGCCCGACATGAACCGTTTGAGCGAACACGGTATCGACTTCGTCGATGAACCGCTCTTCGAGACGTTGCTTTCCCGTAAAACCGATGCGGGACACATTCGGGAAATCATCGCAAAATCCAAAAATAAAGAAGCACTGACCCTCGAAGAAACCGCCGCTCTACTCAATGCAGACGAACCCGAACTCGTCGAACAGATTTTCGAGACCGCAAGGCAACTCAAAAAGGACGTTTACGGCAACCGAATCGTTCTCTTTGCACCGATTTACATTGGAAACTATTGCGTCAATGATTGCACATACTGCGGTTTTCGACGGAGCAATCCCGAATCGATCCGCCGGACACTCACCACCGACGAACTGCACGAACAAGTCCGAAATATGCTCAAAATGGGACACAAACGGACGATTGCCGTCTTCGGCGAACATCCGAAATACGGACCGGAATACATTGCCGACTGCGTTCAGCAGATTTACTCCGTTCGCTATCAAAACAACAGTATCCGCCGGGTCAATATCAATGCCGCCCCGCTCTCGCACGAAGGTTATCGAATCATGAGAGAGGCAAAAATCGGTACATATCAGGTTTTTCAGGAAACATATCATCATGCGACCTACGCCAAGATGCACACCGCAGGCACACGCAAAGCCGATTATTTGTGGCGGCTCGATTCGGCTGCCCGTGCTATCGAAGCCGGTTGCGATGATGTCGGTATCGGTGCGCTCTTCGGTCTTGCCGACTGGAAATTTGATGTACTGGGACTTGTTGCTCATGCCGCCTATTTGATGAAACATTATCGAATCGGTCCGCACACGATTAGTTTTCCCCGCATCAGACCTGCCTGCGGTGTTGACCTTCAAGAGGTGGCGGAACACGACGTTAGCGATGACGACTTCTTGCGGTTGGTTGCCATTTTGCGGTTGTCCGTTCCTTACACGGGCTTGATCGTTACGGCTCGTGAACCTGCTCCGATTCGGGACAAGGTGCTTGGTTTCGGTGTCTCGCAGATTGATGCGGGCTGCCGAATCGAGGTCGGCGGATATGTAGAAGCGGGGGATGCTCAAACGCAGGTATTGGAGAGGGAACAGTTTGAACTCGGCGATGTCCGACCGCTCGACGAAGTGATTCGGCAACTGATGAAAGACGGTTACGTTCCGAGTTTTTGCACGGCGTGTTATCGGCTCGGACGCACTGGTGAAGTGTTTATGGAGTATGCGATACCGGGTTTCATTCAAAATATGTGTACGCCGAACGCTTTGCTGACGTTGCAGGAATATCTGTCTGATTTTGCTTCTCCCGAAACGAAGGCGGTCGGCGAAGCATTGATTCAAGAAGAGGTCGCCAAGTTATCGCAGAGCAGATGCTGCGCCGACATTCAAGGACGGCTGCAGCAAATCCGTAATGCTGACGAACGGGACTTGTATTATTAACGCAAGAATAGGGGCTAACGCCGCGCTCTTGCGCCGCAAATCTGCTATAATTCAATGTAATGCTTTATCAAACCTTCGTCGAAACAAAAATAGGACACCTCGGCATTGCCGAAGAAGAGCAACTGTTGACCCATCTGTTTTTCCGGCAAAGCAAGGCTCCCGAAGGTGCTGTCGAAAAATGCACGCCCTTTCTGCGGAAAGTTGCAAAAGAAATCAAAGAATACCTGAGCGGCAAACGGAAAACGTTTGACATTCCGCTGAAACTTTACGGCACCGACTTTCAACTCTCGGTTTGGAACGCACTCTTGACGATTCCTTACGGCAAAACCCGGTCGTATCGGGACATCGCCGAACAGATCGGCAACGCAAAGTCCTGCCGAGCAGTGGGAATGGCAAATCACCGTAATCCGATAGCGATCATTGTGCCATGCCATCGAGTCATCGGTGCCGATGGTTCACTCATCGGATTCGGCGGCGGATTGGAGTTAAAGCAACAACTGCTGGACTTGGAGCAAAAATTTTCCCATGACCGATAACAGCACACTTACCGTCGAACCGCACGAAGCCGGTTGGCGGCTCGACATTTTTTTGGTACATCATTTTCCGAAGTGCAGCCGCACACTCATCCGAAGTGCCATCATGAACGGCGGTGTTCAAGTCATCGAAGAAAATACGTTTCTCTCTCACGGCAAGCCCGGCTTTCGACTGAAGCCGGGACAAACGATCCATTTCACGATACCGGATATTCCGAGAGAGGTACCGCAGCCGGAAGAAATACCGCTCGATGTCATCTATGAAGACGAACACCTTGCCGTCGTCAACAAGCCGGCGGAGATGGTCGTGCATCCTTCCCGCGGACACTGGTCAGGAACGTTGGTCTCTGCATTGGCATTTCGGTTCGGCAATCAGTTGAGCAATGTGCGGGGTTCGGTGCGCCCCGGCGTGGTGCATCGTCTTGATAGGGATACCACTGGTGCGATTCTCATTGCCAAAGATGATTCCATTCACGGCAAATTGGCGAGGCTCTTTGAGAATCGGCAGATTCACAAGGAGTATTTTGCGATTGTGCTGGGAACACCTCATCTTGATAGAGATATGATTGATTTGCCGATTGGACTTCATTCTCGGAGTAAAGAAAGGATGCGGATCGTTTCGGCGGATGCGGCGGATGCAAAGCCGGCGCAAACATTTTACGAAGTGGTCAAACGTTACGGCAGATGGTCAACGGTGCGTTGCTTTCCGAAGACGGGGCGTACGCATCAGATTCGGGTCCATCTGGCGCACATTGGACATGCTGTGTTATGTGATAGAAGTTACGGCGGCGGAAAATTAGTTACGCAGGAGCAGCTGTTGGGCAATGTCCCGTTTTCGTTGTCGGACGAAAACATTGACGGTACGGTCTTGCTTCGGCGGCAGGCGCTTCATGCGTATCGGTTATCGTTTGTTCATCCTGCTACGGATCACCTGTTGGAAGTTACCGCTCCGATTCCGGCGGACATGCAGTCAGTCATTGATTGTTTGGAGACGTAGAAACTTTTACCACAACAATGCGGTCATTTACAAGGCATTACTGTTTTTGCACCTCAAAACCGAGCGATTCGAGGATTTGCGTAACTCTTTTGGGTTCCAATTTTATACCGGCAAGTTGCTCCAACCGCCCCGCCGGTATGTCAATGTAGCGGACTTCTTCCTGCAAGTCGCCGTCGAAGGTAAATCGGCTTAACACTTTCAAGTCCGCACCGGAATCTTCGATCAGTTTGAGGATTCGAGCGATGCCGACCCTGACATTGGACGGCGGCTGCGACTTTTCAAACCGCTGCGACGCATCGGTACGTAAGTCAAGCCGACCGGCGGTGCGGCGCACACGGGATGCCTTGAAGTTTGCCGACTCCAAAAGCAGTTTTACGGTCGACTCCGTAACTTCCGTTTCGAGTCCGCCCATGATGCCCGCCAATGCGACGGGACGGTTTTTAGCCGCCTCGCCTTGCGAGGCGCACATTCCCCAAATCAACAAATCTTCCGGCAACAACTTTCGCTCTTGTCCGTCGAGCGTGGTGAATTCAAGATTTTCGTCGGCGGTCGCAATACGGATTCCGCCGAGTTTGTCCGCATCGAAGGCGTGCGTCGGCTGGGCGATTTCCCAGTTGACGTAATTCGTAACATCAACGAGAAGATTGTACGACCTCATTCCAAGTGCGTGCAGACGGCGTTGAATGTAAAGCGGGGACGGAATCGTTCCGCGCGTCTGAAACTCTATGCAGCCGTAACAGGGGCAGTTTTCGTAGTCCTCGTTTTTGAGCGGATATTTTGGCTGCGAATCGTATTGCGACAGATCAATCTGCGGCAACGATTTGAGTTCCCTACCGAAAATAGCGGCGAACTCCCGGGCAAAACCGTAGTGTCCCCAGAGGTCAGGACGATGCGTGAGACTCTTGTTGTCGATTTCGATGAGCGTGTCGGTGTCGGGAATGAATTGTTCGAGCGGCATTCCGGGCAAGACCGGAGTACCGGCAAAATCATAGTCAGGACATTCTAATAAAATTTCGTGCCAGTCGGACATTCCGAGTTCGGCGGCACTGCATAGGATTCCCTGACTCTCCTTGCCTGACATTGTTTCCGTCATTACACTTCGTTCCATTCCGGCTTTTGTTAACACCGTTCCGGCGGGAGCGAAGGGGGCTTTGAGACCGACACGGACGTTCGGCGCACCGCAGACGGTCGTGTACGTCTTTTTGCCGCAGTTAACTTGGCAGAACGTCAACTTATCGGTCAATTTTTCGACCGATGTAATTTCGCCGACGAGTACGCCTTTGACGAATCGGCGGATAGTTTTGGTGCCTTCGACTTCGGCGGTGGCGAGCGTCAACCGATTCGTAATCGTGTCAATGTCGAGTCCGGTCAGGTCGACGTAATCGGAAATCCAATCGAGCGAAATGTACATAACGTCCAATTATAGCATAACTGACGCAAAAAAACATCTTGAACGCAACTCAAAAGATGAATCCCGTCTTCAGGTACATCGCCGAAGGCAGACTCATGCTGTGTCCGCCATAGTAAAGTTCACGAGAAAAACTGCCGCCGAACTCGAAATAACCGCCGACCCGAGACAATGTGCCAAACTCCACGCCCACTCCAAGACGAACATCATTGTAGTCCGTCTGTCCCAAACCCTTAATGTCCCAACTGCCGCCAGCGTACTCCATGTGAACGTAACTCCACAAATCCCCCTGCGGTCCCTTCCATAGCCGATAAGAAACCTTCGGATTCGGAAAGACCAACTTCAACACCCAATCCTCGTCGGGAGTCCAAACGACCCCCAACGTCGGTAATATCTTGACCCGGGAACGACCATAGTAAATCACCCCTGCATGAACCTGCATTTGAGACGAACTGTGAAAAACCCCCTCAAGACGACCCTGATACCGCAGAGCATCGGACGTAACATTCTCAAAGTCGGAAAAGACACCGACACGTCCCCAAGCAATGAGACCGAAGGACTCGTTGAACCTCGGCTGCACTCCGACATCGAGAAACGCACCAAAACCGTTCGGCGACATGTGCTCCGCCGGAGTACCCCAGCCCGCCGGACCATTCCACCAAGCAAGACTGCCGCCGGGAGCAATGTAGAGAAAGCCCGTCCGCCCATTGTCAGGAATGAATCGGCAGGGAATCCCCAGTTGCATCCGTATGTCGATTTCGTCCATGCCGAAGCCGTTCTCTTTGCTGCCTCTCGGTAGGTGCGTGTACTGAAAAGAGGTCGCAGTGCGAAATCGGCGCATCGCCTCGTAAGTTTCGGGAAAAAACCGGTCGAAATTGCCGGAATAAATGTTGTTGGGAGGTGATTGTCCCAATCCGCTCGTGCCGGTATTGCCGACGGGCATCAGTGAATTGAACCACGACGTTTGAGCAGGCGAAGAGTAAGGGTCGAGCGGCGGCAGCATCAATGCGGGAGCGGCAACCGGCGGGGCGGCTGGTGTAACCGGAGCGGGCGTAATCGGCGCAGGCAGTGACGTTTGGGCAACCAAAATCGGAGAACCGGTCGGCGGAACAAGCGAACCGTAGTTAATGGCGGCGGGAGTTTGCGCACCCGCAACACCGGAAAAAAGTCCCATTCCGAGCATCAGAAGACTGCCGATTGTGAGAAAACGCTCCGCCATCATGGGAACGTTAACGATTTTTCGGAAAAAAGGCAAGAGCGGGAATCGCACATTTTTAGTGTGTCCCGCCCTCGAAAACGCCGATAAACCGAAAGGCGGGACTCCGTCCGCATAAAGCCACGGATAACACAGATAATTCTATCCGTGTTATCCGTGGCAAAAAAAAACCTAATATGAAAACGCCGCTGCCCATCATCCTGTTCCTTGCCCTCGCCGTTGCAGTCTCTGCGGAAAACATCACCTACGACCCGGCAACCTCCACGCTGGTCGTACCGTCCACCACGCCCACTCGGAATTACGAAAACGCACCCAACGTGCCCTCCTTCTTTCCGCTCGGTATCGGAAGCGATAATACCGTTATCGTCCCAAGTGCCAGCGGCACACTCAATGGGCACGTCTTCGGCGGCGTGGCACTCAACTCCGGCGACGATTCCAGCGATAATAGAGTCCGTATCGAAGGATACACCATCGGCACAACCACCACCGGCGGCAACGTCTTCGGCGGATGGACGGACTTCGGCAACGTCAATGACAACACCATCGACATAACCGGCAATACCGCCATCTACGGTATCGTCTTTGGAGGATGGATCAACGGCGGGCGGGATAATGAAGCCAAAGATAATACCGTAACTATCAACGGTGCCGATGTAACCCTGCGAGGCAATGTGTATGGTGCCTATACGCAGGGCGGCTCGGAAATGACCGACAACTCCGTTGCCATTACCGGCAGCAGTGTCTGGAAACTCGATGCCATTATTGCCGGGGCGTATAGTGCCCTTAATACGAGTACCATTACCGAAAACACGGTAACGATTGGCGGCAACGCCAATGTCCGCCGGGGTGCTGTTTATGGCGGAAGAGGACAAGGTGCGTCCGTTATTCGGAACAACACCGTTACCATCGACGGCGGTGCCATCGGCTCTTTCGGCACCGGAAGCACCATTTACGGAGGACATAACTTTAACGGTAACGGAGCAGTATGGCTCAACGAGGTTGTCATTAAAGACGGAGCCGTCAATGCCGCGATTTACGGTGGAGCAAGTACCAGCGGTGCTGCCTATGACAACACCGTATTCATTTACGACGGCAGCGTTACCGGCAATATCTACGGCGGATACAGCACCAGAGGCATCGCCGCAGGTGTTGAACGACAAGGCAATCGCGTTCAAATCGGTCGAAACGTCAGCGACACGCCTGAACTGGATTCCGCCAATCTCTTCGGCGGATTCGTCGCATCCGGCGGAGGCGATGCCTTTACACGGAACGCTCTGAATGTGTACTCATCATTTACAGCGAATTCCGCACAGAACTTTGAGTACATCGTCTTTTATGATTCGGGCTTCACTTTCGGCTTCGACGTGAAGATCGGCACGCTCGACACCACGCCGACCGGCAGCGCACAGTCCGGCGTACGTCTGGAAGTTTACAATGATAACACCGTTAACTTCACCGGCAACATCATCGGCGAAGGCAGTTTAACAAAAGCGGGGGGAGGCACCTTCTTGATGGACGCAGACAGCAGTATCAACATCGACGGTGCGTTAACCATCGAACAAGGAACGCTCCATCTGCAAACGGGAAACATCAGAACCGACGGCAGCCGGAGCGAAGGCATCATCACTTTCACGGGAGACCGAATCAACAAGAGGGTCATAGTGGACTCCGTGAGTGAATTGGAGGGAGTCTCGTTCCGCACCGCAGAAGGCGCAGGAGAGGGTAACCGCGTCGAACTCACAGGAAATTTGGAGATATTTTACGACGAAGACAGAGCGTTTTACGTGGCAAAGGATACCACAATGACCGTAAACGCAACAGGGCATCTGGTGCTCGACATCAATTATCATGATGACCGATTAGGCGACGTGTTTGTCGATGAAGGCGGTGTCTTTAATTTGAACGTTTCCGACCAAGGACTCGTCGAATTTTACAGCGGTATTGAGGGGGAAGGTACACTAAATATCACGACGGACGATTCGGGCATGGTCATCTTCTCGAACTATTTCCACGATTACGGTGCCGAGTTCAAAATAGGCACTACAATTATCGAGGGGGGAATAACCCTCGACATGATGACGGGACCTGATGCCCCGCGATTTATGTTGGAAACAGACACGTTTACCATGACAGGCACCGGCAGTTGGGTTAATCCCGGCTATGGCACTGCACTGCTCGCAGGCGGCGGAATCATTCAAGCGAACAGAATCGACATTTCCGAAAACGTGGTGCTTTCTCCTGACGAGTACAGGTACAACGAAACCGGTCGGTGGCTGTCGGAACCTTCCACAATGACATTGAGGGCGGGGACGGTCAATCTTACAGATTTCTCCCTGTTTTACAGTGGCAATGCAGATGAAAACACAACGCAAAAACCACTCGTTTGGAATGACGGTGTTTGGGAAAGCAACAACTCGTTACTGTACATCGACAGCAATAATATAACGCTGTCCGCCAGTTCCAACGAGAAAAACGTTATTGCTGTTACCACGCTCGGTGGCGGACGGTTTGTACAAGGGGATTATCTTCTCGTCCACACGCCTGCCGGTTTTAACGGTATCACTTCCGATGGTCAAGTGGATGCTCTGTTTACTGTCGTGATGGACGGTTTCGTTATCAGCGACGGTACAGTACGGGGGAGTTACAGTCTCCACCTCGGCGGCGCACCGGATAACACAAGTCAAAAAACAGCAGGAAACACCAGCCTTTGGTTAACACATGACCTCAACTCCCTCACGATGGACTGGACGGGGGCAGAAAACAACACTTGGGGCGGCGAAAATTTCCGTTCGGTGCAAGAACGGGATACAACGCAAGAAGAGAAAAACTTCATGTCCGGCGATTTTGTGCGATTCTTTCCTGCTGGCAGTTTATACATTGGCTTGGAGAACGACGTTACCGTCAGCGGACTCGAAGTAAATGGCACGAGCGACGTGACCTTCAGCGGCGAAGGCGGTATCTTGGCGGACATCGACTCCGCTTTCGGACTGTACGTTGAGGACGGCACACTCGAACCGACCGGCAAACTCGAAAAGAGCGGCACCGGCACATTGACCTTTACTAACACCGGCGGCAACCTCTTTTTGGAAGGCATTGACATCCACGCCGGAACGATTGCCATTGTTCGAGGCGATCAACTGCAAGCCGGAGGCGACGGCATTACATTTAAGGGCAGTGCTGTACTAGACAGCACCGGCATCGTCGAATTGAATACGCCGATAGTGGTGAACTCTGGCTTTACCGCAACGCTCCACACGCCGAATGTTGCGGATACACTCTTGCTCGCAGGAGGATTAACTGGCGTCGGCGGCGTTACCAAAACGGGAGCCGGCACTCTCTACGTTTTTAGCGGTGTCAATTACACTCCTACAACATTTACTTTGTCTGGCGGTACATTAGCGGGGAATGGCATCATCGAAAGTAATAGCATCACGATTAACAGCAATCTCAGTCCTGACAGTGCCTACAATTTAGCCGGTACTCCGGCGCATCCCGATGACCGATTCGGTACGCTGACGCTGGAAGGAACCGCCATTACACTCGGCAACAGCACGACACCGTTCACGATGGACTTCGACATTGACGCTCGTTCAGGAGGCAATGATGAATGGAAAGACTTGCTGGTACTGCAAGGGAACGGCACCACTATCGTCAACGAAAATTCCTCAATGAGCGGCACCATCAAATTTCACGGTGCGCTTCATTCGGATAATGAGTACCTCATTATCAGAGGGCTGGAACTTGACGCGGACACGCCGTATAATTTTGCGACTGGCGGTATCAACGCCTCTCTTTCGGCGAGTCTCAACGATATAACCATTGATAACGAAGAAGGTTCGCCGCGCGGATACGTGGTGTTTGCTCTCGGCGACGATGAAGGAACAAAAGTTTCAGGAACAAACATTTGGCTTATTCCCCATCTGAACTCGCTGACGATGAACTGGACGGCTGGCAGTAAAGAATGGAATTACACCGAAGAATTCGATAGTCTTCAAGACGATGGCGCAGATCACACCTACCACGTTGGCGATGAAATGCTGTTCTTTGCTAAAGAAAATGAAGGTCCCATTACCATTACGGTAGCCGGTGCCGTTGCGGTCAGCGGCTTGAAAGTCGGTGCCGAAGCAATTTGGGAAGACGATGAACGAGACTTGAAAATCCATGATGACGATGTAACTTTCGACGGTATCGGTTCCATTAACGTTAACGGCAGCCTTGCTCATGGAAAATACTCTGACGGTACTGCACCGACGGAACCGCAAGTCGAACATGACGGCAAGTTACACAAATACGGCGAAGGAACGTTGACATTTGCCAACACCGGCGGCAACACGTTTGAGAGCGGCATTGACCTGCACGGCGGCATCCTCCAGTTCGATCTAGCGGACCAACTGGGAAACGCAGACATCACATTCAAGAAAGGCGCAACGCTCAAGCCGATTGCGAGTGTTGCATTGAGTAACAATATAAAAATCGAAGAGAATGTAACGGCAAAGTTTGATGTTGCCAACGCGGCAAACGCTCTTCTTCTGTCGGGCAATCTGTCGGGACAGACCGGCAACATAGCGAAAACCGGCGAGGGCATTTTACAGTTGAGTGCGAATAATAGTGGTACAGTACAGAAGACCGACGTAGAAGAAGGGACATTCCGCATTACCAGTGCGTTTGGTACGAACAACTTGACCGTCCACCGAGGCGGAACGCTTGCTGGCGGCGGAACGATTAACATTAACGTTGCGGTCATCGACAACGGCGGCGCAGACGACACCGCTCATGGGCGGATCAGTCCTGACAGTGCGGTCTTTACGGCGGACAAGACGACGATTGACGGCGACGAAAAGTTCGGCACGCTGACGTTTGTGGGGCAGGGTGTTGGTTCTAGTTTGACCTTCGGGGCGGGGAGCGTTTTTGATGTTGACCTCGCAAAGGATGCCGCCGGTACGTTGCACCGCGACCTGATAGCCGTTAGAGATGCGGTTGTTAATATCAACTCGGAGGCTATTCTGCATGTTAAGGTCGATTATTGGAGCGGCAGTTCCGAGAATGTGATGATTATTGATGCAAGACAGGGAACCGTTGGTAATGCCGAGGCAAAGTTTGGTGAATTTCTTATTGATCCTCTTCCGCGCGGCGTGTCTCTTGAGCAGTTAGGCTGGGTCGGTTCGGAATTTCTACTCGGAGTGCGTTATAATGCAGAGGAGGGTTTTGGCGGACTGTGTATTCAGCATAATCGCCGGGAGATCGGCACATCACTGGATTGGTTCATCGAAAATCATGGTCCCGGCGACTTGCACCATTTGATTACGGCTTTATCCGATCCGAGTTTGACGGACGAAGAGGTCTGCAAAATGCTCGACCAGATTACCGGCGACTTGACTCCGAATGCGATGCTCATGGCATTGAAAGAGCCGTGGCGGTATCCGTTCCATCGGTTGGCGTTGGGTTGTCCGGTGCATGACAACGGCGGCAAAAACTTCTGGGGGGAGTTCACCGCTCGGTATGAAAACATTGGGTATGATAACAATGCTCATTCTTCGACGATCAACCGGTATGGTTTGGCGGTGGGAGTGGATCGCCGGATTACGAGCAACAGTGTTTGGGGGGCGACGTTCCAGTACACGGAACCGCGCTTGCGTCAGGCGACGGGCAAGGCAACGATGGAGGATCACGAGTTTGGTGTGTATGCGTTGACTCGCTTAGCGCACAATTTTGAGGCGAAATCGTATTTGGGTTATTCGCATCAGCGTTACGATTTTACCCGCCGGGTGGCGTTTATGGATGAGCATTTGACCGGCAAGACGAGCGGGGACGCGTTGTCGATGAGTGTGGAGTTGACTCGACCGCTCTATTTAGCCGGCACTCCGGGTGCCGGTACTCCGCGCGGCATATTGTTGCGTCCGCTTGTTGCGTTGGATTACGAGCAGACGTGGATGCGTGGTTATCGTGAGAGCGGCGGCACGACAGCACTGATTTATGACAAGGCAACGCTGGCACGGACGATGTTCCGTATCGGTTTGAACGGCGATTTTGCATTGCAGAATGGTTTGACGTTAACGAGTCGATTGCAATATGGTACGCAGTTGAATGATCGTGAGCATGGTGCGGTGGGAGTTCGATTTGTGGAGGGCGGTGCAGATCAGCGCACGGCGAGTATTTGGGGTAGTCGAATTGGTCGGGACTATGTGAACTTGGGCATTGGCGGCGGTTGGAAACTGAATCGGCGTGGCGATGCGTTGTTTGTGAATTACGATGCGAAGTGGTATGAGCGTGCGGCGTTGCATGTGGGCGAAGCGGGGTTTGTGGGGAAATGGTAAAGAGCCGGCGGCTGTGCCGCCGAGTACTGCCAACGGCATGAAATTGGACTTTGCGTAACTTGCGAACTTTGCGGTTAACGCACCAGTTCCCGCAGCGCACTGACCAACGTATCAATTTCACTGAACGTATTATAAAACGCCAATGATGGACGCACTGTCGCCTCTACTCCGAAACGGCGCAGAATCGGTTGCGCACAATGATGCCCCGCTCGAACCGCAATGCCGCACTCCGAAAGATATTTTGCAACGTGTTCCTCACTGTAACCGTCCAACACGAAAGACAACGCACTCGTCTTTTCCTTTGCCGTACCGATGAACCGCAAGCCGTTGATACGATTCAACTCACGCATCGCATAGTCCAACAATTCATGTTCATACGCACTGATGTTCGGCAATCCGATCTGCGTAACATAATCAAGCGCAGCACCCAAACCGACGGCATCGGCAATGCTGCCCGTGCCCGCCTCAAATTTATTCGGAGCAGAATGATAAACCGTGCGTTCAAAGGTTACGTCCTTAATCATATTGCCGCCGCCCTGATAAGGCAAGGCCTCTTCCAACGCCTCCGCCTTGCCATAGACTACACCGATGCCCGTGGGAGCAAAGATTTTATGACCGGAGAACACGAAAAAGTCGGCATCCAATTCCGTTACATTGACCGGAATATGCGCCACCGACTGCGCTCCGTCCACGAGAATACGGACTCCATGCCGATGAGCAATCTGCACCAATTCGTGAATCGGCGTGATCGTTCCCAACGCATTGGAAACATGCGTTACCGACGCAAACTTGGCACGCGGTCCGAAGAGGCGGGTGTATTCGGACAAGATAATCTGTCCGCTGTCGTCCACCGGCGCAACTTTAATGACCGCTCCTGTTTCCTGTGCGAGCATCTGCCACGGCACGATGTTGGCGTGATGTTCCAACAGCGTTAAAATGATTTCATCGCCGGGATGGAGCAATGGTTTGACGTAACTCTGTGCAACGAGGTTAATGCCTTCGGTTGTTCCTCGTACAAAGACGATGTTCTCTTTCGAGGGTGTTCCCAAAAAGTTTGCCGTCGTTTGCCGGGCTGCTTCATAGGCATCGGTTGACCGGGCTGCCAATTCGTGCGCTCCCCGATGGACGTTGGAGTTTTCGTTTTCGTAATAGCGTGATACTCTTTCGATCACCTGCCGGGGCTTTTGTGTGGTCGCCCCGTTATCGAGCCAAATCAGCGGTTTGCCGCTTGCCAACTTGGTATCCAGGATCGGAAAGTCCGCTCGAATCCGATGGACATCGAATCCCGTCGCCGCCGCACCGGTGTAAGGTACGACAACAGGAGAATAGGCAGGAGTTGCCTCCTGAAACTCTGGAAAGTAGGAAAGTGCCCAGTTTTCCAGTTCTCTTACATCGGGTAGGTTATAGGTGTTGGTTGTGAGCATGGTAAAAATGTTCATGGGGTAAATTGTTTTGCAATCTTATGAT
>Ga0099364_10009277_pt1 | contig 13673 bp, 12 predicted proteins | sample TergutTh196P3_FD_73070 | JGI IMG/M metagenome (GOLD analysis project Ga0099364, IMG submission 73070) | Microcerotermes parvus P3 segment gut microbial communities from Pointe-Noire, Republic of the Congo - Th196 P3 | ecosystem: Host-associated > Arthropoda: Insects > Digestive system > Gut ...
AATAACTAAACTCTATACTCTGTTATTTGTCTTTTCTCGTCGTCAATAGCCATTCCGACGCAAAGCGCATCGGGATAAGCCTTTGCATAGTTATCTGCTATTTGCCGGTATGCTTCTTCGGCTTTTGTTTTTGGGTTTTCGCCTTTTGCGGCTACTTTCAATTCGATGAGCCAAATATGCCCCTGATGAGACAGCATAATATCGGAACGTCCAACGTTTGTTTGTACTTCGGCGAAAGTAACAATGCCGCAACCGCGCAAAAATGCAATAATACACGAGCGATAGAGCCATTCCTGAACGGTCAGTTTGTTGCCGGTCAGTTCTACACTTTGTTTTGCGGCGTTGGTAAAATCATCATAAGGAATGCAGGATAAGATGTAGTTGGCAGAATTGATAAATTTTTGGACATTGTTTGAAACTATGGCAGAAAGTAAACCGCCTTCAAAGGCGTTATAATTTTGTGTTATGATGTTTTGTGTCAGCAATTTAGACATTGATTTTAATACTTCGGTATTCGGATAATCTAACGAAAGTTCGCTGCCGTTGGTTCCGGGGCGCAAGGTAAGGTATCCTGCCTGATGCAAAAAACCTTCGGGAGGGGTTCTGTCCATATCGTCGGGACTGCGGGCAAAATCTCTTGAAATAGGATAATTACGAAACTGTTCTACTGTTAAATTCCTGTTTTTCAAGTATTCAGCAATAACCTTCGCTTGTCCGGTTTCTATCCAAAAATTGTCAAACGAATGTTCTCCAAAAAAGTTTAACGTAGAAAACGGATTGTAAAGTTTAGTTCGACATTCTCTATCAAATGTAAAACCATTGTAATAGTCGCGTATTTTCTGCAGTAACTCATCCTTAGATATTTTCATTATTTTTGCTGTATCTTCGATATAATCAGGGAAATAATTTATAAGTTCTTCGTGTGTCAAGCCGCAAATTTCGGAATATTCGGGCGTCAATGAAATATCTTTCGGGTTATTCAAAGTAGAGAACACACCGAAACGGGCAAATTTGGATATGCCGGTGATGAAAATGAAACGTATATATTCTTCGTTGGCTTTGAGTTGTTTGTAAAAACCTCGCAAAACAGTGCGAACTTCATTTGCCATAGATGGATTATTTACAAATTCGGTATAGGGCGCATCGTACTCATCTATCAGAATCACAACTTGTTTGTCGTATTTTTCAACAGTATTGAATATCAAATCGTCAAAAATATCATCCGGCGATGCGATATCATCTACCGGAACCTTAAGTTTGTGTGCTATTTTCTTGATTTGGCGACAAATAGAAAGTTTTAAGCCATCTATTCCTTCACCGGTCGCTACTTTGCTCATATCCAACCGAATAAAAGGACTTGGCTCTAAATCCTTCATAAATTCCTCCGCATACAGCCCCTTAAATAGTTCCTTCTCGCCCCCAAAAATCGCCTCAAACGTTGATACCATAAGCGACTTGCCAAACCTGCGGGGACGAGCAAGAAAATATACGCCGCCCTTTCGTATCATATCAACAAGATATTGGGTCTTGTCCACATACAAATAGCCCTCCTTTCGTATCCTTTCGAACCTTTGAATGCCAACAGGCAACTTTAATCTATTATGTTCCATCATTTTAATCGCTTTTTGAAATTACGAATATATTTTTTTTGCAAAAATATAAAAAAAAATTAACAAAAAAAATATTTTGATATTTGTTTAAAATAATTTTTGTATATTTGCGCGGTTAAACCATAACAATATATCATAAAAATAAAATAATATGAATAACAAGACATTAGTAAACTCGGCAAACAGGCTGAAAACAAGCAGTTTCCGCGCATTGCGGACTTTTATAGCGATATTTGCGCTGGCAGCCACGATGAGCGGCTGCGATGATGGCGGAGATGAAACCGGCGGCGACACGATAACCATCAATATCCTCGCATTTGAAGAATTAACGTCGAAACTTGCAGAGATAAACGGCGCAGCGCAGGCGGCAAACAATACGGTAGTAGTAACCGTTGCGAAATTAGGCGTTACAGAGGCACAGTTGAACGCGCTGCGGCAATTTGCCGAAACACAGAACGCAAAGGCAAACGTTACGGTAAACATTATGGGGCTGTATCCAACGGAAGCAGAACTGATGATTACATTTGCAGACTGGGAAAAACTTGGTAAACCGCTACTCTCTGCCGACGAGGGTATCAGGTTTGTAACCCCGCAAGCCGATAAACCGGCATTTGGAAACGCGATTATTGACGCCGTTGCAGGAGACAACGGAAACGGCGATAACGGAAATGGCGACAACGGCGATAATGGCAATGGCGATAACGGTAACAACGGGCAGACAGGTCGTTTAAATCGAGTTAATTATACCGCTTGGAATAATGCAACGCAAACGCCTGATACAATAGTTTGGAACGAACATTTGGCAGATGCGGTAAAATTAGGAACGGTGTTGGATTATGACCATGATGTAGTATTTGTAATAGAAGATTTGACAGGCGTACCGGGCAATAGAAAAGGCTTGGGCAATACTACTTCGGATGTATTCCAAGCATTTGGCGATGGGAAACTGAAACCCGTACGCCGTGCGACAAATGGAACGTATGAATCAACGGTGCCGATTATAACCAGTTATGCCCCAGCTAATGCTTGGTCAACAACGTCCAGTGCGGGTGGACATAAATACGCCCCGGCAGATGTTTCGGTTGTTGGCGATTCCATTGGAACAAATTCCGCATGGCAAGCGATACGTCTGTCAAACGCGGCTGCGGGTTCGGGATTTATTCCGCAGTTTAAAGGCGATGCAAGTGGAGAGGCGAGATTAGTGCCGATTAGGTTGGAAGAGTATAGAATGGGACCAAATGGGGCAACTCTTTTTATGCCCAAAGGAATTTATTCAAAAGTTCATAATGACTTAGCAATTGATAAAAATAATTTAAAAATAAAATTACAAAGAAATGATGTGTATATATATTTATCACCACAAGAGCATTTTATCTTTGTTACTCCTTGTGTAGGTGTAGCAAGCTGTGTGGATGAAGGCCTTAAATGGTTTGTTGAAGATTGTACAAAAATGGCAATAGAAGGTAGTAATATATTACATACTACAAGTGCAGGCTATACTAAGATTCGTTAAATAATGTAAGTGTGGCTAATTTTGCACTTGATAGAAATAAAAAAATTATGTTTACATTTCATAGAATTATTTATTTGTTGCTCGCTTTATAAAATACAATTCAAACAGGATGTTTTTATTGACTAATTGTGCAATATCCCCAATTAAAATTAGTAGAAGTATTGTCACTAAAATTGTTGCATATACTTTTGGAGTTATTGTGAGCATTACGATTTGATTGGACGGCTGCTTGTACTACTGCGCTTACAGCTTCGGCAATTACATCATTACATGATAGTATGCCGTATTTTTCGTTCCATGTTGATCGATAAGCGGCATATATCATCGGATAAGCGGCATTTGCAATGCTCGGTTAAGCGGCATTGAAAATGCCGCTTTGACCATCAGGCAATTTGTAATTGCCGTTATCATTATCAATAAATTATGTTAATCAAGGGTTGAAATAAATACCGCGGTTAAGCGCGCATTTGCAAAGCCACTTGTTTTCAGTTTGCTTACGAAATATTTAATAGGATATACCATAGAGAATATTATCCTCAAAACATTCGTCAAAAATGCTACTTGTATCTTGAATTTCCAATCTGGCGTATGTAATACTAATTAAATCGGGTTTTTCTGCAGAGTACTTGCCATTTTTTGTTTCGCAAATAAACTCTATTACTTTATCTGCTTCTTTTATAGAAATTGCTGTATTTGTCATTTATTTTATTATTTGAATGTTATTTTTCTTTTGTATAGTGTTTCAATTTGAGTTTTGTCGGATTCGCGCAGAATATCCTGAATAGTGTAGAAATCGTCCTGCATAAGGCTTACGTCAATACCACGACGCCCCTTGTTGAAATCAGAAGCATATACAAAAAGATTACGACCAGTCAACGTATTGTATTGACTTATCAAATTTTTTAGTTCGGACTGCAGTTCAAGAATGCCCAACTGCCTTGATATATATTCGTTTAATATACCTGCCATGATAATTATCTATCTTATTCAACTATGTAAAAAATAAAACACAAAGGTAGAAAATATATTTTAAAAAAAATTTTTTTGTCCTTTTTTTGTAAATTTTAGGAATGAAAAAGAAAAAACATATTATGATTTTGCTGGTAGTGTTAAGTTAATCCTACTATGTCGTATATTTTAGATTCCTCACTTCGTTCGGAATGACTCTGCGCGTCTGTAAAAAAGGGGGAAGGAGTGCGGCGGCTTCGCCACCGCACTCCTTCCCAGCTCTCCGCTTTAAAGCAGACGGTCATTTCGACCGAAGGGAGAAATCTAACAGTCGTACGTCAATTTATCATTAACTTAACACGATACTATTTTACAAGATATAGATACCGTCTTCGGAACCAAACCATATTCGGCTCTCGCTATCTATTTCAACCGCCCATACGCCTTCTGGTATGCCAATTTTGGAACAATCAATAATTTTCCCATGCTCGTCGCCAGTCCATAAGCCTATTTTTTGTGCATAACGTGTGAAGCACCAAACATAATCGTTGTGATCAATGATAATTTTTTGAACCCCAGTCAAAAAATTGGGCCATCTAAACAATAACGAAGTATTTTTTTCGCTATCAAAAATAAACATGTGTGGACGAGAGGGAGGACCAATCGAGCTACTGTAAGAATAATCAATCGCTCCTACCACAAAATTTTCACTGTTGATTTTTATGTCGCCAATATTATACGACATAAAACCTAATTCTTTTTCGGAATATATTTCCAAAATGTTTTCAGAAATTTTAACCAATTTATTATAAAATGCCACCCAAACGTTATCTGCTTGGTCTATTGCAATGCTGTTTACAAGATTGTATGGCAAAAGTGAATTTTCCGGGGTATATACCGTCCAGTTGGTTCCATCGTACTTCACGATTCCTCCTGTGTTATAGTTGCACGAAGCAAACCAAACATTATTTTTGGAATCAACCTCAACTTTTATTACTTGGTCTAAAGGCATTGGCGTATTTTGAGAGTTATAGAGCGTAAAGCCCTGTCCATCATATTTTAACAACCCACCACCCGATAAACCTACGCCAAACTCAAACTCTGTACCGCTTACACCAATCCAAACATTGTCTTTTTGGTCAATAGCAATATCATTAACTGTAAAACCGCCGGGTATTATTGATTCGGAATCAAAAAACACCGTTTCCTCTGCATTATATCGAATGATCCCTTGCTTAAAGGTACCAATCCAAGCATTCCCCCTTGAATCGAAAGCAATTGAATTTACGATATATCCGTCCAAGTCCAATATTTTTCGTAATGCTCCCAACTCAAAATCTTCCGTAATCAACTCGTATTCCACAAGATCTTTTTCATCAATCTCTTGCGAATCATCTGTCATATTGCATCCGCAAAACATAAACACCATACACAGTAGAATTGCCACTGTGCCTTTCTGCGCAATGCGCTCAAAAGGATTTTTAAATTTTACTTTTTTCATTTTATTACTGTTTTAATTTTTTTATTATTTTTTATTATTTTTCAGATTAACGAAAACATTTATCGTATATAACGCGCAGAATAACTCATTCCAGCCCAACGTACAAAATCATATTCAATGAACTTTGCTTCCCACTGTTTTCCCGTTCCTTCGGGAATTTGGAACAAAATAACATGTCCGGGACCGTAAATATTTTCATCATCTTCTTCGAAATCGTATTCAACAAGCTCGTAATAATTCATTGTATTCAACCAATCTGCTTGATAATCTTCGTTTTCCATGTCGAACAATCTGATGTAAATAATGATTTGATTGTTAAATCCTTGCATATTACCTGCAACTCCAGCCCCATCGTCCGAGGTGTATGGTTTTGCTTTTAAGCCATTTATAATGGTTTGAAGATTGTCTGCATTTGATGGCATGTTTGACACATACATTCCATATTGAATTTCCTTCACTTTAAAGTCAAGTGTGCTAATAAAATCAAATACTTGAATGATTTTAGTGAATTTTGTTTTCACATGGATAGCATCTTGAATTGCATAGTGATAACCCAATATATGCGTATAGGCAATATACCCTTCAACAATTGCAAAATCAAGGTATAGCTCCTTAACAATATTGTTATCTTTTACCGAAATAGAAACACCGCCCATTTCCGGTGGATAAATGGCTGCATCGCTCCACAGGATATTTGCATCAATGACACAGCGAAGCGATTTAAACCATGCTACCAAGTCCTGAAATATTTGCTCTTTATACGTCCAGCCCCCGTTATCTTTCATTTCATTGGGCATGTTCGCTAAAAAATCATTAACCACAGGAATAGTTTTGTTTATATCCTCAAAATTGTGGAAACAAGAACAAAACTCGTCTTCTAAAAATGAGGAATTTTGCTTTTCGCAACCCACAGCCGCGAAAAACACCATAGTTACAATACACAGCAGCATTATAGCCGTGTATTTTAGCCTTGCCTCTTGGAAGGCTGAAATCTTTTTAATAATCATTTTCATACAATTACATTTTTTTTATTAAAACATCTTATAAAAATATACCACAAAAACCGTGCCAAATCATCTCCAAACTGCTACTTTTTTTAAATGTATGGCTGCAATTTTTTTTGAATATATTCCTTTTATTCTATAGACGCAAAATCACCCCAAAACGTTGCATGAATTTTTAATTTTTTTTTACTTTTTTTTTACTTTTTTTACATCAATTCGCTTAACGCCTTGTTTACCTTGTCGAATGAAAAACCGTCAAGGGTTGCTTTCATCTTTGCCTGTATTTTGTCGTTACACAGATTGCCGATGCTGCCTTCATGCGTGTGTTCGACGTTTTTTTCGGGAAAAAATTTGCCTTCGCCAATGTTTACACCTACTTCCCTGTACGCATCGCGAAAAGGTTTGCCGCTTAAAACCAATTTGTTTACGGCATCAACGCTGAACATATAACGGTAACGGTCGTCGTCCAAAATATTTCTATTCACGGTAATTTGTTCTACTGTGCCGGTCAGCATTTCGATACAATTTTTCAATTCCGCAAAGGCAGGAAAAAGCGTTTCTTTCAAAATCTGCATGTCACGGAAATAACCGGAAGGCAGATTGTTAGTCAACAGTGTTATTTCTGTTGGCAAAGCCTGTATTCTGTTGCATTTTGCGCGAATGAGTTCAAATATGTCCGGATTTTTTTTGTGTGGCATGATGCTTGAGCCGGTAGTCAATTCATCGGGCAAACCAATAAATCCGAAGTTTTGGCTCATGTATAGGCAGGCGTCCATGCTGAAACGCGCAAGCGTAGCGGCTATTGAAGCCATTGCAAACGAGACTGTTTTTTCTGTTTTGCCGCGTCCCATCTGCGCATATACTACGTTGTAGTTCAGGTCGTCAAATCCTAACAGTTCGGTTGTCATCGCGCGGTTTAGCGGGAATGATGAGCCGTAGCCCGCCGCCGAGCCAAGCGGATTTTGATTGGCTATCTGCCATGCCGCCTGCATCAGGCGGAGGTCGTCGGTTAGACTTTCGGCATAAGCGCCAAACCACAGCCCAAACGACGACGGCATGGCTACCTGTAAATGAGTGTAACCCGGCAACAAAACGTCTCTGTATCTGTTGCTTTGTGCGATAAAAATATCAAACAAATTAACAACTCTTTTTACCATTTCTTCTATTTCGTGGCGAACAAAAAGTTTAATGTCCACTAACACCTGGTCGTTGCGCGAGCGTCCGCTGTGAATTTTTTTTCCAACGTCGCCCAAACTGCGCGTAAGCATCAGTTCCACCTGCGAATGTACGTCTTCAACGCCGTCTTCAATACCAAAATCGCCATTCAGAATGTAGCGATATATTGAATGTAATTCCTTTTCGAGCGCCTGCAGTTCCTCGCCTGCTAACAGCCCTATGCTTTCAAGCATACGGATATGCGCGATAGTCCCAACAACGTCAAATCGCGCCAAATACATATCCATCTCTCTGTCGCGACCAACGGTAAACCGCTCAACAGTCTCATTAATGCCTGTACCTCTGTACCATACAGGTTGATTTTCAGATTTCATTATAATAATAATTTTTTTGCAAAAATACATAATATTCTGCAAAAACACAACCGAAATAAAAACAGCAAAGGGTGCATTTCAAATTGTCGTTTTTTTTTAGATTCCTCACTTTGTTCGGAATGACAGTATTAACACGGAAAAGTGGGATAAAAATTTTGCGGCTTCTCCGCAAAATTTTTATCCCTTCTCCTCCCGCGACAATAGTCAGTCATTCCGAATGAAATGAGGAATCCCGCAGGGCTCGACGAAGTCAATCTATCGTGCGACAATTTGAAATGCACCCACAGCAAATATATAATTTGTATTTTTACATAACAATTTTTTTAGAAAAATAACGTTAATTTTTAATGTACTTATAATATGATTTATTGTTGAAATTGTGATAATTTAATGAATGACAACATGAACAGGGTTTTATTATTGTTGATTACAAGCATCTTAACCGTCCAATTACATGGACAGGAGATTTCGAGGAATGACGAAGAAGGTGATAACGTCAGGGGCAGCCAGCAGGATTTTCGCAGTTTGTTGCGGGAAGGCAATCGTCATTTCAATGCCGAAAGAGCATCGGAAGCAGAACGGTCGTACAGGCGGGCGTTAGACATTGACGATCAATCGGATATAGCAAGGTTTAATTTCGGCAGCGCGTTGTACAGGCAAGAAAGATTTGAAGACGCAGCCAAAGAGTTTGAAACAGTAGCCTCGGCAGCAACCGACAGAATGGACAGAGCGCAGGCGTATCACAACCTTGGCAATTCGCTTTTGCAGCAACAAAAAGTACAGGAAAGCATCGAAGCCTACAAACAGGCGCTGCGCAACAATCCTGACGATTTAGATACTAAATACAACTTGTCGTATGCCATGAGTTTACTGCAAAATCAAGACAATCAAGATCAACAGAATGATCAAGACCAAGATCAAGACCAAGACCAAGACCAAGACCAAGATCAAGACAATCAAGACCAAGAACAGGATCAAGACGGTCAGGAACAAGAAGATCCGCAAGATCAAAGAAGGGACGAAAATCAACAGCCTCAACCGCAACAGATTAGCCCTGAAGACGCGCAGCGTATACTCGACGCCATTGCTCAAGATGAAAGAGAACTGTTGGAAAGACTTCAACAACAAGAACGAACAGAAAATCGAAACATAGAAAGAAATTGGTAATTTTCATAGAACATAAAATGAAAAAATATTTTTTATCAATATTTTTAGTCATAGCAACGATGGCGTTGTATGCGCAGGATGTTCGCGTGAGCGTCGAAACGCCGCGTATTGTGCGTGTTGGCGTACCATTCCAGATGAATGTAAACGTCAATGCCGATGTTTCTACTATCAGATTACCGGCGATGAGCGCTTTTACAGTGCTTGGCAATCGTGGACGGACGTCGAGCAGTTCTGCGACAAACGTCAATGGAAATATAACCCGCACAATAACAACGACTTTCATTTTTATCGTACAGGCAAATCAGGAAGGCACACATGAAATAGGAGCCGCCGAAGCGACTGTGGGCGGCAGTACCTATCGTTCTGCGCCTGTAACAGTGCAGGTAGTTGCCGGCAACGCGCCCGCACAGCAACAACAACCGCAACAACAGCCCCAACAAGGCGGAACAGCAGGCGCCGGAGCGCAACAAATCAACCCGCAGGCACAGACCAACAATCGCGACTTATTCGTGGATGTGATTACCGACCGCAGACAAGTCTATCAGGGCGAACCAATCAACGCGACGCTAAAAATATTTACGCAATTATCTATTTCTTCAATTAACAACGTTGAACTTCCTACTTTTGAAGGTTTTTTCAGTCAGGATATAGATACTCCGCCACTACGTTCGCTCAATCAGGAAGTAATAAACGGCGAAAACTACGGAACGGGCGTATTGCGGCAATATGTGCTGTTTCCACAAAGAAGCGGTACGCTTACTATCAGTCAGAGCAAGATGACTGTTGGCGTCAATCAACGTTGGCAGCCCCGTTCGCGAAGTCTTTTTGAAGAGTTTTTCGGAGGAGGAGGCATACAAACTATTCACCGCGATATTAGCAGCCGTCCAGTACAAATAACCGTATTGCCACTGCCCGAAGGCAGACCCGCATCATTTAGCGGCGGCGTGGGACAAATGAGGCTTAACATTAATATTGATAAAACCGAAGTTGCCGCCAACGAAGCAATATTATTGAGAGCAACCGTATCGGGAACAGGCAATATGAGATTTGTAGATGCGCCGCGCATCAATTTTCCGCCGAACTTTGAGGTGTACGACCCAAGAATTACTAACCAACTGAACGCGGCAACAACATCGGGCAGCAGAGTATTTGAATATCTGATAATACCGCGACACGGCGGAACGTACAAGATACCGTCCATTGAATTTAGTTATTTCGACCCGCAGGCGCGACAATACGTAACACTTAACTCGGAAGAGTACACAATAACGGTAGAACGCGGCGAAGAACTGCCCGGAACAACCGTTATGAGCGGTATCTCACGCGAAGATGTAAGGCATATCGGCAGTGATATTAATTTCATTAAAACCGGAAATATAAAATTGTACCGCGCCGGCGAACATTTTTTTGGCGCATGGAGTTTTTGGCTTTTGTACATTGTACCGTCTCTGTTTTTTGCTGTAACAGTGTACCTGCGTCGCAAGTATATCCGCAAATCTGCCAACGTTGCATTAGTAAAAAACCGAAAGGCAAATCGCTATGCTGCAAAACGCCTCAAAAAGGCGCGTAAATTTATGAAAAGCGACCAAAAAGAATTGTTTTATGAAGAATTATCACGCGCTCTCTGGGGCTATCTCGGCGATAAGTTGAACATTCCCGTTGCCGAACTCTCGAAAGATAACGCTAAATCGGTAATGGAACAACGCAACGTTGACGACGCCCTCGCCGCCGAGTTTACCGATGTTATTGACGACTGCGAGTTTGCCCGCTATGCTCCTGCAGCGGCAGGCTCGGATATGAACGCGCTGTACGAACGTGCTGGAGAAGTGATTAATAAAATGCAAAAGGTAGTGTAAAGTTTATTGTTCTATTTTTGACTTTAGGCTATGGCGCTTGTTATGTTCGCCTTCTTGGGCTTCTCGAAGTCGCTTGGATAGCCATTTGTTGTCGCTATGAATTTTTTCTATTTGTTGTTTTAATTTATCACATTCGAAAATTTGCTTGAATATTCCCATGTTCTTGTACGCCATCATGCGCCTGTGGTATATAATAAAACATACCAAAGTTATCAGCAACAGGACGTAGAGAGCGGCGAGGAAATATAACATAATTTTCAGTTTTTAGTTTTCAGTTTTCAGAGCGTCATTGCCCATTTTCTGACACTGTACCCTCCTTTATACATTAAAAGTTTCTCACTTCCTGCCATTTTTTTGGTAGGTGTTGTCGTCGTCTTTTGGTCTTTGAGGACTTTGAGTACTGTGACGACTTTGGGGACAGGTGCGCGAAAAGGCATTGTTGTCCGGTCATTAGGGCAAACGCGGTGGTTTGCGGCTACATTAGGGCAAACACGGTGGTCTGCGCCTACATCGCCATCGTTCATCGAAAAAAAACTTCTATTTGCGTACATAATGTTCTATATTTTACAAGTTTATGAATTTGATTTTTATAAATAAATAATTTTTAATTGCTTACTGAATTTTAGTTTTCAAAAAGTTATGGTATTCACAAAAATCAAACAGCGCGGAACCAATCTCCCTGTTCGTCTCTCAAGGGTTCCACGCCTACGTCATCTAAACAAGGCATTCCACGCCGCAAACGCGACGTTTACCTACCTGTTCTTGATGACGTAACTTGAAACCTCAAGTTACCAATTGGAACTTTTGAGAGACAAGAACAATTATAGCAAATCGCTATACCACTATATGTCTTTGCGTATCCAAACGCTTTTTATTTTATCATTGGCACGATTATAAAATTAAACACTCCAATATTATATTTATGGGGTCATTGTACGGGGGTTTTACCACGTGACACAATTCGCCCTTGTACATAGTTATACGAAAAAAGTTGGGAAAGGTTTCAAAAAAATGGAAAAAAGTGAGATTATTTTTGCAAAAAAAGTTGTGTGTAATAAAAAAATGAGTATTTTTGTGGTTTATAATGAAAAAAAGTAATTGCAATGTCACAAAATACCAACATATCAGAAGCCACACCCGATAGCGTATGGGCAATATTGGGTGAGTTAGCGATAAGGCAAGTAGAAAATGACCGCATTCTAACAGAGAAGTTTGCGGAAACCGACCGCATCCTAACGGAGAAGTTTGCAGCAACCGACCGTCAAATTGCAGCAACCGACCGCCATATTTCACGTTTGGAAAAACAGATTGGCGGAGTTACCAACAGTCACGGCTCATTTGCCGAAGAGTATTTTTACAATTCAATCGAACGGGGCGACAAGATTTTTTTTGGCGAAAAGTTCGATAAGATGATAAAATTTGCAATCATGAAGGACGAAAATAATATCATGAAAGGCGAATTGGATTTAATTTTGGTCAACGGAAAATCGGTTGCCATTTTTGAAGTAAAATACAAGGTGCGTGAAAAACACGTTGAACAAGTTAAGAAAAAAGTAAAACCTTTCAGAGACAAATTCCCGGAATACCAAAATCACAAGGTATTTCTCGGTATTGCGTCTATGGTTTTTGACGATGAAATTCAAAAGAAGTGTATCGAAGATGGAATTGCGGTAGTTAAACAAGTTGGCGATACGCTTGTGATACATGATGAAAAATTGAAAACGTTTTGAGAAGTAACGCAGGGGCTTTGAATACGACCTGCGAGCAGCCAAATGGTCGTTTAATTTTTTTATGTCGGATACTGCCCAAATAAATGTGTGTGTATCAATCAGATAAGTCATAAGCCCAAAAAATCCTCCATGCCATCTCTCTGCAAACTTTTTTTGAGTTCGCATCAGGACGGAACTTTCCCTGTTGCCCTATTATAGATTAAAAATAATGAAAAAGGTTACGTTTGGGGGAGTTTTTTTTATTTTTTTTGTTTTTAGCCCAAAAAATGCTAACTTTGCTGCGTGAATATTAAATGTTGTAAGATTTGATAAAATGAATAACGAAGAAAACATATCATTTGCAGATTTAAGGGCGTTTTTAGCGGAATCGGCAATAGAGTTCGACCGCAAGTTAGCGGAGTCGCAGGCGGCTGCCGAAAAAAGAAATGCGGACTTCGAGCGTAAGTTAGCGGATTCGCAGGCGGCTGCCGAAAAAAGAAACGCGGACTTCGAGCGGGAAATGAAACTGTCGCAGGAAGCGTTTGACTTGAGAATGCAAAAGTTTAATGATTCAAGCGCAAAAACCGAAAATATTGTTAAAAATCTTGCACAGCAGTTAGGCGGCATGGGCAACAGCAATGGCGCCGCTGCAGTTGATTTTTTCTATAATTCGTTTCTATACGGTCCCAAAAATATATTTGGCGAAAATTTTGACGATGTTTTCAAAGAAGAAAAGCGAAAGACCAAAAAAGGCGGCGAAGACGAGTACGATATTCTGATGTTCAACGGACAGGCAGTCTGCATAGTGGAAGTGA
>Ga0099364_10009278_pt1 | contig 13672 bp, 9 predicted proteins | sample TergutTh196P3_FD_73070 | JGI IMG/M metagenome (GOLD analysis project Ga0099364, IMG submission 73070) | Microcerotermes parvus P3 segment gut microbial communities from Pointe-Noire, Republic of the Congo - Th196 P3 | ecosystem: Host-associated > Arthropoda: Insects > Digestive system > Gut ...
CGCGCGACGGGGGATTTAGGCGTACATTTGTCCCATAAATTTTTAAAGAAGAAAAAAATGAACCCAAAGAAATATTTTTATACCCTTGTCCTTTTTTATTTTATGACAGGAATCGTTATGAACGGATATGCGCAAGACGAGCAGGTAATGGACATCGGTGAGATAGAAATCAACCCAGGCTCCACCATTCGGCCTGACGATTCACGAGGCGACTGGACTGAAGAGATGTACAGGCAATGGTTCGAAGCTATTACAAAATACAATGAGGCGACTTCAAAACCTGTTGATCGACCAAAGATTCAATATCCTGATTTCTCACAAATGACTGATGAGCAGCTATCCGCCTGGTCGGATTCTATTTTAAACATCCTGTATCCCGAACTTGTTATAGGTACTTATGATAAAGCGACGGGAAGAGTAATGACGCAGATTGAAACAGAAAATGCGAATAATCACGTAATAAACACAAGGGCTGGATACACTAATAACTATGTTCCGAATACTTATACGATAAATAAAAACAGTACCGTTGGAGATATACCTTATTCGTCTACAGTTTTGCCGAGTGGCGCAATGTCTTATTCAATCCCCATCAACATTTATCAGGGAATCAATGGTTTTCAACCCAATATTTCCCTTAACTATAACAGTCATTCAGGGATCGGAATCATGGGGATGGGCTGGAATATCGGAGGTTTATCTTCCATTATTCGCACAACAAAAAACCTTTATTACAACAAAAAAGTAGAAGGAGTTTTAAGGGATAAAGACGATGCTTTCGTATTAGATGGCTTACGATTAATAAAAATTGACGAAAACGCTTCTCAGATTACATACGAAACGGTAATGGGAAATATTAAAGTAAATGCTTATCTATTATCCGGAGTTATCAGATATTTTGAAGTAAAGCAACCAAATGGTATGGTAGCGATATACGGTGATATAAACAATTATTACAATTCATATCTTGAATATCCATTAACAAAACTGACTGACAGGTTTAATAATACTATCAACTATACCTATAGTTACTCGGATAACCATCATACTATAACGGAAATAAGCTACGGGTATGCGTCCATTACATTTACTTACGATTCTTCTCCAACTGACTATTTCTTTTATTATGAGGGAGGATTAAAGGTTTTCAAAAACAAGCGTTTGTTAAGCATTAGATGTAAATACGCTTCAAATGAGCTATATATTTATAGTTTTACATATGGGAAAAACAGAAATCATTTATCCACAATACAATTATCGAGGGGAGGTGCGTATTTAAATTCTTTGCGTTTCTATTACGGGACAGATAATACTGCCTATATTTACAGTAATAACGAGACTCAGCTATTGGATTGGTACATTTTTTCATCTCCCAACCAGTTGCGCACAGCAAGAGGTAAATTTGATTACGGAACGGAAGATGACGGAATAATCACTACTCCCCACAAACTTCATTATTACAATGAAACAAGACCATCCGGTCTGTTTCAACATTCAAGAAACAGATACCATAATCAATATATCGGTACGGAAAATATATTTTTATATACAGGATTAGGTTCGAACGATTCATTTTCTTTAGCCGATCCAATGCCAAACCTTCTTACCGAAGATGGATTTATTGATATATTATGTGCAAATATTGACGGCAAATACGAAGATGAGATTGTAAAAATCAACAATATTCGATTGGACAATATTAACGAAAAGATTACTTTCAAAGTTTATGAATCAAATTTAATCAACGGTTTAGGATTGAAACATACTAGAACATTTAACTTCCCGACAGTAGTATGCGACAATGACAATGGATATAGTATTCATCCGAAATTCTACCGTGCAGGCGATTTTACAGGGAACGGAAAAATGGAAATATTCGCTGTCTCCTGTGATAATCCCAGTGGTACGGGTGGTATATCTAAATGTTATCTGTTCGATCTGGATTTAGGTACAAAACTATTCGAATCGTATGTTTTTCCTTATGTTGTCAGTTTTACAGGGAATGCGCAAATGGATGAATCTATTGCAGAAGAGAATACGGATCGTTTATTGGTTTTTGACTATGACGGAGACGGTAAAAGCGACATTTGCCTGATAAACAGTTCCGGGCTGCACATTTATTCTTTTGATGTTACAGGGTATACATACAGCATGAATTTAAAAGGCACATATTCAGGTATTACAAAAAGCGGTCTTGCAGGCAGGCAGTTATTGACCGGAGATTTTAACGGTGACGGAAAACTTGATTTTCTGATATCTCCGGTTCAAGGAAATAATAGCGCCATCTGGGAAAAGCATTATTCCATGGGAAACGGTCAATTTGAACTATCTACATTTACAGCAAAAAATAATGTCAACGGCGACAGGATGTATACCCAAAATATTAACAACGACGCCATGACCGACTTGTTAATTTTTAATGGTTCGGGATTTTATACATACCTGATGTTCGCCAACGGCAATGTATCAATAGATACCTATACAGCTTATAATAATAACGCTATTGATGCGATTATCGTACCGGTCGACATTAACAGCAGTAATTACTTTAGTCGATTGGTGTGCCTGAAAGATGGAATCGCAAAGAAATATGCCTATCCAAGAGATGATTCTAAAGAAAACATGATTACGGGATCAATAAACAGTTGGGGTGTGATAGAAAAAAATCATTACCAAAAATTGAATGACGACTATTCTTATGGAGAAGCATTTTTCACGATGGGATCGAACGATGATTATCCATATATGAGTATTAAAGGGCCCTTATATGTAACTGCAAGCAGAGAGCAATATTACAACAACCAGCTATACAACGATTTCAATTTCAGGTATGAAAACGCAGTCGGACATAATCAAGGGTTAGGATTCTGCGGATTTTCAAAAATCAAGACCAAAGACAATATCCGCAACCGTGAATACATTCAGACTTACTTACCGTACAGTTTCGGAATCATGGCAGAGGATGAAAGCCCTGTACACAAATTATCAAACTTTTATACAGTCTCTGTGCTACCCGACAAAATTGTCAAAATAACGCTGGGTAAACAGACGACACAGGATAAGTTGAAAGGCATTACCCAAATAGCGACATATACTTACGACGCATACGGGTCGGTGACGAGCGAAACAATCGATTTCGGTGACAATATTACCCAAACGACCGTTAATGTGCCTTATTACAACACAGGTACGCCATATATATTAGGTGCATCGACCGATCAAACGGTTACCGTGACCCGTAACGGTTCTTCCAATAGCAAGCGTATATGGTTAAGCAACCATAATCATGGCATTCCGCTGACCGCAATTACTTATGCCAATGGACTTCAAACTGCTGAGACCGTATACACTTATAATTCACTTGGAAACATATTGACGGAATCCTTTAAACCGTATACCTCACCCAACGTAATGACAACAACAAGGTTATTCGATGCTTACGGACGTATTACAAAAGAAACAAATCCTCTTGGACTGTTTACAACGTTTGAATACAATCCGTCGACAGGCTTATTATCAAACACGAAGGATCACAAATTACAGGCGACGACCTATGCGTACGATAGCCTCTTGCGACGAACGATTGTAGCATATCCCGACGGTGTAATTGATTCGCTCAAATTTGTCTGGTCGGCGTCTGCCGGTCTTTATAGTGTGACATCCAACGGAACAGGCAGGCCGTCACAAACATCCTTTTATGATGCGTTCGGAAGGGAAGTAAGGACGAGCGTCGTCCGTTATAACGGAACTGTTTTACATTCAGACATTGAATTTGACAGTTTCGGACGCCCTTACCATGAATCATTGCCCTTCACAGGCAGCTCCGCTACCCTTTGGAATACAACCACATTCGACGTCTACGACCGCCCAACCGGCGTTTCTTTTGCTTCCGGCAAAAGTAATGCTTACAGTTACAGCGGCAAAAATGTAACAAAGACAGCGGACGGCATAACATCTACTTTTTATTTCGATGCACATGGCAACCTGACTTCCGTAACAGACCCTGCCGGAACGATTACCTACAACCTGCGTCCGGATGGTCAGCCGTCAAGCATTGCAGCGCCGGGAAGTGTAACTACCTCATTCACCTATGACACTTACGGACGTCAGACGGGAATAAACGATCCAAGCGCGGGTAATCGGACTTTCACATACGATGCTGCAGGGAATTTGCAGTCGGAAAAAGACGCCGACAACCGGACAAAAACAATGGCTTACGACCTGTACGGGCGTATCACATCGAAAGTATTGCCGGAGTTCACGACGACATACGCTTACAACAGCGACGGATTATTATCGTCCGTGAGTTCAACAAACAACACTTCACGTGTTTTTACTTACGATACGTTTGGACGTCTGTATAAAGACCATGATAACGCACCCGACAGTAAATGGTTGGAAAAGACGTATACCTATTCCGGAGGTAACCTAAGCAATATCCAGTTTCAATCCAACTTGGGAGCAATTGGTACCGAATATTACACCTATACCAATGGCTATCTGAGCGAGATAAAACTTGGCAGTACGAGCGTATGGCAACTGACGGGTGAAAATTCGCTCGGTCAGACTACTTCCGCAACCACAGGCCCCATCGCGCGTACATATATTTATAATGCTCACGGAATCGCTGAAGGAAGGAGCGCTAACACAAGTGCGGCAGGCACATTCCAAAATCATACATACAATTTCGATGCGCTAAAAGGTAACCTTTCTTTTCGGAAAGATAACACGCGGAACTTGCAGGAGAATTTCACCTACGACAACCTGAACCGCTTAAAGACCTTCGCAGGTTTCAACATGGAGTACGACGCCAAAGGAAACATTTTGGAGAAAAGCGACGCAGGAGTTACGTTCTTCTACAATACTCCTAACAAGCCGTATGCGATTTCGGGAGTGAATGCCGGAACGAATACGGCTATTCCGCCGCGACACCAGACGGTGACTTATACTTCCTTCGAGCGTCCTGCAAGTATCTCCGAAAACAATTATCAGGCGTTGTTCACGTATTCCGGCGCTGGAGAACGCAAAAAGATGGAGATTAAGAATAACGGCAATACGCTGTATAACCGTTATTATCTTGGCGGTCGGTATGAAACGGATTTGGGTGCATCGATTAACAGTCAGCGGTTATATATCGGCGGCAACGCCTATACCGCTCCTGCGGTTTATGTCAATCAGGGCAGCGGATGGGCATTGTATAATATATGCCGCGACCATTTAGGCAGCATCACCCATTTGATAAACAGTTCCGGAACGGTAGCTAACGAATACAGTTATGATGCCTGGGGTCGATTGCGCAATCCGGTTACTCAGATTGCCTATGCACTCGGAAGTGAACCCAACCTGCTTTTGGGGCGCGGTTATACCGGACACGAGCACATTACGCAGTTTGGGCTTATCAATATGAACGCGAGGCTCTATGACCCCGCTATTGGGCGGTTTCTCAGCCCTGACCCTTATATTGCGGATGCTGCAAAAAATTTGGACTATAATAGATATATTTACGCGAGAAACAACCCTCTGATTTATACCGATCCGACAGGTGAGAAGTTGTGGCACTGGTTGTTGGGCGGCTTGACTATTTTCGATCCCCTATCGGCATTGACATCAGCAATAGCGCTGGCTGGAACAACATCAGCATCAGCTCTTACAACTGCAAGTGTTGCGGCAGGAACAAATTTAACTATATTAGGTTCTGCAAATGTTACTGCGTTGGGATTTTCTAATGCGCTTTCGGGTGTCGATTTGGGAGTTACCTTTTTTGGAACACTTATTAATGGCGACACTCAATGGGGAGGTAAAAGGTTTAGAAACTGGGCTAATGTGGAATTTGGCAGATTTACTGCTCTTGCGAGTACTTTCAGTTATGACAGGTCGGCTAACTGGATAGAATGGCCAATGCAAATCTTTAATAATCTGTCCGGTAACGAATCCTTACAGGACAACATCGGAAATGGTTTCGGACACTTGCAAAATATTGGAGGATATATAGACGCCGTTGGCAGATATAAAGGAAGGACGACAATACGTTTGAATGATAATTACATAGGAAGTGGAAGTAATGGTTTCTTAGGAATTTCATTTGGCCATTATATATTTGGATATGATATGGCGCTCAATCCAAATGAATTAGGGTATTCAGATCGATTATCCCATGAATTTGGACACTCTTATCAAAGCAGAACATCAGGGCCTTTATATCTCTTTAAATATGGTATTCCAAGCGCAGTTAAGGGAGGAATATCAGAACCGGATGCCAACAGAAGGTCTGCATATCATGACTTATATCTTGCAAGTTGGCGTAATCAGGGTACAAATAAATTAAAATGGTGGGAGGCAGTATTTGGCTCCGTTTTATGGCCTTTTATGTGGAGTTGGAATTTTTAATCATTTAAAAAAGAAAAAGAGATGAAAAAAATAAAAAAAATCGTAGCTATAACAATAGTCTTATTTACATATTTTTCTTGCGAATGGATAAGAACTTATGATTGTTTCATTATCAATAAATGTCAAGATTCAATTAGAGTAGAGATTAAATTAGGGGATTTTGGCGAGAACAAGAAGGTATCAACAAATTTAATAATAGCCCCCGACTCTACAAAATTATTTTTTTCGGCAATAGATTATCAACCATTATCGGAGCGGTATTTAGAGGCTTTTTTTGAAGAAATTATTATTATAAAAGGCAATGATACCTTAAAAATTAATTATGCTGACAAAGATTTATGGGATTTCCAACCGAATCATAAAAAGTGCTACGCCGAAAGCTACTTAACGGTTAATCCCGAAGATTTTGAGTAACTGTGTTTTTTCAATTTATTCGAATAGGGTAGGAGAAACGGGAACATGTTTTTATTAGATGTAAGAATCGTTTTGAACAGGAAAAACAGGAATAAAAGTTGAACGGATGGTAGATGTCGGGAATAAAAAATATACCTTTTATGAATGGTCGACGGGCGCCGGCTTGTACCGAACGCGGCGCACCGCTTCCGTCGAACCTTTCACTACCGTCCATTATGACGCCTTCGGCAGGGCGGTGTGTCAAATTGTCATCCGATATGACGGTACGCTTTTACACGGAACTTACTTTTTGAGCGTTCAATGAATCAGCTACTTAGCCAAAATAAATTGGCTAATTTGTGGCTACATACGTAACCAACCTTCTTCACTTCAATCCTCTTGTCTCATATCTACTTCATCATTTTTTCAGGGTTAATTTTTAACGCATCGAATATTTTTATTTGTAATTATATACGGACGTCGGATATAACAGTTTCGGTCTGTCTTACCGTAAATCATTGCCCTTTTCCGGCAGCAGCCCGACGCATTGGAATATGACCTCTTTCGATGGCTACGACCGTCCTGTCGGCGTGGTTTATGCTTCGGATAAAAGTAATGTTTTTATCAAATAAAATATAAAATAGAAATCGTTATGAAGCGAACATTTTTAATAACCCTGATTTTCTTTGCATTATGTTCATGCAAAAAAGATTTGATAGAAGGGATATATGAAGAACCCGGTTACGCTATCGGAACCGTAAAATCAGCTGTGTCAGGTAATTTTGGAATTAGATACAATTATACCTATTACATTGGTTCTTCGGAATATAAAGGCAATAGAAAAGCAATCGGTATCAATCAAGAGGGAAGATTCATTGTAGGATACTGTTTTTTAGTTGTGTATAAACTATCCGAACCTGCAAAAAGCGATATTAATTTCAAGTATCGTATCGACAGCGAACAGGATTTTTTAGATTTGTTGGATCAATTTAAGGATAATCCTCCAAAACCATAAAATGAATTATATTATAGTGACATCCAACGGAACAGGCAGGCCGTCACAATCATCCTTTTATGATGCGTTCGGAAGGGAAGTAAGCACGAGCGTCATCAGTTATGACGGAACTGTTTTACATTCAGACATTGAATATGACAGTTTCAGACGCCCTTACCATGAATCATTGCCTTTCACGGGCAGCTCCGCTACCCTTTGGAATACAACCTCGTTCGACATGTACGACCGCCAAACCGGTGTTGCTTTTGCTTCAGGTAGAAGTAAAACTAACACTACCTCATTCAAATATGACACTTATGTACGTCAGACGGGAATAAACGATCCAAGCGCGGGTAATCGGACTTTCACATACGATGCAGCAAGGAATTTGCAGTCGGAAAAAGACGCCGACAACCGGACAAAAATCTTACTGTTTTGTCATAAAGAAGTTGCAGTCACAGATTCCGAAAAAATGACCCTGCTTAATTTTTTGAAGTTTAGTTCTACCCGTCCATTGAGCAACTCCGGACGGGAGAAGTTTCGGTGATCGGTCAGGTAGTAGCCGGGGTCTTTCTGCGGAAGAATAAACGGCTTTGACAGCGCCCCCTCCCTGCTGATATGGCAAAGAAAGGGTTTACTTGTCATTCCGTCTAACCGGCGGCTACTGAAGACGAACCATCGCCCGCTACTTGACCAGGAAACATAACTTTCGCTTTCATCACTGTTGATGTCGGGTTTTAGGTATTCACCCGTTTCCAAGTCCATCAAATAAATATCCGCCGATTTGTTATTGACGGGGAAATAACCGAAATCAGCCACACAGAAGAGCATAAACCGCCCATCGGGCGAAGGGGTCGGGAATGAGATGCTGCCTCCTGCCTCCGCTGATGACAAAATCATTTTTGGTTCTCCCAAACGGTTGGTTTGTATATCATAGGATACACCCATTAAGTCATAGAGGATGTCCTCGTTGGGCATATTGGGGATGTATGGGGGCGTGGTGACATAGTAAAGCGTCTGGCCGTCGGCAGACCAGGCTGGCAGATTTTCACGTTGATCGGATGCAATCTGCGGAAATGTTAAAACATGATTGGATTCCGTGTCATATATGACGATATCGGATTCTAAATCGAATACCTCTTTCATCTTGTCGCCATATCCCGACAGATAATAATTCTGTTTGATTTTATTCACCGCAAAAGCGACTAACTTCCCGCCCGGATGCCAGTTACAATAGGCGCCCGCCGAAATAATTTCCGGAACAGGGAAGTCGATTTTGGATAAGACTCCGTCCTTGTAAAAGACTGTCCCCCCATGATTACCTCGTACATGAAAAAGAAATTCACTGGGATTGTTCCGGTTGAAAGTGTGGCAATTCATGCAGTTGTGTTCGATACGGTAATTATCGAAGAGTTTGTATTCGTTGAAACTTTGCAGTTCGCGTTGGTGCATGGCCATTTTATTCCATAAACTGTTAGTCGGTACAATGTCGCGATAGAAGAGATAGGAATCAATGGAATCGATAGAGACCATATTCTCAATGTTTTGATATTGGTACCACTCTTTTTCCCTTCTTACGGCTACACTGATATTCAGCTTCTTTCCTTTATTTGCATCAAGTAACTCCTTCCATTTTTTTTCGTGAATCCTGATATTGCAATCGGATTGACGGATGACAATTTCTTTGCCGGCTTCACCAAAAATCCGAACCAAAAACTCATCGCCTTTTTCCCGGATAGCAAAGTTAGTCGGGGAAAGGTTGGGCGGAATTGTGATACAGGTATAGTCGGGAAACAGTTGCGGAATATTTTCTTCCTGAATACAGTCGGTAACCGGAGCCGGGAAACAGGTCGAAAACAGCAAAACCCCCAGAATAATTATGTATTTGTATCTTTTCATGTTATGAAGCCATTTTATTATAAATATTCATCCGCTCACGATCATTCAACGGACTATCGAAGATCAGATAATACCAATAGGTATCGCCAAATTTTGGTTTCAATATTTTTTTCGCTTCTAACGGCTTGTGTTGCAACATGATCAACTCCGACTGAAATGCGTAGAAACGAAGTATGATTGATTCGTCATACTTAAATTCACGTACGTCCAAAGGAAGGGATGCTGAATATAAAGCGCTATAAACCAAACCCTCCATATACAGTTTTGGGATTTTTTCGTAGCCAAATTCTTTCAAACGGGAGATGCAAAAAGTAAAGTTTTCTATCTGGTGATCCAACAGAGTCCCAACCAGCATATAATCATAAGCCATTTTATTCAGATTCGAATCGCGGGATAAAAAATATAAATTCGTCAACGGACTTTGTTTGGATACTACGGCTAACGGCGTTTTTGCATGATACAATCTATTAAGTTCGGGGTCCAAACGCATCAGCGATGTATCGTTGGCTATCGCCCTGTATTTCTTTACCCATTCCTTTTGGAAAAGGGTTCGTTCCGACAGATTCAGTATTTTATTTACTTCCCTGATATATCCACCTGATAGATAAGCCTTTGTCAGAAGACGCAACACGTAGGGATTATAACCATATACATTGGTAGCTTCCGTTCCCCAGATAATGGATAATGATAAAGCGCCTAACTGCAAGAATATTTCCTGATTGGGAACTATTTCAGAATAAGCGCCCATCTCAGCCAAAAGAAGACCTTCGGAACCAAAACTCTGATTATATGAAAACAGTTCATCGCACATCTTTCCAGTGTGATATAACGCCAGATTGGTATAATATACCGTGTTCTTATCGGGATATTCGCATTTGCGGGCAATCTTTAGCGTCATTTCCCAATCTTCATTCCGGGCATAATGTTGTACTTGAAGGCTCTGCCTTTCTTCCTTGTCGGATGTGAAATACAATATAAAAAAAACAGCGGGAGTAAAAAGACCTGTACCAATCGCTTTTTTGATACTCATTTTGTAAGAGGCAGGAACAAATACATTTAAAAGAGGTAGAATCGCCACGGAAGTAAAGAGAAGTAACGGATAGTAACGAAATGAATATATGCGGATTATATCGTCAAATTCCTGCTTCAAGTCACGAAAAGAGAGTGAAAAGAAGACATAAAACAAGATAAAAACGGTAAAAGAAACGATAGTCGTCCATAAAATAGAAAGGGCTGTTTTTTTCTTCAGACCGAGAATGATCATTGCCGTAACCGTAAATGTGAGAGCGGTAAGCAAACCATTCAGGTAAAGTATGATCGCCAAAAGAAACGAAAAGCATAAATACATAAACGCCCGGTGATACACTAAGGAAACAGTAAAAAAGAATAAAGCCGCACAAAGAAACAATATATGGATGTCAAACCCGATGGAATGTCCGTAATCATTATGCATAAGCAGCAAAATGAAAACCGGAATAAAAGAAATCAAACAGTCGTTTTTTTCTCTTTTAAGCGTTTTTACAAGCAGAAAATAGACCGCAATCAAACAAAAAAAGATCATCAGGGAGGATACAAACGGATAATTGAAAAATTGAATAAACAACCGCGAGAGATAGATAACAGGCTCTCCCGGGAAATCAATAAATTCTTTTAGAAAACCGGTATCAGTAAAAAACTCCCTGTACTCCTTAATCAGATACAGGGACGGATTGACCCACAACCACAAATAGATTACGTAAACTGCCAATGTGACAACGACAACAATTGAAAATATACGGTTTGATACATGCTTTTTGTTCATCAGTCCAAATTTTTAATTTGTTTTCTTTTTTCCATTGATAAAACCGGCTGTTTCTCCCTGTAAAGAAGATAATTTCCTAAAACCAGTAAATCCATCTCCGATGACATGAAGTCAATATAAGCGTCTTCGGGCGTACAGACAATCGGTTCTCCCCTGACATTAAAGGAAGTATTTACCAACATTCCTATTCCGGTAAGTTTTTTGAAATGAATAAGTAAATCCCTGAATAAAGGATTTGAATTTTTACCGACGGTTTGTACTCGCGCTGAATAATCAATATGTGTGATTGCCGGGACTACAGAACGTTGATCATACAACCGTTGATAAATATCTTCCTCTTTCCCTTTAATTACAGGCATTCTCCATTTTTCTCTAAGTGAAGACACCAGCAACATATAAGGAGAAGACAAAAGCGGTAATGAAAAATACTCATTTACATCCTCTTCCAGTACCGATGGAGCAAATGGTCTAAATCCTTCACGAAACTTTATTTTCAAATTAAGCGTTTTTTGAATTTCCGGATTACGGGGATCTGCAAGAATACTTCTGTTACCTAAAGCGCGGGGACCATATTCCATCCGACCTTGGAACCAACCGACAATTTTACCATTGCTTATTTCACGGCTAATCAGGTCGAGTAAATCATCTTTTTGGTCGAAATATCTGTATTCGGCATTGTATTCATCCAATGTTTTCCGGATGTCGGAATCTGTAAAGGAAGGACCTAAGCAGGCGCCGTTCATACAGTCGTTCTCTGCGCCAATTGATCTTTTTTGCCCGAAATAAAGATAATAAACTGCCAATGCCGCACCCAAAGCACCTCCTGCATCGCCTGCAGCCGGTTGTATCCACAGATCACGGAAATACCCCGAAGATGCTATTTTACTGTTTGCAACACAGTTTAAAGCGACACCGCCAGCCATTACCAAATAATCTTTGCCGGTTATCTCTTGCGCTGTACGAGCCATTCGTACCACGATTGTTTCAATAACCTGCTGAATAGCCAGCGCAAGGTTCATTTGATCCTGCGAAATTTCCGATTCCGGTTCGCGTCGAGGCAAGCCAAAAAGTTTTTCCCACTGTTGGTTATCAGTCATCTGTAGTTCGGTTGAAAAGCGAAAATATTTCATATTCAAGATTATAGAGCCATCATCGCGCATCTCGACCAATTCGGTCAATATTTTTTCTTTAAAACAGGCGGTCTGTTCAGCTTCCGGATCCCCATAAGGTGCAAGTCCCATTAATTTGTACTCGCCACTGTTTACTTTGAATCCCAAATAATAGGTAAATGCCGAATAAAGCAATCCCACGGAATGAGGGAAATGCAACTCTTTCAGAATCCGTATCTGCTCTTTATGGCCGATACCAATCGTAGCAGTCGCCCATTCACCTACGCCATCAATCGTTAGGATTGCGGCATCTTCGAACGGCGACGGATAGAAAGCGCTTGCGGCATGCGACAAATGATGTTCCGAAAAGAGAAGAGGAGCAGATATTGTTCCCAGCGCCTCTAAATGTTTACGCAAATGTCGCCGCATGAACATTTTTTCCTTTAGCCAAACCGGCATACTTGCTGTAAAACTGCGTAATCCGGATGGAGCAAAGGCATGATATGTCTCTAATAATCGTTCTAACTTTAGAAACGGTTTATCATAAAAAACGATGGAACTCAATCTTTCATAGGGTATGCCGGATTCAGCCAATACATACTTGATAGCATTCAGCGGGAAGTTGTTGTCATGCTTGATTCGGGTGAATCGCTCTTCCTGAGCGGCAGCCACAATTCGTCCGTCAACAATCAATGCGGCGGCGCTGTCGTGGAAGAAAGCTGAAATACCCAATATCGCGATTTTTTCCATTAGTTTAAAAAATAGTATAAATTAATGGAGCCAGCGCCGAACCTCCGGCAAAAACAATGATTAACGACAAGAGGAGTAAAATGATAATCAAAGGGATCAGCCAATACTTTTTGCGCGTTTTCAGGAAACTGAATAATTCTCGAATGAATTCCATCATATAATTTTTATTATTCGGATTAAAACATATGGATCAAATCTTCTTTCGTATAGATATGTTCGCGGTTGATAAAAACCGATTTCCGGTTTTTTCGAAATTGATGCAGAGACAGGCTGTCTTTTCCACATAAACGTCGGATACAGCCTACCGGTGTTACCACAAGTATAAAAACCAGCGCCAAT
>Ga0099364_10009279_pt1 | contig 13671 bp, 9 predicted proteins | sample TergutTh196P3_FD_73070 | JGI IMG/M metagenome (GOLD analysis project Ga0099364, IMG submission 73070) | Microcerotermes parvus P3 segment gut microbial communities from Pointe-Noire, Republic of the Congo - Th196 P3 | ecosystem: Host-associated > Arthropoda: Insects > Digestive system > Gut ...
TGAAAATTATTTTTCAAAGTATTGTGGAATAAAAAAAAATCATTACCTTTGCGGCGCTTTTTCAGAAAATGATCCGCTAGCTCAGCAGGTAGAGCACATCCCTTTTAAGGATGGGGCCCTGGGTTCGAATCCCAGGCGGATCACTTTGGCGATATACAATTATGGAACTTTCATTAGACCTGAACAAACGTTATACCTACGCCGATTATCTGACATGGTTTGACGATAAAACACGTGAATTGATAAATGGTTTTATCAAAATGATGGCGGCGCCACGCGTTGAACATGCTGAAATTATCAAGAATATCTATCGGCATCTTGATTCTATCGTCTTACGAAACAAGGGCAAATGCAAGGTATTTTTCGCCCCCTTCGATGTTCGTTTTCCCAAAAAGGGAGAAACCGCCGACGACAGGATTGATACGGTGGTACAGCCGGATATTTGCGTTATCTGCGACTTGTCAAAAATTGACGAGCGAGGTTGTTGCGGAGCGCCGGATATGATTGTCGAAGTTTTATCTCTTTCTACTTACAAAAAGGATGTGACCGAAAAATTTGCCCTGTATGAAGCATCGGGCGTAAAAGAATATTGGATTGTTCATCCCAAAGACAAAGGCATCCATGTGTTTCTGTTGCAGAAAGACGGCAAATATGACGCCGGTACTATATACGAGGCCAAAGGAGATATTCCCGTTCATGTCTTCGACAACTATCTGCTCGATCTGAAAGATATATTTGAAATGTAAAAATCGGATGGTTAGAAAATTTATCATTTTATCAGGCATTGCCTTCTTTACGGTTTTTGGCGGTAATGGGCAGGATGGCATAAAGGACAGCGCTGTTTATTACAAAGCGTTTTCTCACAATGATTATTGGCGGGCAAGGCCTTTATGGGATGCGCTCTCCTACCGTTTTAATTGCGTGGAAGCCGATTTATGGCTGATCGATGGCGAACTGTTTGTTGCGCACGACCGGTCGGAAATCAAACCGGAACGCACATTCGAACGCATGTACTTGAAGCCGCTGGCCGACCTTATCCTGAAAAATGGAGGCAAAGTATATGCGAACAGCGACCGGCCATTTTTCCTGATGATTGACTGCAAGACGAGCGGTGAAGCGATCTATCCGGTGTTGAAAAAGATGATTGAACCTTACAAAAGTCTTTTTTGTTCGGTGGAGGATGGCGTCTATAAAGAGGGGGCTATACTGCTTTTCATCTCCGGCGATCGCCCTTTCGATACGTTGCCTGCGGAAAAAAGCCGGCATGTTTTCTTAGACGGGAGAATCAGCGACCTGTCGAAATGTATTTCCCTGCATCTGATGCCGGTTATCAGCGACAACTACGCTGCCTATTTTTCGTGGAACGGCGAAGGAGAGATGCCGGAAGAAGAGCTTCAAAAAATGCGAAACCTGATTTCTCTCACGCATCTGGAGGGTAAACTGTTACGCTGGTGGGGAGCACCCGAAACGAAATCATTCAAGCAAGTCCTTCTCGAAGAAGGGCTTGATCTGATCGGTACAGACGACTTGGAGCTCCTGTATCAGGTTCTATCTATCAGCCGAACAAGTATAGACTAAACTTATAATGCTAAGAATCACACTAATCCAGATGCCAACTTTTGCCCAAAATAATGATTTGTTAGCCAACAGTTCATCTAATTTTGATTTGTGATAATTACGAATATGATTAATATATGCTTTTAAATTCTCAATATTTAAAAGTAAATTTCGAACCTCATCATTATTCTTACTTTCAGTATTTGCATATTTTGAGGTACACAACGTATTAGTAAACAAAGTTTCGCCCAAGAAATCGTCATATTCCTTATATAATAGCTCTCTACTTTCTTTGTTTTTGGGAAGTAGATCAAATAAATCATTTTCAAATAATTTTACCGTCCACTTATATTTTTCTTCAATTCTACGCAAATAATGTATGAGAGCATTTTTGTGTATTTCATTAATATCAAACAGATTATTGTTGAAGGATGGGATGTAAACATCATAATAGAAGTCTTTATCTTTGTTTTTTGAAGAACCATGGAAGACGTGCTTATGGTACAGGCTTTTTATAAGATGAATCGTTGCCTGCCGAGGTTTGTTTAATAAAGCGCGTGAAACCTCGTCTTGCGAAACACATACACACTCGTAAATAAACAAACCATCCGTAAAGCTATTGACATATTTTAGCTTAATTTCATAAACATCCTCGATTAATTCTATTTTGGAGGGGTCATATTTATTTGCTGAAAAAGATAGTTTAATATCGTTGTTTTTTAATTGTGCTGTTATAATTTGTTTGTTAGTTCCATCATCGGATATTTTTTCGTCTCTTTTTTCATCTTGTCGAGTATTATCTTTAAGGCAAGTATGAATAGTGGTTGGCATCCAAATTACCCAATAAGTTGGGGATACTACAGCGTTTTTTTCTTCCATTTTCAATCAAATATATGACTAATAAGCTATACGTGAGATAAATTTTCTAACTATAGATTTTCTATTTAAAATACGGCTCCATTCATTATAGCTCTGTGTAACGGCATAGGTATCTATTATCTTTCCATCTAAAATATAAAATCCACCGTGTATAAAACCCAATGATGCCATTTTTTTGAACGCATCGGGACCTAACTTATCTTTTAGGGCTTTTTTTAATACAGAACAATTACCTTTATCCTGACTTTTTTCAACGCCGGCTATGATTTCCATTGCGCCGGTAAAATCAAATTTTTCATAAGTATCTATCAATAAATCAGATGTCATAATTTTATAAGTTTTAAATGAGACAACGCTTTTAAATAAAATGCAAATATACAACATTTTTTGAAAATACGATACCTTTTGATTTTTTTTATTCCGACAAATAAAAAAGTATCTGGCCGCTAAGCTGCATGAGGGATATTTCGCACAGTTTGGTGTTGTATTCGGCGATGGAGAGGCGTTCTTCGGCTTCCAGGAGGCCGTTTTGGGCTTCGCGGAGTTCGATGCCGGCCAGGTCGCCCAGCAGGAAGCGTTCGCTGGCTATTTCGTAATTGTTACGGGCTACTATCAGATTGTCTTTTTCCAATTCACGCAGTTCGAAGTTGTTTTGATAGGCCATCCAGAGCGTGGCGAGGTCGGATTTCAGGCCGAGTTCGAGGTCCTGAATACGGAGTTCACTGTTTTGAATCTGTATGCGGGCGTTGCGTTGTTCGCGCTGGCGGTTCATGCCGTTGAAAAGGGTCAGCCCGACTGTCAGGCCATAGTTGAATCCGATCCGTTGCTGCAACTCAATCGCGTTTGAGTTATACCAGTTGGCGGTGTAGCCGTAACCGCCATTCAACCGGAGGTAAGGATAGTTGCGGCTGCGTATTTTTTGATAATCGAGCTCCGACAGGGTTTTATTTTTCTGTGAAACTAACAGATAGGAATTATTGGTAAGCGTTTTTTGCCATAAATCCGCTTCGATAAGCGAGCTGTTGAGCGGTATCGTATCAAGGACATTGATGACTTGGCTGACCGAATCCAATCCCATCAGTTCGTTTAACCGTATCATGGAGGATTTCACCGCTTCAATTTGCGTCAACAGACGCGAACTGTCGGCGTTCAAATAGACCCTCGACTGTTGCAGTTCCAATCCCGACCTGACGCCTGATATAAAACTGACTTCTGTAATTCGAAGCCATTCCCTTGACAGCCGCACGGCCGAACGGAGATTGGTCAGGCGTATGCGCTGACGAATCAGGTTATAATACTCGGCAGCAATGTTGGCTGTCAGATTTTCAATGGCGAGGCGGGTATTTAACCTGCCCATCTGTTCCAATTCGCGGAGTTTTTTGTAATCGGCCTGGATACCGAATCCGTCAAACACTGTCCAGTTCATGTTGACGCCGATATTGGCGCTTTCGGTATTATTATTTTTTTCTTTACCGGATGTCCCGTCGGTGAAATCGTTGTCATAGTTATACATCGTACCGTTGAAACCTCCGCTCAGATCGACCGTCGGCAGTCCGCCTGCATTTCCCAACGTCGCATTATTGGATGAGATCTGTTCTTCGTTTTGAACGATCCGGATGGAATAATTGTGTTCCAAGCCGATAGATATACATTTTTCCAATGTATAGCGTTCTTGTGCAAAAAGGATGGCGCTACATAGAAAGAGAGTTATGGGGATAAGTATATGTCTCATTTTTTTTCTTTTTTTCTTGAAAGGTCGGTTGATACTAAACTATAGATAGCCGGTACAATATACAAAGACAGGAAGGTGGAGACCAACATCCCGCCTACTACGGCATTACCCATCGCAATGCGGCTATTAGCGCCTTCTGCCGAAGCGAACATCAAGGGCAACAACCCAAGAACAGTTGAGGCGGCTGTCATCAGAATAGGACGCAACCGCTGGACGGAGGCCGAACGGATGGCCTCTGCCTTACTTAATCCCGCTTCCTGACGCTGATTGGCAAATTCGACAATCAGTATCCCGTTTTTGGCAACTAACCCAATCAACATAATGATACCAATCTGGCTAAAGATATTCATCGTAATATTTCCCATACTCATAAACCACAAGGCACCGACAACGGCTAACGGTACGGTTAACATAACCATAAACGGGTCTTTAAAACTCTCGAACTGCGCCGCCAAAACCAGGTAAATCATGATGAGCGCAAGGACAAGGGCGAACATGAGGCTATTGGAGCTTTCGCGGAACTCTTTCGATTCGCCGGACAGCGCCGTGCGGAAACTCTCGTCCAATACTTCTTTGGCAATGCGGTCCATTTCGTCCAATCCCTGTCCGAGCGTATAACCTTTGGCCAGTCCGCTCGTCACTGTTGCCGAGACAAACCGGTTGTACCGGTAAAGTTGCGGAGGCGCTACATCCTCAACCAAGTTGACCAGGTTATCCAATTGGTTCATCGCACCGGAGTTGCCCCTGACATAGATCGACTGTAAATCGAGTGGTGTATTTCGCTGTTGACGGTTGATCTCGCCCAATATTTGATATTGCTTCCCTTTCATATAAAAGTATCCCATCCGTTGTCCGCTTAATGCATATTGGAGTGTTTGCGCTATATTTCGCGTATTAACACCCAAAAGCGACGCCTTATCGCGATTAATAAAAATTCGCATCTCCGGTTTTGTAAATTTCAGGTTTACATCCGACATCTGAAAAACAGGACTTTCCCTCACCTGTTGTAAAAAAGGCGGTATAAATTCCTGTAATTTTTCGATGCTTGTCGTCTGTAAGACATATTGTACGGGCATTCCGACACGTCTGCCGCCAAACGTAGACTGTTGTTGCACGAAGCCCGTTGCCATCGTCTCTTTACGCACTTGGGCCGACAGTAACTCCGCTATATCCATCTGTGATCGTTCACGGTCGCGGATATCCGGCAAAATAACGGAAAGAAATCCCATAGAACCCCAGGCGCGTGTTGTTATAAATTTCTTCTCGTAAGCAACAGAGTCGGCGATGGCTTCCAACTTCTCTGAAAAATCGCGAACGAACTCAAAAGTCGCCCCTTCCGGGCCGAGCACCCTGACGGTTATTTGTGAACGGTCTTCCAACGGTGAAAGTTCTGCGGGTATTTTGTTCCAGAAATAAATAATGGCACCAAATAATAAGATGACAATGGGTATGACAAGGCGCCTTTGTTTTAGAAATGCATTGAGCGACCGCCCGTAAATATTATTCAACCCGATGAAAAAAGGCTCGGTATTCCGGTATAACCAGTTTTTCTTTTCCTGCCGTTTCAACAGTTTAGACCCTAACATCGGCGTCAAAGTCAGCGCTACAAAGGCGGAAATGATGACAGCGCCCGCTATTACGATGCTAAATTCGGTAAATAACCGGCCTGTCATCCCCTGCATAAAAACGATCGGCACAAAGACGGCGACCAAGGCTAAGGTGGTTGAAATGATCGCAAAAAAGATTTCTTTCGATCCTTCAATGCCCGCTTCCCGAGGCGTCGCCCCCCGCTCAATGCGGACGTATATGTTCTCGGCGACGACAATGGCGTCGTCGCACACCAACCCGACACACAGTACAATGGCTAACATGGTCAGCACATTGATCGAGAAACCGGCCAGGTACATGATGAAAAAAGCGCCTATTAATGAGATAGGAATGGCTAATACCGGAAGAAGCGTTACACGCCAGTCGCGCAGGAAAAGGAATATGATAAACACCACTAAGATGAACGCAATGTAAAGCGTCTCCTGTACTTCTTTGATAGAGGCGCGAATAAACTGCGTATTGTCGAAGATCATCTCAATCGTCACATCATCGGGGAGGTCTTTTTTCAATTGTTCGACACGTTTATACGCTTCGTTTGCAATGTCAATATGATTTGCACCCGGTTGAGGTATGATCGTATTGATGACCAACGGTTCGCCATTGCGCTTCATCATGCTTTTAATATCTTCCGGCGAAAGTTCTGCGTATCCCACATCTTTAAACCGGACAATGTTGTTTTTGCTCTCTTTGATGATGAGGTCATTAAATTCTTTGGCAGTGGTCATCAACCCCAGGGTGCGGATAGATAGTTCGATCGTATTGCCTTCGATGCTGCCGGAAGGCAACTCGATATTTTCATTGTCAATCGCATTTTTAATATCTAACGGCGTAACGCCATAACCGGCCATTTTTAACGGGTCGAGCCATAAACGCATGGCATAACGTTTTTGTCCCATCATTTCGACGGCGCTGACATTTTGAATCGTCTGTAACCGCTCTTTGACGGTTAATTCGGCTATCTCCGTCAATTCCATCAGGTTACGCTCCCGGCTACGGATACCGATCTGTATGATCGGATTGGCATCCGCGTCGGCCTTTTCGACGGTAGGCGGATCGCAGTCGCGCGGCAGATACCGTTGTGCGCGCGATACTTTGTCGCGCACATCATTGGCGGCTGTTTCCAACTCGACTGTCAGTTCAAACTCTACGGTGATACGGCTCATACCCTGGCTGCTGACGCTACTAAGCGAACGGATACCGGGGATACCGTTGATATTTTGTTCCAAAGGCTCGGTGATCTGATTCATGATTACCTCCGCATTGGCGCCCGGATAAATCGTGTTCACAGAGATAATCGGTTGGTCGACACTGGGGTACTCCCTTACGCCGAGCGAAGTATAACCGATGAAGCCGAACAGTATAATGACAAGCATCATTACTGTGGCTAAAACCGGACGGTTAATACTTATTTCTGATATATTGGCCATGTATTTAATTAGGAATTAGGAATTATGTATTATGTATTACGTACTGATAACTGATAACTATTCTATCAGGTTGTCAATTTTGACTTTCATGCCGGTACGTAATTGCATGACGCCGGTGGTGATCACCGTATCTCCCGGATTAAGACCATCCAACACCTGCACAAAACTTTCAGTTCGTTGGCCCATATTTATTTCCGTTGCCTTTGCATCACCGTTTCTGTAAACATAAACGATGTATTTCCCCATTTCGGGGATGACCGCCTCGCTTGGAACTGTCAAGGTGTTTTCTATTTCCTTTGTTACTATTTCGACGGTAAACGCACGACCCGGCAAAATGGTCTGGCCTTCGTTCGGAAATATCGCGCGTACATTTAAAGAAATTGTTTCCCTTTCTAACTTACTCTCAACTGCATATACTTTTGCATTATATTGATGTCTCATTCTGTTTGCATCTTCCATATAAAAAGTAATATTTGTGCCGTTTGTTATTTCCGAAGCAATATGTTCCGGAATGGAAAACTCTATTTTCAGCGGACTTATTTTCGTCAAATTAACGATGACGGTCGAGGGAGTAGCATAGGCCCCTTCACTCACCTGGCGGAGACCGACAATGCCCTCGAAAGGAGCGCGTAACTCGGTTTGAAGGATGCGGGCTTTTACCAATTCAATGTCGGCCAATAATACCTCCAATGCAGTGGTGACTTGTTCAAAAGCCTCCTGGCTGACCGCCTCTTTTTCCAATAAGGTACGCTGGCGGTTTACGCGCTCCTGCGCCAATGGCACCTGAGCCTCTAATTTCTTTAATTCCGCCTGTAAGGGTTTATCGTTGATCTTTGCCAACAAATCACCTTTTTTGACAGACGTTCCTTCCTGAAAGAAGATGTCGGTGATTTTGCCTGACGATTCGAAAGATAAATCGACCTCTTCATCGGGTATCGAAATCCCCGTTCTGTTAATTTTTTCAGTAAGCGATTGTATCTTCATAACAACCGCATTAATAGTTATCGGCAATCCTCTCTGCGAGAATACTGTTGAAGGCGGTGGTGCGCTTTCGTCCGAACTGAATCGCTGTTTAATACGCGGATAGACGATCATACCGATGATTATCAGCGCTATGACGCCTAAAAGAATCCATCTAACTGGTTTTGTCATTTTTTTATGTTTAGTATCATCATAAATAATTTGATAAAGACTACTAAAATAGAAAAAGGTTTAAATTTAGTTGAAAGTTGAAAGTTGAAAATTGAAAATTTGGTATATGTTTCGATTTGTACTACCTTTGACGCCGAAAATTAAGAAAATAATGACATGCAAGACTACGGACAATTATTGGAAAAACAACGGGCGTTTTTTGCCACAGGCAAGACGAGAGACATCCCATTCAGGATTGAACAACTGAACAAACTGCGTCAGGTGGTAATAGAGAAGCATCAGGACATTGAAGATGCGCTGAAAAAAGACTTGGGTAAATGCGAATTTGAAGCATTCGTAACGGAGGTGACGGCCATCATTGATGATATCAACTGCGCAGCCGAAAATTTGGAAGCATGGGTCAAACCCGTCGAAGCACCTTCACCGCCGCTATTCGGGCAGGCTGAAAGTAAAATCTATTATGAACCTTATGGAATGGTATTGATTCTTAACACCTGGAACTACCCTTTCGTTCTTGGCTTTAAACCGTTGATAGGTGCATTGGCCGCAGGCAACTGCTGTATTGTCAAACCGTCGGAAGTGTCGCCGGCTACGTCGGCAGTTTTGGCTGATATTGTCCGTATGGCTTTTGATGAAGCCTATTGTGCCGTTATTGAAACCGATGCGGCAGGGACTGCCGAACTGTTGAAAGAACGTTTTGACTTTATTCTTTTTACAGGAGGCACGAATGTGGGTCGTATCGTCGCACAGGCTGCGGCCAAACACTTGACGCCCATGGTGCTTGAACTCGGCGGGAAAAGCCCGTGCATCGTCGACCGGTCGGCTGACATTGTGCGCTCGACCGGCTTAATCTGCTGGGGTAAACTCCTTAATGCCGGACAAACCTGCACTTCCCCCGATTTTATCTTAGTTCATAAATCAATAAAAGACTCGCTCATCGAAGCGCTGATCAAACAGATCAAAGCATTTTACGGTGATGACATCAAGCACAATCCGGATTACGGGCGGATCATCAACCAACGCCATTTTGAAAGATTACAGGGCTTGATGAAAGACGGGCAAATCGTTTTTGGCGGGGAGACGGACGAAAGCCAACGATTCATTTCGCCAACCATCATTGACGGCATCGGCTGGGACAGCCCCATCATGCAGGAAGAAATATTCGGGCCTTTGATTCCGATCCTGACTTTCGACCGCCTCGAAGATGTGGTCATCGCATTGCAAAAACGCGAAAAACCACTCGCACTGTATCTTTTTACTACCGACAAGGCATCGGAGGAACTGATTATCAACAACCTTTCTTTCGGAGGAGGCTGCATCAACGCCACTTTGATGCACATGCTCAATACCAATCTTCCTTTCGGAGGTGTCGGCAACAGCGGGTATGGCGCTTATCAGGGACGGTGGAGCGTCGAAACATTCTCGCATAAGAAAAGTATTTTCAACCGGGCATTAACCGATGAGCCGGCACCTGTTTTCCCGCCGTATCTTGACCATGCGAAAATGCTCAAACAAATCTATTTAGGGCAATAACGAATGTTAATAAATAGATATTCTGCGTGAATAATCGGGTTATACGCTGTTTTTTTGCTAAAAAATGTTTATTTTTGCGTGCCTGATGATTTAATTATTATATTTGTCGTTTCAAATAGAGTTATTTAGTGGTATTAAACATTTAAAAAAATAAATTATGAAAAAGGCGTTTCTCTTATTAGTATCTTGTATGTTCTTGACGATGACCGTACAAGCACAGTCCACGATATGGACTACCGGGGTTACATTGGACAATGATACCATTGTTTTGGCATTGGGACAGGATACAACATTGATTGCAACGGTTTTACCCACTGATGCGGATGATCAGGGGGTAACATGGGACATCATTGAAGGCGATCCTTCAATAATCGATACTGTCTGGCTGAATAATGTTTTAAAGATCGAGGCCCAGAGCGTTGGTACGGTAAAAGTTGAGGTTAAAACAGATGATGGCAATTTTACGGATACATGTGTTGTACATGTGATTATTCCGTTGAGCGGCATCAGCCTGAACGTTAGCGATGATACAATATATATGCATCTCGACAGAGACACAATGCTCGTTGCTACCATCTCGCCTGAGAATGCTACCGAACGATCCATTAGCTGGACAAGCAGCGATTCGGCAGTTGTTGATATTGTATTCATCGAAGAGGATTCCATCTGTTACCTGAAAACGCTTTCAATCGGCGAAGCGACCATTTACGCTTCAGTTTTTGACGGTTATGACATCGACGGTTTCGTTGATTCATGTGTGATTGTTGTTGACTATGCGCCGGTCGAAAGTCTTACATTGAACGAAAACAGCCTGGATATGTTTCTCGGCTCGGACACGACCCTGATCGCCACCCTGACGCCTTCTTTTGGAATCAATAGAGAAGTAAACTGGAGGACGCTCAACCCGACAATCGTCAGCCTGCTCTCCTCAGGCAGAGATACTGTCTACAGGATTCATGCCAGGGCCCTCGGCGAAGCTAAAATAGTGGCTATATCGATTGGCGATCCCACGGTTACCGATACCTGTGTGATAACCGTATACGGTATCCCGGCCGAAAACATGACCTTAAACGAAAACGAAATGGTGATGTCTGTCAATACGGATTCAACGTTGGTAGCCCGGCTGTTCCCGTCCAATACAACCAACGATTCCATCGAATGGACCAGTTCCGATTCAACAATCGTCACTATTATATCCACCCCGGTTGATATGAACGAAACCGTTTGCCATATAAGCGCACTCCGACCGGGTACGGCGGAAATCACTGCCAGGACCTTTGACGGCGACTTCATAGATATCTGCATCGTTGAGGTGATTGTTCCGGTAGACAGCATCGTTTTGGTGGATGCTGACGGCTTGCTGCCTGTTGACAGCATTACGCTGGATATTGGAGATATATTCGAATTGAAGGCAATCGTATATCCCGATACCGCTACATTCATTGAAATCAGCTGGGAGATCAGCGATCCGTCGCTCATTGATACGCTTTTTACGGCGTATGATTCGATATGCCAGCTTACTGCGATTAAGGCTGGCGAAACCATTGTGTATGTAAAGTCGGCCGATAACGTTCTCCAGGATTCGTGCATCGTTACCATTAATCCAGTCCCTGTTACCGGCATAACGATCAGTCATGACAACATCGACCTTCCCTGGAATGAGACCTTCACCCTGACGGCAACCATCGCGCCTCCCGAGGCAAGCGACATGACGGTGGTCTGGACAAGCAGCGATTCGACAATCGTTGATATCCTCTCCACAGGGAATGATACAATTTGTGAAATTAAAGCCTTATCCTATGGCGAAGCCACCATCTATGTTGTCACCAACGATGGCGCCATTGAAGATTTGTGCGTTGTTACCGTCGTCCCGAGCATAACCGGACTGAAATTACTTAACGACAGTATGACCTTATATTTTGACAACGATGTGAACGCCTTTTTCTACTCGCTGGAAGCTGTCATTATGCCTGCTCAACCCGTGATACCGGATATTGTGTGGACAAGCAGCGATCCGTCAATTGTCGAAATTGCACCGATGAGCGTTGATACGATTGTTCAGCTGATACCCAAAAGCGTCGGCACGGCTTATATCTATGCCGAAACGCTTCACGGAGGCTTTGATGATGTCTGTGTGGTCAGGGTCAAAGAACAGTATGTCGTTCTTGAATCGGATACGGTTGCGGATAACGTCAATGGTGTCATTGAAGTATTTCTAATCTTACCCGACAACGCGCTGTTGTCAACTTCGTTTGATCTGTATCTTCCGAGATTCTTTGGCCTGGCATGGGAAGGAAGCATATACAAATCGGCATTGTCCGATGACTGTAAAGACCTCTATGACCTGTCGATAGCCCGCATCCAGGACAGTATCTATCGTTTTAACATCGTTCCGGCAAAATCAACTTTATCAAGAACCGATCTTCCTTCCGGCTCATTATTAAAATTGATGGATATCAACTATACAATCTACGAAAATTCACTGTTTGGCAGCAAAGAAAACTTTATTGCCAGGCTGACGGATGTCAAATTAATATTTGATGACGATCTCGTACTGGAAGACGACCGGATTGACGTCATCATCAAATCCTTCAAGGACCCGGACGGCAACATTGTGATCGGCGCTCAGGGCGCATATTGCTATTTATCCGATAATCGCCTGTATGTCAATACAGACAAAGCGGAAACCATTTCCGTATATTCACTGAACGGTTCACTGCTGTTTACCGGCAATAAAACGGAAGGACAAGCCGTGTTTAATGTAAAGGCGCCGGAACAGATACTCATCGTTAAGGGGAGTTCGGGATGGGCCGTCAAAGCTGTCAACAGATAAGATGAAAAATAATTATTGCGTTATCATGTGCGGCGGCATCGGTAGCCGGTTCTGGCCGTTCAGCAGAGAGAGTTATCCGAAACAGTTCCTGGATTTTTTTGGGGTAGGCCGTTCGCTGTTGCAAATGACTGTCGACCGTTTCGCTAAAATCATACCTGCCGAAAATATCTATGTCGTCACGAACGGGAAGTATGCCGGTTTGGTCAAAGAACAGTTATCAATGCTTCACGAAAGGCAAATCCTGCTCGAACCGACCCGTCGAAACACTGCGCCCTGTATTGCCTACGCCGCCTATCATATCAAAGCGATTAATCCAAATGCCAATATTGTCGTTGCACCTTCGGATCACCTGATCCTGAAAGAAAACGAATTTCAGTCAGCCATCAGGAAAGGCCTCGATTTTGTACGTGAAAACGATGCCCTGATGACACTCGGCATCAAACCCAACCGTCCCGAAACAGGTTACGGATACATCCAGAGCAGTGACACACGGATAGGCGAGTTTACAAAGGTAAAAGCATTTACCGAGAAGCCAAACCGCGAGTTAGCTGAAGTGTTTGTTGAAAGCGGCGAATTTTTCTGGAATTCAGGCATTTTCCTGTGGAATGTAAATGCGATCATCAGCGCCATCCAAAAGTATCTTCCCGAGATATCATCACGCTTCAACCTGGGTGCCGACCTGTTTAGTAAACCTGAAGAGCAACAGTTTATTAATACACATTATCCATACTGTCCCAACATCTCCGTCGATTACGGGATCATGGAGAAAGCCAATAATGTTTTAATGTTATGCGTTGATTTCGGGTGGGCAGACCTCGGTACATGGGGATCACTGTTTGATATTGCAACCAAAGATAAAGACAATAACGCAGTCCTGAAAACCCAGTCCTTACTGTATGACTGTAAAAACAATATCATTTCATTGGGCGACAATAAACGTCTTGCCGTTG
>Ga0099364_10009280_pt1 | contig 13670 bp, 7 predicted proteins | sample TergutTh196P3_FD_73070 | JGI IMG/M metagenome (GOLD analysis project Ga0099364, IMG submission 73070) | Microcerotermes parvus P3 segment gut microbial communities from Pointe-Noire, Republic of the Congo - Th196 P3 | ecosystem: Host-associated > Arthropoda: Insects > Digestive system > Gut ...
ATTTTTTAGGTTTCATGGTGGATCGAATCTGCAATGTATTTGGCGTAAAGTGCTATGTTTTGCTGAAAGGCATTGCAGATTATACCATTGATGAAGCGGACAGTAAGACGGGATTCTAAATGCTTAATGACTTTTTCTGACTCGACTACGTATGTTGTTTTTTATCCTGGTGCAAAACAGGGCATTCCGGTTGGAGAGTGCAAGGTTGTATTTTTCCCACAGGAAACGGACGACGGTCTTGATAATTAGATTGTATCACGAAACGGCGGGGTTGCAATCGTTCCTAGTGTCGCCCATTTAAAACTTGCAGTTCGGACTGAACGCGTTCGCTCCGGGTGTGTAAAATATTTGTGGGGCTTTACGAACATTGCGCAAGCGAGCGGGGGGCATTAGCCCCCCGTTGGACTCCCACACGTTTCGCAACCCAACGAGTGGCTAACGCCCCACTCGCTTGCACTACATCCACTTTATTTTTACACACCCATTCGCTCCGAATATTGCTGTCTGTTTCCGTTTGTGCTACAATCACGTAAAAAGTGTTACACATTCTCTTCCGCGAGGCGGCACATTTTACAGAAGAAGAATTGTCCCGATGGACGGAAATCGGCTGCCGATCCTTTTACGTGGAGTTGTGCCGTGTGGATGACTACAAAGAAGCGGCGACGGCGATTCGGAACGTCTCCGCAGACTTCGTCGCCGCACTTCCTCGGATACTGAAGCCGGGTGAAACAAAGTTTCTATCCAAAATTGCCGACTTACAACCGAATGCTGTGTTGGCGAGAAACCTGGGGGAGCTCATGTTCTTTCGTGACCGGAAAGTGCCGGTGATTGTCGATTTTTCGTTGAATGTTATCAATGATATTGCGTTTTATCGAATGCTTGATTGGGGTGCCGAACGGATTACGTTCGGCTTGGATTTGGATGAAGAGCAAACGTTACGTTTGTTAAAACTTGTTCCGCCGGATCGGGTAGAGCAGATTGTCATTGGACGCATTCCGCTCTTTACAATGGAGCATTGCCTTTGGAAGACGCAATTTTTGAAACCGGAGGCGCCTTGCGACAAACTGTGTAGGCGGCAACCGTTGCAGATCGAAGACCGTTACGGAGCGTTGCACACAGTTCGGTCGGACATATTTTGCCGGAACATTGTCGAGCGTTCCGAACCGTGGGAGGCGTTACCGCTTGTTTCACACTTGCGGATTGAGTGGGACGCCCGAATTCCTGAACTCGACCGAAAAGTGAAAATGTTGGCAGCACAGCAAAGTGTGAAAGCCGAAATTCCGCACATTTGCCGGGACACCAAATGAAAAATCCTGGTATCTTTTAGCGATTTCACTTGTGAAATGCTTGTACAAAAACTAGAAACAAGCAGAGCCGCAATCGTAAGATGGCGCAACTCTTGCGCAATCTTACGATTGCGGCTCTGCTGCCGTTATTGCGCGTTGCTTCGTTGCGTACTTTGCGCCCTTTGCGGTTAAATCTCTTTTAACCGCAAAGGTTTATGTTTCTTTATTTTGTGCCCTTCGTGCCTTTGTGAGAAACAAATTGAAAATGATCGGATTAAAGCAAAAAAGTAAAAATTTTCCGCCAAGGCTTTAACTGCCTTGCCGCTTAAACTGTTCCGCTTTGAGAATAACGAACTTAAGCGTATCGAGTAACTGCGTCAGAATGAACGGCTTAAAAACCGCTTTCGTCACTCCCGCCTGAGACGCCCTGACAGTAACGTGAGAAGGATCATAACCAAACTCACGCATATAAATGAAAGGAACAAAAGATACCGACACCGAAGGACAACAAGGATCCTCCACCGGCGGTGCACAAATCGTGTCCAACGGACGACCCTGATACCGTTTACAATAGATACAGCGGACTTTTTTGAAAAAATCAAACGCCGACATATCAGGCAACTTTATGTCACTCAAAAACGCATCATACGTCGTTGTTTCCACCATCTTGATTGCTCCGTAGCCGGAGGTCGTCGCTTCGACCGTACAACCGTAGTAGAAGAGCAGCCGACTTAACTCCCTGCCGACCGACTCGTCGCCGTCGACCATTAAAATCCGCCGGTTTCGTAACATCGGATACTTTTTGCAATCGGTCGCTGACAATTCCGGCATCAAATCGGGAGTCAGCGACGCAACATGTCCCTGAAAAGCAGTCTGGATTTTTCTGGCATACTCCCTTACTTTTGTGAAGGATGTTACAATTTCATCAAGGTTAATTAAATTGGGATTCTGACGCAGTTCATCCAAAGGCAGACACGCCGCTTCGTTGAGAATTAGGTGCAACGGTCCAATCGAATCGCTAAACACTTTTTCGATACTGCGAAACGCCGCTTCTTTCTGTTCGACGGAAAGCAATTCGAGTGTATGGATCGCAAGAGCAACGTCGTCGGCAAATGACTCGAGCATCCGTAAATCCCGCTCGTCAAAAGCGTTAGGCTGCTGACTTTCAACGTTGAAGGTTCCAATGACTTCACCTCGGCATAGCAACGGCACGGTGAGGGAACTCCGTGCGCCGGGTGCTCCTTCGATGAAAAAAGGGTCTTCGCTGGCATCGTCCATTTTGTAACTTTTGCCGTGATAAGCGACCCAGCCGGTAACGCCGTTACCGTCTTGACTGACGTACAACACTCGTGTTCGGGACTCTTCAGAAATACCAAAGGAAAAAAGCGGCTCTAAAATGAGCGGATTTTTTTCGGACTTTACGCGGATTTCCACGAAGGAAAAATTCAAAATCTCCCGAATATACTTTCTGATTTTTGCTTGCAAAATACTGGTACGTTCTTTCGGTGAACGTTGCAATATGTCCTTTTTAGAGAGGTCGGCAAGTTCTTTTCCGGCTTCTAGGATTTGGAACCATTTTTGTTCCCGGATGGTTCGGTCGGTCACATCATTCAGACTTACGGTATATTGGGCGACTTTTCCGTTTTTACCGAAAATGGGTCCGACTTCCATTTGTAAATACTTGGGGGCGTTTTCGGAAGTATTAGCCATATCCAACACGGTCAATGTCGGCTTACCGGTGCGTTTGACTTTGGAAAAGGGAAGGAATTCGGGACCTCGCAGTGTAGGACGTTTGAGTACGGTGAAAAATTTTAGTCCAATCGGCTTTTTTATGCTCGCCCAGCGGCAAAACTGCGGATTGCACCACGTTATCGTCTGGTCCAAATCGGTCAAAACGAGCGCGGAGGGCATATTTTCTAAAACTTTCTGCGCTAACGGATCCGATTCTTGTTCCGCGATGTTCTTCTCCTGTTGTTCGGAGCCTTGCTTTTCGGACATTGCCGGTTGCACTGAAATAAATCGGGGACGCACACCCCACTAGTGCAAGTATAACACAAAAATCGGAAAAAGCAAATTTTTGTAACTATCGGGTGGGGAAAATTATCAAAGAACAAACAGAGCCCGGTGCGGTAGCACCGGAGCTGCCGCTCCGGGCTCTGTGAACTTTTTGTCCGCTGGGGCAGTATGTTACCGCCGGGGCTCGGAAACTTTTTAGTGTTCCTTCGCCGGGTTAAAAAATCTGTTCAAAAACTAAATGCTCCAATTCTGCGTTCAGTTCGTCAAAAACAGGACTACCGACAAGGAATGTAAAAATTTCGTCGGCTTTCTTTTTAGGTTCAATGTCCAAAAACTGCTCTGGATAAAGAACCTTTGCGACATACCAAGCATTAGCAAGCACGGCATCGTGATTGACAAAATAAAACGTATTCGGTAAAAGTGCATAGACTTTTCCTCGTTGCACCGCACTCAAGGAGCGGTAAGCGGAGTCATTTTTCAATTCCGTCAATCCGCTTGCTCCGCCGAGATAGAGCGTACCGAGGTCGAGAAAAAGAATTTCCGGGTTCCATTCCAAGATTTTTTCTTTCGCCAACATCGTGTGCCGTTTGCCGAGTGTCTGTTCGTGAGCGTTTGCTTTGATCGGACTTTCGGCACCCGCTATCACAAAGGGCGGATAACCGGCTTCCGACGAGTTAAAGCCGTGCGAACCGCCGTAGGAAACGCCGCCGACATAGACGAGCGGCTTGGGATTGTTGCAGTTTTGCACTCTCTCTTGAATGTCCGCAATTTCCTTGTCGAAAAATTCAATCAACGCTTCTGCCCGTGCTTCTTTACCTAAAACGGTTCCCAGAAGCCGCAGACCGGCATCGAATTCTTCACGCCCAGCCGTGATACACCGCATAGGAATCAACAGGACAGGAATACCGGTGCGCCGCGTCAATTCTCGCGGATCGTATCCGCCTCCGGTATCCGCACGGATAATCAGTTGCGGCATAGGGGCTAAACTCAAGAGCAATTCCGGCGAGTCCCGACCGCTGGTTTCACCGCCGACGGGCAAGTCCCGAAGCCCCGGATGAGCCGCCAAATAGGCTTTCAATGTACCACGCTCGCCTATGTTTTTTTCGTTAGTATCAACGGCGACGACCTTGTCAACACAATCCAGATAGACCGCCAAGCGGAGCGTTCCGCCGCTGCAATAAATCCGGTCGATCTTGTCGGGAACGAGTCCCCGTTTTTGATAGTTTTCCCATTGTTCAAGCGTCCTGATTGGTTCCAGCGGTTCAGGGAGTCTCTTTGTGCAACCGGTTAAAAGCAAGGGTAGCAACAGTACTATGCTGCACAATGCCAATGATTGCACTTTTTTCTTTGTGCTCATTGCGTGCCTTGCGTACTTTGCGGTTAAATCCTTTTTTAACCGCAAAGTACGCAAGGGAGACACGAAGGGAAAAAGGTAAGTTGACATCCCTTAGTAATAAATTATAATGATTCGTAATAACGTTCCCGCAGTCTATCCGATGCCATGTTTTTGTCAAGACTTGGAATCTCCTCAATCAAACCCAACGCATTTACTCTGGTCGAACTGCTCGTAGTCATTGCCATTATCGGTATGTTAATTTCTCTGCTGCTGCCTGCCGTTCAAGCGGCGCGGGAAGCAGCGCGACGTATGCAGTGTACCAACAAGCAAAAGCAAATCGGTCTTGCCCTTCACAATTATCATACCGCCCACAATGCCCTGCCCGGCATTTCGGCACTGGTTCCGCGCATAATGAATAACGCTGTTTGCTGTCATGGCGGACAAACGGTTTCTGTCTATGTACGTCTATTGCCCTTTATGGAGCAACAAGCACTCGACGCTCTCATTCCGAAGGATAACAACAATAGTGCGCCCGGCGAAAGTTTGCAATGGATTTTCACGCAGTGTCCGCGTCCGTATGACCATGTCGTCGTTGGGCAACTCAATCAGGCATCGCAGGTCTCCGTTGCGGCGTTTCGGTGCCCCTCCGACGGCGGTCCCAATCAGATGACGACTATCGCTACTAACTTAACGACACGTCCCGACACCGTTGCGGCACCGGTTACGCCCACGGCGACCAGTAATTATGTGTTCTGCACTGGTTCAGGCACGAACGACAATTACGGCATTTACATTCAGACGGACGGCACGTTTTATCTCGATTCCAACTTGGGGCTGGAAAGAATGACCGACGGCACGAGTAATGTCATCGTCGTGAGCGAGGCAATTATCGGGGACGGAACGCCTTTGGGAAACGTCCCGCCTAGTGTGTTAACGCCCTGGGCGCGGTGTGCGCTGGCTCCTGATTACGGAACCAATTCGACAGCCGCTCCGCCGAATTTCACGACGCAAAAAGCTCTCACCGGTATCGATGTGTATGCAACGGACGTTGCCGACCTGGCGATGGGAGAAAGCGAATTTGTCGGTTGGCGCGGCTATATGTGGCTAGCGGGACGTGCTTATGCAACTTTTTTTACGACATATAGTCCGCCGAATCCGATGCATCCTGATTGGGGAACTCGTCCGACGTATGGTTTTTACGCTGCAAGGAGTTTTCACACCGGCGGAGTGAACGTAACGCTGGGGGACGGCAGTGTTCGGTTTGTTTCCAATGCGGTCAACTGGACGACGTGGCAAAACTGGGGGAAGGTCGATTCCGATGTGTCCAAAGGGACGCTGTGAAGGTTTTTTTAATTTTCGTCATTCCGGCTGCGCCGGATAAAGACAGGTTTTGGCGAAACTTGTTAACGGATTGGTGTAAATACCAGATTACCAGGACTCGGACGTTGACAGTTGACCGAAATATGGGAGAATACTCCTTTGTTTGCTTCTTTCCCTTCTTTCTCCCCGTCTCCGCCTATGATGATGAAGGTTCACCAAGCAATAGAAAAAGCCGATGTTCTGATCGAAGCTATGCGGTGGATTCGACAGCACCGCAACACTATTACAGTCATCAAAATCGGCGGAAGTCTGTTAGAAGACGAAGCCGCTATGATGCACCTCCTACTCGACACCGTCTTTATGGAATCGGTAGGAATGCAGCCCGTCATCGTTCACGGAGGAGGAAAACCTATCAGCGACGCCATGAAAGCCGCCGGAATCGAACCACGATTCGTACAAGGAAGACGATATACCGACTCCGAATCACTCGAAATCGTCAAAAGAGTCCTCGGCAAAGAAATCAACGAACAACTCGTCGAACAACTCACTATGTTTGAAGGACATGCACAACCATTGAGCGTCTGTTTCGATTCCAATGTCCTTTTTGGAAAAAAGTTAGTATTGACCGACGAACACGGCGCCGAAGTCGACATGGGCTGGGTAGGAACTGTTACCCGAGTCGATACCGACGCCATCCGCAAGTTGTGTGCACAGGAAATCATACCGGTCATTCCTTCCGTCGCTTTGGTGGACGACGGCAGCGGTCAGTTACTCAACGTCAACGCCGACACTGCCGCAACCGCCGTCGCCCGGGAATTGCAAGCGGAAAAACTCGTATACGTCAGCGAAGTCAACGGTTTGCGTACTGATCCTGACGATCCCAATTCGATGATAGATTCGCTTACTGCGGAACAAGCCCGAAAAATGTTAACATCGGGTTCCATCGTCGGCGGAATGATTCCGAAGATTCAAGCGTGTTTGGAAACATTGGAGCGGGGAGTCAACAAGATTCACATTATCAACGGACGTCTTCGGCATGCGCTGTTGCTGGAAATTTTTACCAGTATGGGCGTGGGAACGGAGATCACGAGTCCGTGAAACTCCGATGCGCCGAGATGCGTACATAAAAACGCCGCCAGCTCCGTTTTTCTATGTTTTTCTGTTAGACCTGTTGAATAACCCTTGTTTTCTACGGTTTCAAGGGGCTAAGGCTTTCGCCGGAAAGTTTCATACCCGTTGCCGTCATTACACTGTCCCCTTTAATAACAATACATTCCGGCTTTTGTTCTGGAGTGCCACACCGGTGGCGGTGCGGACAAGATAGGGTATAATAAAACGTTCACAGAGCCCGGATCGCTAGATACGGAATCAAAAAACCGGTGCTGCCGCACCGGGTTCTGTACGTCTCGCAAGGCGAGGCGGCTAACTCGCTACAAAAAATTCAACAGCGACATTTGGAACATCATACTCGTTACTTGCAAACTCGATTGATACGCCATCTGTTGATTCAAATAATCCAATGAAACCTTCTGATAGTCGATCCGCAAAACGTGATTCAACGTCTCCTCATACTGCACATTTTCGTCACTCAAACGCCAAACAACATTGTCCAAACTGCTCTGCATCATGCCCAACGTCGCCTCAGAAGCATTCATCCTCGCTACCGCAATATCCAATAATTGCGCCGACCGCTCAATCTCCCTCGTATCGTTCTTTTCCATCGCAATCTGCATACGAATCAACGCCGTAAAAAGAGAAGCCGTCTCCTGCGGATTAGGATCGTTGCCCTTTAACTCACTGTCCGACCCGCCAGCAAGAATCGACGAAGCACCGGCTAAATTGTCCAAATCTATCACACCACTGCCGTCACTCGGCAAACCATCAGGATTGACCGCATTACGAACATCGAACATCGCCCGAACCTGTTCCGTTGCCCGGGTTTGGAACAATTCAATCACATCATTTGCTGTTGTAACACCCGGCTCGATAGTAAAGCGAAGCGTTTTTGCGGATGCGTCATAGACAAAACCCGGCGGCGAACCTTCGATAAATTCCACCGTCGTATCGTTGGCGTAAGTCCCTACACTGTTCGCCGTTATGAGGAGCGCACCATTAAGCACATCATCATTCATCGTAGCATACGCCCTTTCACCCGACGTCGTTTTCGTCCGGTACTCTTCGCCGGGATTGACCAAGCCCAATTCGATCGCCGCCGTCGAAAGCAACGTCCGATCCACCCGTGTCGCCTGCTCACCGAAACTTTTATCGACCAGTTCAATAGCGTTACCGAACTTGGAAAGCGTCGCCGTCAGCAGACCGTCCCAGTTATCGGGATGTTCATTGATAATCCGCAGAATGTCCGCCATCGTTTCCGCACCGTTGACGTCGATTTCTAATCTCGTACCGTCGTTGCGCGTAATGATAAAATCGACTCCGCCATTCGTTCCGCCAGCCGTTTTGACGAAACCATCATAAACAACTCCGCTGCCGTTGTTCGGACCGTTAGTCTCGTCCAGTTGCAAATCGAAAAACTGTTTCGGACCCGGCAGCGTGTTGAACGCTTCGACAATGGCGCACGCCGTTGTCGTTCCCACGTTGATACCAATGATGATCGTTTTAGCCTCTTCGTCCATCGACACGGTAACTTTCCCCTGCGGATCGTCCGTCGGTACAAATTTCAATGTGTAATCGTTCCATTCGCTTCCTTCGTTTCGGGCTGTCAGCATCAAGGCACTATTTGCTTCCACACTGGCGTACTGTGCCGAGGCGTGTGTACCGGGACCGGTATAGTCATAAACGCCTCTACCGAAGTCCAACGCCTCCAATCGGGTATGCAAGTCGAGCGACCGCACACCGAGTTGACTTGCCGTCGTTCCGCCGTTTTCGCCGATGCAGAAGTCCGCGCCGCTGACCCGGCTGCGGATGTCGATGCCGTTTTTACCGTCGTTAATCGTTGCGTACAGCCCGTATTGTGTGTCATTGAGTTTAGCCAACACATCGCCGACGGTTTTGCAATCCTCGAAGGAAATCTGCCAGACGGTGTTATCATTGACCAGTTCGATACCTGAGAGGTCGAGATCCGTTCCGCTGCCGCCGCTGGTTGCTCCGAACATCACCGGCGCTCCCGGCAGGAGCGGTACCGTACCCGTCCCGGCGGCACTTGTCCCCTGTGTGTCCCTGCCGGAGAGCAAGGCGGTAAAGGGGGGAATCGTTCCTGCCGCCGACGCATCATTGATTGCCTCGATAACATCATTAGCACAGGTATTGTCGGGATGAATCCAAATCCGCATTTCGTTGGTCGCCTCGTTGTACTCGACCCGTTCCTGTCCCGGTATGACCGTCGCGTCGGCTTGCAGGGAAACATTCAAACCATCGTACTCGCTGCCGTTATGATTTGCCTGAATGAGAATATCATTATTCGCCCCGGCAAGGCGGAGTTCGAGACTCGATTTTGTACCGAGCAAATCGGCGAGTAACGTCGTATTTTTCAGTGCCGGATTGATGTCTTGACTCACGAGCGGCTGATTGCGGTGGAACTCTGTGTTGACCGGCAAGCCCAGTTGCCGGGCGGTGGTGCCGCGTCCGACTTCCGAAACGGTAATCGTTCCCGACGTCGACTCAGGCACGGACAAGACCAGTCCGTTGGCAGTAATATCCACGCTGATCGAAAAATGGGGATTCTTCGCATTTTCAATCGCTTTTTGTACATCGCCGACGGTAACGCATCGGCTTAAATCGACGTCGAAGGTATTGACTCGTCCATCGACGATCTGGGTGAATCGAATCGAGCCTTTGTCTATTCCTTTGCCGCCGTTGAGATCGCTCAACAATGTTTTCGCCGTCAGCGATGGATTGAGATCGCTGCCTCGCATAGGGTCGGAAATTGCTCCGAAGGCGTCGGCGCCGTTGACATTGGACTGCGAAAGCAGATTGGTGTCGCTCCAGGAGCGTAGGTCGTTGACGCTGCCGGTGTATTTGACGGTATATGAGGAGTCTGTTCCCCACAAAAAGGGCATTGTTGCAGTGTTTGCACCGGCAAAGAGGTAGCGTCCGCCGAAGGTATTGTTGGCGGCGTCGTAAATGCCGTGAAGCATTTGGTTGATATTTTGGGCGAGTGCGTTTCGTTGTGCTGGCGAAGTGGCAGTGTTTAGGGCTTCGAGAGCCATCTCTTTTGCTTCGTCGGTCGGTGTATTAAGGCTTGCGAGAATAGAACTTGTGGCGGCGAGAAATGTGTTGGTGGTCAGCAGATTACTGGCGTTTTGCGTTTTCCGTTGCATTTGTGCTTGTACGGAGAGCGTTGCGGTTGCGTTGAAGGGTGCGTCGCTGCCGTGCTGGAATTGGCGTTGGTTGTAGAGTTGCCAGTCTAGGTTAGCGAGTGTGGAGTTATTTCGGGACAGGTTGGTGCCTGCCTGAAAGGTTTGCAATGCTGCGCTGGAGCGTCCGAGTCCGAGGGGCACGATCGACATGTTCGGGGAATTCGATAGAACCGGTCACGTCGGTATTATCGGCAAAGACGGTAGAGGGAGTTGAGGAAAAACAGAGAGCAACAGTTTTTGGATGAATACGAGTACAGCTTTGTTAACGTTCACTTCGCCGCATAAATCCGATTGGCAAAAAGATACTCTACCGCAAAAAGACAAGCAAGCAGAAACATGATCATCGCATAGATTTCCTGTCCGACATGCCCGCGGACGACACCAATAGCAATCTCCTGCGGAGTCCGTACTACCTGATATGAATCCGCTCCGAAATGTCTGTCCAATACCGACTCGTCCGCTCTAGTCAAAATCGTCACCCCAGGCGGAACGTTTACACTAAAACCTAAATTCAACGCCGACTGTCCCAAACCGCCAGAACGCACCGTATAATTGCCCGGCTCCGTCGTCGTCGGAATAACAATCTCCCGACGAACCGGATCAGGCGACAACCGCTCCGACGTACCCTGCGGCGTGCCGAGCAAACAACTGACCGGCAACGTCTGTACATTCGGTCGCAACACCACCGGCTCACCGACATAAAAATTAGACTGCTGACTGCCCATACCGACGAGATGCTTCGCAATTCCTTCAGCAAGCAACACGAACATCCAACTTGCCTCGCCGTAAGGAAAATCGTTCCAAAGCATCGCCGCCCCCGCCGGTTCCGAAATGGATGTCGTTACCAAGACCGTACAGCCGCGCCCCAATGTTTGCGTAACCACGGCAGGGCGATTGTCCGAAAAACGTGCCGCAATGTCCGCCCGAAGTGAAAACTCCCCCAATTCCCAATAGCGGAAAATCGACTGCGCACTCCACGGAACTCGTTCCAACGTGTCAAATTCAGGAATCGCCCTAAACGGCGTAAAAATCGGCGATACGCCCGGCACCAGCCAAAGGTCGCCGTCAGGATTGCGGGCTTGCCGAACTAACTTTGCTCCCAGCACATCGGTCGCGGCAGGATCGTTAAACGAAGTCAGCGAGTCCGCATTCGCTCCTAAAAATGTTGCAACACCGTAACCGGCGGAAACGTGGTCGGCTAACTTTTTCCAAGTTACCGGCGTGAGCGCCGACGGATCGAGCAACACAACGGCATCGTACTCTTGCAATTCCGAAGGAGTCATTCCGGCGAGTTCCGAAATCGGTCGTTCCTCAACGGCAAAGGGAATCGTTTCCAATGCCGTGCGGAGATACAGAGCAGAATCTCTAACCGGCGGCTGGGCGAAAATCAAAATCTTGTGCGGCGGTTGCACCGACAGTGTGAACCAAGCCTGGTCATCTATCGGCAGAGCATCGGAAGTCGCAAAGCGGAGTTTGCCCTGCCGTGTGCCTTGGTCGAAACCGCTCGTCAAGAGCATCGGAAAGGATTGTTGCGAATCTCCTTCGGGAAAGTCGATCGTCCGGGAAGTCCGAACCGTTTCGGCAGTCGGATCACGTTCATTGCCGATGAGAACGAGGTCTACCGTTTTCGTAACGGCGGGACCGGAGTGGGCGACTTGTACATCGATTTGGACGGGAGCGTTTGCTATCGGCGTTTCGGGAATCAAGGAGATTCGTTGAAACGACGTGTTGCTGGGCTGTGGTACACTGACATCGACGATAAAGAGTCCGCCGTTGTACTGCCGCAGTGCTTCTGAGGAAATCGCCCTATCCCAGCCGGGGACGGACAAATCGGTAAGAACATAAAGTTCCTTTTGGTCGAAAGAACTTTGTGCAAGGAGAGCGGCGGCTCTCTGTACCATTTCGATGACCGGTCGACCTTGCGGTGTGATTCGGAGTCGGTCGATTTGGTTTTCCGCTGCTAGTGTATCGACTTGAAAGACGGAGGATTCCGGGTCGCCGCTCAAGATTGCGATATCGCTGTTTTGCGGAATTCGGTGGAGAATCCATTTGGCGTGGTTTTGTGCTTCTTCGAGTCGTGTTTTGTTTTCCGCTGTATAATTCATTCGGAGTGACGTGTCGATAACGATGGCGGCGGCGATTGGAGCGTCTTGGCTGCCGAAGGATGCGGCAAGTTGTGCAACAAAACTGTCAGGATTGTTGGCGAAGGGAGTCCAACTGCCGAGGTTGAGGATGGGACGTGCCAGTGCGAGTCCTAATAGGGCGAAGAGTAGTATCCTCATTGAGAGGAGTAGTATGTATTTGAGTCGATAGTTTCGGCGGTGCGTTTCGATTTTTTGGAGAATGAACATTAGTGCGGGAAACTCGATTTGTTTCGGTTTGCCCTGCATGAGTAGGTGCAGCAGTACCGGTACGGCTGCCGCCGCTAGTCCGCCGAGTAGAAGGGATGTCGTTGTAAGAGAAAGCACCCGGCCATTATAACCGCTGAACGATGGTACCGCAATCGTGAACGCAAACGGAGTTGCATTGTTGCGCAAAGAACGCAAAGCTCTGTGTATTATTAAAAGTGCCCTTATGTTATAATACTGGCTCTCCCTCTACCCACCCTCTCCCACAACATTACAATGAAACGTTTTGCCTTACACATCCTATTCCTTCTCTCAGCGTCGCTCTGTTACGGCGGAGAATGGTACGTCTCCCCAAGCGGAAACGATAACAATCCCGGCACACAAGCGCAACCCTTTGCAACCATCAACAAAGCAAAGGAAACCGTACGCACTGCCAAACAAACAAGCGTAGGTCCCCACATCGTCCGACTCTCCGAAGGTGTCTTCGAACTGACCGAACCCCTCCTCTGCAACGAAGGAGACTCCGGTACGGCAGAACATCCCATCCTCTACATCGGCGAAGGAAGCAAAACGGTCATCAGCGGCGGACGTTCCCTGCCCGGCTGGAAGAAAGAAAGCGACGACGTTTGGAGCGTCGAACTGCCCGTCGAAAATGACCGCCCCCTTTACTTCGAACAACTCTTCGTTAACGGTCGCCGAGCAGTCCGCGCACGAACACCCAACAACGGCTTTTTCCGACCAATGGATGTCCAACAGGAGATTCCCATCGGCACACAAAATCCGCCGCGTGGAACGACTAGTCAGGCGATTATGCCGCAAAAGGGAGACCTCGATTTCCTGAAAAATACACCGCACGAAGAACTCCGCTTCGGACAATTCGTCATCCATCATAACTGGGACACGACGCGGCGAATCCCGCTCGGTTACGACACCGAAAACGACCTGCTCCTCATGAAAGGGGAACCGATGAAGCACTGGAATCCCTGGCGCACTTCGTCGCTCTATTACATTGAAAATATCCGCTCCGCCTTCGATCAGCCCGGCGAAT
>Ga0099364_10009281_pt1 | contig 13668 bp, 7 predicted proteins | sample TergutTh196P3_FD_73070 | JGI IMG/M metagenome (GOLD analysis project Ga0099364, IMG submission 73070) | Microcerotermes parvus P3 segment gut microbial communities from Pointe-Noire, Republic of the Congo - Th196 P3 | ecosystem: Host-associated > Arthropoda: Insects > Digestive system > Gut ...
AACCCCCGCGCCCCACGCCCCCCCCCCCCCCCCCGGAGGGTCCCGCAAAAAAGGTTGGCGGGGGGCCCCCCCCCCCCCCAAAAAAATTCCCCCCCCCAGGGGGGCGGAATCCCCCCAAATCCCCCCCCCCCCCCGTTTTCCTATTTTAACAGAGGGCAAAGTTTGCGTCGTTTGCGACATGGTTCGTTTCCTTTTCGCCGGAGTACCGGCTAAATAGTGGTGATGTACCAAAAATGCAATCCGCCGAACGATCCGGTCGCTCCATTTCATTGCGCTCCCGGCTTTCATTTCGTTTTGGCGTTGCGATGACTATTATACCAGCAATTTCCGTGCCGCAGTATAACACTAACAAGTTCTTTTTCTAATCCAGTGCTGTTTCCCGAACGACTTCCTCGATGGTCGTGAGTCCCGCATGGATTTTTTGCATCCCCGCCTCGCGGAGCGTCAACATCCCGCCCCGGGCAGCGGCATCACGCAACTCGCCGATAGTCGATCCATGATTGACCATATCACGAATCTCGTCCGTAATGAGCATAAACTCATGAATCGCCGTCCGACCTTTATAACCCGTATTGTTACAGGTTACACATCCTTTCCCCCGATAGAACGGTCTGCCCGCCACCATGCCCGGTTCGAGATCCAATTCGGACAGTTGATCCGCCGTCGGCGTAAACTGTTCCCGGCAATCCTTGCAAACCGTTCGGACAAGCCGCTGCGCTAATATCGCTTGAACTGTTGCCGTGATCAAAAACGAAGGAATACCCATATCCCGCAATCGGGTAATCGTACTCGGTGCATCGTTCGTGTGAAGTGTACTAAATACCAAGTGTCCAGTGAGTGACGCTTGCACGGCAATTTCCGCTGTTTCCCGGTCTCTAATTTCCCCGACAAGTATAATATCCGGGTCTTGCCGAAGGATCGACCGTAAGCATTGAGCGAACGTATTGCCGATGTCCGCATCAATCGGCATTTGGATAATGCCGTCAATGTCGTATTCGACCGGGTCTTCCGTGGTCATTAACTTGTCCGTGATGGAGTTCATTTCGGAGAGGGCGGCATACAACGTTGTTGTTTTGCCGGAGCCGGTCGGTCCCGTTACCAACACGATTCCATTCGGACGGTCAATGGTTTTCCGAAACTCCCGGAGAAGGTCGGCATCCATTCCGACTTTATCGAGATCGAGCATGACGACCGACTTGTCGAGAATTCGACACACGACGCTTTCTCCGAAAAGAGTCGGCAACACGCTGATACGCAGATCGACGACGTGTCCGCCGACGGTCAACCGAATACGACCATCCTGCGGCAACCGGCGTTCGGCAATATCGAGGTTTGCCATCACTTTGATACGCGTGGTGATAGCGGACGCAAGGTGTCGGGGGGGCGGCACCATTTCGTACAACGTCCCGTCGGCTTTGATGCGGATTTTGAACTCGTCTTCAAACGGCTCAAAGTGAAGGTCGCTCGCATGATCTCTGATCCCAAGCAGAAAGACCATGTTGAGCAGTTTGCGTACCGGTGCCGATTCGCTGAGAGCTTCGATGCTTGCCAAGTCGATGGCACTGCCGCTTTCCATAGCATCTTCCATATCTTGGAAGAGTTTACTGCTGGTCAGTTCATTGATAATGGACTCTACGCTCTCAATGTCGGAGGCGTAGTAGCGGTCGAGTGCCCGCTTGATTTCCTGTTCGGTCGTGATGACGGCGCGGATTTCGTAGCCGAGAAAGTTGCGTAGTTCGTCGAGCGTAGTAATGTTCTGCGGATCGCACATAGCGACGGTCAAAACCTCATTTCGTAAACTGACCGGAATGACTTTGTAGATTTGCGCCATCGGTTCGGTCAGTTGGGAGAGGACTTCCGGCGGGATGGTCAAGTCAGTCAATCCGATGACAGGCAGTCCGAGTTGTTCTCCGAGGGCGACGGCGACTTGGTCATCGTTGATGTACCCCATCGACATGGCGGTTTCGCCGATTTTTTCGCCGTGCCGCTGTTGATGTTCTTCCAGCAAGACTTCGAGTTGTTCCTCGTCGATGAGTTTGAGGTCTGCCAGTATCTGTCCGAACCGTCGTAGAGCCATTGAGTTAAGCAAAAGGAAAGTGCCACACTAATTGCCCTATTTTAACACAGATTTTGAGAAATTGAAACGTCCCTCTCCGAAGTTCGGATGTCAAGCAGTCCGTCGACATGTTTGCCGATTCGGTAACATTACTGCCCTGGCGGGAAAATTTTAACGCAGAACAAACAGAGTCCGTATCGATAGATATGGCGTTTTCGGTCTCCCACCGGAGTTACCACTCCGGGCTCTGTGAACTTTTATCCGCTAGCTCTTTACTAAAATGGGACAGTATGGTATGCTTTTCAATAGGTAAGGTTTTATTGTCCAATATGACCATCATAGTTGATCACCATCAGCGGCGCATTCAAATATTAACGAAAGCCTTCGCACTCTTTGCCGAAGAAGGATACGCCGGTGTTACCTATCAAAAAGTTGCCGACCGATGCGGACTTTCCCGAACGGCTCTGTACAGATATTTTCAAAACAAAGAGGAAATGTTTCTCTATGCCGTTAAATTGGCAACCGACAACCTGAACACGCTCATCGAAAATATCCTGCGGAATCAGACGAGAACTTCTCTCGAAAAAATGATTCACATTTTACACATTACGGTTCGTCTTCTTGCAGACAACCGCATTTTTTTGACCGTTATTTTGGATTACATTTTGACACAAAAACAGAGCGGCAAAGATGTCCGCCGTCAAGTCCGGCGGCACACTTTCGGGATGAAATACCTTTTGGCAAAACTTTTACGTGAAGCCGCCGCCACAGGAGAATTGAAAGTCCGCCAGATCGAAACCGCCGCCCATCATCTTTACGGAATGTTGGAATCGTTTGTCCTCAATTTGACTGTTACCGATATCTTAGATTCCAAAGACTGCATCGAATTGATCGACGGCTATATTGAGGAACTCAAAAGTTAGAAGAAACACTTGTTCACGATGAATCGTAGAAATTTTCCATCAACATGAAACAACTACATCTTTATTGGTTTTCCGGTTCCGGCAATACCCTTCGAGCGGCATCGGCGTTTGCGGAGCGGTTGCGGCAACGGGACTGGAACGTCGAACTCCGTCCGCTGGAACGCTCCAATCCCCAAGCGGCGGATCCAGAATCGGTACTGGGACTCGCCTTTCCGACTCATTTTTTTTCAATCCCGGCAATCGTGTGGTCGTTTGTCCGTTCACTGCCCCGAGCCGAAGGAACGGAAGCCATAATGCTCGGAACACATGGAGCGTTTTCCGGCGGAGTCGCCGGTCCCCTGAATCGGGAACTGACCGCAAAGGGATTTCGTTGTACCGCCGCTAGAATTCTTATGATGCCTGACAGTTTTTTTCCCTTTTTCAGCGATGCGACGAACCAACGAAAAATTGATAGAGCAGTGAGCAAAGCCGAGCAATATGCGGACGATTTCGCCGCCGGAACAGTCCGGTGGACACGCTGGGCAGTGCTTTCCGATCTTCACGCCGCAATTTTCGGCGGCATTTTCGCCGCCCGAAAACTGTCCCGGAACTATTTCTCGACGGTGCATGCCCAAAATGAACGGTGTCAACGATGCAGTATTTGTGTCCGGTTTTGTCCAGTGAACGCTTTGGAAAAGCAAGCCGACGCTCCGCCCCGACCAAAAATGAACTGTACGAACTGTTTGCGTTGTGTTGCCGTTTGTCCGACCGATGCGATGCGGCATATGATCGGCTTTCTTCCCTATCGGAGTGAGGAAGCGACCGCCCTGCAACGCCGATTCGATGATACGCTGTGAAATCATTGCAGTGTCGTAGTACGCACCGCTCTTGAAAATATCGGCTGATATTTTATACTCTCTCTACACGCTCCGCCGAGAGAAAATTAGGGGCAGAGACGTTTTGAGTACACACCGCTACAAACTACTCCAAAATGATTTGTGTTTCGATAGCCTGCGGGAGTCATACCCGAATGATCGCCGAACATGAGCGGCTCGCCGAAGAAGGAATCAAATTGGTCGAACTTCGGCTCGATTTTCTGCGGCGTGAACCGGACTTAAACCGCCTCATTCCCTCTCGTCCGACCGCTACGGTCATCACCGCCCGACGGCAACAAGACGGAGGACTCTGGCGGGAAACCGAAGAAAAACGGCTCACACTGCTCCGCACCGCCATCGCCCAAGAACCGGAATTCGTCGATCTCGAAGTCGATATTGCGGATCAAATTCCCCCCTTCGGAAAGACACGACGGATCATCAGTTATCACAATACCAAGACGATGCCGGAAAATCTGGAGGGATTGCACCGGGAAATGTCGGCAAAACAGCCCTACTTCATAAAAATTGCCGTTACGCCGAAAACCATCGATGAAATGTACCGATTTCTCAATTTCGTCCGTCAGAAAAACGACGAAGAACGAAAAATTCGGGGCGAAAAAGCAATCCGTGTCGTGGGTATCTGCATGGGTGAAATGGGAAAAGCCGCCCGAATGCTGTCCAAGCGGTTCGGTATGCCCTACACCTATGCTACATTTTCCGAAGACCGAATCATTGCACCGGGATTGTTGGTCTATAAAGACCTTCTCGATCTTTACCATTACGATAAAATTGACCAAGAGACCGCCGTCTATGGCATCATCGGCAATCCGGTGGGACACAGTTTGAGTCCGCTGGTGCATAACCGGGCATTTTTGGAACAGAACGTCAATGCCGTTTACGTCCCTTTCCAAATCGACGAAGCCAGCGTTACCGATTTAATTCGATTGGCTCCTGAATTCGGATTGCGTGGTATCAGCGTAACTATTCCGCACAAGGTGGCGGTCATCAATCATTTGACGAAAGCGGACCCTGCCGTTGAAAAAATTGGTGCGTGCAACACTATCGTGTTTCGGCAGGGAGAACGGATCGGCTACAACACCGATTACATTGCGGCGATCACGGGCATTGAAGTTGCGTTCGGCGGAAATATATTAGACGAGGAAAGCGTGTTGAAAAACAAGAAGGCTCTCGTGCTGGGTTCCGGCGGAGCGGGAAAAGCGTTGGCTTATGGACTCGTTCATCGCGGGGCAATCGTTACGGTAACGGACATTGATGCGGAGCGGTCGGTGGAACTCTCACGGCATCTGGGTTGCGAGTATATCCGGTGGGAAGTGCGAGAGTCGGTGCATCCGAATATCGTGGTCAATTGTACGCCGCTGGGTATGCACCCGAATGTCAATGAAACGCCCTATCCCAAAGGATCGCTCCGGTCTGACATGTTGGTATTTGATGCTGTCTATAATCCTGAAAATACAATGCTCATCAAATCGGCGCAGGAACGCGGCTGCCGGGTAGTAACGGGCGTGGAAATGTTCGTAGGGCAAGCCTGCTATCAATTCAAATTGTTTACTGGTCAAAAAGCCTCTGCATCGAAAATGCAACTGCTCGTCAAAGAGGCTATCGTGAGAATGAGTCATGGATAGACTCCCTATATGCCGTCATTACACTTCCCCCTTTAATAACAATACATTCCGGCTTTTGTTAACGGTATCCACAAAACTTTTACCCGCCTTCAAGAATCTTCTCCGCCGCTTGGGAAACCTGCTCGAAATCGCCATTGAGTAAGTCTTCCGCCATTGCACGCAACAGTTCGTCAATGGAAGATTGCCATGATTGTTGCCTCAACTCGGCTATCGCCGCCTTGGCGGTTTTTTTGTCAAAGTTTCCGCACGCCTCTTTAATCGTCAACAGTTTTTTGTGCAACTGAGAATGATCTCCTGCCGTCGGTTCATTCGCCGTATTTTTTTGCGGCGTAAGTTTTTTGATCACCCCACTCAACTCGTCCAGAAATACAGGCGTTTCGGCTAAAATGATTGCCGAATCATGCTCACGACCCGCTTGTTCCAATCTTCCCGCAAAGGCAGAAAGGTCCGATTCGCCGACGTATGCCAACGCACTTTTCATTCCATGAACATTGATGCTATACGACCGTATGTCTTCAGTATCATAAACATCCCCTTTTTCCTGAATCGATTCCAGTGTTGCAGCGGCTCTTCGAGCATCTTGCAAAAAGAACTCCACCAACTGCGGATCCAGCGATGATTGCTCCGGTTTGTCCGCAGCGTGTGTCTGTTCTTCCTTTTGTTGCCCGGCGGCATCAATGACCCCGGAGGGCGTTTTACCTCTTACAAATTTTTTCAATACCGCGTTTAACAGACGTACATCTATCGGTTTCGGGACAAAATCATCGAATCCGCTTTCAAGAAACATGTCGGACTGTCCCGAAATCACATTGGCCGTCAACGCAACAATCGGAGCATCGTATCCCAAATTGCGCATGATTTTTGTCGCTTCAATGCCGTCCATCTTCGGCATCATGTGGTCCATAAAGATCACATCGTACTCGTTGCCTTCCTTAATTTTTTCAATCGCCGCAAAACCGCTTATAGCGGTGTCCACCGACAAACCGTACGGTGCCAAGAGCCCTTTGGCAACATACAAATTAGATTCTACGTCGTCCACGACCAGCACACGGACATCCGGCATGGGTTCGAATACTATTTGCGCCAGTTTGACCTGCTTGATACCATTTGTGCGGAAGTTTTTCAGGTTTTCCACCTGTTCACGTCCCAACACGTCTGAACCTCTTTTCTGTTGGGGCAACTGGACGGTAAAAAGCGAACCTTTGTCCACTTCGCTTTTGACAAAGATTTCTCCGTCCATTAACTGCACCAAACTGCGTGTGATGTTCATGCCTAGTCCTGTCCCCTCGGTAGTACGATTGGCATCCACATTAAACCGGGTGTAAGCCTCGAACAGTTGGCTTATCTGTTCTTCGGTCATTCCCAAACCGGTATCCCTGACTTCGACAGAGAGCACAACGTCGTCTCCCTGCTTTTCCTCTGCGAAAACCGACAGTTCAACGGATCCTCTTACGGTATATTTGACGGCGTTGGAGAGGATATTATTCAAAACCTGCTTGATACGCAGTTCGTCGCCGAACAACGTTGCCGGCATATTTTCATCCACCGAAAGATTGAACTCAATCTCTTTGCTGCCGATACGCATCATGTTGATCGTTACGACATCGTTGATCACACTTGCCACGTCGTACTTTTCGGGTGCCAGTTCTAATTTACCCGCCTCGATTTTTGACAAGTCCAACACGTCGTTAATAATCCCCAGCAGTAAATCGCCTGCACTGTAAATTTTGTTGAGTGCTTCCTTCGTTTCCGATGTGAGGGATTCGTTTCGCAGTTGGATTTCCGTAATTCCCAAAATGGCGTTCATGGGAGTCCGAATTTCGTGACTCATCTTACTGAGGAATTCGCTTTTTGCTTTACTGCCCGCTTCCGCCTGTTCGAGTGCAGCCTCCAACGCTTTTTCCATCTGCATTTTTTCGGTAATGTCGCGTGAGACTCCCACGAGACCGACTATCGTGCTGTCTTGCAACAGCGGTGCCTTAGTCGTTTCAAGATACCGCGATTCGCCGTTAAACGTAGGCACCCAATCGTTATTGACCACCCTCGGCTCACCGGCGAAGATTTTTTTATCCGCCGCAGTCAATTTTTCTACGACCTCATCAGGAAAGCCAATCTCGTAATCGCCTTTCCCGATCATGGTATTCTCATCGATGTTCAAGTATCCGATACAGGCTTTGTTGAACAGCGTGTACCTAAAATCCGAATCTTTACAGAACACAATGTCGGGAATTGAGTCGATGATCGTTTGCAGCGTGGTCTTTTGCAACATTAGTTCATTGCTTGCCGCATTGGCTTGTTCAAGTGCCGACTCTAATTGAGCGGACATCTCCTTAATATCGGTCAAGTCCACGCAGAATTGAATGTGAGCTTTTTTGCCGTCGTGCCAATCGATGATCTGGTCGGTGTGCCGATAGTATCGTCCGCTTACCGAATTATATTTCTCCCACACGACCGTTTTGCCCGGTTCCTTTTCCAGTTGATGGCACGGACACCAATCACATCTTTCTTTTTTCCCGTCCTCAAAAAACTTGTAACAAGGCTGTCCGATGACTTCATCGGTAAGACCGAAAGTCCGTTTGAGCGATTCGTTAACAAACAATAAATGATTGGTCTCCACGTCGGTCACGTAAATCATCGCATCGGTGCTATTCAGCACGATGGACATAGTATCAGCAGTTCTTTGCGATTCGCTCAGTGCCTTGTTCAAGGCTTCGGTCATCTTTTTCGATTCGGTGATGTCCATGAGCGAACCGACGACACGGACTGCATGTCCTTCCTCATCGCGGATCGTTTCGCCGGAAGCCCTGTAATAGGCGTATTTGCCGTTTTTCTTTAACAGTCTGTACTCTACGTCGTAAGGAGTTTTACCGGTTTTGTCCAAAAGATGCTTCTTGAAACAATCAATGGTTCTCCCCTTATCTTCCGGGTGGAGCCGGTTGCTCCAACTATGGAGTACGTTGGGAAAATCAGACTCATCGGAGAATCCCAGCAAGTGTCTGAAGTCATCCGACCACATGAAAGCATTCTCTGGATCGGTCAGGTCGTCGTGCTCGATAGCCATTTCCCACAAACCGATTTTCGTTGCCTGTACGACCAGATTCAATTTGGTTAATTGAAGTTCGTTATTGATCAGGGTATTCTTCGTTTCCGTGATGTCCATTAGTGCGCCGGCGATGCGCAGGGCGTTGCCGTGTTCGTCGCGGATAGTTCCGCCGTAAGCACGAAAATACGCGTATTCGCCGTTTTTCTTCAACAGCCGGTATTCTGTGTCGTAAGGAGTGTTACCGGTTTTGTCCAAGACGTGTTGCACCGCATGTTCAAGAACCGCCTCTTTGTCTTCGGGATGAAGACGATCAAGCCAACTGCTGAACACATTGGGGAAATCGGTCTCGCCGGAAAACCCCAACAAGTGTCTGAACTCGTCCGACCATATAAAAGTGTTTGCCGGGTTAAGCATATCATCGGCTACGATATCCATTTCCCACAAACCGATTTTCGTCGCCTGAACGACCACATTTAATTTGGTTAGTTGAAGTTCGTTGTCGATCAGGATATTTTTCGATTCGGTGATGTCCATCAACGCACCGGCAACGCGGAGGGCATTTCCATCTTCATCGCGGATGGTCTCGCCAGAGGCATGGTAATAGCCGTACTCGCCGTTCTTTTTTAGCAGGCGAAAATCTATATCGTAGGGAAATTTGCCGGTTGTATCCAACAGATGCCGCGTGAAACAATCAAGAGTTTTTTCTTGATCGTCTGGATGCAGCCGAGAACTCCAACTGCCAAGCACATTGGGAAAATCAGACTCGTCCGTGAAGCCCAGTAATTGTCTCAGCGCGTCCGTGTACATGATCACATTTGCTGGATTGGCTACGTCATCCAACACGACTTCCATATCCCACAAACCGATTTTCGTTGCCTGTACGACCAGATTCAATTTGGTTAATTGAAGTTCGTTATTGATGATGGTATTTTTCGTTTCCGTGATGTCCATCAGCGCACCGGCAATACGTGTGATGTTTCCGTGTTCATCTCGGAAAGAGCCGCCGTAAGCGCGAAAATGTCCATATTCACCATTTTTCTTAAGAAGCCGATATTCTTTGTCGTAAATGGTACTCCCGGTTTTGTTTTGTAAGTATTGCTCTAAATGGTTCAGGATTTCTTCTTTGTCCTCAGGATGGAGTTGGTTGATCCAACTGCCGAGTACATTAGGGAAATCGGTCTCGTCGGTGAACCCCAACAAATTTCTGAATTCATCCGACCACATAAAAGAGTTCACCGGATTGATCGGATCACTGTTTGCCACCTCCATTTCCCACAAACCGATTCGAGTGGCTTGAACCACCAGACCTAATTTCGCCAACTGAAGTTCGTTATCGAGCAGGATATTTTTCGCTTCCGAGATGTCCATCAGCGCACCGGCGATGCGGAGGGCGTTGCCCTGTTCGTCGCGGGAAGTTCCGCCGTAAGCGCGGAAATATCCGTATTCGCCATTTTTCTTCATCAGCCGGTATTCTCTGTCGTAAGGAATGTTGCCGGTTTTGTCCTGTATATGCCGTACCGCATGTGCCAGAGTTTCCTCTTTGTCGTCAGGATGCAGACGCTCACTCCAACTGCCGAGTAGATTGGGAAAATCGGACTCGTCCGTGAATCCCAACATGTTTCTGAATTCGTCCGACCATAGAAAAGCGTTTGCCGGATTAGTCAGGTCATCGTTCACGATTTCCATTTCCCACAAACCGATTCGAGTGGCTTGAACTACCAGACCTAATTTTGCTAACTGGAGTTCGTTTTGTTCGCGAACACGTACAAGTTCCTGTTCCCGCTCATGAATCTCGGTACTGTCAAAAACATAAGCGACGATGGCGAAACTGTCTTCGTAGGGGATTCTCTTGAACTCTACATTTACGTTCCGCTCTTTACCGTCTAGAATCAGGTCTGTCTCATACTTGATAATCCCTTCTTTTGCTGCGGCTGCAAATCGTTCTGCAATAGGAATTGAAACTCGACCGTCCGAATGGACAGGGAGAACACTTTGGGTTACACGCTCCAAAAAACCGGCGATCATTTCCTCTTTTGTCTCGAATCCCATGAACTGCACGGCGGCGGGATTGCAGTCGATGATTTCAAAGTTGCTGTTGAACAAGACATTGATGTGAGGATTTGCCTCAAACATGGCGGACGTGGTCAGTTGTGCCGCTTTGAGTTTTTCGACACCTGCGTCGATTTCCCGCAGCATCCGTTTTTGTTCCCGCAAGTCTCTGGTATAAGAGGCGATGAGATGATCCCCTTTGTAATTGACGCGGACCAACGTAACTTCTGTTGGGAGGGGCGTGCCGTCAAACGTCTGGCACATCCATTCGAGGCGCAGGTATCCGGTTTCAAAAACACTTCCGATAATGTCGATGCTTGATTCTTTGGACAAACTTCCATCGGGCTGGTATTTTGGAAAACATTGATAAAAATTTTCCAGGTAGTCCTTCTTGCTCGGTGCGTTAAAAAGTCTGACCGTTTCCTGGTTACAGGCAATGACATTGATGTCTTTATCCCAGAATTGGGCTGCGAGAGGAGTCGCGTCGAGCAGTATCCGCGTAAGATCATGTTCTTCCTGTAGTTGATCAATGGTTGTCTGTGATTCACGTCCTGTCTTAAGATTTTCCTTCATGTCTGTTACTCCTGTTGTGTCCACACTTTCCCTTTTCCGTTGCGTCATACAACGGTCATTTTTGCTTCACTGCTACGAATTGATCCCTGACTGCATGAAACAGATCAGCAAGGACGGGGTCGAACTGTGTACCGGAACACTCCATAATGATACGGACTGATTCCTCATGAGAAAACGGCTTCTTATAAGGTCTCTCGGAAATCAGTGCATCATACACGTCGACGATGGACATGATCCGTCCCTGGAGCGGAATGTCCGTTTTTTTCAAACCGTAGGGATAGCCGCTTCCATCCCAGCGTTCGTGATGATACCCCGCGAACAATTTGGCGTTGCGCAGAAATTCTTCGTCTCCTGTCCGGGCAACGATTTGATCAATAATTCGTTCGCCTTCTGCGGCGTGGGTTTTCATAATGGCAAATTCTTTGTCGGTCAACTTGCCCGGCTTGTTGAGAATCGCATCGGAAATGGCAATTTTACCTACGTCGTGAAGACGCGCCGAGGAAATGAGTGAGTCTAAATCCATTTTGGAAATCTCCTCTGCGTATATCCCTCGGGCAATCATCGTGTTAACCAGTATCTCGATATAGGCAGTCGTGCGCTCAATATGTCCGCCAGTGCCCTCGTCGCGGTTTTCGACAATATCTGCCAGAACGAACACGATGCTGTTTTTCAGGTGGTTAAGTTTTTTTGTCCGTTCGCGGATCAGTCCGTCGATATGCAGATGGTGCTCGATTCGGTTCAGCAACACCGGTCTGGAAAACGGCTTGGTAATGAAATCGACGGCTCCCAGTTCGATGCCCTGTGCTTCGCTTGCGTCGTCGATTCGACCCGTCAGAAATATGACAGGAATGTGCGAGTGTAAACCATTGGATTTCAACCGTTTTATTGCCTCGAGTCCATTCATTTCGGGCATTTCGATGTCCAGCAGAATCAGGTCCGGCGTAACTTTTTCCAATATGGTAAACATTTTTGCCGCTGACGAAAGGGTGATGACGCGATACCGTGTTTCCAATGCCTCTTCTGCCATCGAGAGATTGGTACTGTTGTCATCGACTACAAAAATAGTTTTTTGTTCCATTGTACTCTGTCCTATCGAGAACCCTTGTCTCAGGTTCCTGTGTTTTGCCAGTGTCTTTAGGGCACCTCTACTGTCCCCATTCTATCGTTTTGAATCTTGAAGTCAAGCGTTATGCAGTAAACGCCAAGGATGGTTTACACACGTCGCTCTTCCCCTTCTTGTACAACCGTCCTGCAGACGTTATAATCGGCGTGTCCTTTCCGTTTCCCTTCTATCCATGAACCTTACCGAATCCAAGTACAACTCCTTTGCTCTTGTCCGTGAAATGCTCGAAACGCCGGAACTCATCGGACGGTTCGACTTCGGACAAACAAAAAACATCGCCCAACAGATTAAAAAGACCGGAAAACTGTTTCTCTCTGGAGAAGGATCGTCCCGGATTTTTCCTGCGAAAAACTTCATCGACCAAGTCCGGCAGGCAGGAGTCGATCTCACGGTTGCGACCGAAGGTAGCCGACAAGCAATGGAATACGATCTCACAAAATGGTCGGTCTTCGCTTCGTCCAATAGCGGACAAACGGGAGAGACAATCAGTTTGTTCGTGAAATTACAACGGGAGGGACACTCGCAACGTTTTGCCGTAACGGCAAATCCGCAGGGAAAACTCCTCGAATTTGCCCACGAGTCGTTCGTTCTTTCCTGCGGCAAAGAAGAAGCCGTTGCCGCCACGAAAAGCGTGGTCGAACAGGCTCTCCTCTATCAATCGTTGCTGTGCAATATGACGGACTGCGGATGTCTGAAGTCGGCAAAACAAACGGAAACATTCGGCAAGCAAATCCTGGAAGCCGAATATGCACCGGCAACGATTTCTGCGTTGGCGCAAGCTGGTACGATTTACTGGGCGGGACGGAACAACGGCGTAGCGGAAGAACTTGCCCTAAAAACAAACGAAATCGCCCGACAGAAAAGCGATTTTTTGGAAGGAACGTACCTGTTGCACGGCATCGAAGAAATTATGCAACCGAACGACGTGGTGGTGCTGGTTGATCCGTTCGAAGCGGAGTGGGAGCGGATTCAACAGCGTTATGTGGACGCGATCAATCTGAAACTCATCGCGATTGCCTCGAAGAAAACGCCGTTTGACACGATTGTCATACCGGAATTGGGAGGGAATGACTCATTTTTCCAACTTTTTGCCGGTTGGAATCTCCTTGTCCAGGTCGGCGTTGCACAGAATATTAACCTCGATAAACCTCGGCGTGCCCGAAAGATCGGCAATGAATACACAGGAACGGCATAGTGCGCACCCTGCGTTCACTGCAAGTTTAATACGAGCATTGGGTTTGTTCACAGATTGCACAGGTTTTCACAGATTGGGTCGCATCCAGTCCCCTAACAAGTATTTTTTCTGTATCCCATTTTCAGTGCAGGTTCCATTGGATTTGCGGCACATCGTTCTCTGATTTCCTTGAGCGTTCTTTCGTCTTTTTTCATCAACTTTGCCAGCGA
>Ga0099364_10009282_pt1 | contig 13668 bp, 11 predicted proteins | sample TergutTh196P3_FD_73070 | JGI IMG/M metagenome (GOLD analysis project Ga0099364, IMG submission 73070) | Microcerotermes parvus P3 segment gut microbial communities from Pointe-Noire, Republic of the Congo - Th196 P3 | ecosystem: Host-associated > Arthropoda: Insects > Digestive system > Gut ...
AGGTGCTTGATTATCTTTACGAAGTGTCCAAATCATTAATGGCAATTACCAAGTCGAGTTTCGAGCATATTGACAATAACCACCAGGGGCTGAGCGAAAAACAGGTTGCCGACCTTGAAAATCTCAACAAAGAAGTTTCGGGTGTTTATCAAGACATTGTAGATATGTTTCGTACTTCCGACTTCTCTGATTTTGAAGATATACTGGCAAAACGCGACAGTATTTTCAACATTTTTGTAGAGAACATCAAATCGCAAATCAAGCGCGTAAAGGATAAGGAAAGCTCGGTGCGCAACAGTATTCTTTATTTGAATATTGTGCACGAAACCAAGACGATGCTGTTGCAAGCACGCAATATGATGAGAGCGCAGCAGTTATTTTTGGGATACGAAGAGAAGAAAAAGAATGGGGGGAATTAGTGTTTTGTTAACTGACAAATGACGGATACAGCCGTTTCAGTTTAATTTCAGTGCATCTGCGATTGAGAATTTCTCAAATAGTTTTTGAAACTCAAAAACGATAGCCTTACTGGCAAACACAATTGATTTACAGTACTTTGAAACGAGTTAAAAAAAACATTATTTCCATACAAATATAGAAAATATTCTTTATATACAGAAAAAATATTAAAAAGATTAATTTTGGATTTTTTAAAAAACAGATATGCCAAAAACATCAAAACATACATCGGGCAATATATACATTGCTTTAATCGTCAGATTGTTGTTTGCAATGCTGTTGTTCAGCGTTTGCCGGGTGATTTTTTACCTGTTCAATGCCGGCTTGTTTCCCGATATGACCTTGGGGCATTTTGCGCATCTCTTGAAAGGCGGTTTGAAATTTGACCTTACAGCGGTAATATATACTAACATCTTATTCATACTTGGAAACATTATTCCATTTGAATTTCGCCACAATGCGGGTTATCAAAAAACGATGAAATGGATTTACGGCGTTACAAACTCAGCGGCTTTGTCGTTAAACTGCATAGATATAATTTATTACCGTTTCACTTTGCGCCGCACAACATGGTCGGTGTTTCAGGAGTTTTCAAACGATAAGGGCAACTTTGCATTAATCAGACAGTTTCTTGCCGATTACTGGCATATAGCGCTGATTTGGGTCGCTTTGACACTCTTGTTGTTATGGCTTTATGAGAGGGTAAAAACCGGCTCGCAACCGTTTATTGTCAATAAGTATGTTTACTACCCTGTGTGCTTAGTATTAATGGTTGCGATGACCGGTTTGTGTATCGGAGGAATTCGCGGCGGTTTTGCGCACAGCACACGACCGATTACCATAAGCAACGCTGCTGTTTACACCAACAAACCGATTGAGATAGGCATTGTCCTCAATACCCCTTTTTCAATTTACCGGACGGTTGAGCGGACTACGTTCAAACGGCTCGACTACTTCTCTACCAGTGAGTTAGACAGCATTTATTCGCCTCTCCGCATACCCCAAGCGGATTCTGCGTTCAACAGAAAAAATGTGGTGATTTTTATTCTGGAAAGCATGAGCAAAGAAAATATCGGCTCGCTGAATAAAGAGTTGGACGATGGGAATTACAAAGGATATACGCCGTTTCTCGATTCGCTTATCGCCCAAAGCCGCACCTTCAAACGCTCGTTTGGTAACGGATTAAAATCTATTGACGCCATGCCGTCAATTTTAGCCGGAATGCCGTCATTTTCCGAGCCTTATGTTCTCTCTATTTATGCGAACAACTCCGTTAAAGGACTTGCCGCCATATTGGCTGAAAAAGGCTACGACTGTTCATTTTTCCATGGTGCTCCTAACGGTTCGATGGGGTTTGACTCTTTTGCAAAAATGTCTGGATTTCAGCATTATTACGGTAAAAACGAATATAATAACGACTCCGATTTCGATGGCATGTGGGGTATTTGGGACGAACCCTTTTTTCAGTTCTTTGCTCAAACGCTTAACGAAAAAACGGAACCTTTTTTCGGAACCCTCTTTTCCGTAAGCTCGCATCACCCTTTTGCCGTTCCAACGGAATATGAGAATACGTTTCCCAAAGGCACACAGCCGATACATCAGTGTATTGGATATACCGACATGGCGTTGCGCAAGTTTTTTGAAACCGCATCGAATATGGCATGGTTTGAAAACACCCTGTTCGTGTTTGTAGCCGACCATACCAACCAACTGACTTATCCTGAGAGCCATACAGCCATAGGTCCGTTCTCTGTTCCAATCATATTTTACGATCCGTCAGGCGAGCTGCAAGGCTTTGAAGAACAACGCACCGTGCAGCAAATTGACATTATGCCGACAATCTTGAATTATCTGCACTACGACAAGCCCTATTTTGCTTTCGGATTTGACGCATTCTCCGATGAAAACAGTTTTGCCATTAATTACAGCAACGGAATATATCAGTTGTATAAAGAGAATTACCTGTTTCAAACCCAACCGGATAATCCCATAGCGCTTTATGATTACGATACCGATCCGATGCTTTCAAACAATTTAATAGCCGAATATCCCGAAATAACAAAAGAGTTTACCAAATTATTTCGCGCATTCATGCAGCAATACAATAACCGCATGATTGATAATCGGTTGACTTATTAAAACGTTATTTCTTGTTTTTGCAGCAATAGAAAACGGCTAAACAACCCTCGCCGTGTCCGAAATAGTTATTTAGCCGCTTATTTTTCTAGTGCAAAGATACGCACTTTTTTAATCTGCAAAAAAACACAAAAAAAGATTAAGAAAAATTTCCTCTTTTTCAATTACGATCTTGTCACGAATGAAAAAAATTAGTAGAATTGTCAGCGTCATTTCGTTTCCACCGACTCTGACAGCAGCTTCGCAGTCTGTCGTAATACCCTGTCAGGGTCATGACCCTGACAGGGTGAAGCCAATTATTTATCTAATTTTATTTCAACACAAGCACACCGTCAGCATCAAGTTCATGGGTATTCCTAACCCTGTCTGTGTAAACATTTGAAGATATTCGCTAACAATCGGACACAGTCATAAAAGACAGGAGGTTGATTCCCTAAAATTAATCTCCTTCTTTTTATTAACCCTAAAACGAACCTATAAAAAACTCTATTATTTTAAGTACAAGTACCGTGCCAATTGTTATAAAAAAAATAAACGGTCGAATTAACGCTTGTTAAGGTAAATTTGCAAAATATTTCGGATTGAAGGAAAACATATCTCCTGTAAATTGATGCGATGATGCGGTAAAAATAAATATCCTTCAACATCATCGGCAACCTGTATCTTTGCGAGGTCGGCAACCGAGCATTTGAAACCAAGGTCGAGAGTAAAATAGACTATTCCGCCATACAGGTAGCGGTTGTGCGAACTGCCTATATATTGAATAGATGTTGTTTCGAGGTTTAATTCTTCCTTTATCTCTCTTCTCACGGCGTCTTCAGCTGTTTCGTCGGGACTTACAAAGCCGCCGGGAAGGTCGAGCATACCTTTTGCCGGTTCAAAGGCGCGGCGGGTAAAGAGTATCTCGCCCTGCCGATTTTCGATAATGCACGCTACGGCTCCCGAAGCGTTGATATAAAACTTCTTCCGACAGGTATTACACTGTATGTAATTTTCGGCGCCTGCGCTAAGCGATTTAGAGCCGCACCAAAGGCAATGTTGCCATACGTTTGAGGGGAAAAATTCATTCACACGGAGAGGTTATTTAGTTGCGGGCTTAATATCCTTAACATTCAATTGAAGATTTCTCTTGCCTCTAAACTCGTTCATTTCTATCGAATAGCATACGTCAAACGGCTTTCCGTATTTAATGTATTCAAAGTGGTTTGCCTGACCGAAAGCAATAGCCGAAAAAGTCTTGGTTCCTGCCGATTCCTGACAAAGATCGAGCTTGAGATGTTCGCCGCTTGAGCCGACCATACGTCCGCTGCCACTGTCAAACACATTTCTGGACATAAAAACAGGCGACATATTCTCGGGACCAAACGGTTCAAACTGTTTTACTATTTTGTAAAAATCTTCATCAATTTCCGAAAACGTCAGCTCCGAATCGACAAATACTCTTGGAACAAGCTGCTCTTCGGTAATAGTGTCGTTCACATAGTTTTCAAACCTTTTCATAAAGGGTTTTATGTTCTCCTTTTTTAAAGTAAGTCCTGCCGCAAACATGTGTCCTCCAAAGCTTTCAAGCAAATCGCCGCACGCTTCAATAGCCTGATACAGGTCGTATCCCTGCACCGACCTTGCCGAGCCTGTCGCAAAACCGTCAGATTCGGTAAGCACTATCGTAGGTCGGTAATATGTTTCTATAAGCCTTGAGGCAACTATTCCCACAACTCCTTTTTTCCAGTGCGGACAAAACAACACGGTGGTTTTAGAGTTAAGGCTATGCTTATCTTCGGCAATCATGCGCAGAGCTTCGGTAGTGATGCTGCGGTCAATACTGCGCCTCTCAATGTTAAAAGAGTTAATCTCTTTACTTATTCCTACAGCAAGAGCCGCATTTTTCGATACCAAAAGGTCTACAGCCTTACTTCCGGTTTCCATTCTTCCGGCGGCGTTAATCCTTGGACCTATCTTAAATACAATATCTTCAATCGACAGCGACCTGTTCACGTCCGACTCTCGAATAATTTGTTTTAGTCCGGTACGAGGCGATTCATTAAGTTGTTTTAGCCCGAAATAAGCCATTATTCTGTTTTCTCCGGTTATCGGCACTATATCCGAAGCAATGCTTACAACCACTAAATCAAGGTAATGATAAATAGAATCAAAGGGTATTCCATGAACCCTCGAATAGGCTTGTATAAGTTTGAATCCCACTCCGCAACCCGACAAATCTTTATACGGATAGCCGCACCCCGGTTGTTTCGGGTCGAGAACGGCAAGCGCTTTTGGAATTTCATCGCCCGGGTAATGGTGGTCGCAGATTATAATATCCAAGCCTTTTGTACGGGCATATTTTACCTTGTCGACCGATTTTATTCCGCAGTCGAGCGTGATAACCACCTTAAAGTTATTCTGAAAAGCATAATCAAGTCCTTCATAAGAAATCCCGTAACCCTCTTTATATCTGTCGGGTATATAATAATAGACATTGGAATATTGCTCTTTGAGAAATGAATATACCAACGCAACCGCAGTCGTTCCGTCAACGTCATAATCGCCGTAGACAAGTATTTTTTCATTCTTTTTTACAGCCGTAGATATTCTGTCAACTGCAATATTCATATCCTTCATCAGAAACGGGTCGTGAAGATGCTCAATATTGGGACGGAAGAAACTTTTAGCATCGGCTGCCGTCATAATACCCCTTTGCGCCATAAGGGCTGCCAGCGGAGAAGATACCCCAAGTTCGGACGACAGCTTATCAACTGCCGAAAGCTCCTCTTTTTCTATTAAAACCCACTTCTTCTCCATTCAAAATATCTCCAAGTTAAAAACCTCTTTCAATTTTTCTACCACATTTTTTTTTGCCTCATCTAAGTCCTGCCGTTTTCCCAGCTCATTCTCAAGAGACGTAACTCCCTTGTCGGTGAAACCGCATGGATTTATAAAATTAAAGTATTCGAGATTTGTATTTACATTAAACGCAAGTCCGTGCATGGTTACAAATCTGCTTGCTTTCACTCCTATCGCGCAAATTTTCCGCGCTTTTTTCTCAACGTCCGAATCGAGCCAAACGCCCGTCCCGCCTTTAAGTCGCGAAGCTTTCAATCCATATTTTTCAACAACTCCGATAACCGTTTCTTCAAGTTTGTAAATATACTCTTTTAGTCCGATATTCAATGCATCAATATTAAAAATCGGATAACAAACAATTTGTCCTGGTCCGTGATATGTAATATCTCCTCCTCTGTCAATCCTGTAAAATGAAACGCCCGCAGCTTTCATCTGTGTGGCATTCAGCAACATATTGTTTTCCGCACCGTTCTTTCCAAGCGTATAAACGTGTAGATGTTCAACAAAAATCAACGCGCCCGGAGGTTGTTTTTTTTCTTGAGAAACATCACTCTCAACGGATTTTTTCCAAGATATTATTTCATCAAAAACGTTAATTTGAAAATCCCACGCCTCTTTAAAACCGCAAACTCCTAAATCGTAAAGTTTTACTTTGTATTTTGGAGTTGTTTTTTTCATATTTTCTTCACAAAAGCCCACAGCTCACACATCGTCAGTCACATTACCCTTGCTATCTAGTACTTTGAATATAAGCTGGTTAATCCACAGGCTTTTCCCAATGGGTAACGATTTAGTAATGAATGGTTCTGCTTTATTATACACTGTTTTGCCTTTCAAACAACTCTTTTCTGCTGCAAAGATATACTCTTTTGTTTCAAAAAATAATTTGTCTAAAAAATCTTATCAGTATACAGGAAACTCGTGGTTTGCCGCTCCGGAGCGGCATTAGTAAGACTGTTATCGCGAGAAGCCCAAAGGTCTTTTGCTTCTTTCTCACTCGAGAAGAAAGAGAGTATCAGTTAAAAATTAAATTTGTTAAAACTCGTTTTGCGAGTGAAAAAAGAACAATACGTCAGCCTCTTTACAATTTTTCAGTTTCTAATGCGTTAGCGCTATTTATAGATAGACAAATAACTATGGTCTGCAAAATTTTCATACCTTTGCAACTTATTTTAAACGGCTTCATACTTAATAACAATGGACTATAATTTCAAGGAAATAGAAAAAAAATGGCAAAAATACTGGGAAGATAATAAGACTTTTAAAACTTCTGACGATATTACAAATCCCAAAAAATGTTATATCCTCGATATGTTTCCGTATCCTTCAGCCGCCGGACTGCATGTCGGACACCCCGAAGGATACACCGCCACCGATATTTTCAGCAGATACAAAAGAATGAAGGGATTTAACGTCCTGCACCCTATGGGCTGGGACGCATTCGGATTGCCCGCCGAACAATACGCCATACAAACAGGCACGCATCCCGCCGTTACAACCCAAAATAACTGCGACACGTTTAAACGCCAAATCAAAGAACTCGGACTAAGTTACGACTGGGACAGGGAAATAAATACCACCGACCCGAAATATTTCAGATGGTCGCAATGGATTTTTATTAAACTGTATAACACATGGTTCGATAAAGAACTTCAGAAGGGGCGAAACATATCGGAGTTGGAGATTCCCGACAGCGTAAAACAAGCCGGACAAGCCGAAACAACTAAGTTCATTGATTCGCAACGCCTTGCATATTACGACAATGCGCAGGTATGGTGGTGTTCATCATGCCGCATCGTTTGCGCCAACGAGGAGGTTTTGAATGACGGATCGCACGAAAAATGCGGCGCCAGAGTTGAGAAAAAAAATCTTAAACAGTGGATGCTCCGCATTCCTCTCTATGCCGAGCGTCTGTTGAAAGGCATTGACAGCCTCGACTGGTCCGAAGGAATTAAAGACATGCAGCGCAACTGGATAGGCAGGTCAACCGGCGCTGAAGTTGATTTTATTATCGAAGATTTGGACAAAAAACTTACCGTTTTCACTACCCGACCTGATACTCTGTTTGGTGCAACATATATGGTAATTGCCCCCGAACACGCTCTCACTAAAGAGATTGCCACAGGCGAACAGGCAAGTTGCGTTCAGGAGTACATAAAGGAAGCTTCGCTAAAATCAGACCTTGACCGAACCGACCTTGCGAAAGATAAAACAGGAGTTTTTACCGGACGATACGCCATAAATCCGGTTAACAACGCCCGCATACCGATTTGGGTAGCCGACTATGTATTAACAGGTTACGGCACAGGCGTAATAATGGCGGTGCCTGCGCACGACACGCGCGACTTTGAGTTTGCATTGAAATTTAATCTGCCGATAACGTGCATATTGGAGCCGGATGTTGCAGATGACGACAGGAAAAAAAGAATACTCGCCGGAGCCGAATGTTGGACTGAAGACGGAAAATACATAAATTCAGCCAATCCGGCGGCAGGCATTGACATTAACGGACTGAACAAAGAAGCCGGAATAAAAAAAATTACCGAATGGATTGAATCTGAAAACCTTGGCAGGTCGAAGGTTAATTACAAACTGCGCGACTGGCTTTTCAGCAGGCAAAGATACTGGGGAGAGCCGTTTCCCGTAATTCACTGGGAAGACGGCGAGATAACCCTTTTAGATGAAAAAGAACTCCCTTTGGTTTTGCCGCAGCTTGACAAATATCTCCCGGGCGAAACCGGAGAATCGCCCCTTGCCAATGCAGGCGACTGGCTGTTGGTTACCGACAGCAACGGGCGCAAAGGACGGCGCGAAACAAACACAATGCCTCAGTGGGCGGGGTCGTGCTGGTACTATCTGAGATTCATTGACCCGCAAAATGACGACTTGATTTTTGACCCGCAGAAAGAGAAATATTGGATGCCGGTTGACCTCTACATAGGAGGCGCCGAACATGCCGTATTGCATCTGTTGTACAGCCGTTTCTGGCACAAAGTTCTTTTCGACCTTGGAATAACATCTACCGATGAACCTTTCCAAAAACTGTTTAACCAGGGCATGATACTTGCCTTTGCATACGAAACCGAAGCAGGGTTGAAAATACCTGCCGATCAGGTGGTTGAGCGCGATGGAAAATATTTTGGCGAAGATGGACAGGAGTTAAAACAGATTGTTGCAAAAATGTCGAAATCGCTTAAAAACGTTGTAAATCCCGATGATGTTACATCAAAATACGGCGCCGATTCGTTAAGGCTTTACGAAATGTTTATGGGTCCGCTTGACGTTACAAAACCGTGGGACGAGAAAGGCGTAAAAGGCGTTTTTAACTTCCTTAGCCGCACTTTCAGATTTTTTTCCAATCCCGAAAATATTTTTGACGGAGACGAAGATGCTGAAATACTCAAAGGTCTTCATCAAATGATAAAAAAAGTGGGCGGAGACATTGAAAATCTTCGTTTTAACACCGCCGTTTCGGCAATGATGATATTTCTTAATCTGGTTACAAAAAAAGGCAAAACCTCTCATAATACTGCCGTTACGTTTGCCAAAGTTCTTTCGCCATTTGCTCCGCATGTTGCCGAAGAGCTGTGGAGTTTGCTTGGCAACGGCAATACTCTTGCCTATGAGCCGTGGACAGATTATAACGAAGAGTATCTGCACGAGGATAACTTTGAATATCCTGTTTCATTCAACGGCAAACACAGATTCAGCATATCGCTGCCCGTATCGCTGTCAAAAGAGGAGGTAATAAACACCATACTTGCAGACGACAGGGCAAAAAAATGGCTTGGAGAGGCTAAACCCGCAAATGTCATTTTTGTGCCGAAAAAGATTGTAAATATTGTAGTTAAAAATGGTTGATGTTTAATTAAAAACAACTGGTTATAAGCCATCAAAAACATAAACAGAAATAAAAAATTAATGAGAGAAGGACTTTTAAAAGGTAAGAAAGGAATAATTTTTGGAGCGCTCAACGAAATGTCGATAGCATGGCAGGTGGCTCTGAAAGCGCATGAGGAGGGAGCCGAATTGGTATTGACAAATGCGCCGGTTGCCTTGAGAATGGGAACAATAAACGAACTTGCCGAAAAAACAAACAGCAAAGTCATTGAGGCAGATGCAACTAACATGAAAGATATAGAATATTTGCTGTCTGAAAGTATGAAAGCGTTTGGAGATCAGGTCGATTTTATATTGCACTCTATTGGAATGTCTATAAATGTCAGAAAAAATATACCATACGAGCAGACAAGTTATGGAAATATGTTGAAAACATTCGAAGTTTCAGCGCTTAGCTTTCATCGTGTTTTGCAGGTTGCCTACAAGTTAGACGCTATAAAGCAATGGGGGTCAGTGGTCGCATTATCTTATGTTGCGGCGCAAAGAACTCTTTCCGGTTATAATGATATGGGCGATGCCAAAGCCCTTTTGGAGTCAATCGCTCGAAGTTTCGGATATATCTACGGACGCGACAGAAAAGTGCGGATAAACACAATATCGCAATCGCCTACGCCTACAACTGCTGGCAGCGGACTACACGGGTTCGGTTCTCTTTTCGATTTTTCTGAAAGAATGTCGCCGCTTGGCAATGCAACGGCTGAAGATTGTGCAAACTATTGCATCAGCCTTTTTTCCGACCTTACGCGCAAGGTAACCATGCAGAATCTTTTTCACGATGGCGGTTTTTCCAGCATGGGTATGAGCGATGCGGCTATCGTGCAATATCAAAAGAGTTTTGAGGAGTAAACCATTTATTAAAACGGAAAATCATCTAACGGTTTGCTATCCAACTCTTCTTCCTCGGGTATTTTTGCCGTTTGGTGTTCAATATGACCGTCAACAACGATAGCCTTGTATGGAGTCACCGGACAGGCATATTCGCAGGCTCCGCATCCCACGCAAATTTCGGGAGTTATTTCGGGAATGGTCAGCAAGCCCTTGTAGGGAACCATTCTGACTGCCTTAGTCGGGCAATGTTCCGAACACGAGCCACATGAAGTTTCGTCAATGTAAACTACACAATTCCGCTTTTCAAACCGTACAACGCCTGTCTGGGTGGTAACTTTTTCTTCCACCGTCAAAGGCAAAATAGCGCCGTTGGGACATATTTCGGTGCATCTGGTACATTCATAATTGCAGAAACTTGTATCGTAATCCATGTAAGGCTGCATCATGCCGAAAAATCCGTACTCGAGAAGCGAGGGCTGCAACACATTTGTAGGACATGCACTTACGCACAGATGACAAGCGGTACACGCCCGTGTAAAATGTTTCAAGTTATGCGATCCCGGAGGCGTTACCGCGTGGGAAGCAACAAATTCCAGCTGACCTTTCCCGCTGCCTAATTCATGCAGTTCATCTGTTTCCATTTTGCTGCGGCGAACACGGCGGCGGATACGATGGCTTTGAGCAAACAGTTTGACGGAAGAAAGTCCGCTAAGCACAGTAATTAACAGAGCGCTGTTGAGTATAAAATTCCGTTTGGAAACATCGGTTTGATCTTGTTGAACTTCAACAGGTTTACGTGCAGAAGACGGCGAGTAGCGTATAGCGTTTTTGTCGCACGTTTTTATGCAATTGCCGCATCCCACGCACCGGCTGAAATCAATTTCCCTGTTTTTTACGTCAATACATTGCGACTTGCAGACGTGCATACAATCTCCGCACCGGTTACATTCCGAAGTATTGAATCGGATTTTGTAGAGAGAAACCTTAGAAATAAAACCTAAAAGCGTTCCCACCGGACAAACCGTATTGCAGAACAGACGCCCCCTCCAAACCGAAAGCCATATAACCAGCCCAAACATAAGGACGGGAACGATTAGCGCTAAAGGGTCGGCTGTTACAACAGTGACGGGATACAAAACATACGAACCAAATGATTCAAATATCTTTACCAATACGTTATTGCACACGATATACAGCGGTTGGAAAAAGTTGGAAACAAACCGTCCGAAGTTGCTGTACGGGTCTAACAAAGTAACCAGGAAAATACTGCCTGTAAGCAGCGATAAACAAGTGATTACAAGTATTGAATAACGCAATCGTGTTTTTGGCGGGGCAAAACGAAAACGGAATTTCTTTTTCCCTGCATTGCGCACTTTAATCGAACACCAATTTGTTACGTCCTGAAAAATTCCCAACGGACAAACATACGAACAGTAGACGCGCCCGAAAAGCAGCGTAAGTATCAATATTACAATGAATCCGTAAGCTGTAACAGCCAGCCCATGCCCAATCGTTTGTATGAATTTCATAAGCGAAGGCACAAATTGCAGCCATGTAAGCCCCCGATACCAAGACGAGGGCAGCGAATCGCTAAAATCTAAAAAAAGGAATCCGACAGCCGCCAACATGACTGTCGAAACTGCCAATCGAAAATATTTAAGATAACGTTGCATATTTTTTTCAGTTACAAATTTAGGTTTCAAACTTCCAAGTTACAGCAAATCTATACTCTATAATCTAATCCTGTTGATATTCAATCTTGAAGTATCCATTACGCCAAGTCCCATATCGTTGGCTATTCTGATATGTCTGATGATTTGCGGATCTACGCCAAAAATTCTGGCAGCAGCAGCATCGGCGGCAACAATATCGGTAGAGATGATTTGTGCCTTTTCGAGCGATACATCATTGACCGATACGCCTTTAGGACCATTTCTCTTCATCACGCGATAGCCGTCTATTATGTTCAAGTCGGGCTTGCGATACGTTACCATATCGGCGATACACTGGTCAAGGTTGTTATTGTGCCAGAAAGCACGATCCCACACGATGCCCATAAGGTTCTTCATGGCAAGCGATATCTGCGCCCCGTCATGATGTTTCAGAACAGGCACATTGATAAACACATCGCATTCGAGTATCTTTTCGTGCACTTTGGCGGCTTTCAGCGATCTGCCTCTCGGGATAGTTACGTCTTTGTAGTTTCCCTGGCTGCTGCCGGTTATAACTGTAGCTCCCGCATCTCTTGCCGCTCGTTCTATGCCGCTTGTGGCGTATGCTCTGCGCCAGTTGTCGCAAGTATTGTCGAAAACAAATACCTCCTTTGCGCCGGCAGCCAAGCAGTCTGAAACTATTTTGCCTACTAACTGCGGATTGGTGTTGGCGCCAAATTCAGGTGCACGATCCCAGCCGATATTCGGTTTTACGACCACCATTTGACCGGCTTTAACAAAATTTCTCATGCCGCCAAGTTCGGCAATCCCTTTTGTGTACATCTCATCGGCTTCGCCGCCCATTAAGGCAATCATATCGTAAGCTGCCTGAGAGTTGGATATGCTGCTTCCAAACGCCTCTTCAAGCGAAAGAAACGTAAGACCTGCACCTGCAAGACACACACTCCTTGAAATAAAATCTCGTCTTTTCATCTATTATATTTTTTTTATTCAATAATTTATAAACGTCATATTTTATGTTATATTGTTTTAGAGGTTACCTGTTGTGAATTTAGCATAAATATATTTTGATAGCGTTTAATGTATCAATCTCAAGATTAGACAGCTTGGGTTGTTTTGCCTGTGAAAAACATTCAATATGAGAGCATGTTGCTGCCAATTCATTGAGAATTATTTCGTAATTTTGTATCAGATTGTTCATGATATTTAACTGTTTTTCAAACAATTAAATATCATGGCTTTTTAGTCAAATGAACTATCTTTTTTAATGTATTTCTAAATGCACAAAAGGTTAAACAAAATATATTCGGGTAATGTTAGCGTCCCTGCGGGACTCTATTTTTCCTGTTTTTCCATTAACCATTATCGAGCCTGCGAAGCAATCTATTATTATTTATCCGAATTTTGCCGGTTCTATGAGGAGTTGTGTTATATTTGCATTCGTATTAAAATAACAAAGAAAACGAAGTACGGTTATACTACAACTTATAAAAAAACACATGAAAAACAATAAAATACTTAAAATTTTGCTTTCGGTTGTGGTAGTCATGATTGTTTTTGCAGTAACCGGCAAAAAAGCCGGATGGTTTGGCAAAGCGGTAACTGTAAAAGTTGCGGTTGAAGATGTAGAAAGAAGAACAATAATTGAAACAGTAACGGCAAACGGCAGAATACAGCCCGAAAGAGAGGTAAAACTGACTCCCGATGTTTCGGGTGAGATTGTAGAACTTACGGTAAAAGAGGGCGATCGCGTAGAACGGGGACAGCTTCTTCTCAGGATAAAGCCCGACACCTATATTTCACAACGGGACAGGTCGATTGCCACGCTGAA
>Ga0099364_10009283_pt1 | contig 13666 bp, 9 predicted proteins | sample TergutTh196P3_FD_73070 | JGI IMG/M metagenome (GOLD analysis project Ga0099364, IMG submission 73070) | Microcerotermes parvus P3 segment gut microbial communities from Pointe-Noire, Republic of the Congo - Th196 P3 | ecosystem: Host-associated > Arthropoda: Insects > Digestive system > Gut ...
GAGGGGTGATCGTTGGAGTCGTCAGGAGCGGGAGAGTTATTTCAGACGACAGGAGTCCCGTGCCGGCGGGCACTATTTGCTTCGTGGAGGGTTCGTTTGTGGCTCGCGGCGATCTGAGTACGGACGGAACGTTCGTCGTCGGGTCATTAACAGCAAACGATGGATTGCCTCCCGGGACGTATAACGTCTATTTTATGGATGTTCACAAGGAACTCGGTTATGACGGCGGCGGCATGCCCATCGTAGAGGCACTGATTGACGCAAAGTATAGCAGCCCAGACACTTCGGGACTCACAGTCAACGTAGATAGGTCTACGAGAAACGTAGAATTCGAGGTGGATCGCGCTACGAAAGGACGATAGCGCAGTACCTCGTCAATGCTAATTTTGCGAATGCAAGCCGGTCGCGTAGGCGGGTTGGAGCGACCGGATCAACCCCGGAGTACCGGCGAAATACCCGGTCGCTGCGCTCCCGGCTTTCATTAAACTTGCACGCCTACTCTTACACACCCTGAAAACGTTGAAATTCGGACGCAGATTGCTACAATGGCAGTCCTCATGTCTTTCTTTTGGTTGGCAGTTTTAGTCGAAGGCGGTCTGGCAGTCGTTACAATCCTCGCCGATGTGCTGTTTCTCGGACTCCATCTCGGAAAATACCTCTGGTGCGACGGCGAAACACTCTGGCAAATCACCTGGGGCTTGATGCCGCTCCTCGCCGGTTATTGGCTTTTACAGGTGCTGCCCTTTGCACCATTGAAACGAATCGACCGAATAGTCCGGGAACTGGTCCTGCAACACATGGGACATCTGAAATTATGGCAACTCGCCGTGATTGCCGCCCTTGCCGGAATCGGAGAAGAACTCTTTTTCCGAGGATTGATCCAACTGGGACTTTCCTCCGCACTCGGACTCGAAGTTTGGCTCGCCATCCTCATTGCGTCGCTGATTTTTGGATTGGCACACGCAGTTACGTTCACCTATTTTCTCTTGGCGTTCGCCATTTCGGTTTATCTGGGATTTTTGTTCGACTTTACCGGCAACCTTTTCGTGCCGATTGTTATCCATGCCCTCTACGATTTCTTTGTGTTCCTGTATATTCGGTTTACTCCGCATAAAGGACAGGAAAATCTTTCGGAAAATGAGATAAATTCGCCGCAAAGTCCCCCCTGTGTGGTAGAATCAGGGAGCGAGTAGCCGACTTCAAGCCCGAAGGAGACTGTCCATGAACATTTTATTCGCCAGCAGCGAAGCGATTCCCTTTGCCAAGACGGGCGGACTGGCAGATGTCAGCGCAGCCCTGCCCGCTGCGCTCGAACGACTCGGACAGAATGTTACCGTTGTCATTCCCGCCTATAAATCGGTATTCAACAGCGGTCTTACCCTCAAAGACACCGGAGTGCGCTTTCCGGTTCCTATCGGCGACAAAATCCTGGCAGCAAAAATTTGGATAGGAACAATCCCCCAAAGCGATGTCCCTATCTATTTCGTGCAGCAGGACGAGTATTTCAACCGAAACGAACTCTACACTGAAAACGGCAGCGATTATAACGATAACTGCGAACGGTTCATCTTTTTCAGCCGAGCAGTCATGGAGATGATTTCGGTCATGAATCTCAAAGTCGACATTCTCCATTCCAACGATTGGCAGACGGGCATCATACCGGCACTTCATGCGGTTTTGCATCGGGAAAAATCGCCTTACAAAAATATCGCGACGGTTCATGCCATCCACAATTTGGCGTATCAGGGGATTTTCTGGCATTGGGATCTGTTCCTGACGGGCATCGGCTGGGAGTATTTTACGTTCGACAAATTGGAGTTCTACGGCAAGTTGAATCTGATGAAAGCCGGCATAGTTTTTGCCGACGGCATTACGACGGTCAGTCCGCAATATGCGAGGGAAATTCAAACGCCTGCCTTCGGTTATGGATTAGAAACTGCCTTGCAGAGCCGCAGTCCGATGCTTCGGGGTATCTTGAACGGGGCATGCCTAAAACGTTGGAATCCCGAAACCGACCCGTATATCGTTGCACAATATAATGCAGAAAATGTTTTCGAAAAAAAACCTCTCTGCAAACATGATTTACAGGAAGCGTTGGGGTTGGGACAGCGGAGCGATGCACCGTTGTTTGGAATAGTCAGCCGCCTTGCACACCAAAAGGGGATCGACCTGATTGTCGAAGTGATCCCGCTCTGGGTCGAAAAGCACGGGGTGCAATTTTGCCTTTTAGGCAAAGGAGATCGGAGTTTGGAGTCGCGTCTTTCGGCGTTGGCGGGACAATACCCTGAAAATGTTGCGGTGCGGTTTGAGTTTTCGGACGAATTATCGCACAAAATCGAGGCGGGGGCAGATATGTTCCTGATGCCGAGCCGGTATGAGCCGTGCGGATTGAATCAGATGTACAGTCAGATTTACGGTACGGTTCCGTTGGTGCGGGACACTGGAGGTCTGGCAGATACCGTCGTGGATTTGAATGAAGACACTTTGGGACGCAACACGGCGACAGGTTTTACCTTTTCGTCGGACGGAATCTATGGTTTGAACACGACGATTTGGCGGGCGTTGGATGTCTATTGGCACAGAAAGGAAGTTTGGAATCAACTGATTGTCAATGGAATGCGTCAAGACTGGTCTTGGGCGAAAAGTGCAGTACAGTACGTTCGATTCTACGAAAAGTTGGTAAAAAAATAGAATCACGCAAGAGCGGGGCATGACAATCCGGCATGGAAACGTTCTTGAATGAAAAGTACGAAAGCATTACAATGGATGCCGATGATCGTCGTTTCCTTTTGCTATTCAATTGCATGGTTGTGTGAACTGCTCCGGTTCACCCGGTTCCATCGCCGGTTTCGGGTCAGCGGATTCGAATTTTGTTTTCCCATTCTCGGTTTGCTCTATCATACCGGTTTTCTCTACGTGCTGCATAACGATATGCTGCACGATGCCGACCGTTCCATCGGCGGAGCAGCAATCTTTCTTTTCACAGCTGCTTGGGGGCTGGTATTCATCTATCTATTTTGGTTGCGCCGTTATCCGAACATTCCCTTTGGAATCATCGTGTTGCCGATCGTTCTCTTGTTGCTCGGCGGCGGATACTGGTCGGCTTCCACTGTTGCACCAACCGGTCTGTCCTCTCCGCCTGTTGCCAAGATGCTTCATCTTGTTTCCGCCGCAGGGTTTGTTATTGCCTTCGCGGTCTTTATCATTTGTCGAATGCTTCATTTTTTCGAAGTCCGCCTGCTGCGAAAAAAGCGTTCGCTTCCTTTGTCGATCAAACTTCCTTCGCTGGAATGGTCATCGACCGTCGGGCACATCTCGTTGGTCATTGCCTTCTGCTGTTTGTGTTTCTGTGTGCTGGGCGGACTCGTCAATTTGTTGCTTTATACCTTACACGGTTAATCGAATGGAATACGTCATATACCGAGTGCCGTTGGGAATTCTCAAAACGTTTGAAAGTTTTCAGCGAATCGAGTGCGTAACTTTTGTCTGGCACTTTCGGACACTTTTTATTTGGGTGCGATTCGCCAAGACATAAAATTCACGAGATTTACTGATATTTCGTGATAGGGCGTGATAATGGGCTGAATTTCCATAAACTCTTTATGCGTAAGTGGTTTAAGAAAACTGGAGAGCGAAAATAAGAGTCCGTTGACAAGTTTTGAATTTTCGTCATTCCGGCACTGCCATCATTTCTGCACAGGCGGGAATCCAGAGGGAAGATGTTACCCCCGTTTCTCTAGACCCCCGCCTATGCGAGGGTGACGAAGTCAACGACTTTACAATCCTCGTTATCGGCTTGACAACTACCCCGCATTTCGGGACAATCACGTTTCCCTGACTTCACTGTCCGATTTTCGATGTCTGACATTTCCACCGTTTCCAAACTGCAATCCGCTCGGCAAAAAGTTTTAGAACAACTGTCGCAAGTCATCGTCGGACAAACCGAAGTTATCGACGAATTATTAATCTCTGTTTTCTCTCAAGGACACTGCCTGCTCGAAGGGGTGCCCGGCTTGGCAAAAACCTTGATGGTCAGCACGCTTGCCCGAACACTTGATCTGCGGTTCAGCCGGATTCAATTCACACCGGACTTAATGCCCGCCGACATCACCGGCATCGACATCATCGAAGAAAACCGCGACACGGGCAGCCGAGCGTATCGGTTTCTCGAAGGTCCGCTTTTCGCCAATATGATTCTCGCCGACGAAATCAACCGGACTCCGCCAAAAACGCAGTCCGCCCTGCTCGAAGCAATGCAGGAACACCGAGTTACTGTCGGACGGAATCGGCATCCTCTACCGCAACCCTTTTTTGTGTTGGCAACGCAAAATCCCATCGAACAAGAAGGGACGTATCCCTTGCCGGAAGCACAGCAAGACCGATTTATGTTCAAAGTGTTCGTCAAATATCCTTCGTTTGACGAAGAGTTTGAGGTCGTTCGCCGCACCACTTCGTTGGAGACGGACGACATTCAGCCCGTCTTGAAGGCGGAGGAGATTACGGCGTTGCAAAAAATTGTTCGGCAGGTTCCGACGAGCGATCATGTAATGCGTTATGCGTTGGCGTTGGTTCGGCAAACGCGGGTGGATCAAGCGAATACCCATGATGGGGGGGGGATTCCCGACATCGTGCGGCAGTATGTGATGTGGGGAGCAGGACCGAGAGCGGTACAGTATTTGGTGCTGGGGGGCAAAGCCCGGGCATTGCTTTACGGTCGTCCGCATGTGATTTGCGAAGACATTCAGGCGTTGTCCAAGCCGGTGTTAAGGCATCGGCTTGTGATGAGTTTTCTTGCGGAAAGCGAAGGCTTTGCGGCGGATATGCTCATCGAAAAACTGTTGGAAGAGACTCCCACAAAAGAGGACGAACTCTTCCGTGACCCGCGGTTCCAGAGTTTGTTTGCGGCATGAACAGGGCTAAGCCTTACACCGCCCCCAACTGCCACAGTGCCATGCGGACGAGATCACGCAAACGATTGCCGAACAATACCGCCGCTGGCTCAAAACCACAGTGCATCATGCAATCCTGACAACGCGGATCGTTACCGGGTCCGATCTTCGACCAATCTGTCTGCTCCATAAACTCCTGAAAGGTGTCATAGTGTTTGTCCGTTATCAAATAGCACGGACTCTTCCAACCTCTGACGTTTCGTGTCGGATTCGCCCAAGCCGCACAGGGCAATTCGCGTTCTCCGCATAGAAAATCGAGATAAATCGGCGTTGCCGTGATCCGATATTTTTTCATGTTCTGGCGGATTTCCTTGAACAATTCATGAATTTCCGCTCGATTGAGAAAGAAAGGCTTTTCGGTTTGCACCGCATCGTAACCATAACCCGGTGCAATCATCATGCCGTCGATGTGATAGACCGGTTTTCCGCTAGGAATACCCGCCGGAAAATCGGCAAAAGGAAGCATGTCAGACATCGCAACAAGATCATCGACAGACGACGTTTTGTACAGCGTTGTGTTAGTGTAAACGTAAAACCCCGCCCGCTTTATCGCAAAAATTCCCTGATAGGCTTTGTTGAATGTTCCGGGTTTTTCGACAATGGCATCGTGAACGTTGGCGGTGCCGTCGAGATGGACGTTCCAATATAATCGGCGTTTCGTCTGCCGGTTTGTTTTTGCGAGTTGCACAAAATCGTCCAGTTTTTCTTCGATTAGAGTGCCGTTAGTGCAAAGATAGATGTGTTTTCCGAGGCGCAGGATTTTGTCGGTCAGTTCTACGATGTCAGGATAGAGCAGCGGTTCGCCGCCGCAGATGCTCACGATGGGTGCAGCGCACTCCGTAACGGCACGGAGACATTCATCCACGGAGAGCCGCTGTTCTAGCGTGTCGGCATATTCCCGAATACGTCCGCAACCGCTGCATTGGAGATTACAGACGTGCAACGGCTCGAGCATCAACACAAGCGGGAATTTCAGTGTTTTGCCCAATTTTTGGCGTAACAGATACGTTGCCAGACTACAGGTCAACGACAAAGGAAACCGCATGAGGAACTGTAAGGAATAGCATTGAAGGCAAGCATCCATTCTAACAGAGTTTCGGTATAATTGTTCATAAGTTACGCAAGCAGACACAGATTTTTATGGAAGTTCCTTCAGGAACACGACACGTTTAGGTTTTGTTACCATGCACTTGGAATCCGAAAACAACTCACCGGCGGCGGAAAAGGTCAAAACTTTTCCCCATTCTCCCGGGGTCTATCTCATGAAAGACAGTGCCGAACGTGTAATCTACATCGGCAAAGCAAAAGACCTTCGCAATCGGGCAAGTTCATACTTTCACAAAGCCGCTCTCGAAGACTTCCGCACCGCTCCGCTTATTCCTGAAATCGAAGACATCGACTACATCGCCACAGAAAGCGAAGTCGATGCCCTGTTGCTCGAAGCACGGTTAATAAAAGATATTCAACCGAAATATAATAGAGACTTAAAGGACTCCAAAACGTTTCCTTATCTTCAAATCCGCACCCGCGAGCCGTTTCCGCGAATTGAAATTACCCGAACGCCGAAGGAGAGCGGTGTAAAACTTTTTGGTCCCTTTATCAGTTTTTCCGACCTTCGCGGAGCCGTGTTAACACTGCAAAAGATATTCAAATTTCGGACTTGCAAGTTTAATATCCGTCTGAACGATGATCGCTGGCGTTGGTTTCGTCCTTGTATTTTACATTCGATTCAACAGTGTTCCGCTCCGTGCAATTATCGGGTTCCCATCGAAGAGTACCGCAAGAACATCCGCCGTCTGATGCGGGTGCTTGACGGCAAACGAAAACCATTGCTTGCCGAGTTGCAGCGAGAAATGCAACTTGCTGCCGATGAAAAACGTTACGAAACGGCGGCGGCACTTCGAGACCAGATTTATTCTCTGTCCACACTCGACCAACGAGGAAACGTGGACACGCACTTACAGCCGGAATTGTTTGCCGTTGATCCTCGGCGCGGCGTTTTGGCACTGAAAAAGGTATTCAAATTAGAAAATGTCCCCCGCATCATTGAAGGCATCGACATTGCACATCTCGGCGGCAACGATATGGTTGCGTCGTTGGTGCGTTTCATTGATGGTTTGCCTTTCAAGCCGGGCTATCGGCGGTACAAAATCAAAAGCGTGTCGGGGGTCGATGATTACGCCAGCATCGCCGAAGTGGTAACACGTCGGTTCTCGCGGTCAGAGTCGCATTCGGGAGATGGCGATCTCGTGCCGGATATTTTGCTCATCGACGGCGGCAAGGGGCAGTTAAATGCTGCGTTGTCGGCACTGGAACATTCGCCGCAACAGCCGGGATTGGTAATTGCACTGGCAAAACAGGAGGAAGAGATTTTCGCACCGGGACGGGACGAGCCGATAAAATTGAGCCGCCGTTCGTTTGCATTGCGTCTTTTGCAGTACGTTCGGGACGAGTCGCACCGCTTTGCACAGCATTATCATCATCTTTTGCGACGGAAGCGGTTTATGCCGTCCAAAGAAATGCCCTCCAAAGAATCATAGGCATTGTGTCCTTACGGCGGATCGTAACCGCCGGGATTCCAGGGATGGCAACGGCAAATCCGCCAAAGCCCTTTGAACACTCCGCGAATGACACCGTACTTGCGAATCGCCTCGATCATGTAGGTGCTGCACGTCGGTTCAAATCGGCACATGTGCGGTAAAAACGGACTCACACACTTCTTGTAAAACAAGAGCAACCCAATGATACAGTATCCCGGTATTCTACCTAAAAGTTTCATTTTGAATTGACTGCTCCGCCGTTGTTGTTCCACGCTGACGGGTACTGAAAATGTGTGCCGACAATCCTTGTTCCAGCCGGACATCCGGACCGTTGGGATCAGATCGGACTACCTCTGCTCTGATCTGCGCTGTTCCCACCCCTCTTGCTTCGACATGCACTCTCAATGTGACGTTCTGTCTGGGCAAAATTGCCGGTATCTTTTCAAAAAGCACCTGCCCGTTGGCGGTGTGGTGTGCATCGCGACCGCCTACACCAGTCGGTTCGAGTTGCTCGCCGAACATCATCGAAATTTCTACATTTTCCGCCGCTTTCGTGCCGGTGTTCGTTACTTCAATCGTGTAGGTTACTTCCTGTCCCAATTCGATGGGACCATTCGGTCGATGTACAACCAAATCCAACTCAACGATGGCTTCCGCCATGAATGTGCCGTTTCCTGCAACCAAGAGGCTGCCGTTGGATTCCCTTGCTTCCACTGAAACCCGACATTCTCCTTCACGTCTGGGGATACATGCCAATGAAAATGTTTGTATTTCTCCTCTTCCGATAGACCTTCCCCGCCACTCAACAATGTTTTGTTGATTCTGCTGGACAAAAAGCCCCCCTTCACTGTTCGTAACATGTTGCGCACCGAGCGGGAGTTCCGCCCTAATGACAACGTTCTCCGCGTCGGCATCTCCATTGTTCACAACCCGAATGAATATCTCTGCCGCCTCGTCCACAAAGTGCAACGGCGATGTTTGAACACTCATTTCCAACTTGGGGCGCAATACCCGAACACGCCGTCGGACTTCGCTTCTTAATTCGTGAGCCCCTGTTGCTACAACGGCAATGTCGAGTTGCTCCTGATCTCTGCCCGCCTGCACTTCGATAGGGATTTCCTGTCCCTCTCCCGGCAATAACGGATAATCCATCATGCTGGTTCTCCGTGCGTCGGACGAACTGGACTGCAACAGTTCAAATCTAAGGTTTTCGGCTCTTCCGGTTCCCACATTGCGGACAATAAGTGTATAGACGACAAAGTCATTCCATCGCACCTCTTCCGGTCCGACCAGTTCCATGAGCAGCCTCGGCTCTTGGACTTCGACTTTTGCAACGATTGCTGGTCGATGAAAATTATACTGGATGGGAAGTTCAATCGTCCGATGCAATTGCGGAACAAGCCACAAGGCTAGCAGATTGGTCTCTCCCTGATTGATTCGGTTGACTCTCCATTCCATATCAGCAATCCCGGAACCGTCACTCCGAGGCAACAGCACCCAGTTACCGTTGTCGGCATCTGTATGCCGAATCTCAATCCATGGCGGAATTTCGACATTTAACACAACTTGTTCCGCAGGCACATTGCCGACATTGGTCGCTCGAATTCGATAAGCAATTTCCTGACCCACAACAGCATTCGGCGGGTTCTCAATTTCAATCTCAAGGCGAGGACTCATACTCACGAATGATTGCCTCGACGGTTCTTGTGACGTTTCACGGCGTTGTTCGGTTTCCATCACAAGCCGCTGTGCGGGTTGTTGCGAAGGAGCGAACCGGTCGGTCGTCGGTGCGTTCCGTTCTGCTACTGCTGGTGCGCTCCGCTCTGCAACGGGGTGATCGCTGCGTGGGATAGTCTGTTGCCTTTGGTTTAACGGCACGAAGACTTCGATGTCGTCGGCAGCCGGCTGAAGAGTGGGCTGAGTTCTTGATATTGCCGGAAAGTCGGCAATGTCCCAAACATCCCCGGCAGCAGCATCATTGCGGGGCGTAGAAGCCCGTTGTGTACTTTGCCGTGAAGTCTGGGCAGCCCTTTCCACTTCGGGATGGGAAAAAACTCCTTCCCTCATTCGTTGAAGCCGCACATGGAGCGGAACATCGGTGCCGTTTTTGCCGTCCGTCGCATCGCGGACGGAGGTCGTGCCTCTGGTTCGTTGAGGTGTCTGATCGGCAACAACTGTTGCGGACTGACGCACGTCGGCTGCAGTTGGTGCTCTCGGCGGTTGTACCGGAATGGCTGGCAAAGCAACAACCGGCTGCTGTTGTGCCTGTCTTTGATTAGGATTCTCGTCGAATTCGTCATCCGGCAGAATCCGGTTAATGAACCGCCTGAACTGTTCGCCGAACGAGGGGGTTCTCCGCGAGTCATTTTGATTTTGACCAAGAACAAATACCTTGTCAATCTGTAAAAACGTATTTTTATCGGCGGCATCGACAGAGGGAGCCGTACCGAAAAGGAGCAGAACGCAACCTGCGGCAGCGATAACCGAAAACAATATAGTCCTGTTCAACATCGTGAACTCCTTCTGTTGAAAAATGACCGGCATTCCTAGGGGGGAAAGGAAATTTCCGTTAAAACACTATTACTCATTCGTTTATATCGGCGGAATGAGTGTAATGGTTTAATCGACTTTTCGGTTTTGGCAAAAAATACCGATTTTAGCGATATTGACGGCGATAGTGCGGCGACGCAGTCGTCGGTTCTCGTGAAGAAATCCCTCTTTCCCATTTTCGGGAAATTCTGTATCCTTCGCCAGTCGATAATCCGAAAAGGAGCGGTTACTTGTCCGAATCTGTTCACGTTCCCGTCCTGCTCCGAGAGGTGCTAAACTTTCTCGATCCTCAAAAGGGTAAAGTTTATGTGGACGGCACACTCGGCGGCGGCGGACATACAGAAGCACTCTGCAGAGTCGGGGCGAAGGTTATCGCCCTCGACCGGGACATTGCTGCCGTTGACCGAACCGAACGACGATTGCGGATGCTGTTCGACGCAACACCGTTTCCTGTGCGGTTCGTTCACGCCGACTACCGTTTTTTCACGGAAGCACTAGATATGCTGGAAATCGAACAAATTGATGGCTTTCTCCTTGATCTCGGCATGTCGAGCGACCAACTCGCCGATGGTCAGCGCGGATTCAGTTTCGATTCCGACGGAGAACTCGATATGCGGTTCGACCCTTCCGAAGGATTGACTGCCCGAAAATTGCTGGAAAAACTGCCCGAATCAGAGATTGCCGACATTATTTACCGATTCGGTGAAGAGCGGCACAGCCGGAAAATCGCCCGAAAAGTTGTGGAAAACCGTGAAAAAGGGGAATCACCGCACACTGCCAGACAACTTGCAGAAGTTGTTCGGCAGTGTGTACCGAAAAACCGCAAGAATCCGATTGATCCGGCAACGCGGACTTTTCAAGCGTTGCGTATAGCGGTCAACGATGAACTCGGAGCATTGCAGTCGGCGTTGGAACAGTTGCCGACTCGGATGAAACCGGGCGGCGTTGCAGCCGTCATTTCGTTTCATTCCTTGGAAGACCGAATTGTCAAAAACATGTTCCGGGATTGCCGATATTGGAAAGTAGTAACACCGAAGCCGATTACTGCGTCGGAGGAGGAAATTGCCCGAAACCCGCGAGCCCGGAGTGCAAAGTTGCGGATGGCAGTGTTCGACTGCAGACAAAAGACGGCAGACGGCAACCGAAATACGTAGCACTTTTGTCAAAAAAGAATACAATAGGCACACAGTTGATAGCGTTTGCGAAACAACACACAGCCCAGCCGCCCCTAAACAAAAAAAACGACAAAAAAGCAAAACAACAAAACATAACGATCAACCCCGAAACCACCCATGTCAAGGCGAAATAGAATGAACAGAGTTACCGAAAAACCTGATTTTCAGGAAATCAAAACGGCTTCTGATACGCCGCCGATCATCGTCGAAGATGCCGATGACGTCGAACATGGGTCGTACTTCAGTACAATCGGGACGTTCTGCGGCGAATGTTGGGAAAAAATTACGACGTGTTCAACATCGGCAGTCTCCAAAACTTGGAGTTGCTGTCAGTCGTCTGCTCAATGGACTTGGAACGGCATCAAGGCGATCCCCTCTTACTGCGTACTCCGCTGGGACTCCGGCGAGGAAGACGAACCCCGAGAGCCGGCGGCTGTGTCGCCGAAAACGTCCCAGACCGTATCGCCGAAAGCCTCCCTAGACCCCGATGAAGACGAACTCCCTCTTCCCCGATGGTGGAACCTCGGCATCAAAACCGCCGCCGTTGCTGCCGCCGTGCTGATTCTGACCGGAGGATACTTCGCTGTCAAACCCTTGTTATTTAACGCTCCGATAGACGAAACCACAGCAGACATCGAAATACTCGAACCGATTGCGCAGCCCCATCTTGAAACATCACATGACACGGCATCGCTTGAGGCATCGACTGCTTCGGCAACACCGATGCCGGTTTCTGTCGTTCCTGAACCGCCAGTCGCCGCCCCCTTTGAGTTTTCTGCCCCGCCGCCGCAACAGCAGCAACAATCTGATGTCTTTGCGGCACCAACTCCGCCGCCCTCGCAAAGTCCGTCCCTTGATAACGATCCGTTCTTTACGGTGCAGACTCCACCGCCTGCAATTCCGGCGGCAATTCCCATAACAGAGGCAGTTACCGAGAGTGCCGCACCGTCGCGAGCATTGACGACATTGCAGCCGATTGCATCCGCTCAAGTTTTCAATTCGCAACCGCAACAGCCGCCATCGCGCACGCCGTTGCAACCGCTTGCCGCCCTTAATTCGTCCGGTGCTTCTCCGACGACAGTGGCCTCCGCACCGGCGGCGGCACATGCGTCCGTGCAGGCACCGGTTGCGTCCAATTTCGGACAGCCGCACACATCAGGCAATGCTGTATTCAATCAAGCACCGACTCCGCCGACGGTAACTGCCCTACCGCGAACCGCCGACCAGCAGCCGATTGTCATTACTGAACCTGTAAGAGAAATTATTCCTCAGATACAACACACGGGGATGATCCAAAAAGTTCCCCCGCCCGCCATTGCAATGCTCGACGTTGCCGAACCCCCCGTTGCTCGTGCTATGAATGATCCCGCCGAACCCGCCCCTGCCATTCCGAGAGATGCTCCGATAGCGGAACCGCCGTCCGTTGTGGTCGTTCCCGCCCCTGTGCCAGCGGTCGCAGAGTTTGTGTTGCCGCAGGTTTTGTCGGGACAGGTTTTGTCGGGAGACACGCAGCCGATTGATCGGCAACTATGGGAGCAGGTTCATGAACTGCGAAGCCAAGCCGACGCACAGCCGACGCAACTTCGGTTCGGCGAGGCGGAGGCAACGGCAGAGCCGGCACTCCGTTTTACGCCGAGAGAGTCTGTTCCGCAGCAAACCGTATCCTCTGCACACGAAGACAATCTGTTGGTACGGGAAGCGGCGAATTCATTCGGCGGCTTGTCTCCCCTCGGCAGTCTGCCTTCGATGGCGGAGTTGCGCCCGGACTCGCAAGACATCGCAATAATGTTGCCCGTTCTGGAAAATACACCGCAACCCCGTTGGGCGGAAGCCCTGCCGGCGTATCGGAGCGATTCGCCGGATCAACCGAACAATGCAGGGGGGCTGACATTCCAAAGCCGTATCGTCTCGGAAATCACTCGGACACCATCGGAAACGGAAACGTACATCGTCCAAAATGGCGACACGTATATGACTATCAGCGACCGGTTTTACGGAACGAGTTTGCTCTACACGGCATTGGCGCAGCACAATCAGCAGTTGGGTGTCGGTTGGCGACCGGCGGAGGGGGTTGCGATTGAAGTTCCGACGGCGGAGTTTTTGCGGATGCACTACAGCGATGCGATGAGTCGTCAGGAGCGTCGATTGGATGCGCCGCAGCAGGCAGTGCGGTACACCGTTCAGGAAGGGGACACGGTATTTCGATTGGCAACGGACAGATTACAGGACTCGACTCGTTGGCGGGAGATTTACGCGATGAATGCGGATCGATTGCAGGACGTTCGGGACTTGCAGCCGGGCATGGAGATTTTGCTGCCTGTGAGGACTGCCCAACGTTAACGGAGTTTGATAGAATAGACCTGTTCTCTAACTCCCGACGACGCTCAAAATGTTCGTGCCAAAACGCTTTTTTTGCCGCAAAACAGCCAAAAACTGTGTTTTGCCTATTTTG
>Ga0099364_10009284_pt1 | contig 13666 bp, 10 predicted proteins | sample TergutTh196P3_FD_73070 | JGI IMG/M metagenome (GOLD analysis project Ga0099364, IMG submission 73070) | Microcerotermes parvus P3 segment gut microbial communities from Pointe-Noire, Republic of the Congo - Th196 P3 | ecosystem: Host-associated > Arthropoda: Insects > Digestive system > Gut ...
GTGATGTGCGCTTTTGCTCTATTACAGTATTTCCGCTCTTATCGTCATGCAAAATAAGTGACATCATATCGCCATTCGCTATATCGCCGCGTTTGAGTGGTCCGATATTCCTGTATATCGTCCCGTTTTCATAATTTAATATAAGCGTGTTACTGTAATGCTGTCCGTCGTTTATACAGAAAGACGCAAAAATATTTGCAATTGCGCCATTTTTAAATAATATACCGAGTTGGGCATTGTCCGAAGTAGGTCTTTCCGTGAAAACTCGTGATTGAAAAAGTTGTACACTCTCCGCTTCGCCGAAAAGCCCGTATAAATCATTGATTAAATATATTCCCAGTCTGAAAATAGGCGCAGACGGGCATTTTTCAGCGTCGTCAAGCCAACTTCCGTCAGCTTTTTCACGATACGAAGCCCAAATATCACAGCGGCACGCTATCGGCTTGCCCAACTTATATTTATTTACCCATTCTTTAATCTGCATTAACCCATCGTCCGGTACAGACGCAGGCGAATTTAGATGCACTGTTCTGCTCAAAGATTCAGCTTCTTTTAACACTCCAAGAGCTTTTACAGAGTCAATCTCAAATGGCTTTGTAGTCATCACATCTTTTCCCGCCCGTATAATTTTACGTATCAGTTCCGCTCTGCCTGTCGGACCTGTGAATAAACCTATCACGGGGATTTCCGGGTCAGCGATTAAGCTATCAAGCGTGAAGTATGCCCTCACTCTGTATTTATCAGCCAATTCACGGCACTTTTCAGTATCTATATCACATACTGCGGCAAGCTCGAAATATTCGCTTCCGGGTCCTGTTATTATCTGCTGTTCGGCTATAGCCTTGCCGAAATTTAAGCCGACGATTCCGATTTTTATTTTTTTCATAAAATTAATATCTCCCTAATTCAAGCCCTTTTTCAACAAAATATTTATACGTTTCATACTCGACCGTGTTAGGTATCGAATGGTCAGAGTGCAGAAAATACGCAAATCCCTCTTTGACTATAGGAATTTTCGCTTCAAGCTCCGCGTCTATTACAGCCCTGTCGTTAGAACAAAGTGCGCGTATATCAATACCGCCCATAAGCGCGATTTTATCCCCGAAATTTTTGTATATGCGGAGCAAATCCATTCCGGCTTTTACTTCCATAGCTTGCAGACAATCAATGCCAGTTTCTATCATATACGGCAGAAGCGGCTCGATAAATCCGCATGAGTGCATGATTACTTTTAGATTTTTAGAGTGCGCGTATCTGCATAAAAGCTCATGCGACGGCTGAATAAACTGCCTGTACATAGCGGGCGACATAAACGGCGCACCTTTATAGCCCATGTCCTCGTTTATCCAGAAACCGTCAGGCAAGCCCTCTTTATCAAACAAAATATCCCACAGTTCAATCGTCACTTTCGCATAAGTGTCACACATATCAATCACCCAGTCAGGGTCGTCAATCATCGCCATCATAAAATTTTCGTGACCGCAGACCGGGTGTATAAGCTCAAACATACCCAGCCCCGTCCACAGAAAAAATAAACCACGCTCTGCCGCATATTTTTTTGCACCTCTGTAAGCGTCTAAATGTATACGCTTTTCGTTAGCAAATATATGCGGCTTAATCAGTTCTTCCCATTTTTCACGTGAATCTACAGTAAACCTGATATGTTCAGGCGTAGAAGCGTGCTTCTTATGATGGCGCAGAATTGCGTAATTCTGGTCTTTTACAGTTATTGTATCATCATCTTCAGCTATAATTTCAGGCGTATAATCTAAATCTGCCTCGAAGCTGAAACCCCACGCATCGCAAATATCATAGCCGAAGTGCGCGGCAAAATCCGTGCTTTCGCTTATTTTGCCGCTGTCCTGCCACGATTTATGCGTATCACCCCAAAAACGCTCATACAAGCCGATTCTATCCGGCTTTTTGTGATTAAGCAGCAGCTCTGTGCGTTCTCTGCCCGTTAATTCCGACATTATTATTTCCTCCCGTTATAAAATAAGTCCACAGGGCATCCCGTGAATAAGATTTGATTTTCTATGTTGTGTATCTGCTCTTTTTGATTATCATCGTTAGGGTTTTCGCTATGGTTCATGTGGACAAATCCTGCTATTTGATAAAGCCTCAAAAATAACGGGATTTTCGACAAATTAAAATCGTCCAAATGATTGGCAGAACGGTAACCGGCAAGAAAAAACTTGAAAATATCGTTTGTAAAATCGTACCCTTCGTCATTACATCGCCCAAACCATAATCCAAATGTCAGTGCGGCAGCAATGTCAAATGAAAACCAAGCATAAGCACAGTCATCAAAATCGAATACATTGATTTGCTCTCCGTCAATTAGAAAATTTGAAGGACCTAAATCATGATGAATCAATCCGTAGCAATCTCTATTCTTGGGCAGAACCGATATTTCATCGAGCAGTTCTTCCGCAATCTTATTCACAGACGGAAACGCTTTTACGCCGCTATTAATGAAACTCGCAAATTCAGGACGTTTATCTAACTCATTCGCAGGTTTAAAGTCTTTCGTCACGCGGTGCATATCGCCCATAACTTTGCCCCAATTATAAAACACTTTATTGTTCCACAGGTTAGGGTCGTTTACATTCCAAGGACGACCTTCCGCCATTCTGTAAGCCGCGATAATATAAATTTCGCCGTTTTCTTCCGCCGAAACAGCAAGCTCTCCGCCGACAGTCTTTAAAGGAGGCGGCACGCTTATGCCTTTATCCGCTAAATAACAAAGCCAATCCATTTCAGCTCTCGTTTGACTGATAAGATTGTCACCGGCTTTAACAAGTCTCAGCACATACGTTTGGTTACGCTTATCAAACGAATAAAACTGTTTTGAAGTGTAATTTCCATCAGCGATGAATTGCAGCGTTTTCTTGTTAAAATCGAAACATTCGGACGCTAAATTAAGCAAATAATCCGATTTCATGCAATCCCCCCTCACACATATATCACGAAAAATCTGTGTGTTAAATGTTTCTTAGTATATCGTTTTTTCTCATATCCAATAATTTTTTTAAACAATCCAATTCTTCGGCATTAGGAATGTAAAATGCCATATCAGCACTGCAAACATTGTCAAATTCCTTACCGAATATCATTTTTCGTTTTCCCGGGCTGCAATCTGCACCGCAGCTTTTGCAAATATTGACATGTGCCCAAGCGATTTCTTTCATTTGCTCGTCCATAAAAACATCTTCGGTTTCATGGCTGTAATCACCCTCTGTCCAAATAATCCAAGGGTTAGGATAATCATCAGCACTATCAAGGTGCATATAGCACATGACCTCGCCTTTATAACTAATCTCGGCTCCGTTGGCAGTCAATTCATTTACCTTTAGGTATTCATTGAAATCTATCGCGTTCTTCTGCAAGTCACCTTTAAGAGTGTCACGAATAACATCTTCAATTCTTTTTTCAGACATTTTTTCCTCCCCAATCTTATAAAATCACTAATAACTTTCGTACCCTTTTATTTTGTCCCACGGACCGAGATGGTCTATATCCTGTTGGTCAATATATGATGGCGAGAAGCTATAATCTTCACTCGGCGCGCCGAACATTACACACTCAAGATAGCTCTCGTCAGCCGCTTTAACCTGCGCCCCTCCATTATTATAAATATACACGCCTGTAGTTTTGCAAGCAATCATTATATCGCTGTTCGTGCCGTTTTCTCTTATTATATTATCTGCTATCAGCGTGTTATTGCCCGTCTGCGCTTTAATATCTTCATAAAAATGAATCCCGTAATACCCATTACGTTCTATTACGCAGTTTCTTATTTCTATATCCGTATCCCTGCCCGCGATTCCCACGCCCCACATACCGTTATCTGAAAAAATACAGTTTTCAAGCAAAGTGCGCGTAACTCTAAAACAGAAACCAAGCCCCGAGTGTCCGTTATTTACGCTCCGCGTATTGCGTACAACAACGCCGACAGAACCACTGCCCGGATGTATCCCCACTCCCGTCATCTTTTCAACACTACAACCATCAATCAGCGTGTTTACACATTGCTGAAAACTTATGCCGTCACCGTTAAAATTTCTAACACTCACATTCAGTAGTTTTAAATAACGGCATTGACAGACAAAAACGCCGCCGCCGCGACAACCGTTTACAGCATCATTTTCCTGAGCATTGCCGTTGATTATAATATTTTTTACGCAGACATTTTCAACGCCGTAACCGCTAATAACAGGATAAACCGAGATAACAGCAGAATCTATCGGCTTGTTATCGTCCGTGTACAACCTGTAATCATTATTTAACATACGGTTAATCAATAGCACGTTGCCGCGTATCGCCGTTATAGTCGCAACTGTGTCGGCAAACCCGCCCGAACGCTCACTCGTCAGTAAAACACCCATGCCAACGCTGAATTTTTGCGGCTCCTCAACGCTCACGTCATAATGCCCGTAGCCCGCAGTCAATGCTATCTTAGATTTTACGCTCGCAGGTTTCCATAAAATCGTGCCGTCCGTACCTTCAACCGTTACGTTTGAACGCAAATGCAGCGAATCATTCATAATGTATGTGCCGGGTAAAATCTTCACGATTCCACCCCCGGCGACGGCTGCTTTGTCAACCCCGTCTTGTATCGCAGTATTCGTATCGCCGGTTATATCGGCGTTTTTATGACCTACTGTTATAATAATTTCGTTATTCAAACTATCTCTCCTCTTGCATAATTATTCGTGTCCCATTACTGCGGCGTATTGTTCGGCGATTTTGTCGTAATGACGTTGATACTGAGCCTCGTTTCTCTCGAATACCGATGTAAAATCGGTACTTCTGTTTTCTAACAGTTGTCCCATTATCCAATACATACCGCTATCATACATATAGCCTATGTCGTAAACTCTGCCGGAAAATAATATATCAAGCATTTCTCTTGATTCTTCGTCGCGTGCGTCTTTAACGGACAGCGATATGTCATAATATGCAGGAACGACAAGACGGCGCGATTCCGCCGACAATGCTTCGACTATAATGCCGCTTCTTTCAATATCCGGTGAATTTACGGGAAGTGCAAGCACTCCGCCCCTCGCGTCAACGCTTGTCAGATAATTTTCCTGCTGTTTATCCCATTTGGGATAAGGAATAATGCCGAAATTGGCGTCCATGCTTCTCATCATCGGCAAATCATACAGCCAAAGCGCGTGTATAAACGACCTGTTCCGGTTTATCGGCAACGGATTTGTGCCATATATATCATACTGGAACGTATTATTACCCACGTAAATTATATCATAGAGCCTTTCTATCAGTGATGTAGTCCTTTCATTATATAATACAAGCTCAAGTCGGTTATCCGTTGTTTTTTGAACGCAGAGATTCCCCGTAGAATATATAAAATTTGAGTGATACAGCCAAAAATCCGAAACATATCCGTATGAATCATTTTCGTCGAACACACCGTCACCGTTCACATCTTCCGAAAACATTTTAACCATTTCCGTAAATTTATCCAAAGTCCAGTCACCGCTCCGCACTAAATCATACGGATTTTCCAAGCCGTATTTCTGTATATAATCTTTATTAAATATCATTCCGTATGTAAACGGATACGAGCCATAGTTAAAATCGCTTACAATATACGGCAAATATCCGTTTATTTCAACTAAATCAATGATACTCTGATTATACCACGATTTATCTAAATTCATATCAGGCACATCTAACCAGTTATATATAAAACCCCCGTTAAAAAGCGGAACGCATGAATCAATAATATGAAGCGCGAGCAAATCATAACTGTGGTCTCCTGCCTGAACGCTGCGGCGCACTAAATTAGATGTTTCACCCCACGGAACTCCCATAGCATTTATATTTATATTAAATCTGTCTTCGATATTCGTATTCCGCACGAATATCGCATCATTTAAAACTTCTCCTATCTCTTCTTCTGCTGTATACATACTTGTACCGGAAATATGGTCCTCGTACATAATTATCGTGAATTCATACCCGTCATAATCTCTTTCCGGTAAATAGTCAGTCAGATACAAATCAACTTCCGGGATTGCTTCCCCGTTTTCTTCCGCCGCCGCAATTATGTCTAAATCTGCCGCATTTCTGCCAATGTCCACGGAGGACTGTCCCTGATTGTTGGAGCATGAAAATAAATATACCGAAATAAAGCTAATGGCAACAAGCGTTAAAAATATTCTTTTTATCATTTTACCCTCCTAAATTTTATAAATTTAATAAATGTACTCAAAAATCGTCATTATTATAAAAAGATTGTTGGATATGAAAGCCCCCGCCTTAAAATCTGTCAGAATTTAAGCGGCGGGAGCCTATCAATATCGTCATCATATACCACAGTCCGAATTTATTTAGCACCGCTCTTTCTTCTTGTTATAATAATGCCTGATGCGGAAATAATTGAACTGATAACAAGTAAAATAATCGGGTCAACCGTTCTTGGCGCAGTGATTTCAACAGTCTGTTGTGGTATCGGGACGGGTTCTTCGGGAACTGTTGCAGGAATTTCTGCCGTTGCAGGAGTTTCTTCGACTATAGCATCAGAGTCAGTGTCAAAAAATATACCTGATATAGTTGCGTTTGCAGTTTCCATATTTTCAATCATAAACTGAACTTTTCCGCTAATCTTGAATATCAGATAGCGACCTTCCCCATAATCGTATACAGAAATGGGATTTGCCAACTGTACACCGTTATCATCATACGCTGTTACGGTGACTTCTCGGCTTTGCCTGTCATAATCCATCATATAAAGGGCTACTAATTTAGATTCGCTTCCAATATCGACAGTCACAGATACAAATCCGCCGCTATAAAAACAAGCCGCTAAACGAGACGCTCTGTTAGCCGTCTTGAATAATGCCGATGATATATGCTCTTCGTTTTCTTCATCTCCGTCTTCTGAATCCCACCATGTCCAAAACGCAGGTTCTGTATTCCATTCGTTCATATATTCTAAAGTTGCGTATGCTGGTATGCTCTGTAAAGAACCGTCTTCAGTTATAATTATATGCCCTTCACTTCCGTATTTGCCGACCCAGTCGCCGCCTGTTGTGTTGTCGGTGCTAACCAAAACTGCCGTCCCTGCGGCAGATACTCCAATAGATAGAGCCGCCGTCAGCAACAGAACAACAAGACTAATTGATGTAATTTTGCTTATTCTAACCATATTAAGCCTCCTTAAAATTAAAATAAAATTTATACTCCCGTCCACCTATCCCCGAGGCAAGCCACAGGGAATTATATCCGATAAGATTTAATATTAATAGTTTACTATAAATCTTCTTGATTTTCAATATATACTGCGCGTATTCTTCATTTCATATGACTTTTTGCAAAGTTAATATACAAAATGCAAAGTTTAAGCAGCCGTAAAGCATATAATTATAAATATAGTAACTGATTTTTAATAATTTTGTGCTAATATAACTAAAAATTGTTATTTAATCTGACAAGAGGGTTCAAAATAATGTTAGAAAAAATAGATTATAAGAATAACCCGAACTATTTATTAATAGGCGAGAAAAGTTTTGACTATATGAAGCCGTATATTCAAGTCACGCCTTCTGTTCACAACGAAAATTGCGTGTTTCATTATCACACATATATTGAGTTCGTGTTTATCGAGAGCGGGTTTTCTTTACATTCGTTCAACGGAAAGACTACAATTTTAATCCCCGGCGATTTATTCGCAATAGGTTTTAATAACTGTCATATGTACTTTTCCGTCAACAACGTAAAATTATATAATATAATCTTTGATTTAAGTGAAATCTCAGAAGTGATTACGGAAATAACAGGACTGCCGGGATTAGAGTTTATAGTTGAATTAGAAAACAAGAATTTTCCGTTAATAAATATCGAACCTGAAAATCGGCATGAACTGATTGCTCTGCTCGAAAAAATGTATACGGAGCGTGAAAACCGTTCTGCGGGGTGGGAACTTGCTTTAAAAGCATATCTTGTTCAGTTTCTTATATTATACTCGCGGCTTTTTCAAAAAGCTGAAAATTCAAGTCAGGTCGGGAATAAAACCGAATATCTAAATTATATTTATAAATCTGTTTCTTTTATAGAAGAAAATTATTCGTCAGATATAACTTCAAGTGATATAGCGCGTCATGCGGGGATAAGCCCGAAGTATCTCGCAAAACAATTCATGAATAAATTTAATATTTCGCCTGCAGAATATGTCCGCAGATTTAAAGTTAATAAAGCATTGGAACTGATTATATCTACGGACAAGCCATTAAATTTAATAGCATCGGAATGTGGATTTGTAAATTTTTCGGCTTTTTCGCGGATATTCAAAAAGCTTATGGGACATTCGCCGATATATTACAGGAAAAATTATAAAACAGGAGTGATAATAAAATGAAAAATCCTAACACACCAAACAGCGATAGCAGTTTAATACAGAGTTTTACTCTGAACGAATTGTTCGGCGTGGATTTTACCGAGCAAGTGCTAACACTTCCGTTAGAAAATCCGTACTCTATCGACCCGAATAACTGTTATCTGATAGATGAATCGGACAGAGATTCCGCTAAATGGGAAGAAATCCCGTATCAAATACTCTCAAATAAAAAACTCGCTCTGTTCACTACACTTTCGGCGGGTGGAACGAAAACTTTTCGGCTTTATTACGGAAAAACACTAAAAAAATTCGCTGACGTTGTGCAAATATCTAAACCCATCGGCAAAGATTATATAGAACTTACCAACGGATTAACCGGCATTCGAGTGCCTGCTGATACGCTATGTAAATTACGGGCTAAGGCACCGGTTTGCGGCATTTTATTAGCAGACAGAGTAACTTGGACTTCGCCGGGGACTGACATCATATTTGGTACTGGTGGTTCTCAAGGCACGCTTAAAAGTGTGGACGATTTTAAAGTAACCGTAAAAGAAAACGGACCTGTACGTGTGCAAGTCGAGGTAAGTTACGCGCTTTCTGCCAATGCCTGTTATAACGGCGAGTATCTCGTGTATCCAGAGTGTTCTGACGGAAGTTTTTATTACAGGACTACCGTTACTTTAGATAAAGGTCAGCCGTCGATTATGTTCGAAACTGAAACAAATATAACGTCTGAATTTTCAATGAGCCTATACGACGGCATTGCCCCGAATCAACTGCGGTTTCACGGACATCATGCAACCGAGCCTAAGTACGGTCACAGGGCAGACGGTTCATGCTATCCGATAGTTAATAATCGCGGAAATGAGGAAGCTTTAGTAGATATTAACTATGATGAGAATATAAACAGGCGGTTGGCGCAATGGGATTTATGGGTGTCAAATATCGGTTGGTACTGGCAGATGTACCGGCAGGGAGCCGCGAAAAATAATAACATGGCTGGTCTTTTTGCCGGACCGCCCTCGAGAATGATAAACACAAGAAATTCTTCGGCAGGTTTATATACGGGCAGCAATAACGGTAAGCCTGATGCAGGATTTAAAATAACTGCTGATATGGACAGGGGCATATATAACGAGCCTGACTGCTCGTATTTTAATACGACGCACGGCGGGATAAGATTTTCATGGGGCGTATTTATCGGCACAAATGCAGACATACCCGGCGCGTCAAAAACGTTAAATATACCTGAAATCCCCGGCGTTTATCCGGGAACTTATATACAGGGACAGCAAGGCAATCTCGTGAGTGGTGACCTTACTGCCGTACCCGGAATATCAAGTCAGTTTTGCAAATACGGCAACGGCGTATCGCTGGATAAAATAATAAACTGGGGCTTAGAATACAGCGACCCGCAAAACCGCGAATACGGGGCGATGTACATGAATAAAGAGGCTGTGAAAAGCGTGATTGAACGCTGCCGCAGTGATAATTTATATTATAATAATTTAGTTGATGCGCGTTCTGTATCAAGCGAGCTTATGAAAACATGGCGAGATACGAGCGGTTGTGAAGCCCGCAAAATGGCGGGTGATTTGCATACAGAGCTGTGTCTGCTCCTGAGAGAATGGGTAAACGGGCCGGGATATTATTCTATTAAATATAGTACCCAGCCATGGCTTCAGCCCGGTCGTATGCTTGATTTATATGACCAGCTGCTCGGACTTAAAGATATAAACGGGCAGTTATATATCAGCGAAAATGATAAGAAACTGCTCAAAGCTGGTATCGCTTTATGGGGCAATTATTTGTGGGATTTCGATGCTTACCCGATACAATGGGACTACGCGCAGGACAGGCATATACCTGACGTTAATCTTGGCACAGCTAATATGCCGCAGCAATGGATAGGTGTCCGCGGTGAGTATACGCTATGCCTTTCAGAACATCCGACAGTCGGCAAGCATATCAGCAGAGCTAAGCCTGAATGGTCTTTGAATAATGAATACGGTGCGCCCGCATCGTGCCCGCATTATGCTGGCTGTTTAACTCCGGCGTTAAAATGCGCGCAAATCCTCGCCGCTCAAGGCGAAAACCCGTGGGAAACAGAGAGCAAATTAGCTAAGTTCGCTAAATGGTGGCTGGATTGGCAAACGCCGAAAGACCCGCGATTTTCCGGGTTGCGCGGGCTTGTGCCTGACGGTGACAGCATGACGGCTGACAGAACGGCGCTGTTCGGAGCGATGGCTACCGGCATGATGACTAAGAGCGATAATCAGGACTTGGCGGAACTTTCAGCCAACTTGATGTGGATGTGGGATGCTGTCGGAAGTCCGCACGATTCGTTTTACGGCTCGTCTATATTACGCATTGACGACCGACTGCCGAGAAGCAAGCCGGATATAGGCAACGCCGCTTATCCCGGTTACGGGGCTGTTCTGCGCTGCGGCTTTGATACTGACAACGAAACGAGCATACACGCTTTCAACGGCAGTTTTTACCGCGACCACCGTGGTATGGGTACAAGCGGATGTATTAATATTTTCGCGCTGGGTTCGCCGCTGTCGCTGAATTGGGGCGCAATGTACGAGCCGTGGCAAGGGCCGTCGTATATACGCGGTATCATAGAACCCGCGCAAGGCATAAAAAAAACTGTAACTTTTGATTTGCAGAAAAAGCAGCCCGTACGGGAACCGATGGAATGGAATGAAAGTTATCCAGCAGTATACCCTTATAATCCGCAGAATCAGTTTTATCCGGATACATTCGTGTGGGACTGGGATAAAGAGCGCCAGAATTATTATAACAATTTAAAAAACAGCGGCTCGGTTGGGTTTCACGCTGAAACAGCGGACGGAAGCCTTATATGGGACAGGTCGATTAGTTTGATTCACCCGGATTTAAACTTTCCGTTGATTCTTATTGAAGACAAACTGGACGGACCGCGCGGTGAAACCGAGGATATGGTTTTTACTTTACCTATGGCGGCGGAAGGACCGGTTGTCGCTGATGCTTCCTGCGGCAAAGTGACTGTAACCCCGGAAGAACGCTTTTATGACGTAAAAAATAGAGAACTGCAGCAAGGCGCGTCAGGGGGCGATATATATAATCTGGCGCCGGGATTGAACCGGTTTTCGTTTACCGGACAAAATTATGATTATAACGGAGAAAACGGGCAGAGCATGGCTATTGACTGGGATTTATATATTATGACGCCTGAAAGCGGACAGCAGTTCTGTATCGGCAGCTGGGGTCATAACGGCGGCGGAGCTGAAAATATCAGCGTTTACCGCGGGCAGAAACAGCATATTCTGCACATTAAAGGCGCAGGCAAGAAAGGTTTTAAAGTTCTGATAGTTCCGCGACGCAAAGGAAGTAAAGCGTCTGTTGTGATGCTGATTGAAAATGCGTTTGAAGTGCGGGATAACACCGGCGGAATAACTGTTGTTAAATATAATTAAAAGTAAAAGGAGTATGGTAATAATGAATAAAAAGCAAAGGCTTGAAACTGTGTTCGCGGGCAAACTACCTGACCGTCCGCCGATAATGGGCGGTTGGATTGCCGCGCCCGAATTATTGCTTCGCGTTACGGGGTTATCAGAGAGCGATTATAATGCGAACCCAAAAAACGTGGCGATCAAAGCGTATAAAGAACTTGAAATGGACGGTTTAATCAATATTTTTACTACGAGCAGCGCAGATGTTTACCGTATCGGTAATATTAAAGCAGAAAGCGAGCTGTCATTCGAAGATGTGGTTCGCAAAGTTGAAGAAATGCCGAGTGCGGCAGAATATGAGCGTGATTTTGATTTTGCCGGGCATTATAAAAGCTATCGCGAGGATTTAGTAAAAACGCAGGAAGAATGCGGCGACATAGTTTATATGCCGGCCTGTTGGGGCGCGGGAGCTAAAGCGAGTTGGTACGGCGATTTCGGATACGAGAATTTTTTTCTGCTGTTCGGGCTGTACCCTGACCTTGCGGCAAAGCTCCTGCAAGTTGGCGGCGCACACGGACGCTGCTTATCAAGACTTGTAGCCAAAGCAGTAAGCGAGGGGTTATTCCCGAAAGCAGTCTTGCTCGGCGAAGATATTTGCACGCAGCGCGGCCCGATGATTTCTGTCGATTTTTTGAAGGAGCATTACGCGCCTGCGCTTGCTTACGGGTTGGAGCCGCTTTTAGAGGTTGGCTGTAAACCTGTGTGGCATTCTGACGGGGACGTGCGGTTGTTGATACCGATGCTGTTGGAGTGCGGCATACAGGGCTTCCAAGGATTTCAGCCGGAATGCGGCATGAAGCTTGAAGAAATAATAAAGCTGCGCACACGTGAAGACGAGAAGCTGTTAATTTTCGGGCCGTTTGCCGTAACTACTGAACTGCCGGTGCTAAGCCCTGACGAAATTCGCAAAAAAGTCAGGTATTATGCTGATATTTGCAGGAACGAAGCAGACTTGGTGTTCTTCACTTCTAACACTATCAATCCGGACATACCGTATGATAATCTTACGGCAATGTATGATGAGATAAAACGATATATTTATTAATTGTTTTACTATTTCACTTCCTGCGAAACATATCCAACGCGCCCGCAATCGCATTGAACCCATCGTCGCCGAGAGCCTCCACAGCTTCGTCGAAGTTTATCTCCGCGTCGGACAGCGATATATTTTCAGCCTTACCGACAGGAGCGGCGGCAGGTAAAATACCCGCGCCGTTTTTCTCCCTGTTTCGTAATATTCTGTTGACAATAGTTTCGATATGCTTCTCATCAACCACCGCCGGATGCTGTTCCTCCGGCATCTCACCGCGCCTTTCATAATACAGTACGGCGTTAGCGATATACTCAGTTTTGCCGTGCCATTCCAAGCGACTGAGAATTTCAACCGCTTGACGGTGTGCCGGATGTTTTTTGTTAAAGCATATCGAAAATCTCATAGTGGATTTTTTATCAGCCACGGCTATCACCCCCGCTTCGACGCTTTGTACAGCAGCTCGTAGCCTTTCGCGTTAGCCGTGATTTTATCAACGAAGATAGGCGCGGCAACCCTGCCGGATTCCTCAATCTGTCTGCGGAGCAGAATGGAGCCGCCGCCGACAAACACAGTTCTGCCGGAGCGTAAGTCAATCGACCGTTCACGAAGCTTGCCGAAAAGGTCTGATATAAAAATTTGAGCCGTATCATTTACTATGCGCCTTACATCGTCTCCGAAATCGTTCATCTCACCTTTTATTACAGCGTCGACGTCCCTCTCGTCAAGTAATAAATTCAATTCAGAGTTAATCTTTGCGATGATTTGATTATA
>Ga0099364_10009285_pt1 | contig 13666 bp, 9 predicted proteins | sample TergutTh196P3_FD_73070 | JGI IMG/M metagenome (GOLD analysis project Ga0099364, IMG submission 73070) | Microcerotermes parvus P3 segment gut microbial communities from Pointe-Noire, Republic of the Congo - Th196 P3 | ecosystem: Host-associated > Arthropoda: Insects > Digestive system > Gut ...
CGAAACCGAAAATTTTGATTACTTTTTTTTGTTTTGTCACAAATTTTGATTACTTTTGTGACCAAAAAATGATAAAAATATGGTATTAAATTCAGAAATAGAGATTATTAGAAAAATCAAGAAAGCGAAGAGGGGTACGCTTTTTTTCGCTAAAGATTTTAGCGCTTTCGGGAAGTCCGATACGATACGCCAAGCGTTGCAGCGGTTAGTCAAATCGGGCGAGATTGAACGGGTGGCGCCCGGTATTTTCGTGCGTCCACAAAAGGACGACATTATTGGCAAGGTAATGCCAGATATTGAAGATATTGCCAAAGCCATCGCTCGACGCGACAGGGCAAGGATAGTTCCCACAGGCGATTATGCGCTCAACCGTTTGGGACTTTCTACACAAGTGCCGATGAATATTGTATATCTGACAGACGGAACAGCACGGAAAATCAAAATCGGCAATTACACAATTGTTTTTAAGAAGGTAGCGCCTAAAAATGTTGCTGCTATTGGCGAAGTCAGCCGTTTGGTAATTCAGGCATTAAAAACGATTGGTAGTCAAAATATTACTGAAAAGGAAATATTACACGTTCAAACCGTTTTGCAAAGCGAAAAACCAACACATTTAGAGTATGATATTCGTCTTGTGCCTGCATGGATACAGGAAATTATGAAACCGTCACTAAAAAAAATAAAAAATGAAGACAGCATTAAATGAATGGTTTAAATTGAGCGACCAAAACAAACGCAATATCTTTGCCGACACAGCGCGACAAAAGGCGTTGCCTATTTTTTCGATAGAGAAGGATTGGTGGGTTGTGCATACCCTATCTGCAATATTTTCAACGGAATATGCTGACAAATTGGTTTTCAAAGGCGGTACATCATTGAGCAAAGGTTGGAATTTAATAAAGCGATTTTCGGAAGACGTAGATTTGGCATTGGATAGGGAGTTTTTGGGGTTTTCGGGCGATTTGAGCAAAAAGCAAATTCACAAATTGCGCTATGCATCATACGAATTTATCTCAACAAAATTTGTTGCAGCGCTTGATATGTCTTTCAGAGAAATGGGTTTTGAAAACGTAACTGTAAAACCGCAAAAAGTTGTCAATCACGACCAAGACCCGCTGATAATTGAAATTTACTATCCTAAACTTACGCAACACGATATTTACCTACGTCCGGATATTTTAGTAGAAATAGGTAGCCGTTCATTAAAAGAGCCTTTTTCACAAATAGATATCAAAACGTTTGTTTCTGAAGCGTTTGTCGAAATGCCATTTGCATCATCAATGATAATCCCTACCGTTAATCCTGAAAGAACATTTTTGGAAAAAGTGTTTTTGTTACACGAAGAATATCAGCGTCCTCCAGAAAAAATGCGCGTTGAACGGTTGAGCCGTCATTTGTACGATATTGAAATTTTATCGCGAACACTTTATTTCCAAAAGGCATTGACAGACAAAAAATTATATTATACGATTGTTAACCATCTTAAAAAATTTTCTCATTTAAGCGGTGTGGATTACGCCAAACATGCGCCGGAATACATAAAAATTATTCCGCCCGAAAATTTGTTGCCGCTTTGGGAAAAGGATTACGAAAGTATGACAAACAGTATGGTTTTTGGCGACAAATTATCGTTTAACGAATTATTGATAAAGATTGGTGATATTCAAAAAGAAATAAATTCAATAATAGATAAATAATTAATAAATAAATAAAAATGAAAAAGTTAGTAAATATTTTTTTAGCAATTTTATTGCTTGCAGTTTTCGCACTTGAGGCTCGCGCCGATGTAAAACTGCCCGCTATTTTTAGCGACAATATGGTATTGCAACAGCAGTCGCAGGTTGCAGTGTGGGGTTGGGCGAAGCCCAATTCGAATGTTAGCATCACAGGTTCGTGGGACAGAAGAACCTACAACGCACGAAGCGACGCCAACGGATACTGGCGTACGCAGATTTCAACTCCGGTTGCGAGTTTTACGCCTTATACGCTTACAATAAGCGATGGACGACCGGTTGTCATCAACAACGTCCTTATCGGTGAGGTTTGGCTTTGTTCGGGGCAGTCGAACATGGAAATGCCTATGAAAGGCTTTAGAAACGAGCCTGTTGAAGGCGGTCCCGAAGCTATTGTTTTGTCTACCAATTCCGGCATACGTTGCTTCACGGTAGGGAAAATGTCTACGGCTACTCCAAAAGACGATTGTACGGGTATTTGGGAAATGGCAAACCCGCAAAATACTCCAGGGTTTACCGCTACCGGTTATTTTTTCGCTCGTTTAATCAATCAGACGCTGAACGTGCCTGTAGGCTTGATTCACACCAGTTGGGGCGGTTCCAGGATAGAAGCGTGGATGACGCCCAACTCATTGAAGGATATTCCTAATAAGCCTGTACCCGCATCGGATGCTGAAATAAGAAGTAATAACGGTACGCCTGCCGTTCTTTACAACGGCATGATTCATCCTCTTGTCAATTATGGTATACGTGGCGCCATTTGGTATCAGGGCGAATCCAATCGCGATGAGCCGGAGTTGTATGTGAAAATGTTCGATACTATGGTTCGTGAGTGGCGCAATATTTGGGGCATTGGCGACTTTCCATTCTACTATTGTCAACTTGCGCCTTTCAATTATATTGGTGGCGTAAATTCTGCTTATATTCGCGAAGCGCAAGCAAAAGGCATGACAACAACGCCAAATACAGGCATGGCAGTTTTGATGGACGTGGGGAACTTTCAATCAATACATCCGCCCCAAAAGCGCGAAGCCGGTGAACGTATGGCACTTTGGGCATTGGCAAAAACCTACGGCATGGACGGAATGCACCATCGCAGTCCTGAATTAAAATCGCTCGAAATAGAAGGGCGTGTTGCAATTCTGACTTTCGACCTGAACGCTAATCCCGGATTAACTACGCACGGCAAAGAGATTCTGAATTTTCAGATTGCCGGCGAAAATAAGCGGTTTTTCCCTGCCAAAGCAGCATATTCGGGCAACACCGTATACGTTTTTTCACCCGCCGTAGCCAAACCGGTTGCAGTGAGGTATTGCTGGGATGATACTTCGGCTACGGAGTTGTTTACCGTAGAGGGAAATCTGCCTGTGGCGTCGTTTCGTACAGATGATTGGTAGAAGTAGAAATTCTTCGATGCATCAGTTTCAATTGTTAATCACTCCCGAGCCTGCAAGTTCGTCGCCGTTATACCATGCTGCAAATTGTCCGGGCGCTATTCCGCGCTGGGGCTTGTCGAAATGAACGTACAGTCCTTCCGGCAGCCGGTGTAGCGTGGCGTCTTGTAGCGGTTGCCGATAGCGAACGCGCACTGACATCCGGCACTGGTCGCCCACCGATAGTTCCATATCGGGACGTGTCCAATGGATATCCATTGCATCTACGAACAGTGACGAGCTATACAGCCCGGGATGCGCGTCGCCCTGTCCCACATAGACAACGTTGTTTTCTACGTCGGTAGCAATTACAAACAGCGGCTGAGCTTTGCCGCCCACGTTGAGACCCTTGCGTTGTCCGATAGTGAAGAAATGCGCTCCGCTATGCCTCCCTACAACTATACCGTCTGTGGGAGAGTATTTTTGATTTTTGATTTTTGATTTTTGATTTTCTGTTTGATTATATGCGTGGAAATCGGCGGGAATTTCAACTATAATGCCTTCTTTAGCCTTTAATTTTTGCTGAAGAAAGACCGGCAGGTCTACCTTCCCGACAAAACAAATTCCCTGCGAATCCTTACGACGCGCAGTTGCCAGCCCGTTTTCCTGCGCTATGCGGCGCACTTCGGATTTTAACATGTTGCCGACAGGGAACATCGCCGTTGCAAGTTGCTGTTGCGACAACTGACACAAAAAATAACTCTGGTCTTTTTCCGTATCTACGCCTGCCAGCAGCCTGTGGGTTTCAACGCCGTCAATGATAACGGTTTCTTTTCGGCAATAATGCCCAGTCGCCACGCAGGACGCACCCCTTTCGAACGCAGCTTTTGTAAACATATCAAACTTTATTTCGCGGTTGCACAACACATCGGGATTAGGGGTGCGCCCACAACTATACTCCTCGAACATGTAGTCGACCACCCGCTGTCGATATGCATCGCTAAGGTCGACTACCTCTAAGGGTATATCTAATTTTCGGGCAACCAATCGGGCAAAAACAAGGTCGTCCTCCCACGGACAGTCGCCTGAAAGCGTTCCGGTGGTTTCGCGCCAGTTAATCATAAACAACCCCAGCAAATCATAACCTTGCTGCTTCAAAAGCCATGCCGCTACACTCGAATCAACGCCACCCGATAAACCTGTTGCTATTTTCAACGTGTCTCTAATAAAAATTTACATTCTCAGTATCCTGTCAAAGCGTCCGTTGAGGTCTTTCAGCTCTTCGATGGTTCTACTGCTTCCCTGCTCGGTTGTCAGCCACACGTTCTTGTAATGTGTTCGCAAAGCTGCCATCACATTTACCCAGTTCACGTCGCCCTCGGTAAGAGGCGCGTTGAAGCCCGTTCTAAGTCCTTGTTGATTAGCGTTTTGTCGGCTAAATTCCTTTATGTGTATACGCCATATACGGTCGCCCATTATTCTTATCCATTGTTCGGGCCAACCGTATATCAGAATATTCCCGCAATCAAAATAGAACTTTACGTAAGGGCTGTTGAACTGGTCTACATAGTAATTTGCTTCCATGGGGCTCATCAGGAAGTTGTTCCAAACGTTCTCGATGCAAATTTTTACTTTCAGCCTTTCGGCAACGGGAATTAATTTTTTAATACCTTCGACCGAGCGTTGCCAACATTCGTCATAGCTCACGTTTTCGTTCACCACTCCGGGTATTAATAACACTGCATCGGTTCCGTAGAAGTGTGCATCTTCAAGCGCAACTGTGACGCCCTCTATTGCTTCCTGCCTGACAGCAGCATCGGGAGCTGAAAGTGGTCTGTTCCAGTGCGTTGCGCAGCACACATCGGTTATTTCCAAACCTGTTGCTTTTGTCGCGTCCAACACCTCCTGCCGGTTCAAATGGCTGTTGGGTTCGATGCCCTGAAACCCCGCCTCTTTTACCGCCCTACACTTGTCGATTACAGAGCCTTCCATGTTTATTGTGCCCCACATGATTGATTTTTTGAAATTTTGCTCTGTATGGGACACAGCAACGCCTTCGGCAAATATACTGTTTTGCGAAAACGATAAAGCGCCGGAAGCCAAGACAGATTTCTTAATAAAATTTCGTCTTTGCATGTCCATATTATGAAGTCCTTGCTACGCCCGGCAGTCTGATTTCTTCATTTATACCGGAAACATCGCCAAATTCAAAGTTGTCTGGTCCCAATTTTAGCGGCGACGCAAAAATTTCGTCATAAGTAACGAACTTACCGGTATAAGCAGCTTCGCGTCCCATTATGCCCATCAACGTTGAAAGCGTTTGCGTTTCCACGTCGTTTATCGGGTTGCCGGAACGTATAGCGCTTATCAGGCGAACATGTTCCTGTACGAAGCCGTTATGCAGCACGTTCCATTCAGGAGTACGCTCTTCTTGCGGCAACATCGGATATACATACATTTCAGTGTCGTCTAAGTGGCGTATCCAGCGATGGCAATTTGTATAACCCTTTGTTCCGTATATCAGAACTGTGTTCAGGTTGTCGCATCCGTTTATTTGTCTCGACGTGCAATGTGTGCGAAGGCTGCCTTCATACTCATATTCTATGCTGAAAAAATCGTATACGTCGCCGGTAAGACGCCTTGCACGTCCTCCGGTGCCCATTGCTCTTACCGGTGGTTTGTCGCCCAGAAACATTTGCATAAGGTCTATTTCGTGGATAAACTGCTCGCACAGCAAATCGCCGCAAACCCACGTAAAATTTATCCAGTTTCGCAACATGTATTCCATATCGCTCCATCCGCTTTCGCGCGTTCTGTGCCATCCAGAGCCGCCAAAACGTATAACATGCGCCGATACGGGCTCGCCTATTGCTCCGTCGGCTACAAGCTTGCAAATTTCATTAGTGTTCTGCACCGAACGATAGATAGTGCCGCTAATGACCGATAAGTTCTGTTGTGCCGCCTGCCTGCCGGAAACAAGCATCTGTCGTGCACCAACAGGGTCTACTGCCACCGGTTTTTCGATAAAGCAATGTTTGCCCGCATTTATAGCATATTCAAATTGCAACGGTCTGAACACGGGCGGAGTGCACAGCAAAACCACGTCTACATCGGTATCAATGACCCTCTTGTAAGCGTCGAAACCGGAGAAACAATTTTCTTCAGGAACGGTATACCCCCTTTCCTTCAATCTGCCAAGCGACGTATCTACTCTTTCCTTGAATATATCGCCTATTGCTGTTATCTGCAGGTCGTCGCCGGCAGCTAAAAAGTCAAAGGCAGCTCCCGTTCCACGGTCGCCGCAGCCGATAAGACCTGCCTTAAGCGGTTTGCCGTCAAGGGCTTTACCCCTAAGCTCGGGTACAACGAACTCTCGTATTTTTTCCTGTTTTGGGGCGACCGAGCAACCCCCCAAAATTGCAGGAGCGCCTATAGCAGCTCCAATAGAACCCGCAAGAGACGTCTTAAAAAAAGACCTGCGGTTAGATTTGGTTATATCTGACATTGTTGATTTTTTGAAAATTAAAATTTTGACAAAACTATTTTTTTTTTTTTACTTATGCAAACTTTTTTGAAAATTACAATAAAAAATATACTTTTGTCGTTATATTGTTTTTTGAGTATAAATTTTTAATGAATGTTGCTTAGGTTTATTTTTCGTTTGTTCTGTGTTGGCGCGATAGCCTGTTGTTCTGTGTTTCAGGCTGCAGGGCAATTTACCGCCCCCGAAGCAAGCGCCGATACTGTTACGGTATACCTTAACAGTAAGGAGTTGCGCGACCCCATTTTTGTTTTCAACCCAAATGAGTCCGGAGAAGTTAGAGAGTTTGGGCAGTTGTTGCTGGAAGAGGAAGAGGCTGAGGAGAGTGACTTCAATTGGTACAGGTTCGTCAATGATAAGTTCGAAGAAGAGCCTTTTTTTACGGAACAAGCGGTAACGTCTACATCGAAGGACGAACTAAGACAGGGCGGGTACATGGTGACTGTGACCACGCCGGGAGAGGCTGCTCCGCGCGACACGTTTGTTGCGTGGCTGTACATGAACCCGGGCTTTGAGTTTGAATTAGAGAAAGATGTGAACGATGGGGTACACGAACACCGCAAATATTGTACCTGGACCGAGTTCTATCTCAGCCGACTTGTCACACAAAATACATTCACATATTACGACCCCCGCGACGGAACGGAGCACAGGTTAGTAAACAGGATATCTTTCACTATGAAGGCGGACAATGAGCCGGAAATGGACATCGATATCATGCCGCCATTGGATATGCCGCTGCAAATTACAAGTCAATTATTTTTCCATGGCAATCCGCCCCGCAAGGATACAGACTATGTTTTTAAGGCTACCGACCTGTTCGGTGTCGAAAAAGATGATGAAATAGAATATATTACCATTCTCCCTTATGCCACAATCGACCCGCCCGGACTACCGGAAGAAGACCCCACATCTGCTCCGGTGCCGGTAACGTTTTCCAGCACGCCCAACACTTTCAGCGACCAAAATTTTGAATATACATGGCGGTTTGGAAATGGCGATTCGGTAGTGCTGGCAGCAAGACCCGGACTTGAGACGACCGATACTTCATACATCTATTTCAGACCAAGCAACGAAGGGTACAGGGTGACATTGAAAATCAGAAGTTTCAGGGACTGCGAATATATTACTCCAAATGAAACCGCGTCGCCGGTAATAGTAGAGGTAAGCAACCCGTTGCTTGATGGAACTGCCAACGTATTTTCGCCCGGCGGACTTAATCCCTATTTCAAACCGGAGGTAGTATCGCTGCGACAATTCGAAATCTTGATTTTCACGCGCACCGGAACACAAATATACAGTCACAGAGGCGACGACCTGAGAGGATGGGAAGGATGGAACGGACGATTTCAAAATAACAACCGGGAAGCGCCTACCGGGGTATATTACTACACTCTCAGAGCCTTAGGCTGGGACGATCCGCCAACACGAAATCCGCTACCGGGTCCGTATTCGGGATTTTTTTATCTGTTCAGGTAGAAAACCAAACTGTGACGAGTCAACTACTCCACAAAATCGATAGAGTTTAATCCTTCTATTTCAAAAAAAAGACAGGCGTTTAAACCTGTCTCCTTTTTATTAACGTTATTGTAAGTATGCTTGCTTAGGGTACATCCCACCAGACACGCCCCCATTCGTTGCCCATTTCACCAAAATGCGGGTCTAACTGCATGTCTTCAACGCGTTTTACCTGATTTTCGTAATTTAATACGGTTGGAGCCGGTAATGTAAGCCTTGCTCGACGCGGAGGAAATCTTTCTATTCCAAGCACAAATACCCTTTCGAAAGTTATAATATTTGATTCGGGGTTTGGATAGTTTGTGCGCTTCCAGAACGCCCATGCTTCGTCCACGTTTTTGAAATGTTCAACGTAGGTTTGTGCATATATTTGTTCCAATCCTGTTGCAGCGTCCCACTTAATTCCGGGTTTTTCCAGAAAATTGGCTATAGCATCTTCGGTCATTGCTTCGTAATTATGAATACGGCAATAATCGCCCACGTCGTTCCATGTGTCGATTGATGCTCTTAGTCCGGCTTCATACCATTGCTGTGCGGTTCTTGCACTTGTTACATTAGCCCGCAAGACGAACTCGGCTGCTAAAAATGCAAAATCAGCATAAGTCATTATCGGCGCCCAATTACCGCCTGAGCCTCCGTCGAAGCGACCAAACCACAGTCGCGTTTGCATTACGTTAGCCGGAAGCATGTCTATATCTGTTGTGGTTTCGGGCCACCTAAGCAAAATGCGCGCCCAGCGTCGGTCGTAGGTTAAATTGTCCCACACGCTGAAGTCAAAATTTTCATAATACGCATCAGCGGCTGCATTATAAGCATCGTCACCGGCTGTGCCTGTCGGAAAATTAGCTCTGTTGGGAATTGGCGGTGCAATGGGCGTGGTCGCCAGCGGGTCGTCGCCGGGACCCGGCTCTAACGGAACTACCGGCAATGCGGCGCGGCTGTCAAAACTGACTACTGCGCCCATGTATCGCTCAAAATGGGGAGGTATCATACGAAGCGGATTCCTTCTTGCCACTTTTTCCTGCCTGTTGAACTCTTCGATGTTTCTTTCACTTAGATTATTTATCCTGTAAAAGATTTCTCTGCGCGGGTCTTCGTAGCCGTTGAGATAATCCATCATCGTTGCCGACGCCCTGTTAAGGTCTTCTACCGAATGCCAATCCCCACCCTGTCCGGGCATGGTTGTGAAAAGGTTGTCGTACCATAGAATAAGGTTATCGTTCACGCTGCTGAACACGTTAGCTGCATTTGCCGGAGCCAATACTTCTGCGGCAATTGCTTCTGCCTGTTGCGGCAAACGCTTCCATATCCTGCTTGCCAAGCGTAGTCTGATAGCATTGGCGGCTTTTATCCACTGTTGCGCATCGCCGTTGTAAGCGCGGTCTATACCACTGAGAGATACCTTAGAGGACGCTGTCAGTCGTGCTTGCAGTTTTTGGATACATTCCTTCAGTTCCCTGTCCCAAACTTCGACTAATTGCGCCTGAGTTTCAAATGCCGGGTTCATGCTGGCGTCGTCGGTTCTTTCTCTGTTGGCAAGCCAACCGTCGCTGTAAACCAACGACCCCCACATATCAGAGGTTTGAATAGCTTTTGCTATTAGCAGTATTCTTCCCATCTGCACTAAATCTGAATAGAACTCAGGGTCTGAAGCTTTTCCGGCAGTGTGCTCTATGGTAGTGATATAACTGCCCATTCTCATATACTCATCGTATATTGAGTTCCCTATAGCATTGCTGTGGTATGTCCAGCGCGTCTCCATATTTCCCTGTGCGGCAAACCACATGTGAGGAGTTCCATACTGTACCCACGGGTATTTTGCAATATAGATACTGTTCCATGCGTGACCGGAAAGAAGAAATTCCGTTTGCGCCCTGTATAACAACTGTTCGGGACCCAGATGCGCTAACGATTCCGGATTTGTGTTTATCTCTTCAAAGCCTTCTGTACAACTGTTTATCAGAACGACCGCAAAGATTATCGCTAAAATTTTATTTACTCTTTTCATGTCATTAGAAGTTTAAATTTATTTTGAAACCATAAGTTCTGCTATATACATTTCCGCCCGATTCTTGAAATTCGGCGCTATGATTGCTTCTCAAGCCTTCGGGATGAATATTGTCGGGCAAACTGTTGTAGAGATACCCCACGTTACGAACTACTAAGCCTAATGAAGCGCCTTGCACAAAGAAGTTTTGCGTCCATTGTCTGGGCACCTCCCAGTGTAATGCCAGTTCGCGCACAGCAACCCATGAAATGTCTACAACTGCTGCCTCGCGTATACCATCGCCCCAGTTATACAGGTTGCTATAATAAACGCTTGCTGATAACGGGGTTAAATGTCCGGCGTCGTATGCTTGCTGGTAGGTCATACCTGAAATATCTACCCCGTCTCTGGAAGAGCCCGGTTGGAACACGCCGTCGGGAATCATGCCGTCATAGACCACGCGACCATCGGCAAGTGTGCGCTGTAAACCGCCATACTGTTGATTGCGTCCGGTCAAACTACTTTTCATAACGCCGCTTGACATTCCGTAATTGTGCGACCCTGACCATATTTGTCCGCCAAAGCGGGAATCAAGTACTGCATGAAAACTCAGGCTTTTCCATTGCACGTTGGTTGCAAATCCGCCCAAAAATTTTGGCAAACTGTTGCCTACCTGCACCCAATCACCGGAACGCAGCCACATACCTGCCTGATTTAACAGTTTTTGACCATTATCGTCGCGTCTGTAAGCATAGTTCGTGTAAAGGTCGCCATAAGCGCCTCCTACAGTAGCCCAGGCTTCTATATCCGAACCGCTGCGTAGCCTGTATGTGTCTACGCCCGTATAAAGGTCTACAATTTTATTTCTGTTCAAGGTATAGTTGAACGAAGCTTCTACCAACCAGTCGCTGTTCCTGTACAGTACGCCTGTAACAAGTAATTCAACGCCCGAATTTTGTATGTCGCCCGCATTTATTATACGGTTGTCTACGCCTGTTTCAGATGGCACAGAAAGCGTTAGAATTTGATTTCTTGTGTTGGTCTTGTACCATGCCAGGTCAATACCCAATCTGTTGCTGAACATGCGAAAATCCAATCCGAACTCTATAGCGTGCTGTTTTTCAGGTTGCAGGTCGAGGGCGCCCAAATTTCTGTTTACATATTGAAAATAGGCGTGCTGACCGGTACCAAAACGGGGGTCGCCGTATGTTCCCTGGTATACAAATGTTCCCGGATTTGTAAGCAGATAAGGCGCACAGTCGTTACCTACAATGGCGTAGGAACCTCTGAGCTTGGCGAAGGAGATAAAGCTGGGTAATTGTCCCTGAAAACTTTCTGTCAATAACCACGAAAGGCTGAACGATGGATAGAAATACGAAACGTTTCCGGTACCGTCTGAGTACATCAAAGTAGACGACCAGTCGTTGCGTCCTGTAATGTCAAGATACACTTGTCGTCGCCAGTCGGTATTTATAAATCCGTATATCGAATTTATCCTTTTTTGGTCAATCCTCGCGTATGCTTCGGTTGTAGCGGGGTTAACAGAGTTATTGAGTTCATATACTCCATATACCCGCAGTCCGCCGTCGGTAGTAGACCTGTTCCATGACTGGTCTTGGTGGTAACGCTCAGCGCCTATCGAAGCGCTGAATGAGAAGTCGCTCACCTGATGCGACGCAGTCAGCATTGCATTACCTCTATACTGCAATCTTTGGCTATTGCGCAACATGTATCTGCCCGAGCCAAAAACAGACGTATTGGCGTTCCACACTGCCGCAGCCTTGTCTTCACGCGTTATGTAAGCCCTGTTCATGTCGCCGCCAACGGTTAGTGAAAGCCAGTCAGTGAAGTTGAAACGCAGGTTTAAAAAACCTCTGTAGTTTTCTTCTCTTTCTATTTCATTATTTTCAAAATACATGAAAAATCTCGTAGTCATTCCGAACGGGTCAGCGGGGTTGGGAGCATTACCGGCTTCGTTCATATAGTTTTGCCGCCAGTATGCAGCATTGTAAACGCGTGGTATGCTGTATGAGAAATCGTATACCGGCGAAAATCTGTCACCCTGAAATGTTGGGTTTTTTCCTTCCGACTGCATGTAGGTGAAGCCGCCATGCGCGGTCAACATATTGCTAATATCATGCGTAGCGTTAAGCGAAAAGTTATTTCTGACGAAATTATTGTTCAAGCTTAACCCGGTACTGTTCATATTTGAATACGAAAACCGGAACGTGCTCCTGTCCGTACCACCTGAAACAGCGAGGTTTGTATTGATGAACCGTCCTGTTTGGTACATTTCCCTTACATTATCCGGGTATGCCTGCCAAATACCTTCATAGTCGCCTGTGGCGCTGCTCATAGTATAGGGCAATCCGTCAAAAGGGGCTCCAAAACTTCGTCCTGAGGCGGTTCTGTTTTCCGTTCCATCGGGATTTAATCCCCATACGGAATTGGTACCTGGTCCAAATTCGTTTTGAAAATCCGGAAACCTGTAAATATTCTCCCATTGCTGCGTGTGCGAGAACGAAACGCCTAAACCTTCTCCTTTTTTACCTTTTTTGGTTGTTATCAAAATAACGCCGTTTGAAGCGCGCGACCCGTAGAGCGCGGTTGCTGCTGCGCCCTTCAGAATAGTTACGCTTTCGAAGTCGTCGGAATTAAGGTTCTTTAGCGAGTTCCCAAAATCGCGGTCTTCCCATCCGCCTGTCTTTGTATTTTCGTTGTCGACAATTATTCCGTCTACAATAAAAATAGGCTGATTGTTAGGAGATAACGAAGTGTTGCCACGAATAAGTATTCGCTGTGAGGATTGGGGACCGGCAGCGCCCATATTTATTTGCACGCCGGCTACTTTACCCTGCAACGCATTTATCGGATTTACGACGCTCGACCTGATGATTTCGTCGCCGCCAATTGATGTTATCGCATATCCGAGCGCACGCATATCGCGCGTCATACCTAAGGCGGTAATCACAACCTCGTCTATAGTAGCAGCGCTCGAAATCATAGTCACATTGATGACATTTTGAGAGCCTACAGCTATTTCCTCAGTGTTGAAACCTAAAAAGGAGAACACTAACACAGCATCTCGGTTGGGAACGCTGATAGTGTATCCACCATTGGCATTTGTGGTGGTACCGGAAGTGGTGCCCCTAACATGAATGCTTACTCCGGGTAGCGTCTCGCCGGTATCGTCGACGACCGTTCCGGTGATAGTGATGGTCTGAAGTTCTGCAGCTTGAGTATGAAAACTGCAAACTAACATTGTAGCTAATGCTACTAAAAGTGTTTTACTTAAAATTTTTGAAATAATATTCATTTTTGTTTAATTTATAAATTATTTTACTAAATACATCTTCACGGTATATACCGTCATTTTTTCGTCATCCTTTTTTTATTCCATAGGCAAACCCTCCTTTATTTTTGATTTTCGATTTTCGATTTTGACGCAAAGCAAGTTCGCAACAACGCGAGCGCTGCCCACCAAATTCTTCATTCTTATCTCTTCTCTTTTCAT
>Ga0099364_10009286_pt1 | contig 13663 bp, 17 predicted proteins | sample TergutTh196P3_FD_73070 | JGI IMG/M metagenome (GOLD analysis project Ga0099364, IMG submission 73070) | Microcerotermes parvus P3 segment gut microbial communities from Pointe-Noire, Republic of the Congo - Th196 P3 | ecosystem: Host-associated > Arthropoda: Insects > Digestive system > Gut ...
TATTTCGGAGACATGGTGCAGGGCAAGTCCCAAAGCACCTCTCGCAAGCAGACCAAAGTAGACGAAAGTGAGTGGATTCGCGTTGCCGACACCCACGAGCCGATAGTCAGCCGCGAAGTATTCGCACAGGTACAGGGCAGGCTTAAATTTTTAGCCGAAAACGCCAAAGCATTGACGAAAAAGCCTTATACGCCAAATATCTATAAGGGCAAGGTGTTTTGCGGTCATTGCGGCGGCAGTATGCACAGGGTAAGACAGGAACGGAAAAAATCGGATGACAAATATTACTTCACTTGCTTGTCAAATACCCGGAAAGCTCGCGGTTCTTGCATCTCATATCAAATGCCGGAGGAACTCCTGACAAAGATGCTGCTGACTACGATACAATCTCATGCCGATGCTGTCATAGGCAAAGCGATTAAACTGCGTAAGAACACGGAACAAATGGAATTGCGGCGTCAACAGGTAAGCACCGAACTCGCCGCTCTCAGGCAGGAAGCCGATAAATACGGGCGTATGTTCAAAAGCCTGTACGAAAACCTTGTGACCGGCTTGATTACCACCGACGAGTACAGGGATATGCGTGAGGGCTACGAAACCAAAACACAGAATTGCCTTGTACGCGCAACCGAGTTGGAAGCGCGGCAAATTGAACTTGATAAGCAAATAAAGGAATACTGCGAATTATCGGATATTATCTCCGCTTCCGGTGAAAGCGAAATATCGGCGGCGCTGATTGAGCGTCTTGTAAAAAAGATTACGATGTTTTCAGACAGAAGCATTGAGGTTGATTTCAGCTTTGTGGACGGATTTGACATGATAAGCGAGGTGGCGGTCAATGAGTAAGTATGTTATCGCGAAATATATCAGGCTCTCGCTTGATGACGGAAAATATGAAAGCCTGAGTATCCCTAATCAGCGTCTTTTGATTGACAGGCATATTGATACACTCGATATTGATGACGTTGAAGTATTGGAATTTGTTGACAACGGCTATTCCGGCGTAAACTTTGAACGACCCGGAGTGCAGGGACTACTCGACCTTGTGCGCGAAAGCAAAATAGATTGCATAGTCGTCAAGGATTTCTCGCGTTTCGGCAGAAACAGCATAGAAACGGGGTATTTCATCGAAATGGTGTTCCCGTTGTTCCGCACACGCTTCATTTCCATATCGGACGGCTTTGATTCCAACGACTACAAAGAAGATACGGGCGGCATGGAGGTTGCTTTCAAGTTCCTGATGCACGAATACTACAGCCAAGACATATCCCGTAAGGAAAAAAGCGCGAAATACGCAAAGATGAAGCGCGGCGAGTATCAGAGCGAGGTATGTCAGTACGGTTATCGCAAAGGGGCGAATGGGCGGCTTGAAATAGACGAAGAAGCCGCCGCCGTCGTCAAGCTAATCTTCGAGCTTGCGCTGACCATGAAAAACGCGGGTGATGTCGTAAAGGTTCTGCACGAAAGAAAAATCATACCACCCGGCGAATACCGCAAGGCGAAAGGCAACGGATTCCACGATATATCACGCAGTATCGGGATATGGCAACGCCCCACCGTTCTGCGTATCCTTGAAGATGAACGCTATACCGGCACATACATTGCGGGGAAACGTGCCGTTACGGAAATCGGCGGCAATCGGGTCAGATTGAAGCCCGAAAGCGAGTGGTTCAAGATACCCGACCATCATCCCGCAATCGTCAGCCGGGAAATCTACGAACGGGTCAACTCGCAGATGCTCCGCTTCAAATGTCCAAAAACAACACGGGAGTATACTTTGCGGGCGAAGGTGTATTGCGGTTGTTGCCGTCATGCAATGCAGCTTGCGCCGAGGAAGATACACACGTTTGATTGCCGCTACACGAAGGTAGACGAAAAAGCCGAGTGTCACAAGCTCAAAATCGGTGAGCAGGAACTTGAATATTTGTTGTTTGAGATTATCAACAAGCAGGCTCAGGTAATACTCAGCATCGACGGTTTGGGCGACACAACGGGATTATCAGTCAAAGTAGAGCAGCAAGCCGAATATGAGAAGCAACTGGCTCTGTTGAATGAGGAAAAATGCACCCTGTATGAGCGGTATGTTCTCGGTGAAGTGGATTCGGAAACGTATAAAACGAATAAAACATCGTTGGATACGGAAACCAGCCGTCTTACTCGCGCCCTTGACAAGCTGAAAACGGACGCTGAGATTCTTTCGGCGGTGAAAGCGTCCGATGATGAACTCCGTCAGGTTGCGGATGCCGCGCTCGCCACGGATAAATTGACCCGCCCGTTGGTGGATTTGCTCATAGACAAGGTTTATGTCTATCCCGGCAATCAGGTTGAGATTGTATGGAAAGTCGCGGATTTTTGTTCTGATGAAAAAATGAGAAAGGGAGATTTGAGATATGCAAAATAAGACAAGAGTTGCCATATACTGCCGTGTCGCCAGTCAGAACGACGAAATGATTGAACATCAGATAATGATGCTGCGGATATTTGCACGGGGACAAGGTTACAGTAATATAACCATTTATTCTGACAACGGTTATAACGGGTTAAACTTCGACCGTCCGGCGTTCACACAGATGGAAAACGACATCCAAGCGGGATTGATAGGCGCGATTGTTATCAAAGACCTTTCGCGGATTGGCAGAAATTTCATAGAAGTGACTGATTGGCTTGAAAGGACTCGGACTATGGAAGTGGTTGTCAAATCATTATATGACGAAAAAATGAGCATACCGTTCAATGACATCAGATATGCGCTATACAAAACATACGATGATTGCCTTGCCCTCCAGAAGTAGGCTTAAACCTTGCTCCTGAGAATACGGATTGGAAAAGTCAAGCCCACGCTAAAAATTTCTCAGAAAAATTTTTAGCGTGGGCTTGACATACGAGTGACGAATGTCGTGCACACGTATACGCTTGACCCCGGCTGCCTTGCTACCCCTGTTCATTTCGTGGTGTAAATAACTCTTGCTGATGGGGAATAATCTGTCGTTGGCGTTAAGGCCATACAGAGTTTTCAGATAGTCTTGAATCTCCTGACTTAGGAAGTCCGGCATCTTTATGGTTCGGTTACTCTTGGGCGTTTTCGGTTCAGTAATGATATCTTCCCTGTTAATCCGTTGATAGGACTTGCTAATCGTGACGGTGCTTTTATCGAAGTTGAAATCTTCTCTGCAAAGAGCGAGAAGCTCACCTAGTCTGATCCCACACCAGTACAGCATTTCGAAAGCATAGAATGATAATGGTTTATCCATCATGGCATCGGCGAACATTTGATACTCGTCCTTTGTCCAGAACAGCATTTCCGTAGCCTCTTTTTTGCCGACGCTCCCTGCTTTAGCGGCGGGATTGGATTTCAGATCGTAGAATCGTACCGCATGATTAAATATGGCACTGACCTGATTGTGTAGCGTCTTGAGATATGTCGCAGAGAACGGTTTCCCATCTTTACCACGCAGATTCATCATTTCGTTCTGCCACTGGATAATGTCTTTCGCAGTGATTTCATTCATACCCTTGCTACCGAAGAAGGGTAGCAGCTTGTTTTGGATAATGTTTTCTTTTGTTTGCCAAGTATTGAGCCGCAACCGGGATTTCATGTCCCGGCTGTATAGCTCCACGAAAGCGGCGAAGGTCATATCCATGTCCGCCGCTTGTTTTTGCAAAAACTCACGCTCCCACTCCAATGCTTCCTTTTTTGTGCGGAAGCCGCGCTTCAATTTGCGTTCCCGTTCGCCTTTCCAGTTCTGGAAGTAAAACGAGGTGTACCAAGTTCCTTTGCTATCGTCTTTGTATGCCGGCATATTGCTACCTCCTCAAATAGATTTGATTTTGCGGAATCCATAAAATCGCTCCTCAAAATATTGTTTGCTCACCCTTCCGGCGATTGTGAGGAAACCTCTCTGCTTTAGGTCGTTATTCATTTCACGTACAATCTTATAAGCATAGGACTTGGATATTCCAAGCACCTGAGCGACTTCATCAACCTTGATAAATGCGTTATTCATGCTGACCTCCTTCTTTCATTGTGATTTTAGTTTTTCAGACATACCGCAGGTTCTTCCCCCTGCGTCCTGTGATTGCCCACTCCACAGATTTCATGTCGGGAGTACTTTCTGAATCGCCACCCGATTTGCCCGGGTGATACATGCCATTACCGTGACATGCGACGGAAACACTAAGCATATATGCTTAATTACATGATACTAAACAAATATGTTTGTGTCAAGTGGTTTGCAATGAAATATTTAACAAAAATGATTAAGTTGCCTTGACAACTCTTAAACATATATGCTATGCTCATTGCATCAGTCAATATATGGGGGTTAAAACATGGCTATAGGCGAAAGAATCAGATACTTCCGCAACCTGCGGGGAATGACCCAAAAATGGCTCGGTATGGCAATCGGCTTTGACGAAAAAACCGCTGATGTTCGCATGGCGCAGTACGAATCAGGCACACGAACGCCGAAAGAAAACTATGTTACCGACATCGCCAACGCTTTGGATGTAAGCCCCCGTGCGCTTGCTATTCCCGACATAGAGAGCTTTAACAGTTTGGCTCACACCCTTTTCGCCTTGGAGGACTTGTACGGTCTCCGCATCGGAGAGATTGACGGCGAGTTGTGCTTGCGTCTTGATAAGCTCAAAGGCATGACCTACCTTTCCATGTTTGATATTTTTACTGCGTGGCATCAGGAAGCTGAAAAACTTGCAAGCGGCGAAATCACCAAAGAAGAATACGATGCTTGGCGGTACAAATACCCAAGTATGGAAACAGAATAGACAAATGTAGCGCTTGTCAATTGCGTTATTTTCGTAAAGGAGAAGGAAATGGATGTTTTTAAGGAAATTAATGTTCTACCAAATTTTGGATACATATTTACAGATAATATTGGAAAAGTACATATTGCCATCCTAGGCGGACACTCCTGTGAGTCAACGGATTTCTACGAGTTTGTTGAGATGATAATTCAAACAAACTCCAGCATGGAGCAGATTTATAATAAAGACGAGCTTTCTGATGAAGAAAAAATACAATTAGCAAAGCTGATGAAAAGAATGCACTCGATCTGTGAAAAGAGAAAAAACAGACTCCACACTCTCTCTGAGCAACGAGCATACATCGAAAGCCTTACAGTAGAGGAGAAATTACAAATTGAAAGACAAATTCTAATGCACAAAGACTGTAGATCCTTCTATCGAGATTTTATACACAAGAGCTGAAAAACAAAAAATGCCCGCTGAACACTTTACTTAGCGTTCAGCGGACATTTTCTGTCTGCTTAGTTTTACTCCCCGATACCGAACCGACACCTTATAGTATCAAAATAGTATCAAAGGACGTTTCGGAATCGCAGAACCCCAGTGTTTCCAATGCACTCAGGGCTTCACATTCCTACTCCCACTCGATAGATAATGGCGGTCTATAAACCCCATAAATACTGGCTTTTCCGTTGCCGAAAGATGAAATGTGTGCCAATTTGTGTGCCAAAATAATTTCCATCTGCTAATATTATACGATAATTGATTTGATTTAGCCATGCTTTTTTCGGTTTTTGATTTTATGGTCGCAAAATCTTTGCTTGGCGGAGCGCAACTCTGCGGCTGCTCTTAGAGAACTCTCCGTAACCCCTAAGAGTTCCCTAAGAGTCCTCTAAGAAAACTCCGAGGGTTCACTTAGAATAGATTGGCGTACTCTACGGTGATTATTCCTATCTACATGGCGTATGAGATTTTTACAGGATAGTTTATGGGCTGATGCTTTGGCGCGTCCCCTGCGGCTGTATGGGCTTATACGGGCATAAAAAGAACGGGATTGTTCTTCCCGCTCTTCATTGCTCATGTTACATTTGTTTAAGCATCAAAAATCATCGTCGGATGCTTCAATACCGATTTTGAAATTCATCGTCCCGGTATATGTCCCCGGCGGAGCGTTTTCCATATCCTCCGTCAGAACGCTTAAAGTTATAACGCCAAAATGAACAGGGGTTGTGCTGGAGTTATGGAACCTCGCGACAATGGCATCGGGGTACACTTGTTGCTCGGAACCCGTTTGCAAATTCTTAAAACGAGGATGCGCCCGCACTATGTCAGAATTGCTGTTTCTAAGCTCTATCACATATAGATTCCCATTTATTAGCGTAAGCCCCTGCCCGACGGTGACAATAAGAAACTGGTCATCAGGCAAATTTATATAATTGGACATAATCTGGAGTTCACCAATACCGTCATTCAATGCGAGTGTCGCTGGGATTACCACTTCCCATGTGGCCGGCATCGGCGCAGGTATCGAAGGCGGCTCTGGCTCCTGAGTTTCATTCGACCATATCAGGGTAGTGGTCGCGGTTGTCTGATTTTCGGCATGAGCCACAATAGGCAATGCGGAGAGCAGCATGGCCGCCAAAATTAGTACCAAAAAGGCTCTTTTTTTCATGGCAATACCTCCAAAATAAAATCAATATCTGCGCCGTTGAGCGGCGACAGGCTATCAAGGGAAAATGCGGAGTAACGGGCAGTTACGCCTTCATACGCGCCCGGCGCAAGTTCGCTCGACAACTCGACGACTCCGACAGACTGGCCCGGCGCAAGGACGCCGGAGCGGTAAACCTCCAGCCCATCCGCAAGCGTGATAGACACGACAAAGTAACAAACATTGCGTTCCGGGTTATGTATATGCTCGGCATCAAGCATACGCCCTCGCACGATTAGCCGGTCGAACCCCGGAACAGCTATTGAACCGCTTTGTGCCGGCGGCTCGATTATTTCCATTACTGGAGGCGCAGACCTCGGCGCGGTGTCTTCAATCATGAGCGCAGCGGCTCGCGCAGGTTCCGCAGTTCTGCCCGCGCCGATATAATACCCGGCGAGTACGGCAGCCAACGCTATCACAACGACACAAACCGCTAGGATGATTACGCTCATGCTCTTTCCCCTCCTCATAGGTTGTCCCCCTTTTTGTCGGTATGTGCTGATTCTACCGCACTCCCATCAGAAAGGCATTGCAAACCGGGTGGGTAATTTTCTTTACGCCATCGCCATATGGTCGTATTCTCCGCCGGGCAGTTCCCGTCCCCCTCCAGCGCGGCATCAATGACCGTCGCCGCGTAATGTTTGCGCGGTCGCATAAAGTCCGGCTGTTCAAGATGAAGCACGTCACAGAGCGGGCAGCGAACGCGGCGGAGCTTGTAACGTGTCGGCCGCCCATCATCACCAAAAACGCGCCGGGAGCGGGTATCGTAACCAGAGCAGAGAGAACCGCAATCCGGGCAAAGCGGCGCGTCATGGTTGCGTATCTTGAAAGCGTCTGCGCCCTCCACCTGCTCGATGGCATAACGTGTGGCTATTATCATACAATACACGCACGGGACGCCAGCAGCCATGCGAGAAAGGCAGGAGGGGTATTTCGGCGTCCATAATAACAAAACGCCGCTGTGGAGTCGAAATAATAAGTCCACAACGGCGTTAATTTGTTCGTGGCGGGTACCGGGCCTGCTCCCGTGTGCGTCTTAGCTGTCGGCGTTGGTTACTTGATGGCAGCCTTTGGCTGGCGCAATACGGAAGTAATTTGTTAATCGCCATCCTTTTTGAGTTTGCCGGATTCTTTAGCAAGCTTTTTTTCATCCGATTTTACCCGGCGTTCCAGTTTTTTAATATCTTCCGCTGGTGGCAGCTTCTCAGGCTCAATGCCTCTTTGCTTCAACATGCCGCGAACGCTCACATTGTTTTGAATATGCTCGTCAGTAATGGGATTTTCGCCATATAAGTCTTTTTGCTCAACATTGTAATTTGTCATTTCAGTAGCAAGATTCTTAGCCGCTATCGTCACCGTTGGGAGAAAGTCAGCGAGTGGCCGGCCATCACTCATACCCAGACGTTTTTTCATATCCGCTGTGGTCGCTCCACCAAAGAGGGCCATATCTCCTTTTGAACGAATACGCCCAAACCCCGCATCGTCAACACCACGCTCGTATATGTTTTGAGACAACAGTTTTTCGGATTCTCTCAGCTTATCCCTTGCTTCCATTCGAGCAATTAAGCTCATTCTATCCTCAATTAGCTCTTGTTTTCTTGTCTGCAAGGCAAAATAGCTTTGAGCAAAGGCGATTTCCTCTTTGCGGGGGTCGCCGTTTTGAGCTATCAGATAACAGGCATAGCGCGTAAGTGCTAAATCTCCAATATCTTTAGCTGAAATGCCGGCCGAGACGATTTTACTGACGTCAGTAAAATGGTCGTATGTACTGTTACCGCTTGTTTCACAGGCTTGCATCGCTTTTTCAATGACACTTACAAAATTTTGCCATTTTGCATACCCTAAGACCGACTGCAAATCTCTAGCGAGCCAAAATTCTATACCGTCCTCCGTCGTTTGCATAATGCTATCGAAGGTAGATTTTAGTTTCGTTATTTGCTGCTTTTCCATCTACTCACCGTCCTTTCCGCTGTCTCGCTCCATTGTTTCATCAATGGCACGGTTCACAAAACCATTGAGGCTTTCGCCATTTATTGTGGCGTGGGTTTTTATTTCTTCTCTGCGTCCCTTGGGAACTCGAATCCTCACATCATCGTAATGGGCCTTCTCATATTTTGCTACAGCCCGTTGGTTTGCCTTGCTTACTGGCATAATCATCCTCCTTTGCCGTTTACGGCGATATTTTCTTTTTTTATGTCGGACATTACAGACACATCGTTCATAAAACCTTTGATTTTTCAAGCGTTTCACCTATTTGGCATTTGTCACGCGATACTTATTTTACGGTATATTGGCCCTCAACAACACTCTTTTCAGACATTTTTGTACAAATATCGGTCGCGAAATTGCACGAATGGCCTATAAATCCTGTGAATTTCTTGGGTATGCAGCCCCAAGAGCGGCTGCTCCGCATCTGCTAAGCGGTTGCTAAGCGGTTGCTAAGCATTTGCTCAGCAGATGCGAAGTAGCCGCCCGACTACCAAGCGGATACCGTCGGTATACCTCTGGTACACCAGCCGGTAGTCGGGCAACATATCGCAAGAATCGTTATTCGCGCTTTCCGCCGCCAGCATCTGTAACCATCCCATCTCTGATATAGTTTGCAAAAATCCAGTTGCGACACGCTCGCTGCTCATCGGTATATTCCCCCGGAGGCTCCGGGGTATAGTCCGCGCCCTCAAAGTCAATCCGCCTCGCATTTGATATTTCGAGCTTTATCTGCTCCGTTTCTACTTGAAGCAGTTCCCCCGGCACATGAGCAAAGGCGACATGCGTATTGTTTTCGTACTTAAATCCTGCGCTCAGCCCACAAAGGTAGTATGCCACATATTTCTTCGCCGGCTCAACTTCGAGTTCGATAAATCGCGGCGTCTGGCCGTATGCCGTCCCGTGGTAAAGACGGCCTTCGCTTTCGCCACGGAAGCATTTTTTACAGCATCGGCTTATGTCAACACTCCGGATTTTACACAACCAGAAAAACTGCGATGCTCGCTTTATGTCCAGCGATACTTTCATTGTCTGCGAGTTTGTGCCGCAGTCAGATTTCGCGACGGCAGCATCGGTCATGATTTCTATTTCTTCGTTTACCATTTCTTCGCTCCTTTCATCCGTGCAGGGCGCGGACTTCTCCGCGCACTGCAACCATATTCTTACGCCACATCTTTGGCAGCACCCATGAAGTCGTATCTCACTCCCCTCAGAATCGTTCTGTTATCGTCCCCTACGTCGTTGCCGGAAGCCGTGTCGTAATCCGTGCCGCCCCAGAGTGTAAGCAACTGCCAGATATCCAGCTCAGCGATTTTATTGAGCATGTATTTCCGTAGCGCGGGCGCGTTTGTTGGTTCGCCATTAAACGCCGTGTTGAAACAACCTTCAACCCATTCGAGGTTTTCCAGTTCGGGGACATGTACGAATTTGACGTTTCCATATTTTCCGTAGCGGTCATTGAAATGAGTGCCGCATTGTTCTTCGGAGTCAATCTCCGAAAGGCTGCTAATCTTGTTAATTTCCTTATACATGATATTCATCCTCCTAAAAAATAGTTTGATTCTCGGAGCGGGGCATGGTAGTATGTATTTGCCCCGCTCCGGCGGTGGTGTAAAGGCTCTTGTATCAGCTTCCCGTCGAAAGTTGGCTGAAATAAGGGCTTTTCCTATGCGACTTGAAAGCGCGTCGCGGTGGTGGGCTTGCAGTAAGCGGCGTAGAGGTCGGCGTGTTCCGCTTTCAGTTTCACGCTGTCAAGGCGGTTGCTCTCATAGACGCTGTAGCAGAGCGTGTACTCGCCGGCGGCCAGCTTGTCAACCTGACGCGCCACCATTTCCGCAATCATCCGTTGTTTGAGGGCGTCGGCCTGCTCCTGCAAGGCTTTGATTTCGGCTTGAATCTCGCGGTAAGTCCGGGCAGTTACGGTCATTTCGATTGTTGACATTTGAATCGCTCCTTTCTTGTAATTTGTTTGTTGATTGGGGTTATTTATGCGGCCAACTCCGCAAGTCCGCTTCTCGTGATGCAGACCGCGACGGTCTTTTTACCGATATACTCCTTGCCGTCGGTAACGAACTGGATAAACCCGCGATTGATGAGGGCGCGCATGATGCCGCCCATGCTCCGCTTCGGCAGGTCGGCCGGTGTGGTGCTGTTGTAAATTTCCTTGAAGGGGAACCAAACCCCGGCGCGTTCGCCTTCGTTCTTGTCGGCAAGGGCTTTTACTCCGAGTAGGGCGTTGAGCGCGCTCTTTTGGTTTGCCGTGAGGTTGATTCTTTTTTCTGGTTCTTCGTCCTCGCTCGGAAGATTGAAGTAACTGTGTTTGCATTTCAGAGCGTCTAAGCCTTCGCTGTATTCATCGTCGAACCAAGCGAATATTTCGGCAAATGTCGTTTCCGGCTGGAATATGAACCAATCGAATCCGAGCGTTTCTTCGCCATCCTCGACATTGGGAAGGATTTGGCAGACCAATTCATGCCAGCGGGCTTCCAGTTCTTCGTTGCAGTATTCCGCCGGGCCGATTTCGCGTTTTAAGAGAATTTGGAAGCCGCCCTCGACTTCGCAGGATACAAGCTCGCCGGCCATGTATTCGCCGTTTGCGATTGCTTTGTTGATGGCGCGGGTCGCGCTGCCTTTCACCTTGTAAGTTTTGTTGAGATTTAACATTTTGATTTCCTCCTTTTTGATGTTGCGGTTTTCCGCATTATTTGTTTTGGTTTCGTTGTTTATAAGAACTTGACTTGTCATTTTGAAGACCTCCTCGATTTTGATTGTGGTATCGTTTGCCGTTACGTTGTTCCAAACGGGGTTGTTCGCCTGTTCCCGTAACGCGCTATTCAGTTTTCAAGGTTCAGCTTTATTTCCATGTGCTGTTCGTTTTCTGTTTCATAACCTCTATCTATATAGATTATAGCATATCGGTACCGATATGTCAACACTTTTTTATAGTTTTTTTCAATATTTTTTTCGCAAAAACGCTGTATTCCTGCGGTTTACAAGGCTGTTGGCAAGCCCCCTGTTTCAATCTCGAACAAAACTATTTGAGGTTGAATATCGCCTTGCTCATCCTATAACCGTAATAGCTCCATACAGCCGCAGGGAGCGATTGTAAACATATTTATGGGTAATAATTCGGCGAAAGGGGAAGCGCGCCAATACAGGTGAATATGACGGCTTCCAAGAGACGGGACCAGCGCAAGCAAAAAGCCGGGGGCATAGCGTCCCCGGCCAGTTCAGATTTTCTTGTGCGTAGCTTTGACATATTTCATCCGTGTTCGTGTTTTCCCAAGCGTCGAATAAAATTTATTCCGCCTCCGGCTGTTTGTAAGCGTGTCGGTATGCGGTGAGAAGTTTGGATGTTCTCGCGCTTTGTTCTTCGCTTCGCAGCTCGTCCTCCCTGCGCTTTTTCTGCTCGTCCACGGCGGCGTACGCGGGGTTAACTTTGTGAACAACAGACTGGCTCACGATTGGGCTTCGTGGCTTCCGCGAAACTTCTTTGTAGCGGCTGCTTTGTTGTATATTCTTGTACATATCAAGATTCTGTTGCAGTAATTTACGCTGTTCTTGGCGTTCTTTTGTTTCAGTCATGTCAATTCCTCATTTCTCTTCGTTTCATTGTCTGCCATGCAGCCCATAAGGAGTTGAACGGCAGCGGTAAATCCGACGACGAACGCGCCGCGTTGATACGCTCCGATTACGCGGCCATACGCCGCGTCAAGCGCGTCCCCGTCTTCGCTGTGCGCGGCTATTGCCGGAAGTATGTAGCTCCGCCGAAATTCCTCTGCACATTTTGGTTCCGCTACCGCTGTATAAAACTCGTCTTGGTTCATGTCAAAAATTTTCTCTGCGCTTAGTAACATATAATTTTCCTCCCATTCTTAAAAAACAGTATAGCTGCCGCTTTTGGTTCTGTTATTCATGTTTGCTGGGTATGGTCGCCTAGCTTTTCGTGATTATGTCATTATTCTCAGTGATTGGATATTTTTTCCGGCTGTCTTTTATGTGGGCCATAAGACGATGCAACGTGCTTCCCTTTTTTTGTCCTGTTTCCCCGGTGTTATTAGACGACCGCAAAAACTCTTTGTATGCGCCTATGTCGTAGATGAGTTTGAACCATGAAATGAGAGATTCCATTTCCGGTTCCCGGTTGGTGAGGTTGTGTCTCATAATTTCTGCGCCTTCTAAGTATTGGTAGAATCTGTCAAGTGTTACAGCTCCAATGGACAACGACATTTTTCTGCACCGATAATAATACATGGCTTCGGGTACGCGAGTAACACGCTTTGCACCCGCACATATCGCCGGGATAATCGCCATATCCTCACCAAGATTTATTCCGATTGGAAAGCGGGCATTTCCCCACAACTCCCTACGGTATAGCTTGTCCCATGCGGTAACATTAAACTGCCCTAAGAATATCCAATTCAGAATATCATGCTTACTTTTGTATATTGCTGGATTTCCGCTAATAAGGCTGCTTAATAGTGGATTAAGGATGTTCCCGTTTTCGTATATATGTGTAATCCCCGATACAGCAAGGTCGGCGTGTTCCGCTTTCAAGGAATCGTACAATTTCGTGTAAAAATCCGTGGCAATATAATCGTCCGGGTCAATAAATCCGATATAATCCCCTGTAGCAAAATCAAGTCCAGCGTTCCGGGCGGACGACACACCGCCGTTTTTTTGGTGGATGCAGACGATGCGAGGGTCATTCATTGAAAACTCATCGCATATTTTCCCGCTTTCATCGGAGCTTCCATCGTCCACTAAAACTATTTCGAGGTTGCGGTGTGTCTGTCGCTGAATACTTCCCAAGCACTCTCGTATGTATGTGGCGACATTGTACACGGGAACGATGATGCTAATTTTATCCATTTGCTTTTCACCCTTGAATCACAAGAATTTCAACCCATATACCCCGAAGAACAGGACGGCCAGCCGGTCGGCCGCGGCGTCTATGTCCCTATATATCGTGCTTTTGTCTATATGCTCCGCAGCAGCTATTTCTTCTGTTGTTTTCGGGTTCGGAGATATGAATGAGTCATAAACGACACGGTACCGTCTTTTGTCTTCCTCTTTATCCGACTTGTCGCAAAAATCTTTATACGCCGCAATCATTCTGTCTATATGCGCGACCAGCATTTGTGACCGGGCCGCGCTATCACGCAAAGATTCAACCCGGAAGGATTCGCGCTTGCCACCCATCATTTC
>Ga0099364_10009287_pt1 | contig 13662 bp, 11 predicted proteins | sample TergutTh196P3_FD_73070 | JGI IMG/M metagenome (GOLD analysis project Ga0099364, IMG submission 73070) | Microcerotermes parvus P3 segment gut microbial communities from Pointe-Noire, Republic of the Congo - Th196 P3 | ecosystem: Host-associated > Arthropoda: Insects > Digestive system > Gut ...
AAGCTAATTAAACATAAAGAGAATGAACAAAACTAATCATCCAACTATACGGGAAGTTGAAAAAATTATTATACAGATGATTGGGAGGTTTACAGGAAAGTCATTCCAAATGAAAAATTGACACAGGGAAAAAAACATACAATTGGAATTGAACAGAATAACTCAAATATCAGGCATTACCCGGGAAGAATGACCCGCAAAACTAAAGTAGTTTCAAAATCGATTGAGATGATAAACATTTTATTATTAATAACTTGTTACTTAAATGAGTATAACGGATATGAAATTTCCCCAAATATTTTCCTGTCTATCCTTAATTGAGCACTCTCAAAATTTTTAGCGTGTAAAAATAGTTACTTCTTGTGAAATCAAAAATATTTTTCCAATTTATAATTATTTAACACAATTACATCGCTTTTCAGCAAAAATAACAGCAATTTTTTTACAGTTTGGCACGATTTTTGTAATCAAAAATACAAAACTTATAACAAAATATATGAAAAAATTCAAAACAACAGTTATAATAGTTATTATAGCGCTTGCAGTCGGAGTAATTTTATATCCGAAATTTAAACCTGCGCTTGCGGCAAAATTTGGTTCAAAAAATGCACAAGTTCCGATGCAAAGGCAAGGTCAGCAGAGGTTGAGCGCTACAGGGTTTCGGATAAATCCGGTTTCTCTAAGCGAAATAATCAGATCTACCGGAACTCTTTTGCCCGACGAGGAGGTTGACCTCTCGTTCGAAACTTCGGGGAAAATAGTGGATATTAACTTTACCGAAGGAACGCGCGTGAACAAAGGCGATTTGCTTGCCAAAATAAACGACCTGCCGCTTCAGGCGCAGCTGCAAAAACTCGAAGCGTCATTAACGCTCTCAGAAGCTATGGAGTTCAGGCAAAGAAGTTTGCTTGGCAGAGATGCCGTAAGTCAGGAGAGTTATGACCAGATTGTTACGGAAGTAGAGAGGATAAAAGCCGATATTAACCTTTTGAAAGCGCAAATTGCGATGACAGAGCTTAGAGCGCCTTTTGACGGAGTTATCGGTCTTCGTTACCTCAGCGAGGGCGCTTATACAAACCCTTCAACAAGAATTGCAAAACTGATTAAAACCAAACCGCTTAAAATTGAGTTTTCAATTCCCGAAAGATACGCTTCCGAAATAAGAATAGGCTACCCTATCACCTTTGCAGTAGATGGAGATTCAAGGACTTACAACGCATCTGTTTATGCCATTGACCCAAAAATTGACATCAATACCAGAACAATAGTCCTCCGCGCCATGTATGCAAATGACAATGAAGAATTGCGATCGGGAAGATATACCGGAATTTCTCTCGAACTGTCGAAAATAAACAATGCGATTGCCATTCCTACCGAAGCCCTTATACCCGAAATGGGCGGAGAAAAAGTTTTTGTTTACCGTAACGGAATAGCGCAGGCAGAGAATGTCGCTATCGGTTTGAGAACGGAATCGAGGATTCAAGTGATTGACGGTTTGAAGTTTGGAGATACGGTGCTGACTACGGGAATACTTCAGCTGCGCCAAAACCTTCCCATAGCGCTCGACAGCGTTATCGTAAACAATTAATTTAAAAGAAAATGAGCATATCATCAGTAAGTATAAACAGACCGGTACTCACAACCGTTTTTGCAATCGTAATAATGTTGCTCGGGCTGGTCGGCATTACGTTTCTTGGAGTGCGCGAGTTCCCAAGCGTAGATCCTCCCATTATCAACGTTATGACTACATATCCGGGAGCAAATTCAGATGTTATTGAAACTCAAATTACCGAGCCGCTTGAGCAGTCAATCAACGGTATTCAGGGAATCCGCACGCTCACCAGCGTCAGCAGTCAAGGCATGAGTAGGATTACAGTCGAATTTGAAATATCCGTAGATATGGAAACGGCGGCAAACGATGTGAGAGATAAAGTATCTCAAGCCCAGAGAATGCTGCCGCGTGACTGCGACCCGCCTACCGTGGCAAAAGCCGATGCTGACGCTACTCCTATTATGCTGTTGAATATTTCGAGCGAAAAGCGATCGCTTCTTGAACTTTCAGATGTAGCGGAACTTACATATAAAGAACGACTTCAGACTATTCAAGGGGTTAGCGCGGTAGAAATAAACGGACAAAAGAGATATTCAATGAGGCTTATCCTCGATCCGATAAAATTAGCCGGCCATCAACTTACTCCTCTTGACGTTAGAAACGTTATTACGCGCGAAAACGTGGAACTGCCCTCCGGAAGCATAGAAGGCAACAACACTGAGCTTACAATCAGAACGCTTGGTCTTATGTCAACGCCAAAAGAGTTTAACGACCTTATTATAAGACGAACAGGCGACCAGATAGTGCGGTTTAGCGATATTGGACGTGCCGAACTCGGACCCGAAAATATCAGATCAATACTAAAAACAGACGGCGTTCCGATGGTGCAGGTGCAGATAGTGCCGCAGCCCGGCTCCAACCAGATTGATATTGTTGACGAAGTGTACAGGCGTTTGAGCGAAATAAATAAAGACGTTCCCGAAGATATTCAGGCAACTGTAGCCTGGGACAGTACAAATTACATCAGAAAATCAATTGCCGAAGTTGTTGAAACAATAGTTATTGCCTTTCTTTTAGTAGTGGTAATAACCTATTTTTTCCTGCGAAGCTGGAAAGCCACCCTTATTCCCATTCTCGTTATTCCCGTGTCGCTGGTTGGCGGATTTTTCATAATGTACATTGCCGGCTTCAGTATAAATGTGCTTACGCTGCTTGCAATGGTGCTTGCAATCGGAATTGTTGTTGACGATGCCATTATTGTAATGGAAAACATATACGTTAAAATAGAAAACGGCATGGATCCGGTGCAGGCGGGACATGAAGGCTCTAAAGAGATATTTTTTGCCATTATTGCAATTACTATAACATTGGTATGCGTATTTTTTCCAATCGTATTTTTGGAAGGAACTACCGGTAAGTTATTCCGCGAGTTTGCCGTAGTAATGGCAGGCACAATCGCCATATCGGCTTTCCTTGCGCTTACGCTTACTCCGATGCTTTCTACCAAACTGCTGAAAAGAGAAACTTCGCATGGTTGGTTTTACAGAAAAACCGAGGTTTTTTTTAACGGACTAAACGATGCCTATAAAAGTGGTCTTGATTCATTTCTTGGTAAAAGAGCATGGGCGTGGGTTATTCTTGTTGTTTCATTCGGCTTAATATTAATATTGTGGGAAAATATTCCGGCAGAAATGGCTCCGCTTGAAGACAGATCGCAGCTTACGGTAAATGTATCATCGCCCGAAGGCTCGACATACGATTTTACGCTTAGTTATGTTGACGATTTGTCGGAAATGATAGATACCCTTGTACCTGAGCGCCGTACGGCTATTTCAATGGTGCGGGGAAGTTTCAGCAACATAAGAGTAATGCTTGACGAACCAAAAAACCGCAATCGAACACAGCAGGAAATTGCCGATGAACTGTCGGGCATTTTCAGACAAAAGACTAAAGCAAGAGCCATGGTAACGCAGCAATCTACATTCGGAGGCAGAAGAATGGGGCTGCCTGTGCAGTATGTAATTCAAGCTACGTCTATTGACAAATTAAGAGAAGTTCTACCTGAATTTATGGCTAAGGTTGCCGATAATCCCACATTTTCGGTTTCCGATGCAAATCTCAGATTTACCAAACCCGAAATGAGGATACTCATTGACAGAAATAAAGCCAGCAATCTCGGCGTTACTACGCAAAACATAGGACAAACGCTGCAATTGGCGCTTAGCGGTCAGCGATACGGCTACTTTTTTATGAACGGAAAACAGTATCAGATTCTTGCCGACCTCGAAAGAGGCGATCGCAACAAACCGCTTGACCTCAAGTCGCTGTATGTGAGAAACGATCAGGGCAACATGATTCAGTTGGATAATCTGGTAACGCTGTCAGAAGAGGTTGCGCCTCCGCAATTATACCGCTACAACAGATTTGTATCAGCCACCATTTCGGCAGGACTTGCAAGAGGAAAAACAATTAGCGAAGGAATTGACGAAATGGATAAAATTGCAAAAGAAACGCTGGACGAAACATTCAGAACTGCGCTTGCCGGCGATTCAAAAGACTTCAAGGAGAGTTCCTCGAGTTTGATGTTTGCATTTTTGCTGGCGCTGATTCTTATTTTCCTTGTGCTTGCGGCGCAATTTGAGAGCTTCAAAGATCCGTTTACCGTTATGATGACGGTGCCTTTGGCTTTTTTGGGAGCATTGGCATCAATGTGGTATTTCGATATTACCATGAACATTTTCAGTCAGATTGGCATTATCATGCTTATAGGTCTTGTGGCAAAAAACGGTATTTTGATTGTAGAATTTGCCAATCAGCGCAAAGAAACCGGTCTTCCGAAACTTGAAGCGGTAAAAGACGCCGCCTTAGCCCGCCTCAGACCAATTCTGATGACAAGCCTTGCAATAATACTGGGCATTCTTCCGCTTGCCGTAGGGTTTGGCGAAGGAGCGCAAAGCCGCGTTGCAATGGGTATTGCCGTTGTTGGGGGAATGATTTTCTCAACTTTCCTCACGCTCTTTATAGTGCCGGCAATCTATACTTATATTTCCAGTGAAACTAAAACAAAAATTAATGACAATGAGGAAGTTGCATCTTAGCTTTTTTCTGTTAGGCTTTGCCGCCGTTTTAAACGGACAGCCTGTTTATACCTTGCAGGAGTGCATAAATATGGGTCTTGAAAGAAATTTTTCAATTCTCATAACCCGCAACAATGAGGCGATAGCAGAAAATAACTTTACCATGGGCAATGCAGGGTTTTTACCCTCTCTTGATGTATCGGGAAGATACGGCGGAACAATTAACAACACAACGGCAGTTGCAGCCTCTGACGGACAGGCAACCTCAACTTCGGGGGTGCATAACACGACAACCACAGGAAGCGCAACTTTGGGGTGGACTATTTTCAACGGTTTTTCCGTAAGAACCTCCTACAAACGCCTCGATGAACTAAGGCATCTCGGATCGCTAAATACCCAAATGCAAGTTGAAAATCTTATAGCTCAAATAATTACAGGATATTACAACTACATTCGGCAGATTCAAACGCTCAACAATCTGAATCATGCGCTGTCATTATCGCGCGAAAGGCTGAGAATTGATAACGAAAGATATTTATTGGGATCCGGCTCAAAACTGCTGGTTTTGCAATCGCAGGTTTATCTTAACGCCGACAGTTCCTCGCTTTCCAGACAACGCGAAATTGTGAGAACGGCAAAAATCAACTTGAACGAATTAATGGCTGCAGATGACCTTGGCACAGTCTTTTTTTCAGCCGATACCTCTATCGTTGTTGATGAACTTCTTTTATACGAAAAGTTATACGACCATACGCTTGCCTTCAACACAAGCCTTATGATAGCCGCAAGCAATAAAACCGTTTCGGAGTATGACTACAAAATAATTACGGCACGTTCATATCCATACGTCAACCTTACAACCGGTTACAGCTACAACCATTACACTTATGAATCGGGAACCAACAGAAGGCAAACCGTTGACGGGCTGAATTACGGAGTGTCGGTCGGTTTCAATATTTTCAATGGTTTTAATCAAAGAAGAAATTTAACCAACTCAAGCATCGAGATTCAAAACAGAGAGCTTCGCTATCTTGAAATTGAACAGGGCATAAAAGCCGACTTGCTTTCAATTTACAACGCTTACAGTAACAATCTGCGCCTCATTAAACTCGAAGAACAAAACTTGGAAACCGCCACGGAGAACCTCGATATTGCCCTTGAAAGATACAAACTCGGCAACCTTTCGGGACTTCAATTAAGAGAAGTTCAAAAAAGTTTTCTGGACGCTAAAGACAGACTGCTTGCAATTCAGTATCAGTCAAAATTGGCGGAAATTTCTCTTAAACTTATCTCCGGTTCAATAATGGAATACTATTAAATTCGTTTTAGAGGTTGTTTTTATTTATTAGAAAAAAATTTATTAAAAAAAATTACAAGCTAAAGTAAATTACAAATTGTGAATAATGTTGTATATTTGCATCTGAATAAATAATTTTTTTTACTAAAACACAATTAGCTAATAATAATTACATGAACAATCAGCTTAATGTATCACTATCCCCTCACATTCATGGGGGGGAAACAACGCGCAAACTGATGTTTGGAGTGGTGATAGCCCTTATACCGACTTTTATAGCTTCGGTTATATTTTTCGGCGTGGGAGCTATAATTACTACAGCAGCAGCAGTTATATCATGCGTAACCATCGAATATCTTATCCAACGCTTTTTGCTGCGTAAACCCATATCAATTACTGATGGGTCGGCGTTGGTAACAGGATTGCTTTTGGCTCTTACTCTTCCGTCAAACATACCTATATATATAGTAGTTATAGGCAGCGTTGCAGCAATCGGAATAGCAAAGATGACTTTTGGAGGATTAGGCAATAATCCATTCAATCCCGCGCTTGTAGGAAGGGCGGTTATGCTTATATCATTTCCAACGCACATGACCTCGTGGCCCACCCCCGCAGGTTTTGCAACAGGATATATAGACGCTGTAACGGGCGCAACGCCTCTTGCAATAATTAAAGAGGGAATTAAAAACGGAGAATCTATCGCCCAGCTAATGGAAAAAATTCCATCTACTGTTGAACTGATGTTGGGAAAAATGGGAGGCTCGATAGGCGAAATTTCGGCAATAGCGCTTCTAATAGGCTTTGTTTACATGCTGTATAAAAGAATCATTACGTGGCATATACCGGTGGCGGTCATAGGCAGTTTGGCATTGTTTACGTCAATTCTATGGATTTCTAATCCCGATGTTTATGCCAGTCCGACTTTTCATATACTGTCGGGCGGAGTTCTTATCGGAGCAATATTCATGGCAACCGACTATGTAACATCGCCGATGATTCCAAAATCAATGATTATATACGGTTGCGGAATAGGAATACTGACCGCAGTTATCAGAATATGGGGCGCTTATCCCGAAGGCGTAATGTTTGCTATACTTATTATGAATGCTTTTGTTCCGCTGCTTAACGCTTACATAAAACCTAAAAGATTTGGAGAGGAGGTAAAAAATGGCTAAAATAGAATCATCATTTAAAAACATGGTAATTTCGCTTACGCTTATATCGCTCGTGGCGTCTGCCGGACTTGGGTCAATTTATGAACTTACCAAAGAACCTATAGCACAGTCGAATATCAACAAAAGGGTTGAAGCGATAAAACAGGTTGTGCCGGAATTTGACAACAATCCTTTCGAAGAGATGTTAAGGTTCCCTACGGGCGAAGGCGACAGCCTTGACGTTTATCCCGCAAAGATGAACGGCGACATAGTAGGCTATGCCGTAAGTTCTTACACAAAAGACGGTTTTAGCGGCGATATTTTTTTAATGGCGGGATTTAATGCAGACGGCTCAATATACAACATTACGGTTCTTGAACATAAGGAAACGCCCGGACTTGGAACCAAAATGAACGAACCGCTCTTTAAAGATCAGTTCAAAAACATTAATCCTTCGGAAATTGTTATGAAAGTAAAAAACGATGGCGGACAAATTGACGCCATAACAGCAGCAACAATAAGCTCGCGCGCCTTTTGCGATGCCGTTCAACGGGCTTACAACACGTTAGAGAAAGGAGGTTTAAAATGAATCAGTTTAAAAATTTCACAAAAGGTTTTATAAAAGAAAATCCTATTCTCATTCTGCTTCTCGGAATGTGTCCGGCTCTTGCCACCACATCGTCTGCAATAAACGGCTTAGGAATGGGAATTGCAACCACCTTTGTATTAATAGGTTCAAATGTTGTTGTATCGTTATTGTCCAATTTAATTCCCAACAAAGTAAGAATACCTGCATTCATTATTATTATTGCATCGTTTGTTACAATTGTTGATCTTCTTATGCAAGCCTACGTTCCGGCTCTGTATGAAACACTTGGAATATTTATACCGCTGATAGTTGTAAACTGCATCATACTCGGAAGAGCCGAAGCATTTGCAAGTAAAAACAACGTTTTTTCATCACTCATAGACGCCTGCGGAATGGGACTTGGATTTACGGCGGCGCTCGGACTGTTAGGCGCAATCAGAGAAATTATCGGCAACGGATCTATATTTGACTACAAGTTTATTTCAGGAGACGGCATTCTTGTCTTTATCCTTGCTCCCGGAGCTTTTATTGCACTGGGATATTTAATCGCATTAGTAAACAAAATTAAAAAATAATAACCCACGAAAATGGAATACATATTAATTATAATAGCGGCAGTATTTGTTAACAACGTTGTTCTTGCACAATTCCTTGGAATATGCCCGTTCCTTGGAGTATCGAACAAAATAAGCACCGCTGTCGGAATGACCGCAGCCGTTACTTTCGTTATAACATTAGCCACAATAACCACGTATCTTATTCAGATATACATGCTTAACCCCTTAGGAATAGGGTTTATGCAAACAATTACCTTTATTCTTGTAATTGCCTCGCTTGTGCAAATGGTAGAAATAATACTAAAGAAAGTAAGTCAACCGCTCTATCAGGCGCTTGGAATTTTTCTTCCGCTTATAACAACAAACTGTGCTGTTTTAGGGGTTGCAATACTCGTTATAAAGAAAAACTACAACCTTCTTGAAGGCGTTGTTTTCGGAGCCTCCACGGCAGTTGGTTTCGGACTTGCTTTGGTAATACTTGCAGGCATCAGAGAGCAACTTGAACTTTCAGACGTTCCGAACGGTATGAAAGGCGCTCCAATATCGCTTATAACAGCCGGCATACTGGCAATTGCATTTATGGGATTTACAGGGATTGTTAAATAGGTTGTATACTGCTCTTTATGACTTTTTGCGCATTTATTTGATAGCTTTGTAGACTGAATAAAAAAGTAACAATGAAATCACTTGAAAATATTTTACTCGAACGCAGAACCATTAGAAAATATTCTGCTGAAGATATAGATGACGCTACTCTTAACGCTATTTTAGAGATGGGTTGTCGCGCTTCTACAACCGGAAATATGCAGGTTTACAGCATAATAGTAACCAGAGACAGCGAAATGAAAAAGAAACTTGCGCCTTTCCATTTTAATCAGAAAATGATTGTTGAAGCTCCGGTTACGCTGACGTTTTGCGCCGATTTCAACAGGTTTAATAAGTGGTGTAGATTAAGAAACGCCGAGCCCGGGTATGATAATTTCCTGTCGTTTGTTACGGCTGCAATAGACGCTGTTATTGTAGCTCAAACTGTTGCAATAGCGGCTGAGGCAAAAGGGCTTGGAATTTGTTATCTTGGCACTGCTACCTACACTGCCGGCGAGATAATCAAAGCGCTTAACCTTCCGGCAGGCGTTGTTCCCGTTACGGCAATAACTCTTGGCTATCCTGACGAGCGCCCCGAGCAGGTTGACAGGCTTCCGCTTGAGGCTGTGACGCATAACGAAGTTTATAAAGATTACTCTGCGGAGGATATAAACAAATATTACGCCCAAAAAGAATCAAGAGAGGATTCGGCAAAGTTTGTTGCCGAGAATAATAAAGAGACATTAGCTCAAGTATTTACCGACATCAGATATAAAAAAACCGATAATGAGCATTTTTCCAAAACGCTTTTGAATGTTTTAAAAGAGCAGGGATTTTTATAATCTCGGTTCCGTATAAGTGTATGATATAATCAATACATATTAATTAAAGATAACTGAAACAGTCATTCCAAAATTGAAATTGCTAAAGTCTATTTTTTTGTCTGTTATTAATCTATTATTGCCGGAATAAATCCATGGCTTGTCATTCAGTTTGAAAGCATACCCGCCATAAAAGCCCAATAACAATGAAGTTGTTTCATCAATATATGCAACTTTGTAGTTGCAACTGACTCCCGCAAAACCAATCAAATGGTTAAAACGAATATCCAAATCCATATTGGTTATGTATTGTTCCATTGGAATACTCCAATCGCTATCATAGTTGAGTATTCTATATCTATACCATTTTACGCCGACTTTGGGCGTTATCAGAAATCTTTTTGAATTTACGATATTGTATCCAAAATGCGTACCCAACAAAAATGTTTTATACTTACCTTTTCTTGCATCTACTGAATCAAGTTCCACTCCTTCGCCACCAGTAACATGCCCATGATTAAGTGCAAAATATAATCCTCTATACGAAAATGCGTACTCAAAACCCACATTCAAATATAATTTTAAATTATCAACATTTTCTTTTCCCAAAATTGATTCAAAACTGTTAAAAGAGGTTTTCAAACCATCTATTTGAGACGAAAAAGTAAAAGTATTATAATAATTTCCGTATACAAAACGAAAGGGGCGTTCTTTCATGACTATTGTAATTGGATGAGAAATCGTGTCAAGATTTTCTACTCTTACCGTTTCGTACCCTCTCTTTTCTATTGACATAGTCCTACCTTGTTTAGTTGGCTTTAAGATACGAAACTCTCCATTTTTATTAGATAAATAAGAAAAATATTCATATCCCATATATACTTTAGCCCATCTCAATGGCTCTGCATTAGTATCTACAACCTTACCCGAAATATGTTTTTGCGAAAAAACAGTTGTATGTATCATCACAAAAAATGCTATTAAAATGAATGATTTCATGCCGAAAAAAGTTTTAACAAATTTATATGAAATTCCCCTAAATACAATAGTTCGTAACAAATATATTTTTCTTGACATATTATGAAATGAAATATGACTCGCTTTGGTATATCAGGTTCTTCACTTGCAATATTTTTTTTGAAGTATATACATATTTTTTCCTTACCTTTGTACATAAATATTAATTTTGAATATAAAATCTCTAAAATATTACGAGAAATGAAACGAAGAACAGCAATTAAAAATCTATCCGCGCTTCCAGTAGCGGGAATGATAGGTGGAGCATCTATTACCCAGTTAATCGGTTGCAAAAATCAAAAAACTGCCGGGCAGCCTAAAAAGAACATTTATGAATCAATTGGTGTGCGGACGCTTATCAATGCAAGAGGCACTGTAACAGTAATTGGAGCAAGCCGTATTTTGCCCGAAGTTCAGCAAGCCATGGACGAAGCTGTTTTAGACTACATACAGATTGACGAACTGATGGATGGCGTGGGAAAAAGGCTTGCGGAACTTACCGGCGCAGAATCGGGTTGCATAACAGCAGGAGCTTCGGCTGCAATTACCGCTGCGACAGCAGGATGCGTTACCGGCGGCGATCCTGATAAAATATGGATGATACCGGATAATATTGCAGGAATGAAAAACGAAGTGATTATTCCCAGATATTCAAGATCAGCATACGATGCAGGCGCAAGAGCCGCGGGCGTTAAGATGATAGAGGTTGAAACGATTGAAGATTTAAAAAAGGCAATACGACCGACTACTGCCATGATAATGGTTTTAACAGGCTCAAGGTCGGAAAATGGACCATTGTCGTTAAGAGAAATAGCATCTGTGGCAAAACCTGCAGGCATTCCTATTCTTGCCGATGCTGCCGCCGAAGGCCTTGAAGTTCCTAATCCTCACTTGTTGCAAGGCGCAGACCTTGTTGCATATAGCGGAGGAAAATATCTGAATGGACCTCAATGCGCAGGCTTGCTTTTAGGTCGTAAAGACCTTGTTTACGCCGCAAGAATGAACACAGGTCCACACCATGGTTTTGGACGCGGCTTTAAGGTAGGACGAGAGGAAATAATGGGAATGCTTGCCGCAGTTGAAGCATGGTTCACACGCGATCATGAAGCTGAAATGGAATTATGGAATTCACGATTGGAATATATTCACGATAGGCTAAAAGATATTGAGGGAATTACTTTGAATATCCGCCAGCCAGCCGGACGCTCGAATCCAAGTCCAAGCCTTAGCGTATCTTGGGATGACGAGAAGATTCCCCTAAGGGGCTTCGATGTTGAAGAATTACTTTGGGATGGAAACCCAAGAATTGCAGTTAGCGGAGCCGGCAGTTTTTTGCCATTCCCGCCAAACTACAGACCTAACATATCTATTAACTCGTCGCAATTAGCCAATGGCGATGAAATTATCATTGCCGATAGAGTTTACCAGATACTGTCAAATCCTCCGGCAATAAAGATTCCTGCAGGAGAGCCTTCGCAAAATCTTACAGGCTCATGGGAACTTGAGATGAAGTTTTATGCAAGCGCCGTAAAACAATCGCTGAAAATTGAACAAAAAGACAACGATCTTACAGGAGTGCATACCGGCGCAATAGGCTCGAGAAATCTTCAGGGAACAATTAATGGAGATGAAGTGTTGATAAGAAGCGCGTATGGCAGAGAAGGAGCAAGAATAAATATTACGCTAACCGGCAAAGTGAACGGCAATACAATGCAAGGCGATGCGCATCTTGGCGAATACGGCGAAGCCACATGGACTGCCAAAAAAGTCTGAAATAACAGGTTAGTCTCTTCCGCCAACCGTTCCGTCAAGTCCAACCGGATTTTCCATCCAGTCTATTAACTGGCTTACTGTAACAAAACGAACCTCCGGAAATGTCAACGCTATTTCTATAAACTTTTTAAGTCCGTCTAAGCGCTCAGGATAGTCGTCTGTATAAGAATTGGAGTGGATACAGAAAGTCAACGGAACACGATTGCCGGCAAGGCGCAATTCAAGATTATAAAGCAATGTCATTGCCAATTCGTCCCCTGTCCAATTTTGGACGCCCCAAGTATCACTGTCCAACCCGCTTAGTTTTTTGCCGTCAGGCGACACTCCAAGTTCACCTCTTCCATCATGTTTTACAAACAATGCGTTATTAAACCTGTTTTCATCATATTGCGGACGGGTAATTCCATATTTTTCTTTCAAGCTGTCTGGAATAAAAAAGAGAGGATATGCCGGAATCTCCCATTTGCCCGGATGTGACGAAAGCCTGTTTGGAACCGATTTCATTACATCTGATAAATAAATCCAGCCGGGAGATGCGCCGTCATCGGCAGTGTAGGGCCAAACAAAACCGTTTGGCGAAATAATAGTAGTATCCATCCCTTCTTCCAAAGAGCAGTCATACCGCAAATTAAGCGCGTCTATTGCATCAAAAACCCAGTCGCTAACATACAGATAAGGCGAGCGGACTCCCGCAATAATAGAGGCATTAAAAGCGCTGACAGTATCCCCCGAATCGTTTAACATCACTTCCGTCAATTCATTAAGGTTTCGCGAATATTGATCTATTGCCTCTTGCCTGCTTGATATATATGGATGTGAATGAGTGTGTAATCCAAGTTCGTGTCCTTCGTTGAACGCTCGCTGATGCAATTCCATCCACGCCGGACTTTTGCGGGAAGTGAGGCTGAAAAAAGAAAATCTGACCGGTTTGCCGTCATAAGTTTCTTTTTGTTCTCTGCCTTGCGGATTCCTGTAATCCTTTACCAGATTAAGAATATTTTCTAAACCGGCTAAATTATTCTGATCGTCGCTTCCTATAAAGATAAACAGCGGAGTGTTTTTAAGCGGCAAGTTTGCCGGCGGAAGCGTATCAGGCGCAAGATTTGTTATTTTTTGCGAAAAAGCAACGCAGGTAACTAAACTTAAAAACGCTGCTACATAAAACATTTTAAATTTCATAATGCAAATTGTCTTTTGTAAAACACTAAAATACACATATATAAATCAACTAAGATTCATT
>Ga0099364_10009288_pt1 | contig 13662 bp, 11 predicted proteins | sample TergutTh196P3_FD_73070 | JGI IMG/M metagenome (GOLD analysis project Ga0099364, IMG submission 73070) | Microcerotermes parvus P3 segment gut microbial communities from Pointe-Noire, Republic of the Congo - Th196 P3 | ecosystem: Host-associated > Arthropoda: Insects > Digestive system > Gut ...
CAGGGCTGCGGCGCTTGCGCACCTTCCCCTGGGCTGACATCCTACGGCCTTTCAGGCCGTTGGAACGCGGGCTTCGTACCCAGGGCTGCGGCGCTTGCGCACCTTACCCTGGGCTGACATCCTACGGCCTTTCAGGCCGTTGGAACGCGGGCTTCCAGCCCGCTTTTATCAATTATTTCAGGTAGAAATTAACCAGCATTCTCGCCCTGAATCCGCTGTCTCCGTAAATACGGTGAACTCCGGCATCGACGCCGAGCGACAGACGCGGAACGGATTTGAAGGTTAACTCGGCGCCGCCAAATCCCTGTCCGCCGACCTTTGTTTCGGAAAGGGAAACATCCTCATCCTCACCCAGAAAGCCGCTCAGTAAATCACCGATATTCGTCGAAAAACGGGTGATGTTGACGCCGCCGCCGACATAAGGACGGATATACACGCTGCCGGCGTCTACATGCGTCAATGTGTAGAGCGCGGACACGGGAATTATGTGGAAACGCGCTTTAAAACCGCCGGCGCTTTCGCCGTCCGTAGCATATCCGGCCTCAAAACCAAATTTGCTTTCGGTCCAGAATCGCGCGTTGGCGCCAATGGCCGTGATTCCATCGCCACCCAGTATTTGCAGGCCGATTCCGAACTTCTGTGATTCCCACGGGTCGTCCTGCGCGTAAACGGAAGACGCGGCGGACGCGCAGACGAAAAAGAACAGCAACACGCAGGTTTTCAAAATATGCTTCCTATGCTTCATTTTTTTTCTCCTTATTGGTTAACAAATAGATTGTTCACAGTGACCCGCCGCCAGCCATTGAGACGCAATGCCTTGCGTCTCTACTGGAAACTGCCGCCGTGAAGCGGTTCTAATGTCAGCGTCTTCTTTTCAGATAGTTGTTGAAATGTTTGGCAAAAGCTTCAGCCGCCGACTGAAAATTGCCTTTCTTAACATTGTAGGCGAAAAGAACACCGGTGCTTTCGATATCCACCACCTGGATTGTGCCTTCAAATTTCGTGAATCCTCCCCCGAAAAGACCGCCACCGGCCACAATTTTGGTTGCCTTTACCACCGTGTTGTCCTCTTTTTGCGAGGATATGCTCTTTATTACCCATTGCGCCTTGCTTTCGTCGGTAACTACCATGACTGGAACTTTTTTCTTGACCAGCGCAGCCGAAATCGCCGAGCCGAAATCCACCTGTCTGGCTTTGCTCTCTGAATCTTTGGAGCTGAACATATCCGTGGTGGCGGAATCCATCGTCGCCTGGGCTTCAATGTAAACCCGTGGATTGCCTTGCGCAAAAACGGAAGACGCGGCGGACGCGCAGACGAAAAGGAACAGCAACACGCAGGTTTTCAAAATATGCTTCCTATGCTTCATTTTTTTCTCCTCCCATAGACCGTTGTTTATTGAGGCAATTGCAGAAGATATGAAAACGAGGGCGTCTCGACCGCAAGCTATTGAAAATACGGACGGAATGCCCATGTTCCCGGCAAAACCGCAAGGTTTTGCAACTACCCATAGAATCTACAATGCTCTATAGAGCATCGCAAGTGTATTATCTTTAGAACATTGCGTCAAGCTCTATTGAGCATCAAAATTGCTCAATGGAATCAGTTGAGATTCAATTACGAGGTGTTGTTGAGCGGATGCGGGCTATCCGGATTCGCAAATCAATGTCTCAGCTTGAACTGTCCCTGCGGGCGAATATTTCTCAGAGTTTTCTTGCCTGCGTTGAATCAGGAAAGAAACAACCCTCCGTCATGACGCTGCTCAAAATCGCTCAGGCGCTGAAAGTCAATCCTTCGATATTCTTTTCGGAAGATGAGGATACTTTGCGGGAAGAAAACACATTATGGGATGAAAACGCCTCGCGTGAAAAAATAGAGGAACTAAAAGACCGCATTATTAAATTCGTCCAGACGCTGTAGGCCAAAACAACTGCGGTGAAAGGAAAGATTCTTGCCGCCGTAAAATTCTTCCCGAAGGGACGGCAGTGATAAACAGCAGGTATTCCATTTTAAAAGCAGCGCGCAAATCATAATGGCAACATCAGAAAACCCCGACATCAAGGCTTGATGTCGGGGTTTTCTGATGTTGCCTGATTACCGCCGGTGCGATCCTGAAATCCGTTATCCTTCTTTTCCCAGGCGTCCTTTCGCGTTCAGGGTATCGGCGACATTTTTCAGGCCGTGGCCTTCCAGGGTTTTACGCGTAGGCCAACCGTGTTCCCTGTCCCAGCCTTCCAGCGCATAGTAGTGGTTCTTGAAATCATCCACACCCTTGCGGTCGAGATACATATCAGGAGCGTTATCATTACGCCATTTCCCGTCTTCGTAAATGGAAACTCCGCCATAGATTGCCATGCCGGACGCCCCGGGTTTGTACATATACGGGAAAAAGTCCTCCGTATGCCGGCTTCTTCCGTGCATTACGCGGATGGCGCGTTCCATCGTCCATATCTTCTGGCCGATGCGCATGGTGTCGGCAAATGTGTTGTTTTTACCCGTTACGGCTTTGTAGTAGGCGAGTTCAATGTCTGGAGTGATACCCCGCAGATCGGGTAAAAACATTGAGCAGAATGCCATCGACTCATTCCAGAACGCCGTATAATGCCGGCCCCATGCCACCTGTTTGGCTTTGTGCGGCGAATAGATGCCGGTCTTCCAGGCTTCTTCGCCTTTCCAGGCGTAGTTGAACATGAAAATATCGTCGGTATATGGAATGGTCTTCTTTGACAGTTCCCCGAGAGATTGCTCCACCGTTTTCCCCTGGGCCGGCGTGCCGACAGCCGACATAAATCCATGCCATGTCGGATCGCCCGCGCCAAGCAGATAGGCGTATGCCCATTCCACCCAAGGCATGGTCCAGTGACTCGTAGCTCCCCAGGCAGGAAGACGCAACGCGCCGCTTTCCATGTCGGTTTCAAGTCTACCCCATTTCTCGGCGGCCCGGCAGCATCCTTCAGCCAAAGCGTCGCCTATTCCGGAGCGGGTGGCAATTGCCTCAAGCAAAGCCATGCGAAAACCCAAATCGCCCCATTTTTCCATAGGCAACGGCGCGGAATCAATCTGTTTTCCCGGTCCGAGTATTCCCTGCTCATGCAGCGTTTCCAAATACCAGCCCAAACCGGAATCGGTCGGCACTCTTCCGTTAAAGATTTCCGGAGCGCCGGGGATATCGATCCTGAAGGCATAAAAATGAGCGGCCCAACTGCTGAGGCCGTATTTTATGAGCGCACCGGAGGCCTGGTCGGACGCTATCTGGCCGGCGCCGGATAACCAGCCCTGGCAGGCGCACATGGTTTCGCCGCCGTAATAATTGGCGCGTCGTCGGTCGCTACGCAGACAGGGGGAACAAGCCGCCGCGCCGGGTTGCGACGGAGTTGCCGGCCCGGAAGACATATGACGAAGCCGGGTCTCGAGTACGGCTTTTGGGTCCGCCATGGAAATACTACCGGTACCCGTCACGCTTATGGCTTTCAGATTCTTGGCGCCGAAAACCGCGGCGTGTCCGCCGACGCGCGCGCTTATGCCGCTGCCTGTAATGAGTGCGGCAAGCCGGGATTTCGTCTCGCCTATCGGGCCGATACACAATATCTGCGGACGTGCGGTAGTGTAACTCGTTCCTATCTGCTGCCATTCATCGCCGAAACGTGTTCTGCCGCCGACCATGGAAGCAATACGGTCCTGCGTCGCCCAGGTGTCCAAACCCCAAAGCTCCCTGGCCGATTCAATCCTTACCTGGTCGTTTATTATATTGATCCAGACAGGTTCGTCAGCGCTCCCTTCCACAACTACTCCGTCCCAACCGGCCTGCTTAAGCGCAGAGCCAAAATGGCCCCCAAAATTTCCACGAAAGAACTCACTGGTTGGAAACGTTTCCGACGACATGCCGCAGACGCTTGTTCGGCCCGCGCCTGGAACACTGGTACCCGCCATCGTTCCGGCCATGATCGGAAGAACATTACGCGGATCGTATGGATCCTGCATGTCCCACTCACCCGGCGCCGCCGCAAGATCCCAGAAAATGGCGGTCCCCATTCCATAACCGCCGCCAAATTCTTCATACTTCTCCGTGTCAATCACGCCTGTCGTCCGGGTCGTCAGATTGACTCTCAATATCTTCCCCGCGTATCCGTTCCCCATTACACATCTCCTTATGGCAATCTCTATAAACCCGGAACTCCGCTTTCGACTTGGTCGTCTGTCTGCCGACAGGCACAGGCAAGCCTTGAGTTTGTGGTTTTTAGAAGTTGCCTTATATACTCCGAACGGATACCAGGGTCCGTTAGCAGTATAAATTGTTAGAAAGAATACCCGAATATCCGGGCCTGTTTAAAAATCCCGCGCAACGCATAAAATGCCGGGAATATTGCAGGGCGGCGGAAAAACATATTTGCCTGCCGCCCGCAAAGGAAAAAATTACCTCCAGTTGTCGACCAGAATTCCACCGCCGAATCTGAAGTCAGTTACAAACCAGGTTGTCTGGATGTTTCCGCCTGTGACTAAAACATTGATGGACCTGGGGTTGGTGAAGGGCTTGATCAGCGTGTCGGGAGACAATTTTCTCCAGCTCGCGTAAGGTTCCAAACCCTGAATCCCAAGCGGCTCGTTTGCCGTTGCATTCACGCCCTGGCCCCAATAGGTGCCGACGGCAACTTCAATATTATTTGACAGCCATTGACTCAAGTCGGCCTTTGTATTGAAACCATGCACGTTTTTGAGGAGACCGGCCACGGTCGGGTCCATAATGATCGTCGCGGACGGACTGGCCAAAGATCTCATGTAATCCCGCATCAGCATGTGGGGACCATGAGTAAACTGCGATTCGCCGACACTGGATATGTAACTCCATCCCGAGCCTACGCTGATAACACTGTCCGTCGGTTTGAAGCCGAGCGTCACGCTTAACGGATCCCAGCCGGGAGGCAGCAATTCTTCGTGTTCGGCGAACGTCATGTTGTTGTATTGAAGAGCGCTTCCAAGCGACGACCACGCTCCGCCTTTTACCCTGACGTCGCCAAGCATTTTACCTGCCAGCGTAAAAGTTCTTCCGATAACCGAATTGGCTTCGTTCATGGGACTCATAACGGCCATTCCCGCATGCATGCCCAGTTCTTTGCGTAGAGGCCCGTTTATAACGATCATGTTTGCCGCGGAACTTGTAGAGTTGCCGAAACCGCTCGCCCGTGTCAGCACTGCGAGGATGGTCGGGAAAAATTCAGGTTTGGCGTCCGCCATAACCGCAAAAATCGCGGCTTTTTCCACGGTCATTTGACGTGATCCGGATCTGCCCGCTATTTCATCCGGCTTGCGGCTTGTTGCCCTGAGCATTGCCGCCACTTTCTCCTCGGTGGGGAGAACAATCGCGTTGAAATCAGTCCACTCGTTGTCCTTGAACAGCCGGTGCAGGTTGGCCTCGGTGTCCGGCGGAAGCAGTCTCGGTTCAATCACGGCGCCGGGAGGCATTCCCGTTATCAGCTCATCCGCCGTAAGAGGTTTTGTAAAACCTTCGACGATCGTCTGCATCATCGGTCTTCCCGTAAGCATGTCGTTTCCTTCGACGTAGCTCTTATGCACCGATCTCGGCTGGCCCGCGATGGGGAACGGAAACGCAACGGAACGGATTGGCATACCGTTGCCGTGTTTGAGTAAATAGTCTTTGAATGGCGCTACGTTGATACCGGAAACGGCTACCGTGGGTACTTTGGTTTTCAGTTCGATGTCTCTCGCAAATCGGTTCACGACCGATACGCAGCCCTGTCAACCAGAAATCCCGATAAGCACCGCATCTATTTTTTTGTCGGTTATCACCTGCAGAAAAGCAGTGTCATTCGCCATCCAGTTGGGGCCTTTATGGATTACCACCGTGGCCGAAGGTATGTTTTTCGCAAACCAGGCCTGGATTTCTTCATATACGCTGTTTGCGGCTTCAGGGCCGCCCCACTGCGTGTCATACAGGTAAATCGTTTTTCCTTCAAGTGTGTCAAGTCGTGGCGTGAGCGGAACTCTTTCCACGAACCTGTCAGCCATAACCGGGTTCAATACGGTAAGCAACCGACCGTCGCCGGCGCTTCCTTTGCTTGACTGCCCTGTCGTCGTTCCTATCAAGACCAGGCCGGCAAACACAAACAGAATACATCCTACCAGGATTTTTCTTTTCATTATTCTCCTCCAAAAACAACATTTTTTATCGTCATTAATATAATCCGAACCCGGTATCCTGTCATTAAAAAATTTTAACATTCGAGGTATGGATGAATCCTTGCCGGACGGCGGCAAGCGGTATCGGGGGCGAGCCATGCAAAGTTGCAACTTTATTTGGCACGCACGCGCATACCGACAGTTGAACAAGTACGCCATAGTCCAGCCAGTCGCAGCCTTGGCCGGTTTATCCGGCCCTATCCAAAAAACGATGTCATTTTTCAAAATCCGCAGTAAACTTAATATTTTTGCGCGAAAGATGGCTATACAATAAAAAATGCGACGTGCCTTTTAATAATTATGACGATAAAAATTTCTCTTGTGCATTTTCTCAATTCCGCGCCGCTTGGCTGGGGCTTCCTTCACGGCCCGTACAAAAAAGGTTTTGAAGTGATTCCTTCCGCCCCGTCGGTCTGCGCCGATCAACTGGCTAAAGGCGAAGCCGATATCGGCCTGATTCCAAGCGTTGAGTACCAGCGCATCCCCGACCTTGCCATTATTCCCGGAATTTCCATATCCTCTTTCGAAAAAGTCCGCAGTCTTCTTCTGATAAAACCCAGAGGAAAAACGGAGATTCATTCGGTAGCCCTGGACACCAGTTCGCGGACGACGGTTGCGCTCACGAAGATTCTCCTGAATGAAACAATGGGGCTTAAGCCGGAATTTGTGCCGCATCCGCCCGATCTTGAAAAAATGCTTGCCAGTTGCGATGCGGCGCTTCTGATAGGCGACGCGGCTTTGCAGGTAAACATCGACGACTACGATACGGTTGATCTCGTGGAGGAATGGAACCGCTGGCGGAAAAAACCTTTCGTCTGCGCGGTCTGGGCTTGCCGCAAGGGTATAAAATTTCCCCCTGACATTGTTGAGATTTTTCATGCGGCCAGGGAATGGGGGCTTCAAAGATTCCCTGAAATATCCAATAGCTACGCGAATTTACTAAATCTTTCCAGTACATTTCTTGAAGATTATCTGAAACGCAATATTAACTTTGATCTCGGCCCGGAACACATTGAAGGATTACTGGAATTTCACCGGCTCGCCGGGAAGCACGGCCTGGTTCAGAATCTCCGCCCGCTGGAATTTGTCTGAGGCGGCCTCGTATACAAGTGGTTGCCTATGAGAGGAGCTTACACCTTTTCGATATCCGGATTTATCAAAAAAATTCAGGTTTGCCGCGCGCGGTCGATATGTTTTCCCGTAACTGTTTTATTGGGGCATACGCCATGAGCATATCAGAAAACGCGACGGATATCGTTGTCTCCGTTCACAATCATTATTCAGACACGCGTGGAATGATTGAGGGGATTTACCGTTATACGGATTCGCCGTTTCATCTCTACGTCATTGACAACGCGTCCACCGACGAAACCGCGGACCTTGATAAAATCTACGCGCGCAATATAACGGTTATTCACAATCGCCGAAACACCGGTTGGAGTGCGGGTATCAACCAGGGGATGGAGATCGGAAAAAATTCCAACATCGTCGTCATGAACAACGGCGTGGATGTGTCACAAAAATGGCTGGAAAATATACTTGCGTTTATGGACACTCATCCTCGCATCGGCGCCGTCGGGCCGCTCGGTTCATATCCCGGCGACTGGCAATACATCGACAGGGTGCGCGAAAAAGTCGTTCCGCAAATTCCTGCGCTCCAGACCAACGACATTCATGAACGCAACCGGATACTGCAATATCATTTTCATCGCGTGGGGATTTTGATCGAAGGAACGCTTTCTTTTTTCTGCGTCGCGCTCAAACGCCGCACGGTTGCAGAAATCGGAACATTGAAAGAAGCGCTTTCCTTCAAAGATGCTTCCAGGGATTATTGCCGGCGACTCCGAAAAACCGGATACGTGCTTGGTCTGGCGCTTGACTCCTACGTCAGCAGCCATTCAAGCTATACCTGTTGAATAACCCAGTAGATAACGCCCGCCGCCAGGAGCGCGAGGATGACTGCAATCGCGACGCGCCATGCGGAAATCGGGGCCTTTCCGCCGACTTTGCCGGTTTGTCCATTCACGACAAACCGATACAGCTTGTTCTTATATTTAAAAGTGGAGACCCATACCGGCAAAAGAAGATATTTGTATTTGATATTCGAATAATCAGTAACGATTTTATGCACCCGCGAAGCGGCGGCGCGGTTCTCGCGAACGATTTTGTCGGAGATGCTCCGTCGAAGTTTCTTTGCTATAAAACCTTTCGCCTTCTCCCATGCGTCCCGGAGTCCGACGGAGTAGCGTTCGGCGGCAAACCCCGCAACATATTCGGGTTTATAAACAAGGTTGTCCTCCGTATCGAAAGGCTCCGCCAGGGAGAAAATCAACATATCCTGTCGGTTCGGATCTATACCGCTAATCAGTTCGTCGTTGATAAATTCCCGGTGAACGCCGCTAGTGGGAAGCCACTCCATATAACGCTCCGTCCGATCCTTTACTTTTCGCGTTTTATAACGGCCGTATTCGCCGCTATATTGCGAAACGGCATCGGCGTCGAACGTCCAGTACGGCAGGTAGACTCCATGAAACGCGTCGGGTTTCGCTTTCTTTTTCGCTTCGCCGGGACAGAACCATTTCCCGTTCAACCAGCTTTTAAAATTCGCTCCGGCGCGCCTGGCGTCGATTTTGAAAATACAGACTCCCCCGGGCGCGAGCGTCTTTTTACATGCCGCGTCCATGACCTGGTTGGAGCCGCAGTACGGGCATTCGCTCGCAACCTGCAGGACGTCGTAAACGGACTCCGCGCCGCACGATTTACAAATGACGGATTTTTTCTCGACGCCCCAGTTGCAGTTGCCCGTTTCTTCCGCTGAAGCAAAATCCTGTTCTTCCGCCGCAGCGGGCGCGCCTGTATCAGCTAACGCGGCGGCGGGGATTTCCTGCTCATATTCGCAATAAGGACATTTGAGTCCGCCCGTCAAGGGAGAGAAATCCATGACGCCGCCGCACGCCGGACATTTCCGGTCGGTCTCGTCAAGCGTTTTGACTCTTACATCCCCATGACTTCCGAATTCATCCATATACAACCTTACAGAGTGTCTTTTTCGTCGAACACATCGCCGCATTCCGGGCAGAATTTCGGCGGATTGCGCGGATCCGGAGGATTCCAGCCGCATTTATCGCAACGGTAAAGCGGCGCGCCGGCCGGTTTCGGCTTTCCGCATTCCGGGCAGAATTTCCCCTGGTTTACCGCGCCGCAAACGCAGTTCCATCCCGCCGCCGGTTCGGGTCGGGGCTTGCCGCATTCGGCGCAGAATTTTCCGGAATTTTCCGCGTGTCCGCAAGCGCACGTCCAACCGGCAACGGCCGCAGGCTGCGTTTGCGGAGGCTGTGCGGCCTGTTGCTGCGCGCCCATGGCGTACAGATTTTGGATATTGCCGCCTGTAAGGTTCTGCGCCATACCCATGCCCATGAACCCCATGACGGGTCCCGCGCCTTCGTTTTTCGCGGCGTCCTGCATGGCCTGCGCCTGGGCGCCGACGAGATGCGCGGCCGCCAGGGTGGGATCGCGGAACGCGGCGTTGCGCTGGAGTTCCCTGATCATCTTTTCGTCTTCTTCCGACGCTTTTAGCGAGGAAACACCGAAAGAAACGATATTCAACCCGCGCAACTGTCCCCATTTTTCGGAAAGCACCTCGTTCAGGGCGCCGGCGAGTTCCATCGTGTGGCCGGGAATTTCGCTGTAGCGGACGCCCAACGCCGACAGTTTCGCGAACGCCGGCTGTAACGCCGTCAGCAACTCGGTTCTGAGCTGACTGGAAATCGTTTCGCGCATATAATCACCGGCGACGTTTCCGCAGACGTTTTTGTAGAACAGCATCGGATTGTCGATTCTGAAAGAATATTCCCCGTGACACCGAATCGAAATATCGACGTCAAGGTTGACGCGCTGGTCCACGACCCTGAATGGAACCGGATTGGCCGTACCGTACTTGTTCCCCATCAACTCCTTTGTATTAAAGAAGTAGACCCGCTGATCCTTTCCCGGTTCGCCGCCCATGGTGAAACGCCTGCCGATGCTTTTGAACGTTCCCCTGATGCTTTCGCTGAGACTGCCGTAGAAAATCGAAGGTTCTGTTCCGGAATCGTAGACAAATTCTCCGGGAGTGGCGCAAAGTTCCACGACCTGTCCCTGGTCGACAATCATCATGCACTGACCGTCGTTGACCGCGATAATGGAACCGTTTGAAATGATATTGTCGGTCCCTTTTCTATTTGAACTCCTGCCGCCGACGCGGTGTTCGCCCTTGGTAACAAGCGTTTCCTGATCCAGGGATTCACAGTAAAAATATTCGCGCCAGGAATCGGCCAGCGCGCCGGACAACGCTCCGATACCCGCTTTTAAAAGTCCCATGTCGTACAGCCCTCCCTAATATTTTATACATCTATTTAAGCTCGATTAAATCGTTGTACCATTTTACGGACGCTATATAGGCGTTGGTTATCTGACTGTCCGCCAACCGGTTTTCGGCCGCAAACTCGGAAACTTTTTCCCAATCGGCATGTTCATAATCCGAGAAAAATTTTACCAGACCTGAGAAAGCCCCGTTATTAGTCAGTATTGAATCCCGAATCTCATCCGCCACAACGATTTCCCGAAAAACATCTCTTTTACTCTTTTCGAGAACTACGTCCAAAAGTGACAGTAATCCCACTAAAAATACATGCGTCTGGTTTCGTTTCGAAAGAATAGTCTTATACAGCATCTCGCCGAACTGCGCCCGAATCAGAGACAGGCGGATCAACTCAAAGGGTTTATCTTCAGAAAGACCTCGCAATGCCAGCATGGCAATCCATTTTTTCAGGTTAACCTCTCCAAGGTAAGCGACGGCCAGAGAAATCGAAGATACGGGGTTGCGAAGCCCGACGGCGGCCGAGTTCAGCAAACGCAATAATTTATAGGACAAGGCGACGTCGGAGGAAATGATGGAGCTGATTTCCTGGAAATCCACATGATCATCAGTACTGGTAAGTTTCAGCAGCCGCAGATAATTGACCTTCAGCGGGTCTATTTCCTTGGTCATTTTTACAAGACTCGGCCGTTTGAAAAAATAACCCTGGAATAACGCGTATCCCTGATTCTTTGCCGTCTCATAATCACGTTCAGAATCCACGCCGGCGGCTATGAACTGTATTGATGGATTCAGCGCGATGATATTGCGCCGAAATGCGATATCGGTTTCATAGGGATCAAACAGACAATAGTGAGCCACTCGAAATATTTCCGGCGAGGCGTTTGATTTGTTGATGCCCGAAAAAGCCGTTAAATAGCCCAGCGAATTCAGTTCGGCATATTTTCTTAAATCCGCTTCGCCGGGTTGACCGGCAAGCTGTATCTGGATGACGAACTTATTTTTCGGAAGGTTTTCAGCGACCTGGGGACTCAGCAGTTGATTGGAATAAGAAATAAAATACAACTCCTTGCTTTCCAGTTCATCAAGGCTGAGCGCGTCTATTGTCCGGTTGAATTCATTGAGATTCAGAGAGCTGTCGATACGCTCCAAATCCTGACTCTGATCCACGAGTTTATAGCCGTAGGTGCTGCAATCCCTGGTCAACACAGGCTGCATACATATGAAAAGATCTTTAAACTTTTTAGCGGCGTCGTCCTTCTCATCGAAATAACAAATTTGATTCCGGTTGTTTCCTTTTGCTTTATAAAGAGCGATATCCGCTTTCCGCAACAATTCGGAAAAGCCCTTCCCCTGCCACGGAAAGAAAACCACTCCCATGCTGAGCGTGCAGGAAACTTCAATATTCGGCAATGAGTAGGAATGTAAAGTCTCTTTCAATATTTCGTTGTAGTAGCTCCGGCATTCATCCAGTGAAGAGAATTTTTCGGCGGGAACCACGAAGAACAGAACGAATTCGTCTCCGCCCAACCGGTATAAATGGCCCCTGAACGCTTCGTTGCTTTCGAAATGCCACGCCAGGCGCTTCAGCATAATATCCCCGGTGCTGTGACCGTAGGAATCATTGATGGTCTTGAAATCATCCAGATCAAAAATGGCCATAAGCCCCGCGGCGCCGGAGTTTGCGATCTTCTCCGAGATGGACTCAAAATCCTCCATTAGTTTTCTGCGGTTGGGAATGCCGGTAAGCTGATCTATATAAGCAAAACTATTCAGTTTTTCCAACGTCATTCGTTCGTCATTGACGTTCCGCAAAAATATTGCGGTGGCGGGCGTTTTGTCGATCCACTCGATATTGCAGTATCTTGCGGAATAGTGACAGCCTTTTTCGTCCAGCATTTCGTGATTGGAAGGTTCTTTGTCGGCGGTCTGTTTCTTTCCGACGGGGCAGTGTGTGCAGAGTGAAGGAAAAATGCGGGCAAATCCGCCGCGACAGCTTTTGAGCGAATTTTCATTGCCCAGATGATCCCTCGCAACGGTATTCATCAGCAAAATATTGCAGTCTTTGTCTACTACGAGAATCCCGGTATCCTGGGCGTCCAGTAGGCCGTTTAGAAAAGGCGTCTGAAATATTTCATTCTGCTCATTTTGCCTGTCGAAAAACATTCTATTTGACTCCCATTTTCGCCCCGTATTATACCGCTTCCCAATTTATGGTCCGGTTGATTTTACTGCGAAATTTCACAACATGGTATCATTTTTTTAAAAGATATAAATTTAACTTTTTATAGGCAAGCCACCTCGCGGCGAGTTTCCGTGAACCATGATTTGAAGTAACTTCCTGTGTGAAGTTACAGGCGTGGCGCCACCGGCCAGTGCCTGGCATATTCCGATATGTCGCGTTCAATCACAAAAACGTTGCCATTTTACAAAATTCCGCCGTATAATTCGTTTTTACACTTAATATAAGGAGACTTGTACCATGCAAAGAATAACATTTATACAATCCATCGCTCTGCTGTTTTGCTTGCAGCCAGGCGTCTTGTTTGCTCAAACGCCGCTTCCGCTGGGAGATTCCGCATCGTCCGGCAATGTGTTGAGGGCTGGACATCTGGGACGCCACATTGGCGACATTGAACGAATAATCCACTTTTACCACGATTTACTGGGAACAGAAATCAGCGGAGAACGTAACGCGCCGAGGCCGTTCTTTAGTACGCCGGGGTTGAGGGAGTTCGCCAACACTCCAGACTACGCGGATTTCCGCGCCGTGATTTTGCCCATTCCGGGAACCGCCGCCGAAGCCGGCAAAGGTCAGGAGATGACGATTGAAGCAATCGAATTCCGCAATATGGAACGACACCAGTGGGTACAGGGGATACAGGACATCGGAAGCTCGCATTTGGTTCTCATACTTCGCGATCTGGACAAGGCGCTCGACAAGTTGAAAGCGGAAGGGGTTGTGATCGTTACAGTGGGCGGCGAGCCGGTCGAAGTGCCGCCCGCCTACGGCGGCGGGAAGGAGCGTTCCATCATTGTTCGCGACCCGGACGGTTACCCGGTGCAGTTGACGGAACTCCAACCGGTTCCCAAGACCAACGCGCCGGCGGAC
>Ga0099364_10009289_pt1 | contig 13662 bp, 9 predicted proteins | sample TergutTh196P3_FD_73070 | JGI IMG/M metagenome (GOLD analysis project Ga0099364, IMG submission 73070) | Microcerotermes parvus P3 segment gut microbial communities from Pointe-Noire, Republic of the Congo - Th196 P3 | ecosystem: Host-associated > Arthropoda: Insects > Digestive system > Gut ...
GAACTGGGCGGAAGGGGAGTTCCGGCTGGCGACGATGGCGGGGTCGATCATTGCCGGTGCGTACTCCCGAAAAATGAGCGAAGATGTCATGTTTGCGACGAAAGAATCGGAACTCCGAACACAGGAGTTTATCTCAAGGTTTTCGGTGCCGTTCACGCAACCGTATGAATTTAACGAACTGATTAACAACGCTCTTTTCGAGTTACGGGACTTCACGGGGACGGACAGGGCGATTATTCTGGAGTTTCAGCCGGACGGTTCCCTGCGCTGTACTCATGAGAGCGTCATCCACGAAGACACGCCGAAAGTGTTTGGGCGTTCGTTGTTGTACGAAGATGTCAAGCCGATTCTCGACGAAGCGGAAAAGACCGGTTGCTTTTACGAAAAAGAAGCGGCAAAGTATTTCGCTCAGTATCCCGCTACGGATTTAGGGGAAAAAAGTTTTTGCTATATCCCGCTGATGGTCGAAGGAGAGCGGGCTGGCTACCTTGTGTTCTTCACGATGTTTGAGCAGGCAAACTGGGCGGAGGGAGAGTTCCGCTTGGTAACGATGGCGGGGTCAATCATCGTCGGTGCGTTCTCGATCCGTAAAAATGACGAATTGAAGGAGGCAGCATTAAAAGCACAGCAGGAAAGCGAAGCAAAGAGCAACTTCCTTTCCGTGATGAGTCACGAAATACGGACACCGATGAACAGCATTATGGGCTTTGCGGAACTGGCGATGGACAGCGGTGATATACCGTCGCAGGTGAAAGATTATCTGATAAAAATAACGGATAATACGCAATGGCTCCTGCGGATCATCAACGATGTTCTCGACATATCCAAAATCGAGTCCGGCAAAATGGAAATGGAACATGCCCCCTTCGGTTTGCACGAAGTGATCTCACGTTGCCAGTCCGTCGCATTGCCGGACGTTAAGGAAAAAGGACTGGAATTGAGAGTCTATGCGGAACCGCTGCCCGGTAAAAAATTGTTGGGAGATTCCGTGCGGCTTTATCAGGCGTTGTTAAACCTTTTTTCTAATGCCATCAAGTTCACGAAGTCGGGAATCATCAAACTGTCGGCGTTGGTCAAGAGTACGGGAGCAGACAGTGCGGTAATCTATTTTGAAGTCAAGGATACCGGGATCGGTATGACGCCCGAACAGATTGCGAAGATTTATGAACCCTTTATTCAAGCGGACTCCAGTACGACTCGCAATTACGGCGGGACGGGATTGGGACTTTCTATCACGAAAAATATCGTGGAACTAATGGGCGGCGAACTCACAGTGGAAAGTTCCCCCGGCATCGGCAGCGCATTCAGTTTTGAAATCCAGTTCGAGACGATAGAAATTTCGGAAGACGAACCGGATCGTGTTAAACTCGATACGATTGAAAAACCCTTCTTCGATGGACTGATTTTAGTCTGCGACGACAATTTTATGAATCAGCAGGTCATGTGCGGACACCTTTCGAGTGTGGGATTGCAGACGGTCGTTGCCGACAATGGACAAGATGCCATTGAAAAAGTCGAAGAACGTATACGAAACAACGAAAAGCCTTTCGACTTGATTCTGATGGACATTTTCATGCCGGTGTTGGATGGTATTGAATCGGCGAAACTAATCACGAGGTTGAATACGGGCACGCCGATTATTGCGGTAACGGCGAACATCATGACCAGTGAGATTGAAAAATACAAGCGGCATGGAATGGTTGAACATTTGGGTAAGCCCTTTACATCGCAAGAGTTATGGCGTATCTTGTTAAAGTTCCTGACCCCTGTCAGCACTTCTTTCCTGGACGAAAATGAGGAGGAGCAAAGTAAAAAAGAGATGCAGCAGACGTTGCGGACTAATTTCGTGATGAAGAATCAGACGAAATATGCGGAGATCACGGAAGCGGTTGCGGCGGGGGACAAGGAACTTGCGCACAGATTGGTACACACGTTGAAGAGCAATGCGGGCTTCATCGGCAAGACCGCTTTGCAGAGTATTGCGGCGGAGATCGAGACGATGATTCTGGAGGGAACGTTGGCGATTCCGGCGGTAAAAATGGCGGTTCTTGCAACCGAATTGGCATTGGTGCTTGAGGAACTGAAACCGTTGTTGCTTGCCGAACTTGAAGCCCGGGAAAACGTACAAACTTTAAGTGCCGAACAAATCACGGAACTGTTTGAAAAATTGGAATTGTTGCTAGAAGATCGGAGTCCAGAGTGTATGAATTATCTTTCGGACCTTCGTGCAGTGCCGGGAGCAGAGGAACTTGTGCGGTACATAGAGGTTTTCGACTTTGAATCGGCAATTCGGACGCTTGCGGAAATTAAAAGGAAGGATGTGAGTCCACAGTAATGGGCGGTACAAAAATGACATTAGGGTACCTCTAAAAATCAATTTTTATATTGTTGTGTGCCGAAAGCGCAATGAATCGGCTCTTTGCGTACTTTGCGCAACCATTTGCGTTCTTTGCGGTTAAGTCTTTTTTTACCGCAAAGGACGCAAAGGGGTGCGCGCAAAGTACGCAAAGACTTTGGTATTATTAGAGGTTCCATTATGAACATTATCGGAATCGGAACAGATATAATCGAATGTGATCGGATCGGTCGGATGCTCTCCCGGCACGGCGAACGCTTTACGCGCCATGTGTACACCGAAGCGGAAATTTTGTACTGTGCAGAACGGAAAGCGGCGGAACAACACTTTGCCGGACGCTGGGCAGCGAAGGAAGCCGTCTTGAAAGCATTCGGAACAGGTTGGATTGCGGGAATCGCTTGGAAAGATGTCGAAGTTCTTATCTTAGCGAGCGGGAAGCCGACTATTCGATTACACGGCGGTGCCGCCAAAAAGGGTAACGAACTAAGCATTGTGGAAGTGCTTATCAGTATTTCTCATTGCAAATCCCACGCAACCGCAACGGCAATCGCCGTAGGATGAACGCATCCCCAATGCAACAAAGTAGCAGTCGTAAAATGCTGCTAGACTATCAGAGTGAACTCTCCAACAGCAGCCGCATTTTGCGGAGTTCAGAAGACTGATCTACATTCGGCAGCGGTGCAATATCGACGCACAACGCTCTTCGGTAATCGAAGTTCGTCAGATGATTGATGAGACGTCCGAAATCGATTACCCCCTGACCGATTAACGTTTGAAACTGCTCTTGCGTTGTGTCCCGAAGACGAACGTGGCAAATATGAGGTAATATCGGTTCGTAGTCTCTGGGCTTCGGTAAGTTGTAGGTGTAGTGGCTGGGGTCAAAGGTAATGCCGAGTCCTTTGACATGTTTGCAAAGACTTAAAGCGGTTTCTGGTGTGCTTGTCAAACGTCCGGCTTCGGTAATCACTCCGACAACAACTCCGTGGTAGATACCGATTTTGACAAGTTCTTGGAGTCGGTCTATTTCTCCGTTGAACGAGGAGTCAGGCTGGGCAGCATGAATCGAAATAACTGCAATTTTGCAATCCTTTGCCAGTTTACAGGCTTGAGTAAATTGTTGCGTAAATGCGATGTACGCCGGATCGTTTGTGTCGTCCGGCGGTGATTCGACGTCGAAAAAAATTGCGACGGGAACGATTTTACGTGAAGTTCGCCGAAGCTGTACGATAACGTCGCGGCGTTCGGCGATTTGTGAAGGGGGAATCGGACTCTGTCCGCCGATAACCAATTCTGTATGGGAGTATTCCAAGTCCACGAGTCGGTCAAAAATGCTAGACAGCGGCTCGTCGGAAATACAGGATGTCGAAGCAGCAACGATCACAACAGTACACCTCCTTGACAATTTGAAAAACAACGTCCTTCATTCTAACGTCTTTTTTTCTTTTTTCAATCGGCGGGAACGTTAGGGTGTGTAAAAAATTTGTGGGTATTTTCAGCATTGCGCAAGCGAGCGGGTAAGTGAGAAAGCGAGCGGGGGGCGTTAGCCCCCCGATGGATGTCCAACACGCTTCGTGCCCCAATGGGGGGCTAACGCCCCCCGCTCGCCGCGCCGCACCCACTTTATTTTACACACCGGGAACGTTACTGCCTTGGCGAGCGGTGCCATGTTTCGTTGCTAAGAGGAAAACATTGACTCGCGCCAAACAAATGCAAATCCGGTAACGTCTTTGTTATCAATGCACTAAAATCCCGGCGGTACAAATGTGTTCGGATTGCCCGGCACGGGTGGTGCAAAAACTGGAGGAGTCAGTTCAGACGGTGTCATTACAGGGACGGGATAGTTCAGCGAACCGACATTCTCAGGTGGAGGAGTCATGGTAAAACCGCCCACCCGAAGTACACCGTCGGCATGAGCGGTTTCCCGAAACTCTTCCGCTCGGGCAAAGAGTTCTGTACTGCGAACAGCTTTTTCCGGTTGCAGTTCGAATTCGTAATATTTGTGGTCGGTCAGTTTACCGGGAAGCAATACTTCGGAGACGAAATCGATGCCTATCCATTGGTACCAGGGCGCACGGACAGGTTTTAGTTCGGTTTTCGTTTCGTATCCTTGTTTGACGATTCGGAACTCGCGTTTGCCGTAGTGATTGAAGTTTGTCGAAACCGGCGTGCGCCCAATTTCTTTTCCGTCGAGATAGACGGTTGCGCCTGGCGGATTGCTCATGATTGTCATTTTCCGCCGCACACAGCTGCAGAGCGTCGGCAGAATCAACATCAAAACTATGAAAAGACTAACCCCTCTAGACATACCGGATGATACAGAAAACGACGAAATGTGTCCAGAGCATTTTTCCTACCGCCCACTGTCTTCATTTTTGTCCATTAACATGTTTCAAATTTCCTGATTGTTTCGTACTTTGTGGGGCTTGTATACTGCAAAATGCCAATGATTGCACTTTTTTCTTTGTGCTCTTTGTGGTTCCAAAAGGATTAACAACAAAGACGCAAGGGCACAAAGGAGACTCGAAGGGAAAAAGGTAAATTAGTGACGGACTTTTATGGTACGTACAATGCGGTGGTGTGCGCTTATAGACGCCGTCGTAATCTCGGTCTTGACGAATTGATAAAATGGGAGATTTGGAGTAGTTTTTTTGGACATATTGCGCCCCGTTCAACTGTCAAACCTCAAATGTTGAGGTTTAAGTGTTAAAACGATCACGCAATCTAGCCGTAACTTGCGTTCCTAACTACTTGTCATTATTGACTTTACGAATTGTGCCGCACTGGATTCGAACCCGTGACCTTTGTTGTGTGAAAAGCTCTATGGACCTTTTACTTTATCTTCACATTCGGATCGACTCGTTTTCTTTCGTCCATTTCTTGGTGCACCGCTTTGAGGTCTTCCTGTGTGGCTTCTTCAATAGAATCAGGATTGCCCCCCGCCGCCCAGTCAAGAGGATCGACATCAGCACTGTCCTTTTCTCCCCATTGGAAAGGAACCTCGACAAAAGTCGCATTCTGGTTAATCATTCCAATGACTTTCCGTTCAACAATCTGATTCCGCAAAATGTCCATATCGCCCGCCTTTTCGATTTGAGCACGCACCCGGCGAGGAGATATATTGTGCTGTGCAGCAATCAACGCCACCTCGGTATCGTAATCTTGAGGTTCCGCCTCGACCTTTTCGACCTCGGCAATCTTCTCGAGGATGAAATGCTCCTTCAACGCTTGTGCCGTCGTTGCCGCACTGTTTTGCCGAATGACATTCAACTGGGCAGTAATATCCTCTTGACTGTAACCGCTGCGCTGCAATTCCATCGTAGTACGCCGGAATTCCCGCTCCGACTGCCGCTTCAGCAAACTGGGCGGAAGTTCCCAAGTCGCCGCAACCGTCAACTTTTCGGTAATCTGCCGCCGCGCACGACGGTGCTGCTCATGCTCCAACTGCCGCTTCAATGAATCGAGAACCGCATCCCGGAAGTCCGCCTCGTTGTCGTAACCGATCCGCTCCAAAAACTCGTTGGTAACGTTAGGCAACGTTTCACGTTTCACCCCAGTAATCTTAAACTCAATATCGACCGCCTTTTCCCGATACTCTTCGTTGGGAGCGTCCGCCGTCAGTGTGAGTTGCGTGGAGATCGTGTCCCCCTTGTTTGCACCGACAAGTAATTTGTCGAAACCTTCTATCGACCCATCGTGGAAAGTTACTGTCGGACAAACCTTGACCAACTCATCCTCGACTTTGTTCAGGATGTTTTCGCCCGACTTTACGGTTATCTCGACCTCGACAAAATCTCCTGCGGCGACCGGTTCGTCGGAATAGTCAAAATCGCTGTACTGAGTGAGCACCCTGCGGACGGCTTTGTCCACGTCTTCGTTGGAGAATTGCCGGGTAGGCTTTTCGATTTTGAGCCCTTTCCACTCTGGCAGGTCAAAGTCGGGACGTACCTCGATATTAAATTCAAAGATGAAGTCCCCCTCTTCCGGCAATACCAGTGCGGCAAAATCGAGGTCAGGCTCGCTGATGGGCGTAAATTCCGGCGAGTCATTAACTTTCTCCATTGCGTCGATGACGAGAACGTGTTTGACTCTGTCGGAAATCTCCTTGCGAAAACGGCGTTCTATGAGTTTTCGCGGGGCTTTTCCTACTCGAAAGCCGGGAACGTAAGCGGTTCTCTCGAGTTCGGTGTATTCGTTCTGGAAGTATTTATCTACGTCGGAGCGGGGTACGGTAACTTTGACTCGGCGTTCGCAGGCACTGGTCTTCTGAACGTCGGTTGTGAGATTCAATTTTTCTGAATCTTGTTCGCTGGCAGTCTGCTCGTCTGCAACCTGTTCGTCAGAATCTTGTGTGGAGTCGGGGGTTTGGGAGTCGAGGGTTTCTTGTTCAGTCATAGTTTTGAATGAGGGCTTCCTGAAAACCGCAAAGTTTCCGACAGGCGGAAATGGAATGGAGATAAAGTTAAAGAGCGGGCGAACGGGTTCGAACCGTCGACAACGACGTTGGCAACGTCGTGCTCTACCAACTGAGCTACGCCCGCTTCAGTTACGTTGGGTAATATCATACTCTATTTTTTCCGTTTTGCAAGCGGGGGGACGACGGCTGTACCGAATGTACATCAACACCGCAAAGTCGTACAGAGCGTGAATGGCAATCGGAACGACGAGGTTTTCCGTATGGACAAAAAGCCAGCCAAAATAGAGTGAGACGATAAAGGACAGCAAAAAATAGGTCGGCGTTACTGCGTGAGCCAATCCGAAAATCAACGATGTAATGAAAATAGCGACCCAAATATCAAGGATATTTGCGAGTCCCAGTTGAAGCAGTCCGCGGAAAAAAAGTTCCTCTCCGATGCCGGCAAGCGCTGCGACCAAGGCGAGTTGCCATATTTTCCAGTGTCCCATGTACTGCCAAAACAGTTCTCGAACGAAGCGGTCAATTTGCCGTAATGACTCCAACGGCAAAGCCAGCAGCACAAAATAGCCGACAATGAGCGGGAACAAGCCCAGCGTAATTTGTTTTATCGTTTGGACGTCACACCAGCAGTATTGCCAATAATTGAGTTGGAGTCTGAACAGCAGGTCGGCAAGAACGGCAAGGACAGCCAATCCGCCTTCGATTAAAACTGCCTGCCAAAAGAACGTCATGCGGAGATTGTAACGGTTCTTTTCGATAATGCAACTTACTGGGTCGGCGGGGAAAAGGTTCACTGAGCCCGTAACGTCAGTTAGGGACGTTGGCTAGAAAGTGCGAGTCATTATGGCGTTTGGGGTGCGTTGGGCACGCCTCGCGGCGGAGAGTCGCGGGCGTTGTAGCGACGGAAAATCAGAGCCGCAATCGTAAGATTGCGTAAGATAATAAAGAGCCGTAGGTGTAGCGTAGCGTAACCTACGGGTGTACCCGCAAGTTACGCTGCGCTACACTTGCGGCTCTTTGGCAAAGAAAAAACGACTTCGTCTCCTGTTTAAGGTAGATTACTTTCCGGCGGAAGCCTCATCCCTGTCCCAATACCCAGTGGATCATTTCTTTGATTGATATCTTGCCCTCTTCGCAAACTTGGGCGACCGTTTTGGTACTGTCCTTGACAAAAGGTTGTCCCAACAGCGTCCGCTCGGCAAAGAACGTTTTCATCTTGCCGTCCACAATTTTTTGAATGATGTCCGCTGGCTTGCCTTTGCCGCTCTCTTGGACTTCGTTGACGATCAAGTCCCGCTCCTTTTGGACTAGCGCCGGATCGAGATCAGATTCCGACAACGCCTGCGGCTTCATCGACGCAACGTGCATCGCAATATCTTTTCCGAGTTCGGTATTTTCGCCTTCAATTGGTAACAGTACGCCGATTGCTGAATTATGATGAACATACGCACCGCACGGTCCATCGACACGTCTGATACGGGTCAAACGGAAGACTTCCTGAATCTTGTTGTTGACGAGTTCGTCGTGAAACTGTTTGAGTGTAACGCCCGGTTTACCAGGGAAAGGTTGCGTGAGGAGTTCTTCCGGCGTTTTCGCACCGGGACCGGTTGCGAGTTGTTCTGCGAGTCCATTGACGAGAGCGATAAAATCTTCGGTATTAGAGACCGGCGCACTTTCGCAGAGGAGTTCGACCATTGCCGACACATGTTTTTTCGTGTCGGTAAAGAGGGCGATGCGTCCTGCTTCTGTAACTCTATCTGTTCGGGCAGCCATTGTTTTGGCTCCTGATTTTCGTATGATTTCGAGTGCTTTGTCTTCGTCTCCGTTTGCTTCGACGAGTGCTTTTTTGCAATCCATCATCGGAAGTCCCGTCTTGTCTCGAAATGCTTTTACTACTGCTGCGGATATTTCCATTGTGTTAAAAAGTGGAGTTGACGTCGCATTATTAGGGCTAAAATGCTAACGTTTCTGATTGTTAATGGACGTATTATACCATACATTCATGAATCCGCAATCATACGACCTCGCTCTCCTAGCAAAGTAAGCTTCCGCTAAATGTCAATCCGCCGTCGTTCTGCCGGTCGCTACGTCGAACTCCGCGATGCTGGGAATCAACATCGTCGCCGTCGTGAAACCAAACGCTCCACATAACGCAACAAAGACCAACATATACTTGCCCAAGAGCATCGACGTAATAATGTAAAACACCGCTATCGGCAGACTAAACGAAGCCGTCGCAATGGCCGACGACGGATTTCTTGCGCCCAACGTTACATAGAGTCCAATACTTCCGCCGATCATAAATGCCGCAAAGGGAACCAACTGCGTTTCAAATGAACCGCTGAACGCCACCATTATCCAAATACACGCCGCAATGCCCACGAACAGGAAAAAGACCGTACCGAGACTCGTCGCCGTCGCCGCACGAGTGTTGTCGTACTGCATTCCAATATAGACACCGACCATCGCTACAAAAGCGTATAACACCATCAAACTGATCAGCAGGAAAAAGAAACCGGCACCGGTAATCGCCTCGTACCAATATAGATAGACGCAGAGCATCAGCGGGAAGAGTACAATCCACTTCATATTGTAAAAGACTCCGCCGAGTTTTCCGAAGACATATTCCTTCGGCGTAATATCGCTTGCCAAAATCAGGTCGAATGTTCTGCCGTCTTTTTCCGATGTTTGCGAAGTGATCGCCTGGGCATTGACCAGCACGAGCGACAGCAGAAAGAGTGGCACCAGCGGACCGGCAAGTTGCGCCGCCGTGATGATAACGTTTTCCGTTACAAGGGCGTGAAGCGACCAAAAGCACATCGCAAAGAATGCTAGAAAGCCGAATTGGATGATCCAAATGCGCCGACCGTAAGCCTGCGTCATGATCTCCCGCCAGATGATGGGGTTGTTCCATGCATGGCGGATGCGTTTGGAATGAAAGCCGGGAGCGTAACGAAGTGTAGCGACCGGATTGCTCGCCAAATGATCCGGTCGCTGTGCGCTGCTGCGCTCCCGGCTTTCAAAGCGTGAACACTGCCAAAGGGCGAAAAAACATGATACCGGAATCAATGAGGAGTAAAAAAAGTATCCGAGTCTGATAAGTTCACGACCATCGACTCCGTATGCCATTAACCCCGCAGACCAATTGTTTACCAGTATTCCTATCCGAATAATCATTATAATTGCGGTGAGCCATAATGCCCATGTTCGACGAAATATCATTCCGACAAAGCCTGTACCAAGAAAAATAGCAGCAATCAATGCGAACCAATCATCCCATGCCCAATTTGTAAGTCTATGTTCGATGAATTCGCCGAACAACCCAAGAATAGCCACAATAAGCATAATAGCAATTTCCACTGTCAAGCACAGCGGCAAAATGAAGTATGCCATCGGCGGACGCGATGAAAGCCGGGAACGGAGCGCAGCGCAGTGACCGGATCGTTCAACGGGTTGATCCGGTCGCTGCGCGTTGCTGCGCTCCCGGCTTTCATAATCGCCAATCGAATCAAACGTCAACGTCTCTTCCAGCGTCTGTTCGACCTGTTTCTTATGCCAAGTATCCACTTCTGCCGTTGCCATTCGGGCTTCGCGGGAGGGATTCCAGACACGAACCATCGCAATCGCAATCGCATTGATTCCAATGACCAGACAGCCGCAAACAAGCAGAAAGCCCTGAATGGGACCGAATAGTCCCGTCGTCAAATCGATGGCGGGACGCGAAGCGGCAAGGATCGCACTCCACGGCGAAAACATCGCCGCATAGTTCACAGAGCCTGTAACGTAAGTTAGGGACATGGATTCCCAAAATCCAATCCAAAGCACCATGATCAAAATCGTAGTGGCAATCGCCTGAAAAGTTTTTTCCCGCCAAAGAGCGACGCAACTGCCGAGACTGCCGCAGGCGAGCATGCAGAAGAGTGTTACGATCAGCACCCTCGTAATTTGATAATACGACACGCCGCCGAGCATCGCGATTGCCATAAAGACCGGTATGGAAACGGCAAGCATCGTGATAATGTTGAGCAAACTGGCGAGAAGTTTTCCGAGAACGAGTTCTCGATTGGTCATTCGGGTCATTAAAAGGAGCAGAAGAGTGCCTCGTTCTTTTTCTTGTCCGACGGCACCGGCGGCGAGAGTGGCGGCAAAGAAGATGGCGAGGACGAGTTGTACGGGGGCGATAAATTGGAAGAGCATTGTCCCGAATCGGGCGTAGTCGCCGGGATCGGTGATGATTTGCGTTCCACTGATGACCAGCCAGGCGGTGACGACGAGGAGCAGGAGCAGACCGACGTAAACGGTACGGAGAATGTACGTCCACTCACGGCGGGGAGCAATCGTTACTTCGCGGGTAAAAACAGGACCGATGAACATAGCAGTAGTGTACCACAAAACAAGCGGAACCGCAATCAAGGCAAAAGGAAAGGCATTATCGACAAGGCGCAAATCTTACAGAACTGCCGCTCACTCGACGATTTCTGTGTCCGTTTCTTCTTCAGTGGGAGGAATGTCCACGCTGACCGGTATCGGCACGACCAATGAATAGATCACATCTCGGTTTTCGGTCGCTCCCCAAGACAGCATTGGACGACCATAATCGGGACGGCGAATCGCTATCGTCATTCGTACCGCTTGCGGTAGCATCTGACGCTCATCCATATCCCAATCCTCCACCCAGTCGCCCCACATGTCCAGTTGCTCAATCGTGGGATCGAAGTAGTCAAACCGAATCCACTCCACTTCGGGAGCAAAAGGTTCATCGTACTGTTCGTCTTTGAACTCATAGCCCTCTTGAATCGCATACTGCATCACTTGCCGATCCAATTGACGGCGAAACAATCCGTATTGAAGTGCATAAGAGTCAAGCGACCGCCCTATTGCGCCGATGAATTGTTCCGGCTTATAACGGGGATCGTCGAGCGAGAGCATCCCGGTATCTTTTCCGAGGTAATATAAGACTGTTTTCGAGGCACTCAAACGATCCGCCGCGTTGGACGTGCCGCGCCGAACTTGCCGGGAACCGTACATTTCTCCACGAGGCAACTTTGCCGTGTCAATTTGAATCCAACTCCATCCCTGATCATCCGTTCCGCCGTAGATGCCGGGCAGGACACCATAAATGATCGGTTCTTCATAATCTTCGTACTCATCGTATTCTTCCGTAACTTCCATGTCGAGTTGTGCTTGCATATCGGCGACTCCTAATCCCGTCAGGGCGGTCAGTGCGGCGGTATCGACTTCGAGTTCTTCCTCTCGGAGGATCACAACGACGGAGCGGATGTCTTGGGCAATTTTTTCTAAAATGATTCGAGCCAACTGGGCTTCTTCGACTTCGGTGCGGTTAATGACCATTTGACGCAGATGGAGATCGAGTGCCATGTTGACGAGCAACAACACTGTTGCCATCAGTACCAAGACGATCAACACTTCAACGAGTGTATAAGCACGGACTATCCGGTCACGCATTGAAAAAGGAAAGACAAGGGACATACCATTGTTTATTATCGGTTATTAACGGTCACCTATCAAGGGGTGCCTGTTTTGTCAATAGAGCGAATACTGACTATCCAAAATGCAGCCGAAAAAGGTCGAGAACCCGCTTAACGTACAGATCGTCAATTATTCCCGGATGCCCCGCGAACGGATAGTTTCGCATCTGCAAAATCGACGTTTGCAAATTAGAGTCCCTCGCATTGACCACCGCCGCAAACGTTTCGTCGCTCCGAGTGCGGCTCGGTTGCCCCTCTGGATAGGCACCTATCAACAAAAGATAATCTGTATCGAACATTTTTCGTCCTATGTCGATCATCTTGTCGGGGGCAATGGGGTGCCTCGGCGGAACAACCACACCGCCTAAAAAACACGTTGCCGATTCCGGCGCACTGCCCAGTGCTTCCGCCAACAATCCGCGTGTCCCCGCCTCGACAACGGCAATCTTTTTTTCCTGCTTGTTCACTAGCCGGCAAATGACCATCGGCAAAGTGTCTTCCCCTTCGCCGAAAATCCGATTGCCGAGCGTCTCGTAAATCAACTTCGCCGTCGGTTCAATGAGTTGATCACACTCCGTTTCCGTTTCGGCATCGGCAACAATGGAAAGCGTGATCGTCGCCTGCGTTGCCGTAATGCCGACTTTGGGAACACGTCCACGGTCAATAAGATCGAGAAACATGTTTTCCACCTGACTTTCCCCAATTCCGAAGGAGTGGATGTTGCGATACTTAATGACCCGCTTTTCGCCTCTCAACGATTCGAGCATCGTCAGAATGGTTTGCCGACCGGTGTCGTGCCACATTTCCATCATTTCGGCGGGCACACCGGGATAAGCCAAGAGGCGGACGAAATCGAGGCGGTCCTTGGGAATAGGTTCTGTTCGTTTTATTGTGAAGTCAATGCCGGGGGCGGTGCCGTTGGGATTCCGAATGGGCACCGCTCCCTGCGGTTGAAAGATTTGGGCACGAAAATTGGAAGGCATCGCCGTACCTCGTCGTCGAAAGACCTCCTCAATGTGTCGGAGTGTTTCTGCATCTTCAATAAGGGGTACTCCGACGGCATCAGCGGCAGCCTGCCGGGTCAGATCATCGGCAGTGGGACCGAGTCCGCCCGTCCAAACGATGAGATCGACTCGGCTCATCGCAATCCGAAGGACATCGACCATTGCCGCAAGATCATCTCCGATGGCGGTGTGATACTGTACGGAAATGCCGAGGCTTTCTAGGGCTCGACTCAACCATTGCGTATTGGTGTCGAGGATTTTTCCATTGATAATTTCGTCGCCGTTTGAAATGATCTCTGCGTACATTTGTTGGAAAAAGATAGGTTTTTATTTCCACGCATTATATCGTTTTTTTACAACAATGGGCGGGAGGGGCACAAGGATTGTGAAGATCGGGGG
>Ga0099364_10009290_pt1 | contig 13661 bp, 13 predicted proteins | sample TergutTh196P3_FD_73070 | JGI IMG/M metagenome (GOLD analysis project Ga0099364, IMG submission 73070) | Microcerotermes parvus P3 segment gut microbial communities from Pointe-Noire, Republic of the Congo - Th196 P3 | ecosystem: Host-associated > Arthropoda: Insects > Digestive system > Gut ...
GTTCGACCCCGCCCTGCCTCACCACTACAGGAACACTGAGTTGTTACTAAAGACATTGTCCACGGATTTACACTGATTATATTGTATAAATATATTAGATAGAATAAACTGACTTACCAATGGAAACTCCTGTCTTTTTGGAAGATATTTTCCCTGAACATCTCCTGTATGCAACAACCATTCGTTCTCCTGTTGCAAAAGGAATACTGAAATATATACAATTTCCAAAACTTCCGGCAGGTTATATATTCATCACGGCAAAAAATATCCCCGGCGAAAATATATTTGAGGGCACAACCATGCCAATACTTGCGGACTTTGCCCTTTCCTACATAGGAGAACCTGTAGCCCTTCTGCTGGGGCCGGATAAAGTAAAACTGGAAGAATTAGCCGCAGGCTGTATTGTATCAGTCAATGAAGAAAAGCCGGTTTTTACAGGCAGAGAAGTTATCGACACTCAGGAAATACCTGCGGCAGAACGTCAAATAACCACAGGCAGCCCAGATGAATTCTTTACTAAAACAGGGAAAATAATTACAGGCAGTTACACAACAGGCATACAGGATCACTGGTATGCCGAACCGGCAGGCGCAATAACATGGTATAAAAACGAGCGTGAAGAAAAAAAGGCAAAAACCAAAAATAAAGAGCCTGCCGGCGATCATTCCGTTACAAAAAAGATACTTGTAATAAAAACAGCCACACAATGGCTTTATCATGTAAGAAAATCGGTTTCCCGTGTATTGGGTATAGACCAAACCGGGATTGTTGTAGAACCGGCTTCATTAACCATTCACATGGACGGTAAATTATGGTTTCCTTCGCTGATAGCATGCCATGCTGCGCTTTGTACTTATTTAACAAAAAAACCTGTACGTTTAATTCTTAACAGAGAGGAAGATTTTCTTTATTCGCCTAAACGCTGTAATTCAAACATCGATATTGCCAGCATTATCGATAAAAATGGCAATATTTTAGCTTCTAAGATAAATATTTCCGTTAACCTTGGCGCTTATGGGGTTAATAGCGAAGAAATACTGGATCAGGTATGTCTTGCCAGCATTGGGTATTATAAAAATGAAAATTTGAATATATCCGCAAAGGCGGTAAGAACAAATATACCTCCTCAGGGGTCATTTTCCGGCTTTGGATTGGCACAGGGTTTTTTTGCGCTGGAGCGTCATGTTTCGCAAATTGCGGATATGGTTAATCAAGACCCTGCCCAATGGCGAAAAAACTCTTTAAATCAAAATTATATCCTGCCAAAAGGTTCGTTAAAATATGTGAATACCATTGAAGCTCTTTTGGACACATCTGTAAAAATGAGTGATTATTACCGTAAGTGGGCTTCATACGAATTACTTCGCCAAAGCAACAAAGGCAGAATACAGGAAAAAGGAGAAAATCCAAGAGGTATAGGAATCGCCTTTGGGTTTCAGGGAAACGGCCTGCTCTACAATGAAGATAAGGGAAATTATAATGTAGAAGTTACCCTGACAAAAGAAACTATTCTGGAGATAAAGGTAAGCATAACAAGCCCGGAAGATTACGGCAAAATATGGGAAAAAGTCGCAATGGAAACCATGTCCATAGAGCCCAATATGCTCCGCGTTATAACAGATAATTCTCCGGACTGCGGGCCGTCCTGCGCTTCCAGAAATATTACCGCAATAACCAAGGCTGTAGAAAAATGCTGCCTTGCTATACGGAAACAGCGTTTTCATAACCCGCTTCCGATAACCGTAAAACGTTCAATTAAGCCGCAAAACGGCGAATTATGGAATGGTCAATTTTCTGCGCCTGCCAGAAAGGTTATGGATATCAGCGGATTTTTAAAACCGGGGCAAGCCTGCGCTGTTGTTGAAGTTTCCATAGACCTTGTCGAATGTATACCCAAAATCCGCGGTGTATGGCTTGCAGTAGACGGCGGAAAAATAATTTCGGTAAACAGGGCAAAACGAAACATTACGCGCAGCGTTGTTCAGGCTCTGGGCTGGTCATTTACAGAATGTATTGAATACATAGACGGAATACTTCCAAGAAACCAGTTTGATAATTTTGCAATTCCTTCTCCCGGAGATATTCCGCCGATATATATAGATTTTATGGCCGAAGATAACAAAGAACCAAAGGGAATTGGAGAACTTTCTTTTACATGCATACCTGCTGCATTTCTGCAGGCTGTTTCACAGGCAATGGATCATTCATTTAAATCTATCCCTCTAAAAAGAGAAGAAATCTGGAAGATGACACAGCTAAGAAATCCAGAAGAGGTTATAAAATGACTTTAAATTTTATTTTAAACGGAGAAGATGTTACCGTACAAAGTGATGCAGGAGTACGGCTGATTGACATTCTGCGCGGGGATTTTGGATTATTCGGCGCAAAATCCAGCTGTCTTACAGGACAATGCGGCGCATGCTCTGTCCTCTTTAACGGCCAGGTAAGCCCTGCCTGCCTTATCCCAGCTTTTAAAATAAAGGGCAGCGAAATAATAACGATAGAAGGCTATTCCCAAACCATTGAATATCAGGAAATAATGACAGGGTTTATAGAAGCGCATTTGGGAAACTGCGGCTACTGCGAAGCTGGTAAAATACTTTGCACAGAAGCTCTTCTGGATCGTAATCCCTCTCCCTCTGACGAAGATATAATGATGGGATTTCGCGGCATAAAATGCCGCTGTACAAATGCAGAAAGACTTGTTAAGGCGGTAAGCATTACAGCCGGAATACGTCAAAGGAGGCTTTTTGGACTCGCCTCTTAATCAGGTATTTTTTCCGGTTTCTTACAATGAACTTTTTTCCACATGGAATCATTTTAAAGATGCTGTTCCCTATGCGGGCGGCACTGTATTAATCGGAAGGCAGGGTAAAAATATCATCTCTCTGCCAAAAGTAATCCTTTGCCTTGATAAACTTGACGAGATGCACCGTGTTACAAGAACAGAACAGTATCTTGAAATAGGAGCAATGGTTAAACTTAACAGAATTTTTAAGCTGGGGAAAATAGTGCCGGAAATTCTCTATACCTGCCTTGAAAATATAGGCGGGGTTCAGTTAAGAAATATAGCGACAGTCGGCGGCAATATATGCAGCAAAAACTATCTGTTTGATCTATCTGCACCCCTTACTGCCCTTGACGCTCAATATGAGCTTCGTAATGCCTCAGGAACACGCTGGGTCGCCGCTTCGCGTTTTCATTTTAAAGAAGAAAACGCCCTTGGGAAACAGGAACTTTTAACGCGTGTCCGCCTGCCTCTGCATCTCTGGGATTATTCGATATACAAAAAATTCTATAAAGAAGACCTATACAACAGTGAAGTACTGGTTTTTCTTGCAAAAGCGCAGAAAAACATCCTTACCGATATAAGAGTTGTCTATAAAACTGATACAATTTTACGCAATAAAAACAGTGAAGATATCCTGAATGGCAAAATTCTGCCGTTAAACCGCAAAACTGCCCTTGATTTTGTCGAAAATTGGAAAGATTTCCTTTCTGAACGTGATGATGTCAGTGAATTTTCAAAAAATGCCCTTTTATACAACATAGAAGAGAATGTTTTTATCCTGTCTGAATAGGCTTCTAACTCAAAAAAGCCTTGAATACTCTTATATAAAATGGTATTATACTATAAATCAAGGTTTTTTTAGCGTGTTTCGGCCGCATTTTTGCCTTATTTACCGGGTTATAGTTAACCTGGCAGTTTATCTACCCGGCAATTCCTCTGTTTGAACATTTTCAAACAGATTTGGCTTTTTTTTGCCCATTTTTTTATGTGGAATTACAATTAAATATTTTTTTTTGCTGACTGTATGTTTCTTTTTTATTGCCCACTCTGTTTTTTCAGAATCTGAATTTTTAGATTATGAAGATTCTGAGTTTGAATACAATGATAATTCTGAATATGACGATAATCCTGTATACGAGGATAATTCTTCATACGATAACAACTCTGTATACGATGACAATTCTGTATTTATAATTAATTCTATCCATTTTAATATAGACGGCAACACACGTCCGTGGGCATTAGACAGCAAGATAGAATTATTTACAGGACAAACAATAACAGGTTATTCAAATTTAGAAGACTATATCCGGCACAATACACAGCTTCTTGTTAACGAAAGAGTGTTGGATAACGCAAATATAGAAGCTGTTATAGGACAGATAAGTACAGATAACATGTACCCTGTCGATATTGTTATAAATGTAAAAGATACATGGAATATACTTGTACTGCCAAATCCGCAGTACAGCACAAGTACAGGCATAAGTTTAATTGTAAGTTTTCGTGATTTTAATTTTCTTGGAACAATGCAGCCTCTTTGGATTGATATAGGTTATGAAAGAGATGTATTTAACCGCAATTACTATATATTCCTGCTTGGGTCTATAATTCCTTTTAAGGCTTTTAATAAAAACCTTAACCATAATTGGAATTTTATTTTAATTAATGAATATCAATACCGCCCAAACTTTGAACAAAAACATTATTATAGAAGCTCTACAGGATTAAATTTTCAATTTAATAATCAGCTTCAGTATACTCCATATTTCAGTTTTAGTTTTAATGATATAAGTTTAGGCAATACTGTCGGGTTTGGCCACAGCCTTGCTTTAAACCGGATAGACTGGATTGGCAATTTCAGAAAAGGTTACAGCAGTTCTGCAGGCAATAATTATCTTTACAGTTTTTATAGAGCGCAGTTGGAATTACACCCTTGGCAGACAAATTACAATATTGCAGCTTCCGGGCATTTATTAATCAAGGAAGACAGGCTTGGCCTTTCCGCCAATTTTAAATTCCGGCACTGGCTTTACAATCATATCTACTTAGAAGCCGGCGATGTACTGCGCGGCATTGTAGACAGAGATTTACATGCCAATTTAATGTTTTCTTTCAGTTTTGACTTTCCTATACGAGTTTATAATTTTATTTCTTCCGAATGGTCAGACAACAATAAACTAAGAGTTCTTAATTTTGAACTTCACCTTAATCCATTTATCGACAGCGCTATTTATCATCATCCGCAGCATCAAACTTCGTTCAGTGTAAGAAACATTCTTCTTTCCGGCGGTCTGGAAGCGATTTTTTTTCCGGAATTTTTCCGCAGTATGGTAATCCGTATATCATTAGGTTACAATTTATCCAAAATGTTCTTTAACAATCCTTCATCAAATTATCCATTTCCTGCAGGTTACAATTCTGCGCTTGCCAGAAAATATGAAATATATCTTGGCGCCGGGTTTCATTATTAACAGGAATAAAACATGAATAAAACAATTTCACGCCTTCTTACCTTTTTAAAATACAGAGACTTATTTTTTCAGCTGGTATCAAAGGAAATAAAACTAAAATACCGCAGGAGTTTTCTAGGCTATATTTGGAGCGTATTAAATCCGCTGCTTATAATGATAGTTATGGTTGCTGTCTTTTCTCAGCTATTCAGGCCAAATATTCCATTCTTTCCGGTTTATCTGCTTATAGGTCATATGCTTTTTAACTTTATGGTTATTGCAACTTCAAGGTCGTTAACATCTGTAATAGAAAACGCTTCGCTTTTAAAAAAGATATATGTCCCAAAGTATATTTTTACCCTTGCAACAGTAACCAGTGAAATGGTTAATTTTTTCTTTATGCTTGGCGCATTGATTATTGTGTGCTTTGTACTAGGCGTTCCTGTTACAGGACGTATTGTTTTTATTATTATCCCGATAATTCAGATATATATTTTTTGTTTAGGGCTGGGTTTATTTCTTGCACAGGCAACGGTTTTTTTCCGCGATGTAATGTATATCTGGAGCGTTATTACTACTGCATGGCTTTATCTAAGCGCTATTTTTTATCCTGTTGATATTTTACCTGAAAATATTCATTTTTTGGTTACAAACTTTAATCCTTTATATTTTTATATAACTCTTTTTCGTAATTTTACTATTGGCGGGCCTAATATGGGTAGTCTTGATCTTGTTATTCGCGGAACTATCGCAGCTGGTCTTATGTTAATTTTAGGGCTTGTCACATTTTCATATAGTAAAAAGAAATTTATTCTTTATATGTGAGGTATTTTTTGGATTCTACAGTTATTAAGGTAAGCGACGCTACAGTTCGTTTTAATATTGCCTCAGAAAGAGTAGATAACATGAAGGAATATTTTATTAAGCTGATTAAAGGACAACTTCGTTTTAAAGAATTCCTTGCCTTAAAAAATATAAATTTTGAAATAAAAAAAGGTGAAACATGGGGAATTGTAGGCAGCAATGGCGCCGGGAAATCTACCTTATTAAAAATCATCTGCGGGGTTATAGCTCCTGATACAGGCTATGTCAAAATCGACGGCAATATATCGCCGATGCTGGAACTTGGAGCAGGTTTTGATCCTAATTTAACGGCAAGCGAGAATATTTACCTTCAGGGCGCTCTTCTTGGATACAAAAAATCATTTATGAAAAAAAAATATGATGAAATTGTAGCATTTTCTGAACTTGAAGAGTTTCTGGATATGCCGGTAAAAAATTATTCTACAGGAATGCAGGCGCGTCTTGCATTTGCCGTTGCTACCTCTGTAAAGCCGGAAATTCTTATTGTAGACGAAGTTCTCTCTGTAGGAGACGCCGCTTTTCAGCGTAAATGCATTGAACGTATAAACGAAATGATAAAGGAAGCTACTACGCTTCTTTTTGTATCTCATGATAGTAATACTGTAAATAAACTTTGTGAAAATGCAATATGGCTTCGCAAGGGTGAACTTGTAATGTCAGGCAGCTCAAAAGATGTTTGCGAGGCTTATTATAAGTACTATGAGTAATATGAAAGGCATAATCCTTGCCGGAGGGGCCGGCACCCGTCTTTATCCAATAACAAAAGCTGTTTCAAAACAGATACTTCCCCTTTATGACAAGCCCATGATCTACTACCCTCTTTCTGTACTGATGCTTGCCGGAATCAGGGAAATACTTATTATTTCCACCCCAAGGGATCTTCCTTTTTTTAAGGAACTGTTTGGGAACGGAAGTTGGCTGGGTATGAATTTTGAATACAAGGTACAGGAAACCCCAAGAGGGCTTGCCGATGCTTTTATTGTAGGCGCTGAATTTATAAAAAATGACAACTGCGCTCTTGTACTTGGCGACAATGTTTTTTATGGACGCGGTTTTGGGCAAACTTTGAATGAAACAAAAAGCCGTATAGAAAAAGAAAAAGGAGCGGCTATCTTTGGCTATTATGTCAGAGACCCCAGCGCTTATGGTGTAGTTGAATTTGATAAAAATGGAAAAGCTCTTTCTATCGAAGAAAAACCTGTTCATCCAAAAAGCCACTATGCAGTTCCAGGGCTTTATTTTTATGATAATACGGTTGTAGATATCGCGAAGAATATACAGCCTTCTGCAAGAGGAGAGATAGAAATTACTGCGGTAAATAATGAATACCTTAAAATGAATAAACTTTCTGTAGAACCTTTGGGAAGAGGCATGGCATGGCTTGATACAGGAACTTATGACAGCCTTCTGGAAGCTGCAAATTATATAGCTACCATACAAAAACGGCAGGGTATGTATATTTCCTGTATCGAAGAAATTGCATATAACAATGGCTGGATAACAAAAGAAAACTTATTAAAAATTGCCGCAGAGTACAAAACAGAATACGGCGAATATCTTAAGTACATAGCGGAAAATACATAATGCCTTTTACATTTGCACCATGTCCAATACAAGGTTTATTTGAAATACAGCCAAAAGTATTCGGCGACAGCCGGGGATACTTTTTTGAATGTTATTCCGAAAAAGATTTTAACACAGCCGGTATAACAGAAAAGTTTGTACAGGACAACCAGTCATTATCCGGTAAGGGAACTCTCAGAGGACTTCATTTTCAGAAAAATAACCCGCAGGGTAAACTTGTCAGAGCCATAGAGGGCGAAGTTTTTGATGTAGTTGTGGATATACGAAAGGATTCGCCTTCTTTTGGCAAGTGGCACAGCGTTATCCTAAGCGGCGAAAAACAAAATCAGTTTTATATTCCACCGGGATTTGCCCACGGTTTTTTAGCGTTATCTGAAAAGACAATCTTTGCATATAAATGCACTGATTTTTATTACCTTGAAGATGAGGGGGGTATAATCTGGAACGATCCTGCAATAGGTATAGATTGGCCTGATCTGAAAATGGAATACAGTTTATCAGAAAAAGATAAAACACTGCCATTATTTTCTGAAATATTTTCCGGCCTAAAATGATTTGGATAATTGGCAGCAAAGGAATGCTGGGAACAGAACTTTCTTTGCTGTTGGAAAAAAACAACTTTTCCTTTGCAGGAACGGATCGTGAAATAGATATAACTGATTCTGATGCATTAAAAGATTTTTTTAAGAAACACCCTGTTAAATGGGTAGTAAACTGCGCCGCTTATACTGCGGTAGATAATGCAGAAGATGATGCCGAAGCCTGCCGTAATCTTAACACACTTGGAGCTGGTAATATTGCACTCTGCGCAAAAAACACAGGTGCAAGGTTAATACATATTTCTACAGATTATGTTTTTGACGGAAAGGGGATAACAGAGGAAGGAGTTATCCGCCCCTACCGTGAAGACGATGAAACAAACCCAATTGGTATTTATGGTTTAACCAAGAGGGACGGAGAACAGGCCGTATTAAAAAATAATCCCGCTTCATACATATTAAGAACAGCCTGGCTTTACGGAAAATACGGAAACAATTTTGTTAATACTATGCTCCGTTTAATGAATGAGAAAGATGAAATCAAAGTAGTAGATGACCAGCGGGGAAGCCCTACATGGACTTTTGATCTGGCTTCTGCGATATTGGATATAATCAAAACAGCAGATTCCTGCAATGAAATTCCCTTTGGCATATACCATTTTTCCAATGAGGGAAATATTACATGGTTTGATTTTGCAAAGGCAATCTATTTGCAGGGACTGGAACAGGGATACATTGCTAAAGATTGTGAAATAAAACCCTGTACCAGCTCTGAATATCCGGCTAAAGTTAAACGTCCTTTATATTCTGTATTGGATAAAAGTAAAATTAAAACCGCTCTTAGAATTGAAATTCCAGCTTGGGATACCAGCTTAAAAGAATATATTACAACATGCGCAAATTAACTAATATACTTGTAACAGGCGGCGCTGGTTTTATCGGCTGTAATTTTATCCGCCTATTGCTGGAAAAGACAAAAGATTTTTCCGGCAGGATCATCAACCTGGACGCCCTTACTTATGCAGGTAATCTTTTGAGTCTTACTGATATTGAGACAAAATACGGTTCATCAGGTACAAATTCACGTTACTTTTTTGAACATGGCGATATATGCGACAGAGTTTCTGTCGAATCGTTATTTGCAAAATACGAGATAGATACAGTTGTACATTTTGCCGCAGAAAGCCATGTTGACCGTTCTATTCATGGGCCGGAAGCTTTTGTAAAAACAAATGTAAATGGAACATTCACTTTGCTTGATGTTGCGCGTAATGTATGGAAAGACAATTATGCAGATAAACTTTTCCACCATGTAAGCACAGATGAAGTATTCGGCTCACTCGGTAATACAGGCTATTTTTCAGAAACCACCCCCTACTCTCCCCGCTCTCCGTATTCGGCAAGCAAGGCCTCAAGCGATCATCTTGTAATGGCATATTATCATACCTACGGTCTGCCAATTACACTATCAAATTGTTCTAATAATTACGGCCCCTATCAATTTCCGGAAAAATTAATTCCCCTGATGATTCTGAATATGCAGGAAGAAAAACCGCTTCCTGTTTATGGCGATGGAAAAAATATCCGCGACTGGCTTTTTGTAGAAGACCACATTTTTGCAGTTTGGACAATAATGCAAAAAGGCAGTGCAGGAAAAACTTATTGTATTGGCGGCGAAAACGAATGGGAAAATATAAAACTGCTAAATGTACTTATTGATATTGTTGCAAAAAAAACAAACCTTGACTCTGCTAAAATAAAAAACACTATTACCTATGTAAAAGACCGTCCTGGTCATGACCGCCGTTATGCCATTAACTGTTCAAAAATTAAACGCGAACTTGGCTGGAAACAGACAGTGAGCTTTGAAGAAGGGCTTTCCCGCACAATAGACTGGTATCTTGCAAACCCGCAATGGACAGAAAGCATCCGTTCCGGCGAATACCAAACATGGGTAAAGAAAAATTACGGGAAACGATAGCTTGCGTATAATAAATGAGTATTGATATGCAAATAATAACTGAACCTGACAAATTTGTGAAATTAAAAATAAAGTTATGATAGATAAACTTAAACAATTAATACACGATGGTGAAGGTTTAACAGTTGAGTTTAAAAACTGTAAGAATGAACTGACAAATGATATATTTAGCACAGTATCATCCTTCTCAAATCGTTACGGTGGATACATAATTCTTGGTATTGATGATAATGGCAAAGTAAACGGGATTAATAAAAATTCACTGCAAAATATAAAGAAGAATTTTATCAGCACATTAAATAATCCAGAACGATTTTCTCCTACACTTTTTATATCTTTAGAAGAAGAACTAATAGAAAGTAAAACTATACTTTGGTGCTATGTTCCGCCCACTTCGCAGTTGGTAATGTTCAATGGCAGATTTTATGATCGAGCGGAAGATGGTGATATTGATATTACACGAAATACAGATATTGTTGCACATTTATATCAAAGAAAGAAAGCAGACTACTCAGAACGCAGGGTTTTTCCATATGCTAAAGAAAGCGATTTTGATTTTGCACGGCTTATGCCAAAAGTACGCCTTTTGGCATCGAATCGCTGGAAAGATCATCCATGGGTCAATATGACAGATATGGAAATACTTCAAAGTGCCGGACTATATATTAATGAAGATCGCGAGGGTGGAAAGTCCGGTTATAACCTGGCTGCTGTACTTTTATTCGGACGCGATGAACTAATATTATCTTGTACGGCTAACTATGTCACAGATGCCATTTGCCGCCGAGAAAACATAGATCGATATGATGACCGCTTGATGGTTACCACTAATTTAATTGATGCATATGATCAACTAATGGATTTTATCAGTAAGCACACACTGGACAGATTTTTTATAATTGAAAATCAATCTGTAAGTGTACGTTCGCACATTGCCCGCGAGCTTGTCAGCAACATTTTGGTGCATCGTGAATATACCAGTGCCTATCCTGCAAAAATTATCATTGAACAAGATTGTATTGTTACAGAAAATTGGACAATACCCAGATTTTCCGGGCGCATTGACCCCAAAAATTTTGAACCATATCCAAGAAACCCGTTACTTGCAAGATTTTTTATTAACATTGGTCGTGCAGATATTCTTGGCTCTGGAGTAAGAAACCTATATCAATATACAAAAATGTATTCCGGTCAGGAACCAGACCTTATAGATGGTGATATATTTAGAACAATTGTTCCCATAAATATACCGGAAGGTGCAAAAATTACAGATAATGGTGTAATCTCAGAAAACAACACAGAAAACAACACAGAAAACAACACAGAAAACAACACAGAAAAAATTACTAAAAATCAGAATATTATTATAGGTATAATTACTGATAATCCACATATAAAATCAGAGGAACTTGCCAAAATTGTTGGTATAACTGCTGATAATATTAGGGTTAACATTTCTAAATTAAAAGCAAAAGGTATTATCCAACGCATTGGCCCCGATAAAGGCGGGTATTGGAAGGTAAAAATATAATAATGTCAAAATGCGTATAACAGAAAATGAAAAAAAAGTAATTATAGAAGCTGTAAAAAATATAGACCCAGATGCCAGAATCTGGCTTTTTGGATCACGGGTTGATGACAGTAAAAAAGGCGGAGATATAGATATAGCGATTCTTTCAGAAAAAATAAAAAGCGATGTCATGCTGGAAATACAGGTAAAACGCTTTATTTGTGACAGAATGGGAGAACAAAAAATAGATATTGTTACAACAAGCGATGGAAATGAGGCTATTTTTAAAATTGCAGTAAAAAAAGGAATTGAGATAATAATGGATAATGCACATATAGATTTATTACGTGAAAATTTAAAAATACTTAATTTAAGCGCTGACTGGGTAATACGTTCTTATGAGCAAACCAAGACAATAATTATAAAAGTAGAATATACCGAAGAAGAATTTGACAAACTTGAGAATTTGACTTCCAGATACGCAAGAACAACTGATATGCTAATTAATAAAGTATTACGAAACATAGACACTGTTGAATTTGAAGATATAGGTACAATTATTGATATAATGAACCGTGCTGAAAAACGCGGAATAGTATCATCAGCTAATTTACTGCGCACTATTAAAGATTTAAGAAACAATATAGCTCATGAATATAAAATTGCCGAAATAACCAGATTTTTTTCGGAAATACAAAAATATACGCCTATTTTACTTGATATTATAAAAAATGTTAATGAATATTGTTCGCGGTATATAAAATGAGTATCAATATGCAAATAATAACTGAACCATTAGAAAAAGCATTAACTACATTAAAAGAAGCATGGATAGAATTCCAAAAAGATACCGGAAATACATTTATAAGAGACTCTGTGATTCAAAGATTTGAATATACTTTTGAACTATCACATAAAATCTTACGCCGTTTTTTATCAGAAACTGAACCTGACAAAGCTGAAATATCACAGATGTTTTTTAATGAGCTTATTCGTATAGGCTGCAAACGCGGATTATTATTAAATGATCTTGAAACATGGGATAAATACAGAAAATTACGAAACTTAACCAGTCATAATTACGATGAGTTTAATACAGAAAGTATAATATTAATAATACCCGTATTCATAGAAGATATTGAATATGTTTTATCAAAAATTGAAGAAAAAGCAAATCAACAAACATCATTAATTCATATTGATCATAATCATAAAAATATGATTGTTTCATTACTCAAAAAAATACCGGAAATTAATAAATGTTCATTTTATTTTTTTGGTTCAAGAGTTAATGGAAAATCAACAAATTATTCAGACGTTGATATTGCTATAGATTATCAAGGCAAGCCCTTTCCTGATAATTTAAGATTACAACTTTCATCTATTTTTGAAAATTCACTGCTTCCTTATAAAGTAGATATTGTAGATATAAATACTGTTTCTCCGGTTTTTAAATCAAAAATAGAAAAAGAATTTGTAAAATTGGAAATAAATTAAAATGTTAAAGACTTTTTAATTGAAAAATCTTTGCAAGGTTATTAGTAGTAAAAATAATGCTTAGAGTAATTATATTAATCCCCTGCTACAATGAAGAGAAAAATATTGATGCAGTTATTAATAATATTAGGAATCATACTTTATCCAATAGCTATTTGAACAGTAAATTTATTATAGATTACCTTATAATAAATGACTGCTCAAAAGATTCTACTGTAGAATTATGTAATGAAAAAAAATATAATTATTTGAACCTGCCAATCAACCTTGGAATTGGCGGTTGTATGCAGGCTGGTTATTTATACGCACTTGAACGAGGCTACGATATAGCAATACAGCATGACGGAGACGGTCAGCATGACCCTGCTTATTTTGAAGCGGTACTCTCCCCTATTGAACAAGGAACAGCTGATATTGTAATTGGCTCTCGTTTTCTGGAAAA
>Ga0099364_10009291_pt1 | contig 13660 bp, 13 predicted proteins | sample TergutTh196P3_FD_73070 | JGI IMG/M metagenome (GOLD analysis project Ga0099364, IMG submission 73070) | Microcerotermes parvus P3 segment gut microbial communities from Pointe-Noire, Republic of the Congo - Th196 P3 | ecosystem: Host-associated > Arthropoda: Insects > Digestive system > Gut ...
ATTACGAGATTGTTAAAGGAGATAAACTAAAGATCACAGTGGCACCCAAAGGCTTTGGCAGCGAGAACATGAGCGCTCTTAAGATGCTGACTCCTTCAGTTGGAATAGAAGGGGTAAAAAAATTTGTCATTGACACTGTATCCATAGGCGGTGCCAACCCCTGCCCTCCCATCATTGTTGGAGTAGGAGTGGGCGGCACTGTGGAGAAATGTGCGATGCTTGCAAAGCGAGCACTGCTCCGTCCTCTTGGTACATACAACAATGACAAGTTCTGGAAGGGTGTAGAGGCTGAGCTCCTTGAGAGAGTAAACAAGCTGGGCATAGGCCCCGCAGGCTTTGGCGGAAGAACCACAGCCCTTGGCGTACACATAGAAACTTTCGCAACCCACATTGCGGGACTACCTGTAGCTGTGAACATAGGCTGCCATGTTACAAGGCATGCCTCGGGGATTTTATGACAAGAGAATTATTAGCACCTCTTTCGGACGATGTCATAGCCAGCTTAAAAGCAGGCGACATGGTACTTCTTAGCGGGAAAATTATTACAGCTCGCGATGCCGCTCATAAAAAGATATCGGAACTGCTGGAAGCAGGAACAAAGCTATCGGAGGAAAACTTAAAACTTCTTGACAGCATTTTTACAAAAGACAAAAATGGCAAACAGGAAAACCAGACTGTCTTTTACGCAGGTCCTGCTCCTGCAAAGCCGGACAGGGTAATAGGCTCAGTCGGTCCCACTACCGCCGGCCGCATGGATCTCTACGCTCCGCTTTTGATCTCCATGGGAATGAAGGTGATGATAGGCAAGGGCCTCCGTGCTCCGGCGGTTGTAGAAGCCATAATCAAGCATGGCGGAATCTACTTTGCAGCCATAGGCGGCGCGGCTGCTCTAATGGCAAAGTGCGTAAAGTCCTCACATGTCATTGCCTTTGAAGAGCTAGGCACCGAAGCTGTCCGTGAACTCCTGGTAGAAAAACTACCCCTTGTTGTAGCGATAGATTCACAGGGTAATAATATCTATGAGCAGGGACGAAGGGAGTTCCAGCGCTGAACCCGCTTATTCGGACATCGTTCGAAAGATTTACTTGTTTACTCGGACAATGTTCGAAAGATTTGCTTATTTATTCGGACACCGTTCGAGTAATTTGTCTGTTGACAAGTACATAATAGAGATACATAATTTTATATGAGTTTGAGCGAAATAATTTTACCACAACTGATCCTGCCGCAAGCAAATTGCAAATCAAAAAATGAACTAATCCATTTACTGGTAGAAAAAATCTATGAAGCAGGTATTGAACTGCCTATTAATCAGCATAGTTTAATAAAAACAATTCATTCAAGGGAAGAGATAGGCGGCACACTGCTTCCTTCGGGCCTATCTGTACCTCACGCACGATTAAAAAATTATGAAGGCTTTGTGATTGCATTTGGGATTCCCTCAAGAACTATTCTTCAGAATGGTATACAGCTTCACATGATGACTCTTATGATTTCAAGCAGTACAGGCGGTCAGCATTATCTAAAGTCTCTTGCTGCTCTTACAAAGATTTCAAGAGATAAGGATCATTTTGAAAAACTATGTTCAGCAAAAAGCCAAGATGAATTCATAGAGATCCTGAGTTTGGCTAGTGATTGAATTTAAAGGTACTAAAACCTTTTTCCGACAAAATCGCTAAAGGTAAAAATAATTCTCTCTCCACCGCGCAGGCTTATGTTCATCCTCGTGTACCCGTCACCATCTAGATCAATTAACAAAAAGTCATACCTATTATACTGACTAATGGGATAAGGGAGATTTAGAGTAATGGACTGTCCGTTTCTGAGCACCTGATTGTAAGATGTCCTGTCAGGCCCCCAGGATCTGTCTGAAGTAGGAGTAAAGTGTATGGAATCCACCCGGTAACCTGTGTTATTTACTATGGTGATTCTGGGTAAATCCGCATAAGTAGTATCAAGCATAAAAGAGATGCAGCTTGTTAGAGAAAAGCAGATCAAAACAAAAGCAAAAATAATTGCTATTTTCTTTTTCATAATTTATTATAGGTGACAGTCACCAGTTTTTGCTAGTGGTCTGGGGTAAAGTGGCACCACAACATATCGTATGATCCATCGCAAGGTGGAGGTTTGGGTTTACTTCTTGATTTTTTCTGACAGAGCTTTCCACTCTGCTTCCTTACTTCCAACTATCACAATGGCAGCTTCCCTTACAACAGGGGTACGCATTAAGAGTGGATTGGCAAGAATTTCTTCTGCTTCATCGTAGTCCATATATGCAAGCCCTCGCTTTTCGTATGCAGGACTTTCACTGTCAATAAGCTTTTCAGAGGAAGGCATAGCCCTAAGTATGTTTGCAAGCTCCCCCGGGCTTGGCGTGTGTTTGGCAAGATCGACAAAGTGGTAGCTTATTCCCCGCTCACTGAAAAAGCGCTCCGCTTTTCTTGTGTCTTTGCAGTTACGCCTTCCGAAAATTTGCATTTACCCCCTCCTACACCCTGCTGGGAGGACTGCGCCTGACTATGAATTCGCCCCTGCCGGGATCGGGGTTTTCTTCCGCCTGTGCTATTGCTGCACGGGACTGAAAGTAGATCTGCGCGCGAAAGTTTTCCTCACCCGGCATTGCTTCTTTACGGTGCCAGGAGCTATCGGGAAGCAGAGACCAGCTATGCGTATTATCTTTGGCGTAAGATTCCAAAATATCAAAGATGGTCTTTTGAAGATTTTTATCGAGTATGGGAAACATGAATTCCACCCGGCGTTCAAGGTTACGCGGCATCCAGTCTGCACTTGCAAGGTATAGCTCCTGATCTCCGCCATTTGCAAAATAGTAAATTCTTGAATGTTCAAGATAATGATCAATAATGCTGCAAACCTGTATGTTTTCTGAAAGCCCCGCTACGCCGGGAAGTAACATGCAGATTCCCCTTACAAAGAGCTGAACTTTAACCCCCGCCTGGGAAGCCTGGTACAGTGTCCTTATAACATCCGCGTCCACAAGGGCATTCATTTTAGCTGTGATTCTGCCGGGGCTTTCCGGACTTGAACGGCTGGTTTCCCTTTTAATAAGTTCTATAAGTCTGCGTTTTAATGCAGTGGGTGCTATAACAAGGCGGGACATGGCCTGAGCAGCAGAATACCCTGTTATCATGTTAAAAAGGAGCCCTGCGTCATATGCTATGTCTTCCCTTACGGTAAAGAGGCTTAGATCCTCATAGTACTTTGCCGTTCTATCGTTATAGTTCCCTGTAGAAAGATGCACATAACGCTTGATGCGATCATACTCCTTTCGCATAACAATAGTTGCCTTGGCGTGAATTTTAAGCCTGGCAAGGCCGTACACAACTATAACACCCGCTTTTTCCAGCCTGTTTGCCCAGGAAATATTACGACCCTCATCAAACCTTGCCTTTAGTTCTACAACCGCTGTTACATGCTTGCCGGCAAGGCCTGCCTGTTCCAGTGCATGAATAATGGGCGACTCCCCGGAAGTTCTATAGAGAGCTGTTTTTATGGCAGCTACCTGAGGGTCGCTCGCCGCATCCTGGAAAAAGCGCACGACGGGATCAAAAGACTGGTATGGCATGTGAAGGAGTATGTCCTGCTTGCTTATGCTGTCCCAAATAGACTCTTCTTCCGAAAAGGCAGGGTGAGGATGTATCTTCCATGGCTTTACCTTTAAATGATCAAAACCTGTTATAAGTTCATAAATCTCGTTAAGGTTTAAAAAACCCTTCACAGGAAAGAGGTCATTACGTCCAAGGGAAAGGCGCCTTGCAATAAGGTTTCGCAGTTTTCGGCTGCCTGCTGTGTATACCATGCGCACGGGAAGGGATCTCTCGCGGCTTTCAAGGACTTCTGCCATGGCGACTATGAAATCTTCATCGCGTTTTTCATCAACAGAAATGTCAGCATCCTTGTTAACCTTAAAGATCATTTTTTCTGTAATTTTATAGCCGCTGTAAAGGTAATCTCCTCCCCAGGTCTTTATTAGATCCTCAAGAAGGGCACAGTGTGACTGCATTGTTATTTCTGACAGTGGATCATCGGTAAATGAAGTTTCCTTTGGCAGCCAGATGACTCTTTCAAGGCTCATTGGAATGCGCATAATGGACACCATCAGATCTTCCTCTTTGTAATCTTCTGACAGCGCTTCATTTTCCTCAAGCAAAAACGCAGCATAAAGGGAGAAATTATCAAGCGAAGGAAGGGGATCGTTTTCACCAAGACGCAGAGGCGTTAAGAGAGGATAAACTTCCCTTACAAAGTAGCTCTCAAGGTAATCTTTTTGTTTTTCTGTCCAGCTCTCGGGAGATCTAAAGGAAAGCCCGCCGTCTGAAAGAGCGGGAAGTACTTCACGGAGTAAGGCATCTGACTGGCGTCCCATTATCCTTCTAACCTTGTCGGTAATTGTTAAAAGGAGCTGTGCGAAGGTATCGTCAGTAACTTGCTGAGTAATACCCTGCTCATCTATGTTACGCTCGCCTATACTGCGTTCGTTTTCAATCTCCATTGCGCGTTTTATTGAAGCAACCCTTACCATGAAAAATTCATCAAAGTTAGACGAAACTATGGAAAGGAATTTTAACCTTTCAAGCGGAGGAAGCTCCTTTCTTAGTCCTTCGCCAAGAACGCGTTCGTTAAAATCTATCCAGGATAATTCTCTATTTAGGAGTACGGTATCATTTATCAATTTAATACCACCCTGTAGCCGAACACGTCCTGGAACATTCCGCCTTTTTCTTCCAGGCCCATTAACTCCATGGAGAGGTCTCTTGCACCTTCTGTGTGCAAAAGGAGCGTTTCGTTTTTCTTTTCTATATTTGCAAGCATTAACTGCTGGGAATGTCCCTTGTCAAGAGAATCTGCAACGCGCAGTATGGATGCCATTTTTAGAACAAGTATGCGATCTTCCCTTTGCAGGGCTATATAATCAATATCAGAAGAGGAAGGTACTTCTCCCCTATGATAGCGTATAACGTTGCCTATAAGGTCCAGCTCTTCACGCCTTAGCCCGAATATATCCGAATTTGCAATTAAGTACTGACCATGTATATTATGGCTTGAGTTTGCAATAAATTTACCAAGTTCGTGTATCATTGCCGCCACTTCGAGCATCATTCGTTCACGGCGTCCCATTCCATGTTCCTGGGTTAAGGAGTCAAAGAGTATCATGCAAAGACGCGCTACATGGCGGCAATGCCTTTCGTCTATATGGTACTTTCTGCCAAGGTTAACGGCAGAGGCAAGTATCTGTGAAAAAAATTCCTCTTGCAAAGTAGAATCCACTCCCCTTGCAAGATCAATAAGTATTCCTTCGCGTATGGATACACGGGGAATTACAACCTGGGTGGCGCCTGTTCTGTCAAGAAGGAGCTTGTAAACCAAAATGGCAGGGATAAAACTTTCCGCTTCCCAGTAGGGAATTTGCAGGCGTTCCATACATTCCTCTATGGTATAATCCTGAACAGTGCGTACAAATTCGGTAAATGCCTCACGCGAAACTATTACGCAGTGCTCGTTAAGGTTAGCCCCTATATTCATGGCACCAAGACCCGCGTCAAAACCGGCTATAATAAAAGTTCTGACATGTGCAAAGTCCAGCTCGGAGGAAAGCATACCCGAATAGTTTCTGATGTTCTCGCTTACAAACCTTTCATGCACGCGGGAGGACCATATTTTTGAAGCCTGGTCTATCAATATGGTACCGAGCTGCAGGCTGTGAGCGGCAACCATCTGACCGCGGCGAAGGAGCATGATCTCGGTAGAGCCGCCGCCTATTTCCAGTATCATGGAATTTGCGCGGGTAAAAAGAGGGAGATCGTTTCTTATCGCATAACGCACGGCAAGGTACATAAGGCGGTTTTCTTCTATACCTTCTACAATGTTAAGGTTTAGGCCTGTTTCAAGTCTAACCCTGTCTACAAAGACATCCCTGTTACGTGCAGCCCTGAGTGCGCTTGTTGCTATGGCATAAATATCGTTATCTGTAATTCCCCAACCCTGAAGAAACTCGCGGAAATTTTTTATTAAGGAAATGCATTCCAAAAACGATTCGCGTGAAACCTGTCCTGTAGTAAATACATCCCTGCCCAGAGCTACAGGTTTACTTGCCCTGTCCAAAGCCTGCCACCTGCCATCGGGGAAGAACTCTGCAAGAACAAGTCTTATACCTGTGGAACCAATTTCTAATACTGCAGTGAATCGCTTGTTTGTTTCCATAATGCTATAATTTGTCAATAAGCATCGAACACTTGCCCGATGGTATTGGAAGAGTTTTTTTCTTCTTTCCTAAAATATTGATTGTAAAATAATAGAGCTTCTCACTTTCCATGTGAATCTCCCAGCCCCTCCCGCTCTTTTGGGAGAGTATGGTAATCAGATTCTTTTTAAGTGAAAGGTTCTCTATACCCATGATTTCCAGGTTAGGTATAACCCAATCCACTGTCTTGCGCGGAAGTGAAATAAAAAGCCCGACTATATTTTCTATGGTTAAACAGATTGTGGAAAGAGCTGTGTATGTTAAATATTGCGGCCGGGGAAAATCCGGTCTCCCCGGCCATTGTGCAGGTCCCTCTTTTAAAGGCAGATATGCCTCCCAAAGCTTGCCCTTGTTTTGGTTACCATCGGGGCTCATGGAGTCAAGGATAAAGTAAAGATGGCGTATTGCACATTCACGCGCAAGTTCCCAGCGCTGGTAACGCTCAAGTCCCTTAATCACCATAAAGGTTAGATGAGGATATACTGAGCCCCTGTAGCCATGACCATTTTCCTCAAAAGTTTTTTCGGATAAAGACAGAGTAGGAAAAGGATGAGGAGCGCCAAAGAAATTGGGATCGGTCAGCCTTTTAATTAAAAGTTCTGCTTTATCATCGTTTGGAATTTCCGCAAGCAAGGGCCAGTAGGCGGCTATTGTTTTTACACCTAACTGTTTTTCATTTTTATCAATATCATAGTAAAAACCGTCTTCGTTATTCCACATAAGGGAATTAATTCTTGTCTTTAAGGCAAAGTACTGTTTTTTATACTGGAAGCTGGCTTCCTTGTCGTTTAAGATATCCGCCATTGCAGAGAGGTAAAGCACATTGGCAGCCATCATGGTGTTAAAATCCAGGGGATAGACAGCCTTCTCCCTGGGAGAATTGGGCATGCCCGTGGCACTAAGGGGTACTTTATAAAGACCGTTTGGCTGCTTGTAAACCGAGTCTATCCATTCATTATACTTATGAAGTATAGGCATGACATCTTTTATACGCTTTTTATTTGCTGATTTATGGTAGAGATTGAACTCAGCCCAGGCAAAAAGCGGCAGACCAAGACCCTCAGGATTGTCTTCTTCGACTATGGGGAGGCCTGTTTCTATGTTATATGTGGAGCGTATGGCTCCATTTGGCTCCTGGCGCTGGTAAAATATGTCCAAAGTGGGATTTGCCTGGTAAATTCTGTTGGAATAAACGAGAAAAAATGAAGAAAATATTGCATCTGCCTGGTGAATTACAGGACTTTCGGGATATGAAAAGAATTTTCCCTCAATTTCACTGTTTTCACTTCCGGTGTTCCAATTATCCTGTATCCATGCCCAGGTTTTATCGTAAATATCGACAAAATCCTGGTCGTAGAAGTGGATTTTTGGGAAATCTCTTTTGGTCACGTCTTCTCCTATGGGTACTTATACATTATATGACAAATTGGGGAAAAATGCAAATTTTATTTATTTTGATGAGGAATTACACTTTTCTCTTGTTCCTTGCCAGGGAAACAAAGACACCCAGGCCACAGAGTATGGAAAACACAAAAAAACCTGTACGAATCGCAGCAAGAAGCTCAGGGTATATGGAAGGATTTATCACTTCACGACCCATAAAGAAGGAAAAGAGCATTACAACTATGCCCATGCTGAGCATTTGCCCTATAGTTCTCATGGTGCCAAGGGTGCCGGAGGCAATTCCAAGGTATTTATTTTCGACTGAACTCATTATTGCGTTGGTGTTAGGCGAAGAAAAAAGTCCGAAACCAAGCCCAATAAGGGCAAGAAGCGAAACCATGTAAATTATATGAGAGGCCTCGTTAACAAGGCTAAAAAGGAATAGGCCTATGGCGACTATGCCCATGCCTATGGATGCGAGTATGCCGGGATTTATCCTGTCAGAAAGTTTACCGGCAACAACAGAGAGGAGGGCTGTTCCAAGGGGCTGTGTGATCATGATGAAGCCTGTAGTGGTGGCATCGAGGTTTTTTATGTGCTGCAAATAGAGGCTGTTAAAAAAACCTATGGTGCCTATTGATGTATAAATAATAATTGATGCCATTGATGAAAAAGCAAACATGCGGTTTTTCAGTATTAGGCGAAATTCAAAAATGGGGTTTTTTGTTTTTAGCTCTATAAAAACAAAAATTATTCCAAAGACAAGCCCAATTGCAAGACATATCCAGCCTGTTAAAGATGGAAGCTCAGAAAAACCGTACATAAAAGCAAGGAGGGCTATGGCGTAAATCACAGAACCTTTAAAATCAAATTTCCCGCCGGAGAGTTGGGAGGGGTCATCTTTTAAGTAGATTTTAATCAGGACTATGGTGATAATCAAAAAAGGAATGAGAGTAAGGAAAATGCTGCGCCAGCCAAAATGCTGAATCAATAGGCCGCCCAGTAGGGGTCCCAGAGAAAGCCCTGTATATGTTGATGTCAAGTTAATACCTACAGCCATGCCCCTTTCACCTTGGCTTATGGAACCTGTCACTATGGCCATGATGGTACCGAAAACCATGGCGCTGGTAATGCCCTGAAAGACACGGATGACAAGCAGCATAGTTATACTCTGCGAAAAAACGAGGAGCAGGGTTGTTAGTGTAAAGAGTATCATTCCAATAAAGAAGATCCTTACCCTGCCAAAAAGATCCCCAAGTCTTCCGGAAATTAAAAGAAAGATACCTGTGGAAAGGGCAAAGCTGTTTAAAACCCAGCCAAGACTTACTGCATCGGCTTCGAACTCTACACCTATTGCAGGCAGTGCAAGGTTAACGGCAGTAGCCATAAATGAGGGAACAAAGGCGGCAATGGCTGCTACGATAAGAATTGATCGGTTACTATTTATTTTATGAGGCATTAATACACAGATTACCAAAAAGGCAGAAAATTAACCAGAGTGCAATAAAATGAATGAATCCCGCTTAAAGATCAATTTAAAGATCAATTTAAAGTTCAATTTAAAGATTAATTTAAAGATTAATAGGCTTTTTAAGCTTTACCGACTCCATTATAGCAAGGATTACAAGTGAAACTTCGGCAGCCTCTTCCAGGCTTACAATGAATTCTTCGTTTAAGACAAGCTTGTCTATGAAGCTCCTTATGCTCTCGTAGGCAAAACCCTTTACCTTGCCATGAACAGTGTTGCGGACGAGTACATCAGGCACGGAGGCCTTTGTGTCGCTAAACTGCTGTATCATGTTATGACTGCTTGCATCAATAGCTATCATTCCCCTGTCGCCCGTTATGGAAAATTTAATGTCGTTGATGTTAGTGTTGGCGTTAGGCGTAATCCAGCCATTTTCCATATGCGCAATACAGCCGTTTTCATATACAAGCGTAGTTAAGTATGTATCTACTGTATCAACACCAAGCTCTTTTAACACGCCGCTGGATGCAACTGAATATACCTGCCTAACCTTGCTTTCAAAAAACCAGTTAAGGGTATCCAGGCTGTGACTACCCAAAAACCAGAGTACAGAGGACTTTGAAGCCCATGGGAGAAGATCAGTTGCTACCCACTTTATATCATTTAAGCGCATGTATCCATTTTTTAGAGAGCCCAGTTCACCGCGCTTAACTGCTTCCTTGGCGAGTGCATAGGGAGGGTTCCACCTGTTATGCAGATCCACCATCACCCTTACATTATTTTTCTTTGCGGCATTCATAATGCGCTTAACATCCTCTTTAGTGGTTGCAAGGGGTTTTTCTATAAGCATATGTTTGCCATGCTCCGCACAGGCAACTGCCGCATCTGCATGAAGAAAGTCAGGGGTGACTATAGAAACAGCATCACAGGTGGTATTTTTTAGCATCTCGTTAAAATCTGCGTAGACAGTGGGGATGCTGTACTTCTCTGCTGCGGCCTTTGCCTTGTCTATATTTAAATCGCAGATAGCAACAGTTTCTGCCAGGGGGTGCTCGTTAAATATCTCTACATGAGTGAGCCCCCAGGTTCCTGCACCTATAATTGCCATTTTTATTTTTTCCATATAACTTCTCCCTTATATGTATCTTACTTAACTATGTTTTCAATAAAAGATACATAATTTTCATATGACAATTTTGGACGCGGGTCTAAATCTATGTAAAGTTCAAGATAACCCATTGATGTTAGGCGCTCTTTTCTTGAAGCAATAAGATCGCGTATAATTGCCATTTGAGATGTGTATTTTTCAAGCGCAAGAGTCACTTTTTTTTCAACATCCTCTGAACAGCAGATGGCCCTGTTAGCTCTTATGCCGGGGAGCTTTTCGCCGCATATAATTGCATCATCGTAAGGAAAATCCGCCCAGACTGAGTATTGAAGGTAGTTCTTTACTTTTTGTATCTTTCCTCTATCGCTTACAACGGCATCCCCTGCCTGTATAATGTCTGCCATTGTAATTTGATACGCCGCAGTATGGTCACTATGCTCCCTGTAACCGTTGGGCAGCATGACCCTTGTAATCCCATTAGCGCGGATAAAATCCAAAACTTTAATTAGTGAACCTTCTTCCCCGTTTTGAAGTTTGTGTCCTATATACTGTCCCAGGCTAAAATCAGGATATTCAAAGCGTATTATGTTTTGATCTTTTATTCCAAAGCTATCAAAGGCATCAATATTTTCTTTGCGTCTGATTTCTACTATAGTGTCTTTTTGTGAAGGATCACTGTAACCGCAGTCGCCTTTGCAAAAAATTACCGCAAAAACTTCCGCTCCGTTTTCCATAGCTGCAGTCATCGCATAACCGGCTCCAATTAAGGGATCATCATCATGCGCACCAAATACTGCCAGCTTCTCCCCGCTGCCTTCCCAGCCGGGAAAAAGCAAATTAATGTCATTGGAATAATTTTTATTCCGTAGGTTAAAATAGTTATATGTATTCATATTACAATGCTATCATTGCATATGGTATAAGTCAAGGAAAAGTTCTAGGATCTTTTTCAGTCTTTCCAAAACAAACATAACATGATAAAATTGCCTCAGGAGATGATTATGGATATTGAAACTTATCTGAGTCTATCAGGAATTTTAATAACATATTTTGCGTTAAGATCAAAGAATAAATATGGAAAATCAACATGGGAGCAATTGGAATAAATCCATTTACTCCCTGCTATCAATTATAACTGCCTTACTGTGTAGCCCAGATCCACTAACAACCTAAGGAGGCCATCAGGTCCGTGCATATGCAGCATACCTACAATAATAAAATAAGTATCACCAGATTCAATAAAATCGATAATCTGGGGCATCCATGCTTCATGTCTTGTTGTAATTAAGGCTCTATAAAGATCATGGGATTCAGCTCTCATTTCCATTAGGGTTTCTTCGCTCAGTGCTGATTGGCCTGTTCTAAATTCCTGCAATAGTGGGACAAAATGACTATCTATATTTTCCAGATCCATAATAGAATAACGGACAAATTCGTTTTCGTGACCTTCTCCCATGCTTAAAAGCACATGCAACTGACTCTCCAGTGTTTCAAGAAAAAAGATTGGCTTATTTTCACCTAATGCCTTTTGATAAAACAATTCATCAATTCCCTGTTCTGTAAAACCCATTGCCTCATATTGTAAAACTGTTAACATGGTAATAACCATGGAAGGTTTTAAACCGCTTAATAAATCAATGGGAACTCCATAAGCCAAAGTCGCTTCCGCAAGCATGGAAAAAGTTTCCTCATCCAGCACATCTCTAAGAGTTTGGCCATCAGGAAGAAGCATTTGGGTAAGCAAATAAAACGCTACTTCAGGATCTTCAGCCAAAGTTATATCAGCTTCCAGTACCAATGCATCTGAGAGCGAAAATGCAAGATCAAACTCTTCCGGTAATGGAAAATCTTCTTCCCGTAAAAGATGTATACTTCCCCCTAAGTAAAGGGTATTACCATCTTTTTCCACAACCCATACCGAAGAACCGCCTGATATAGGGTTAAGCAGAAAATGCTCACCCAGTGGCTCATCATTAGAAGGGGAAGATGTGCAGGAAAAAAGCAAAAGACAAAGTGCAAATACAACAAAATAAATAATTTTTTTCATCTAAGGGCTCCTGTTATACTCCATAATTCTTTACCTTTATCTGTTAAATATTCTTCAATAAGGGATTCATTAATTATTATTCGTATTAATCCAATATTATAAGGCGTTATCTGATAAATATTCCATAGCAATTCTACTCCAACACCGGAAAAATTGACTGCGTCCGAAGGCCATATATAATCTCGTAAATAGTATCTTATATCATATTTCTCTTCAATAATTTCCAATAAAATAAAATCAGGAATATCATTTATTAGATCTTCGATTAACAGTAAACACTCATTTCTAATATCTATTATCAGGTAATCGAACCAGTAAAGGCCATGAGCTGCTCCGGTATAATAAAAATATTCAAAATACTTTATAATTATATATTCATCATCATAATGCTCAATAGAATATTCTACATTCAAATAAGACTGATACAAATATACAGTACCATCATCATTTATTATCTCGGGGTAGTTTGCATTTATAACATCTCCAATGAATGTATTTTCTCTATATTCTACATATTCATCTAAGTCCAGCCCATGGAAAATTAAATTCCCAATTAAATCAGCTATTGTAACATCTCTTATACCCGGCAAAGTGATGTTAAACTCAACTAGGTAATTATCAAACACCATTTTTTCATAGGAATAATGAATATTTACAACATCAAAATTATTACCATAGGTAAAAAAAACAAAGAAAAGAAATATAGACAAAAAAATAATAAATTTGTGAGCTTTCATTTAATAATTTTTATCCCGTAATTCATGAATTTACTTTACATTAATATTATTGTCCTGTAAAGCCCCTAATCTTTTCGGATAAAAGGCTGTACAGGGGGCATCTTCTATTTCCATAATGGTTTAATCGCAGTTTTTATTGTTTTTAATCCCCAATCATAATGACTGGATGTCGCAGAAATAAAGTACGATCCCAATGATGTTGTTCCTGTCCATTGATATTTTTTCTTTGTAAATAGTTCATCATCACTATGTCTTTCAATTAAAGCCATAATATCTTTATAACTTTTTTTGAACATTGTTATTGACTTTTTTAATTCACTACCTTTATATTTTTCCCAAATTTTTTGATTCAATTTAGGTAAGGTCTGAAATGTATAGCCTTCTGCAGGTATTGCCGGTTTTTTACCGGACATTCCAACCTTGTACCAAGTTTCCATCATCAAATGCCATTCATGTAAATGACATATTACATCCGCAATCGTTTTATCCCGTTCATTTAATTCATTATTTTTGAATGTTTTTGATTTTAGTTCATCAGGTAATTTATCAATAAAATCCAATAATTTATTGAAATTGCTTTCCGCCAGTTCAAGTAAGTTCTTTTTATTCGTTGGTCTTGCCATATTATTCCTCCAAATATGAAATCTTCATTAAAATG
>Ga0099364_10009292_pt1 | contig 13659 bp, 10 predicted proteins | sample TergutTh196P3_FD_73070 | JGI IMG/M metagenome (GOLD analysis project Ga0099364, IMG submission 73070) | Microcerotermes parvus P3 segment gut microbial communities from Pointe-Noire, Republic of the Congo - Th196 P3 | ecosystem: Host-associated > Arthropoda: Insects > Digestive system > Gut ...
TTTTTCAGATTCACTGAATTTTTTTACGGTTATTAATTGAAAATAACCTTTCTTTAATCCTACTTTTGATTTACTCATTTTAATGTTTTTTGTGTAAACCTATTTTAGGACAAGACAGGCTATCCATATCATTCAAGGCAACCGCAAGGGTTACCCTTACAGATACCGTTAATAAGTCTCGCAGTATCTGCGACCCTTGCGGTCGCACAATTATAATCCCGTATGCAGTATTGTAGGGGCGAGGCTTGCCCTCGCCATTTTTTTCTGCAATTCTCGTTGTTTTTTAGGGCAACCGCAAGAGTTGCCCCTACAAAAGTCTATCCATATCATTCATGGCAACCGCAAGGGTTACCCTTACAGATACCGTTAATAAGTCTCGTAGTATCTGCGACCCTTGCGGTCGCACGATTTTTATCCCGTATGCAGTATTGTAGGGGCGAGGCTTGCCCTCGCTATTATTTTTTATACTTTTCTTTTTTTATTAGGCATTTTGGACAACTTTGAAAATAATTTTTTCGACAAGTGCAAATACAATTTGGGTGATTTTGATAAATAAATGTTATCTTTGTGGCGAAATTTAAAAAGATTTATTTTATGGAAGCCATAATAGATACTGCTTATTCACAAGTTTTTGAGTTGATAAGTCAACTTCCTGAACACGACATTCAAAAACTTCTGAAACACCTTCAAATCAAGTTTGAAGTTCCTAAAGTAGAACGTTTGCGCGCGGCAAACCATACATTAGGTGATTTTTTGGGGTTATTGAATGAAAGAGAGCATATTCAGTTGAAAAAATATACTTCACATGCACGTAAGGAATGGGACAGAACTTTTTGATTGATACTAATATTTTGATTGATGTTTTGGGCAATGCAATGCCCTACAACGTCAAACAAAAGGTTTTGGAGATGGCTCCGACGGTTTCTGCTGTCACATATATTGAGGCTATGGGTTGGTATCAGGCAACGGTTTCTCAGTTGCGTGTTATTCAAAAGTTCATGGATGTTGCAACTATCTTTCCAATTAATCAACCGGTTATTGAGACATCAGTGCGATTACGACAAAACAAAAAGATAGGATTGGGCGATGCAATTATTGCTTCAACAGCGATTATTCACGACCTAATTTTAGTAACTCGAAATGTTTCCGATTTCAGTTCTATTGACAACTTGATTGTTTTTAATCCTTGGGAATAATATTCTAGTCAATCAATCCTGCAAATATTAAAAATGTAAAAAAATGCAACAAAATAAAAAATTGTGCGTTAAAGTGGTAATGTTATAGCGTTGCACGAAATCGGGTCGCTAATGCAGAGGGAGAACGAAATAATAATCAAAAATTAGTTTTGCGGTGAAAAAGTTCTATTTATGCCGCAAATTCTGCGGTGAAAAATATAATGTATATACACGAAAAAGAAAATTGGACAGACTTTCATTGGAATAATGAAAAAATAGTGCCAATATTGACTACTGTACGGCATTTACAGGGTAAATTGCTTGGACAAATGGAGAGTTTAGGTTTTGAATTTTCAGAAAAAGCAACGTTAGAATCGTTGATTTTAGATGTTGTTGATACTTCAAAAATCGAAGGTGAGTTTCTTAATCCTGAACTTGTTCGATCTTCCATTGCCCGAAAGTTAGGAATTGAAATTGAAAAATTGCAGACAACACCCAGAAATATTGACGGTATTGTTGATGTACTTTTGGATGCGACTCAAAATTACAAAAATCCTCTTACTCAAGAACGACTTTTGGGGTGGCATAATTCCCTTTTCCAATCTGGATATAGCGGTTATGCAAAGATAGACGTTGCAAAATATCGCTCGGTAGGAATGAAAGTTGTCTCCGGTGCTTTTGGTAGAGAAAAAGTTCACTTTGAAGCACCATGCCCCGAAAGAGTACCAAATGAAATGAATTTGTTTTTGGATTGGCTAAATAATAAGAATCATTTCGATTTAGTGTTGAAATCAGCCATTTTACATTTGTGGTTTGTGACCATTCATCCTTTTGATGATGGCAACGGAAGGCTTGCACGTGCTATTATGGATATGTTTTTGACTCGTAGCGATGGCAGTAAAATTAGATTTTATAGTATGTCAAATCAAATTTTAAAAGAACATAAACGTTATAACGATATCATCGAAAAAGCACAAAAAGGAACAAGAGACATTACCGATTATTTGGAATGGTTTTTGGGCTGTTTTGAAAGAGCGTTAACAGCAAGTGAAAAGAATTTAGAAATCATTTTGGATAAATCCCGTTTTTGGGACAAACACAAAACTACTTCTATTAATGAAAGACAACGATTTATTATCAACTATTTTTACGATAACCACGAAAAAGAAATTGGATTTTTGCGTACTTCTGTTTATGCAAAAAGTGCTAAATGCTCTACTGACACAGCATTGCGAGATTTACAGGATATGGTAAAAAAAGGGATGTTAATAGTAGAAGATAGCGGCAAAAAAACAAATTATCTGATTGTTAGTCCTGCAAATATTAGAATACCAAAAATATCACCATAAACGTATAGAGAAGCACAGATGCATACAGAAGCACGCCCGTGTACAGACGCATAGCCGTGTACAGACGCATAGCCGTGCGTCTTTGCGTTTTTTCATTTTTCTGCAAAATTTTTTTAAAATTTTTTTAAAAATTTGTAACCTTTTTTCAAACCTTTATGTATAAAGGAATTTAATTATAATATTTAAAGTATTTTTTATATGAAAAAAACCTATTTCATTTCAGGCATAATTGCCTTATTATTAATGACTTCACTTAATGCTTACGGGCAAAAATGTGAAAAATTTATCAACTATCAGACGCGTTCGGTAGATGTCAAGGGATTAAACATTAAAATTCCCGGTATTGCACCCGCTAATTTGTTGCCTGTTAACGTTAGCACGCTACAACGAACTACAAGCGAACGGTTAGAAATGTTAGATATGTTGCAGTATAATCTTTGTCAAAAGATGGCAAAAATCAAAGTTCCTGTTTTAAAGGAAACAATGGAAGTAGAATACTCAAATTTTTTGATGGAAATGATGAGTTTGCTTGTTGCGGAAGGCGGCAGCGGCAGCAATGCCCAAACACAACAACAAGTGGAAAAACAGCAGAAACAAGACGGACAAAGGCAGGATAAAATTGAACCCGAACCAGCTCCAACTCCCGCACCGACACCTTTACCACAACCGGTGGTTCCACCCGTAGCAGGTAAAATTAAAATTAATTTCCCCTGCAAAATTGAAGAAACTGACGGATTTTTAAGAGGTGGTGGAATGGAAGAAAGCTCGGATGTACAAATTGCGCGTCAAATGGCGACAACAATCGCTATCAGCGACCTCGCATCAAGAGTGGAAATTTCTGTTAAATCGGCTATCGACTATCAAGTGAAACGTGTAGAAAACAACCAAAGCGAAGATCTCGAAAAAAGATATGAAATGAAAACCGAACAAACAGTGGAACAAACTCTTAAAGGATGGCGATTAGTGTGCGAAGAATGCGAATTTGACCCTAACAAAAATAAGTATAGTTGTTACGTAGTGGTGGAAATTAGTGAAACAAACGTCCTGAAACCTATCTACAACGAACTTATTAAAGACAACGAACTTAAAAAGGCATTGCCACCAATTGAAGATTTTCAGAAAGTATTTAAAAGTATGAACAATATTAAAAAAGGAAATTCATTTTACGAAGGATTTTAAGCTAGTGGTTAGTGGTTAGTGGTTAGCGGTTAGCGGTTAGTGAGTAGCGAGTAGTCAGTAGTGAGTAGTGAGTAGTCAGTAGTCAGTAGTGAGTAGTCAGTAGTCAGTAGTCAGTAGTGAGTAGTCAGTAGTCAGTAGTCAATAGTGAGTAGTGAGTAGTGAGTAGAAATTTTAGATATTAGATTTTATCTAAATACTGAAATCTGAATACTAAATACTGAAATCTGAATACTAAATACTGAAATCTGAATACTAAAATCTGAAATCTGAATACTAAAATCTGAATACTAAAATCTGAATACTGAATACTGAAATCTGAATACTAAAATCTGAATACTGAATACTGAAATCTGAATACTAAAATCTGAATACTGAATACTGAAATCTGAAATCTGAAATCTGAATACTGAAAACTGATAACTGATAACTGAAAACTGAAAAAAATATGATTTACGAATTGAGAATACTTATTCACTCATTTACTCATTCACTCATTTACTTCCAAAAACTGATAACTGAAAACTGAAAACTATAAAACTATAAAACTAATAAGAACGATGAAAAAACCAATTTATCTAATAGCATTATTGCTAATTTTACTACCTTTGGTAGTTTCGGGTAGCGAGCCGCCCGCTTGGACACAAAGCGCTCACCGACAACAAAACTATCCTGCAAAGGATTGGTATACCGGTTTTGCATTTGACAAACTTAAACCTGGCGCAAACGCTACAACAGCACTTGAAGCTTTGAAGAAAAATGCGCTCAACGAAATGTCGGAACGAATTATTGTTACCGTGAAATCGACTACCAATTTGACAACAACAACGTTACAACGTCAAAGTGGAACATCGAACATCGAAGAGATAACAAAAGATTACCGCCAAGCGTTGCAAACCGCGACATCGGCTACAACCGTTAAAACTGAAGTGCTGTCGTTTCATAACACTGCAACTGGCGAAATTTATGCTTTTGCTGCCGTACGCCGTTCTGACCTTGCTAATTTTTACCGAAGGCAACTAAACGTTGACCTTAGCAAAGCCGAAACAGCAGTGGCAGTTTCAGAACAATTAGTTGCTGCTAATAAAAAGATGAGCGCAAAAAGGAAAGTAGAAGAAGCAAGAAAAACTCTCGCAGACGTTTATTCATGTATCGATTTGCTTGCTGCTGTTAGCACCGACAGCGACCAAAGCGAACTACAAATAGAACGTACAAGCGACCTTTTGAGGACTGTTGAGCAACTTCTCATTGACCTCGAACAAAGCACTTTTATTTATATGTCGTGCAGTTACGAAAAAAGGAGTGCAAAAGATGACGCATTTAGCAGCGATCCGGGTATTTTGTGCGACATTATTGCGCAAGCACTCAGCGAAAACGACTGTAGCATTACCGACAACAAAGATGAAGCCGACTACGAACTAACACTTATTACATCAACAACACAGCGAAGCGACGGTAAAAATGCACAATTCCCCGTAATTTCATACTATGCAAACGCAAAAGGAAGCCTCTACAACAGGGCAACCAAAAAGAAAGTAGTAGATTTTACATTCCTGAACGATGCCGCCCTTTACGAAACAGGTAGAACACCCGAAGACGCAGCAACAAGAGCATTTAAGCTACCCGAAATGAGAAGCAAAGTGTTAGAAAAAATTTTACCAAAAATTAAAGAATAGAGTGTAGTTATTAGAGTTTAGAGTATAGAGTATAGAGTATGTAGCAATCAAGAAATAAATAATGCAAATTTTTTTTGAAGAAACCCTTATTTTACAAAGTAACCTTAGTAGAAATGAACAACCCTTAGCAACTCTTCCCTTATTTTAAGTTGAATAAGGGAATAAGAGAGGATAGATATCCTAAATATATTATGCTATTAAGGGTACTTTCAAAAAATAGGGATTTTGTCATATTAATTGATTTACAACTCCTTAGTGTAAAATGAATTATTTAACGAATTTTTTTATGGAAAATAATATTTCAAACAATCATTTATCTGTTTTTGAACAGATGAAAAAAATAGATGAAAATGGAGTAGAATATTGGTCAGCAAGGGATATGTCGAAAGTATTAGAATATTCGGAATACCGACATTTTTTGCCCGTAATTGAAAAAGCCAAAGAAGCCTGCAAAAACAGTGAACATGCGGTTTCTAATCATTTCGAGGATATCCTCGATATGATAGAAATAGGGAAGGGCGGTAAAAGAGAAGTTGAAAGCGTCAAATTATCCCGTTATGCATGCTATTTAATAGTGCAAAATGCTGACCCAAGTAAGGCGGTTGTTGCCAATGGACAAACTTATTTTGCTGTTCAGACACGAATTGCCGAAATAAAACAATTAGACGCATATAACCGTCTCTCCACTGAAGACGGAAAACGCCTGTTTTTAAGGGAAGAATTGACACGACATAATTTATTATTGGCAGATGCTGCAAAAAATGCAGGAGTAATTGAACCTGTTGATTACGCAATTTTCCAAAATCACGGTTATCAAGGATTATATGGAGGATTAGGCGCAAAAGATATTCACAAGCGCAAAGGACTCAAAAAAAGTCAAAAAATACTTGACCACATGGGGAGTACTGAATTAGCCGCAAACCTGTTCCGCGCAACGCAAACTGAAGAAAAACTTCGTCGCGAACAGATAAAAGGCAAAACAAAAGCAAATCAAACTCATTATAAAGTAGGAGCAAAAGTGAGACAAACAATTAATGAACTCGGTGGTACAATGCCTGAAAACTTACCCATTGCGGAAAGCATAAAAAGTATAGAAACAAAACAAAAAAATATTAAAATAAAGAAATAGATGAGTTTTATTGAAAAAAGTTTGAAACCCTGAAAACTGACAACCAAAAACTGAAAAATAACGGGATGCCGAGGAATCACGCCGTTCTCATTTTCTACCAAGAGTTGCATTCTTTTTCGAAAAGCTCAAAGCATCCCCAAACAGAATACCATTATTCACTACTCACCACTCACCACTGATTACTCACTACTGATTACTAACTACTCACTACTCACCACTCACTACTCACCACTCACTACTCACTACTAACCACTAACCACTAATCACTAACCACTAATCACTAACCACTAACCACTAACCACTATTTATGCTATTTGCAGATGAAATAACAGAATATATCCTCAAACTTAGAACTGATGCCGAAGTATTTAATACCTCAATTTTACCGGGGAAGTGCATATACATTGAGGAGAAGAGAATAATGTTTCATCTGTTGCCAATCCCTTTTGATGGTTTAAGCAATATATCGCCGTTATTTTTTCAGAAACAATATTTAGAATATGCTTTGCGGGGAGTACAGATTGTGCATTTATGGCAAGATTATTGGGAAACAAAAAAGCCGCACGTTCAATCCCGCATTGCAGTATTATTGGGCACTTATCAACGAATTTTTGCTCGAAATACAGATATAATGCGAATTTCGCGAGATATAGCTTCTGATTTTTTAAATTCCAACCATTTGCAAGGGGCGGTCAATTCTCGTTATAACTATGGATTATACCACAATAAGCAATTGGTGTCTGTTGTTTCGTTCAGTTCGGGGAGAAAGTTTTTGCGTAATAACCAATATCATTACTCCTTTGAGTTATCAAGATACGCTAATTTGCTTAATTTTCGGGTTACAGGAGGTCTGGGTAAACTCATTAACTATTTCATAAAAGAAGTAAACCCCGATGATATAATGACATACGCCGATTTAGATTGGGCAACAGGCGCAGGATACAAAGCACTTAACTTTAAAATAACAGAAATCACACATCCTCAAATATTTTGGATAAATCCTGCTGATATGTTTCGATATTACCCGCACCGACTGCCGCAACATCTTATTGATGATTTCAACAAACAGAAAAAATATGACAATTTAGATGATTTTCTTAAAGAAAATGGATATTTTAAGATATATAATTCGGGAAATTTGAAATATATTTTGAATATTAGTGGTTAGCGGTTAGTGGTTAGTGGTTAGTGATTAGCGGTTAGTGATTAGTGGTTAGTGGAAAAATAGAGATGAAACTTACATGACTACCCTGCATTATTTGTAATTTTTTTTAACGCAAAGCCGCAAGGTTGAGAACGCAAAGAACGCCAATAAAGTGAGAAGAGAATTATTATGTTATCTGAACTTTTTGTTTTTTATTATGAATAAAATAGGCTAAAATAAAGATTTATGACATACTGGCAAATGATTATATTTCGGTAAACTCAATAACAATTTCGGTAAACTCAATAACAATTTCGGTAAACTCAATAACAATTTCAAGAAATTCGTGATAATTAGTGTAATTCGTGGCTAAAATATAGATAAATGAAAAAAATATTATGCATCTGAATATAATTTAAAAATTTCATGTATATTTGCATTCAATTTATTCAGTTTAATTAATATCAAAATAAACTTATGGAACGTATTGCAATATTTCCGGGTTCTTTTGACCCATTTACAGTCGGGCATGAAAATCTTGTCCGCCGCGGATTGAAATTATTCGACAAAATTATTATCGGAGTAGGTCTTAATACTCAAAAGAATTGGTTTTTTCCTGTCGAAACACGTGTGAATTTTATCAAAGAAGAGTTTAAAAACGAATTAAAAGTAACTGTTGAGGCTTACAACATACTTACGGTAGATTTCGCAAAAGCGAAAAATGCAGGATTTATTTTACGAGGATTACGGACAGCAGCCGATTTTGAATATGAAAGAGCAATAGCACAAATTAATCGCCAAATGACTGAAATTGAGACGGTTTTTATGCTAACTACACCCGAACATACTCCCGTAAACTCCGCTATTGTGAGAGATATTTTGAGACACAAAGGAGACGCTTCCAAATTTATTCCTCCAACTATTTACAAACTTATTTTAGAAACTCAATTGTGAAAAAATTTTGCTTAATCACTATTTTTTGGTTATTGTTGGAAACTATTTTCGGACAGATGAATGTTCGTTTCAGCGGTTATGCGCCTCAATGGGCAGGTTACAATATCGTTTTCAATAAAACTTTAAATTATATTGTTCACGAAACGGTACCGTTTATTGTCCTTCAAATTGGACAAGATGGCGCTTTCGATTTTTCTTTTGAGGTTGATGAAATAACTTGGCTTTACGCGGATGTAGGGCGTTTCAAAGCATATATTTACGTTGAACCAAATATGCATTATCAACTAGTTTTTCCTCCTTTCGAACTTAAAACTGAAACACAAAGATTAAGTCATCATTTTCAACCCGAAGAGATTCCTTTTGGAATACAAAGCAAAGAATCACAAACACTTAACAGAAATATTTTTGAATTTAAGGAAGAGTTTGATTTTCAATTTAATTCTAATGCACAAAATATTTTTAGTTTCAACAAAAAAGAGCTAGTTAACGACATTGAGACCTCGTTAGAAGAACAATTTATTTATTCACATCCATTTTTCATAAAACATAAACAGTTGTCTTACTTAAAATTACAACATGTTTCACAAAGAATTAAAGAACGCTATTTTATTAACGAGCTTTCAAAATTTGAGGTTGCATACAATATGCCTATCTATTGGGATGTTTTTATGACTTTTGTATCAGGTTTTTTGCCACGCAATTTTTCGGGAACAAGCGAGATAAAGTTGTCATCATCAATAAATACAAAAATGCGCTTTGATTCCCTAACAACCATTTTGACCACCGATACTATTTTCAGGAAACGTGAATTTGCTGAAATATGCTTATTATACACGCTATACGAGGCATATTACAATAATACCATAAGTAAATCATCCTGTTTATATATAATAAGGAGTGCTTGCGATTATTCGTCAACGGCAAAGAATCGCGAAATTGCAACAAATTTTTACAAAAGAATGACTATGTTACTTCCGGGAACTGTTGCACCCGAATTTGCGTTACTCAATAAGAAAGGCAAAACCAAAGAACTTAAAGATTATTCAGGCAAATTTGTTTACCTTAATTTTATGCACCCTAATAACCATGCCTGCTTGAACGATATGCGAACCATCGAAGCATTAGAAAAAATATTCCGAAAAGACCTTGAAATTGTAACAATTTTCATAAATGAAGACCCAGACGATATGGTTGAGTTTTTAAAAAATAATCCGAACTATAAATGGGAATTTCTGCATTTTAACGTTATGCAAAGAATAATTTTTGATTATAATATTAAAGCCGTTCCGCTATATTTTCTTATAGACCCCAAAGGGAATCTTAGGTTATCACCCGCACCGGCTCCAAATGAAAATTTCAGGCAAATTTTTTCAGAAACATTTCAGGAATATAAAAGAGACGAGTTACGCAATAATAGACAAAAAGAGAAATCAATATTTGATTGGTAAAGAAGATGAATATTAATCATATAATTGTTATTACATAGATGTTATAATTCTTTTAATCAACAAAATAAAATGAAAAAAGTTATATTTTTGGTGGTTATAATTTTTGGAAGTTTATCTATTTCTATTGCACAAACAATCACAGGGACAGTTGCATTAATTGACAATCGTCCTTTAAATGATGTTTATGTTCAGTTGTTTCAATTATCTGATAGTGTATTAATTTCTGTTTCAACCACAAATAAAACTGGATTTTTTTCTCTTAATTTTTCAAAACATTCGAGTTTTATGTTAAAATTTTCTCATATTGGTTATCAAGATATTCTTATTGTATTGAACGAGTGCAATGAATCAGTTGATTTGGGCATTATAACAATAGAAGAAGATATTATTAATTTAAATGATGTTGTGATTAAAGTTAATACAAGAATAGAAAAAATAGACCGTCAAATTATCTTTCCCACTGAAAATCAAATAGAAACATCTACTTCGGGTTATGAAATACTTAACAAACTTGCTTTGCCGGGGCTTTTGATTGATGAAAATTTACATACTGTTTCAAATTTGTCAGGCAATGGTGAAGTACAAATTCGTATTAATAACGTGATTGCTTCAAAAGAAGATATTATATCGTTAAATCCAAAAGATTTGTTACGTGTAGAATATATTGACAATCCGGGAGTTCGATATGGTGAAAACATGGGAATTGTTGTTAATTTAATAGTTAAGAGACAAACTTCAGGTTTGGTAGCTGGCGTTAATTTAACTAATGCATTAAGTTATGGACTTGATAACTTCTATTTAAAAGCAAACCGAAAAAGAAGTGAATATGGTTTTTCTTATTCATTTGGTTATCAAAATTTTGACAAATTGTTTGTTGACGAGATTGATAACTATACAATGCTTGATAACACACTCTTTTCCATTGAGAAAAAAGGAACTACATCGGAGTTAAAAAAACATACTCACAATTCACAACTTAATTATACTTCTTATATACATGAACAATCCGTTTTCAACGCTGTTTTACGTTTTGTTTCTGAAAATAATCCGATAAATATTCAAAATCAAATAGTTACTGAAACAAACTATTATGAATATAATTTAATACGCGATGTCAGTGACAATTTTATTTCACCGTCATTAGATTTGTATTATCAACTTAAAACAGATAATAATCAATCATTTACTACTAATATTGTGGGTACTTATATCAGTTCTGACTATAGTTATTCACAAAAAGAATTTGATTTATCAATGGAAAATCAAATAGATGAATATGCTTACAAGGCTTTAGGTGAAAAATATTCTTTAATAACAGATTTCATTTATGAAAAAATGTTCAACAATATTAATTTTTCAAGCGGTTTGCAATATACACAAAATTATCTCGAGAATCAATATCAAAGCGTGGAAAAATCAACATCAAAAATGGTCAATTCAAACTATTATCTTTATTCCCAAATAAAAGGTAACATACTACAATTAAATTACATGACAGGAATTGGAATTAGTAGTCAAAATTATAAACAAAAGTTAGAAAGTTTTTCTTATTGGACTTTTCGACCTTCAATAAGCGTTTCATATCCTGTTATTAAGAACGGTAATTTGTCTTATCAGTTTAATATAAGAACGCATTTACCTGAAATACACAATTTAAGCGATATAAGTTTGCAAATAAATCGATTTGAATATATTGTTGGTAATCCAAACTTAAAACCATTTCGAAATTACATTAATAGACTGTCATTCAGTTTTCAAACAACGAAATTATATACTCAAATTTCGGCTATTTATATGATTAGCCCCAAAGCAATTATGCAAATTATTGAAAGAAAAATTGATGATTTTGGAAATATTGTATTTCAATTTGCTCCTCTTAATCAAAAATCAATGAATCAATTTGTTACACAAGGATATTTACAATTTGACATAATCCCCGATAAATTTCTGATAATGGGTTATGGCGGTATAAATAGATTTTTCAGTTTTGGAAATCATTATACAAGGACATATACTTCTTTTTTTGGAGGTTTACAAGGATTTGTTTATCTGGGACAATGGAGCATTTCGGGAAATATAAATAGTCGTTATAATTCGCTTTTTGGTGAAACAATATGGTATAATGAGCCAAGTAGCGATTTTAATCTGAATTATAAAATAAAGGATATTCAACTTGGTATCAGTTGGTTGTATCCGTTACAAAACAATGGTTTAAATAATAAAGAGGTATTAATGAATCCGTTTATTACCAAAGAAAAACAGACAACTATGAAAGATTATGGAAATATGATACTATTGAAATTTGTATGGAATATCAGTACGGGACGAAAATATCATGATGTTCAAAAAACAATAAATAATTCAGATTTAGATTCAGGAGTAATTAAACGATAGAGATTTCTGAGCGCTTGATTTGACATTTGTTATAAGCTTAAATTACAAAGCATTACGAAAATGATACAGCAAATTAGAAATGTAGATCATCAGGCACATATACGAGGGTAACCACTTAATCCTTGAGAGACTCGGGAATAGAAATGTAGAATGTTGAGCCTTCACCAACTTTTGATTCTACCCAAATTTTTCCGCCTAATTTTTTGACGAAATCGGCACACAGCACCAATCCTAAACCTGTACCTGTTTCGTTGTTTGTGCCTAATTCTGCTCTGGTTTCTGATAAAATAAATAGTTTGTTTTTAACCTCATCTCTTATGCCTATTCCTGTATCTTTGACAGAAATTATCAACTCTTTGTTTACAAAATTGCTGTTTATTACTACTTTGCTGTTTGGATTTGAATATTTAATAGCATTTGTTATTAAATTTCGCAAAATAAGTTTAAACATCTCTTTGTCGGTATTAATAGTAAGATTTGGGGTATTGTTTTCTAAAACTATTTTTTTTTCGAGTGCAAAATGAGATAAATCATCCTCAATGACTCTTAATTGACTTTTGATATCGAATTTTTCGGGTACGGGAATAATTTCTTTCATTTGATTTTTGGACCAAAGGAGCAGATTTTCAATTAATTCGTAGGCATTATCAACACCGAATGTTACGTTTTGGAGTATTTTAGTTTTGTTATCTGCATCAATTGCTTGATTGTTTGCTAATTTTAGTTTTTCGGAAAGAGAATTAATGGGACTACGCAAGTCTTGTGATATTATAGAAAATAATTTATCCTTAATAGCGTGCATTTTATTAAGTTCGCTATTTGTTTTGGTGGTTTTTTTGTAGAATAAGAAAGCAATAGCAAACAGCAATAGTATCAACAGCAATCCAACACACAATAATAGTACTAATTGTTGTTGTTTTTGCCTTTCTTGATGCAATATTTCATTTTTGTAATCTAATTGTTCTAATTCGTACCAATTTTTCATTCTTGCTATTTCATTGGATTTCATTGTTTTATTTAAGCTATCGGTAAAGTTGTGAAATTCGTTGTAAATTTGAAAAGCGTAGTGATAGTCTCCTTTTGCTGCCTCTATTGCAATTCGTGCGCGATAATGTAAAGAGTATGCAAAATGATCAAAGAATAATTGAGTTTCACCTAATTGATTTATATAATAAATTGCTGAATCCATTTGATTTAACTTTGCATAAGCTTCT
>Ga0099364_10009293_pt1 | contig 13659 bp, 7 predicted proteins | sample TergutTh196P3_FD_73070 | JGI IMG/M metagenome (GOLD analysis project Ga0099364, IMG submission 73070) | Microcerotermes parvus P3 segment gut microbial communities from Pointe-Noire, Republic of the Congo - Th196 P3 | ecosystem: Host-associated > Arthropoda: Insects > Digestive system > Gut ...
AACGCTCCATGGAAAGGTGGTTGTGCTTTGTCCTGGCTATGTCAATGAAGGCATCGATGAATGAAAACGTGAATTGAAAACACAGGATGCAGACCATGCTGACAGTGGCTATTTTGATTGATTTCAAATCAAAATCCAGCCCGCCCAATAAATGGCCGCAGGCGATAATCATGAACACGATGGAACCAAAGAACGAGCGATCGGGCGCGGTCGGCGAAAGAACCATCGCATAAGCCGTGATGAGCGCGGCGGCAAAATAAACCACGGCAAGCAATGTACGCTTGGGATTCGTGCAAAGAACCATTTGCATCAACAGCAAGATGAAAAAAATAATCCCCAGCATCATAATATGTTCTTGCAACCATGTGCTTATGGATTGAATGCGCCACAGCAAGACAGATGCCAATGGGTCCTGTCTTTGGTACATGCTTTGCGCCCGCATATTGTTACCCGGTGCGAGTATCATGAGCAGATAGCCCATGACACTGCCCGCTATTCCGCCGATCATCCACAACTGGGTTTTTTCTTTCATCACCTTGCCATATACGACGAAAAACAATGCCAGCATAATCATCGTGGCCGAGGTGTTTTCATTGCACCACCCGGCCAGCAGACCCAGTAAAAACATTCCTACGATCGGCAAGCCACCGGAACGAAAGACCTTGCCTTTGAAGAAATGAATGTTATACGGCAAGAGAAAGCCCAGGATAAAGAACGCGCCCCAAAGGTAATTGACCGAGCCTGTCAACCACAGGATTACCTGGCCGAACCGTGCCGTATACAGCCAAAGGGACACGAAAATGAACAGGTAAAGCAAAATATTGTTTTTTGTCCGGGGGTCACTAATGCGATAAATGAATAAGGTGAGGGCGCTAAACACGAGGGCATTGAAGATGTCAAACACACTTTTCGGCATCATCAGGAATACCCTGATGATGAAGTGGGCCACACTCCGCCCGCTCCAGATCATATAATGCACATACTCGCGCCGCAGGGCATCCCATGGCGACGTGGCCCCATGATAGGTATAGTCGTCCGTTATCAGCGGTGTCAGTAAATTAAGCACCAGCATGGAGACAAACACCATTATGACCAGAATGAAAAATATTTTAGATTGAAATCTGCTTACTATCCCCCTTATTCTTTCTGTCATGGCGTACGCCCCCTTGCTGTCTAGGTTTCATAGCTAAAATACCATATAGGGCCATGTCTGTCAAATGGGGAGGGGGTCTATCTTATACGAACTAACGCTTGCCCCCATACATAAAATATGATACACTATATACTATACACTATATTGTACACCACACCAAAGATAAGGAGTCCATATGTCCGCAGCACGAACAATCAGCGTAAACCGCTGGGGTAATGGCCTGGGTATACGTCTGCCGAAGGAATTCACCGACAGGGCGGGTATCACCGAAAGCTCGAAAGTGGAGGCTGTTACAACAGCCGATGGCCTGATGATTACCCGCGCAGTAGAACCCTATAAGCATATACCCCTGTCCGAGGGCCTAAAGGACTGGGAAGGCCCCATCTATGAATTGACAGCAGAGGACGACGAGTGGCTGTCCATGGAGTCGGTAGGCGAGGAAGTATTATACGAAGTCTGCGACATCCTGCGCGGCTCGGTGGATCCGTTCGCGACACCTTAAAATTCATGGCGCATACTGATTGAGCATAATCGGCCAGACAGCGTAGGTGCGGGTATATCATCTAGTGTTCATATCGTTCAATCTCGCACTCATGCGTCTTTGAGGCCCTGTCGTAGTTGATGCCGACCAGGAGCAGGTTTTGCTTGTAGTCGTTCAGCGCTCCGGCGTATTCGCGGGCCTTAATCTGGTCCAGGGCACCCCTGGCCGATTTGTCCCATTTGAGCTCGATCAGCACCGCCGCCTTGTCGGCGAACTTCCGTCGCGGGACGAAGCAGATGTCGGCGAAACCCTTGCCGGACGGCAGCTCACGTATGACCGTGTAGTACTCCCGGGCGGTGAAAAAGGCGAGGTTGATCACGTAGCTCAGGGCGTTTTCGTCGTTGTACTGCAGGATCGAGACCTCGTTGTGGGCCTCGTCCATGCTTCGGGCGATGGCCTCCGCATCCATGTCCCAGAGGGAATCCAGCAGCCTGTTGGCGTTGTTTATCTGCTTCATCACCTCGTTCCAGCCGATGCTGCTTATTGAGTTGACATATTCCGTGCGGACTTCCTTGTTGGGGATGGCCACGGCATTGCCCGCAGGGTCGAAGTTCAGATAACCCAGGTGTACCAGGAGGGTCAGGATGTCGTCCCGGCTGTCGAAGGTGGTCATGTCGTTGGTGAATTTGAAGGGGTTGACGGTGATGCTGCCGCCGGCCAGCATCGTGACCACGGCTTCCTTCAGTCCGTCATAGTCCATATCGATGTATATCTTCAAGGCCTCGTATGTCTCGGTCTGGTTCCAGTAGTTGAACAGTTTTTTTCTGCGCAGTGCCTCGACGACAGACCTGGGGCTGTAGATGGAGACGGCTTCATCGGAAATGGGGCCATGCAGATGGTAGCCGTCGTACCAAGCCTTGACTTCCTCGAAAGGCATGCCGTGTTTATCACATAAACCAAGAACCTCTGCGTCGGTGAAGCCGAAATACTGTGCCAGTTCCCCTGGGTCGGTCATGCTGTATTCGACGAACATATTTAGGGCCGAGTGCAGGCCGTATTTCTTGACGGGGAGGATGCCGGTCATGTAAGCGAGGGCGATGTAATCGCGGTCCTTCAGCCAGAAGCGCAGAAAATCCAGGTATTCCTTTTGGGCGGCGATGTTATCCTGGCGCATCCTGATTAGGCAGTCCCATTCGTCTATAATGAGGATGAACTTACGGCCGGAGCTACGCCATGCCTTCCCCATCGCCTTGGCCAATTCATCATCGGCGACGTCCAGGCCGGGGTATTGCTCGCGCAACTCCCCGATCACTTCCTTTTGCAGCAGGGTGATCATTTCCGCCATCGTCTCGGTGGGGGTGAGGAAGTTGTGCATGTTCAGCATAATGACATCGTACTTGTTTTTGTGCGTGGCATACGAGGGGTCGCGGGCGATTTCCAGGTCGCCGAACTGAGAGTCGGCCTCCAGTTGGTGACAATAATACGCCGCCATCATCTTCGCCGCCATCGTCTTGCCGAAGCGCCGCGGTCGGCTGACGCAGAGGAAGCGTTGTTCCGTGTTTATCAATGAATTCAAATGGGCGATAAGCCCAGATTTGTCCACGTATATTTTCGAGTTCAAGGACATGGCGAAATTCTCGCCGGACGGATTCAGATATTCACCCATGTATGTCACCCCTGCCTTTACCGGACCTGCCCATCTGTCTATAATGATACTACGGGGATGGATTTATGGCAAGAAAAACCATAGGACACTGAGATGAACTGACAGCCGAGGATGACGAGTGGCTGTCCATGGAGTCGGTAGGCGAGGCAATATTATGCGAAGTCTGCGACATTCTACGCGGCTCGGTGGACCCGTTCGCGACACCTTAAAACTCACGGCCCGTACTGATTTAACATAATCGGCCAGACGGCGTAGGTGCGGGTGGTGGTGGTGAGCCAGGTGCCGTTTTGCTGCTCTCGTAACTCTAGTTCAATCTGATAAGCCGTTCTAGTCTTACTGTATTCCGGATCATTGGAGTCATATTCGGAGCAGGTAATGCGGATGGAACGCCCCAGATAAAAACGCGGCGGCAGCACATCCACCCCGTTTCTTCGTAGTATTCCATCTTCATCCACACTGTATATCACATCATATTTATTAACAAGGCTGATTGCCAGCGTGTTTTCACCAAACGCCGGGCCCTCCAGGTCTTCATTATCAAGGGAATTCACTTTATTTATCACGATAAAATCCCCTGTGTCCGGGTCTTGCCAAGCGGGAATTTCGTATGTATACGACAAATCATTTATGATCGGGTTGGCGATATTGTCCATCAGAGCGTTTAGCTCAGCAACCTCCACGGAACGGCGTTGTAGCCTTAGTATCGGCAAAAAAACCGCGGAAACACTAGCCGTTATGATGGACAATAACATCACGGCTATCACCAGTTCCACCAGGGTCACACCCTGATTGTTTTTTGCGATTTTTTTTGACATTCGCTTCGCCTTTAGTCGTCTTTCGGTATAAATGCCGTGATACCCACACTGTCACTCACCCACACAGCATGGCTTGCTTCAATTGGTGAACCTATGATGATTTCAGGATCTTTGTAATAAGTATTTGCATTGTTTACATGATCAAGCCCTAAATCAATCTCAAATGTAATTTCTTGTGTTATCGAGTCAAAGACCATCGGACTATCCGGATCATCCGGGTCGCCCATATCACCTGCCAAAACCGGGTTTATCTCCCTGACCTGCGTATACTCGGCGCGCTCCAGGGCGGTACTGGACACCCGATATGTGGTGATTATAATGCCAGCGACCGAAGTAAGCAAAATGGACAATATCGCCATGCTGACAATACTCTCCACCAGGCTCTCACCCCTGTGTGAGCGCAGCAATGTTCCCATCAGTCCGCCTTTTTTGTGCTTATCTGACTGCGTCCACATTTTCATAGCTTATTAGCCTCCATTCGCCAATATTTATCAAATCCATCTTTTCCGGTTTAAATGGATTTCCTTCTAGATATATATTATCTATATAAACATCTGGTTTAAGCACGGGATTATCCCGCCAAGCATCCACATCAGTCATGCCCGCCAAATCAGCCGCATAGGCAATATAGCCGGCTCCATCCGGATCATCCGATAAATAACCGCCCATATACTCATAACTGGTTCGAGATGTGATTGTTCTACTACGCGTCGGATCGTTTCTGTCTTGAACTTGGCATTTCACGGTAATGACCATGCTGGCATTGACATAGGCCTCACAGGGAGTACGGGGTACAATCATTCTATAAAACTCAATGATTGCATTGCCGTCTTCATCCTTTAATATATCTCCCTCCACTAACTTCCCATCTTTTATCTCTTCCCACAACTCGTCCATGTACCCCGGAGATATACTCACTTCTGCATCATCAAAAAAATCTTCCAAATCCGCCATACTGACAAAATCATCAGGGTCTGGCAGCCTAAGATACTCTTCCCACCACACGGCGGGTATTTCGGGCAAGATAGCGACATTTTGCTCAGGAAAAGACAGTTTGGCTTCACTAAAAGACACAATGCCGCTTGTTAAAGGATTGCCATTTATTTCAATCTCTATCTTAGTATCATCTGATAAGCCGGGAGCAATGCCCGTCGTAAAAAACCTCGAATCTTTTGCCTCATACAGCGCCATCGCCAGTTGATATGCCATGCCGTCCACGTCTGCCGGGTCGGACTGGAGGCTGTACATGATATTTTGATGAATGGAATCTTCCAATATACCAACCTGGCTATGCTCCCATTGCGTCACCCTGTAGCCCACATTAGTACTGGCCGCAACCAAAAGCGAGGCACACACCGCCATCAAAAAGAGCATGGACGCCAGGACAAAAATGAGCGACACACCGGCGTTGTCTGTATGGAGTTTGTGGAGTGTTTTGGCGGCTTGCATTTTATCCTCGGTTACGTGTATCGGTTGCTCTCAGGGGGCCACGCGAGAAACTCAGGCTGTTCTTTCCTGAGTTTCCTGAACATCTGCGGGGTGACGTATCCCTTATGGTGCATACGGCACTACTGTTATATCCACCTGCGTCGGTTCGGAATCCAGTATAAACGTGGGGCTGCCCGGCTTGCTGGCCCGCGCCTCTATCTTATAATATAGCGTATGAGTGCCGCTGGCGCCATATTTAGGTGTAAAGTGCAGACGCCAATTATTAAAAATACCAGCCTGCGCAATGGTAGCGGTATAGTAATCTGTATCGAGCTGTTGGTTACTGTCTATCACAATAACGGCAGGCGTACTGGTGGCCGTGAGCGGCTCTCCCACTTCATCGCAGAAAATGATGGCCGTGGTAACGTCATAGTTATCCCCCGCCATCATCGGGCTGATGATGTCATTAAGCAATAAATCATATATCTGTGTCTCCTGCAGCGGCAGCGATGTAGGAGGCGGAACCGGCTCCAGTAGTACTGTTGCCGTAAAATCATCGTCCTGCGTTTTGATGCTCACGCCGACCACCGTCCGGGGTACTGTCAGCATGACATCCAGCTCATCCCCGCCGGATATGGTGTCATCCCTGTATAGATACTTATAATCTGCGGTAGTGTGTATCTCCGTGACTCCAAAACCCGTGCCTGTATAATTCAATGCATAACGGTACTCCACAGCACGGACATTAGAGTCCGGGCCGCTGGCGTTATCCCCCAACCTGACACGGTTAATAGAAAGGCGTGATGTCCTGTCCTCGGGATTATAGGCCACGGTATAAGACGCGGTCTGTACCACTTCCCAATCAGTCCAGGCTGAACCATTACGCTCCCGGCGTTCCAAGCGGCCTCGATCCAAGCCGCCTGTTTGCATGGTAAACCCCGCCGCAATCACGTCTGTCAGTAAGCCATTGGTCTCTATTCCACCTAAACCCTCGGCATCCTCCACCCGCAAGGTGACGACAAACGGCCCATCTACCGGTGAAACCGCCGGATCTATAACCGCACCTTCTTCTGGTAAAATAGCCACGGACTTAGATAACAGCACCGGGTCGATAAATATCTGTAAGGGGTCTGGCCCGGAAGCATTTTTCTTTATCTCCCTGTCATATCTGCCCAAATGCAGGCTATAATCTATGTATGCCTTGTTGCGGAAATAGTATAGCAGAGTCTCGGAGGCATCCAAGTTGTCATTTAGTCTGCCGCGAATTCGCATTGGGATACGTATAATCAGGCGTTCGTCGCGAGAGAGTGTCTGTCCCTCCCCAAGCCTGACCGTGAGTGTGCCGCCAGTGCCGCCGGGATTCGGCGGCACACCCGGAGCTATAATACCGCCGCCTGTATAGTTAGCCGTATAGGCGCTGGCGGGTAAAACCGTTTCCACCTCCGCTGCGTCTACCCATATCACGCTCATGCCGGCCAATCGTGCGGGACTAAAAGCATCGACATAGAGATCAAAAGGCCACAGTCTATCCACAATCTCTATATTACTGGCTTCCAGTTCACCGTAGTTTCTTACATGCAGTTCTAAATATAAGTTATCATTCGGTTTTACATAGGTGACAGTATTGGCGCTGGCAGTAATGCCGTCACGGACATACTTATCTATCGTCAGGAAAGACGGACTCTTGAATGATACGCCGTCCAGATAGTTGCCGGTGGTCATCCTGTCCGAACGCGACTGGAAGGCAAACTCTGTCTGGGTCTGGCCCTCCGGCACGGTATATTCTCCGTAGAAATGCTTCCAGCCGTAACTAACGTCCCAATAGCCGATGACATTAGTTCTGGCAGCCGCCAACCAGGGCCAGGTGCCTGTTTCCAGTTGCCCTTGGGTAATGCCGTTCATCGGTATGTTTGTGTCAGAGCCGACAGCATTGTTGACCGTAAGCGGAGTATTGGATTGAACCCAAAATGTGATACCATAACCCGTCCGCGTCCCCCCACCGCCACCACTAACATTGCCATTGACGGTGACATTATCGTTAGTCGCCACTGTGCTGGTCATAATGTTGTTTCTGACATCATCTACCCAGACATCATACAAATAATATGTACCGCTATCAGGTATATTCTGGACACTTCTTTCGCCGTTGGGCTGAAGGTAACTTCTGCCGTGATGGTAACTGAGATTATTATATTGCGATGACCCGCTGACACCATCATAGGCCACGCTATTCCAGGCTGATAGGTTGAGTCGCAGGTTCGCCGTACCCGTCGCCGTGCCTATATTAGCCATATTCCTAATGTCCGTTGTCATACCCTGCGGTTCGGATCGGGGGGACTGGGCGGGGCGTATCATCACCATCGCATTGTCGCGTATGATGGAGTATGCCTCTGTGTTCACTATATCCGGCTGCTCCACGCCCACATAAGAGAGATAAAAATGCAATCTATCGCCCTCCGGAGGTGGGTTGCTTGTAGCACGGTTGGGCCAACCATTAGTGGCATGGTAGAAAGAATAATAAAAAGTTTCGCCCGGCGTGGTCGGCATGACTTGGTACAAGGTGCTGGGTATTTCCGCATTGAGCTCAGCATAGCGATGCGAATTTCGGACACTGTTGGTGGCATTGAACCCGTTCCTTGGCAAGTTTTGCCCCATATAGTTGGTAATCATAAAGTCATTTGAATCACCCGTAGCATTAGGGGCTTGAAATTCTATCAGCTTCCAGCGCGGTACATTTGATGAACTATAACCGCTTCGGAAAGCTTCACCTGCGAGAGCGGGGAAAAAATACCCCGGGTCGCTGAAATTATAGTAGTTGCGGAAATCCTGAGCGGGCCGCGTGTACCAGCCATCCACGGTATCCATGTCCACGGTAAACCAGTCCGTACGAATCCAGTTGAAAGGCGGAATCCATACATTATCCACCGCATCGCCACCTGGAAGCGTCTGCAGAAAGTCCGACATAAAATCCCCATTGGGAAACTCCACTGCCCGCGGCCGCTGCGTTACAGGCACAGAGGTATCCGTCCACCAAACCGTATCTTCCAGCGGCACATCCACCTGGTCCGGGCGCACAGGGGCGTCGGTCACAGGCCAAAATCCTGGTTCTTCCAACGCTTTTAAGACCGGATAGGGATAATCCGTTGTTGTTGCATAGGCCCATTTTTCGGCCCATTTATCCAGTTCATCCGGGTCGACATCGGGGGCAGCGTCCAGTAACACTCGCCAATCCAGCCAATCCAAATCGATAAACTTCGTCACCATGCCCCGGCCGTTGCCAGGGTCGCGCTCAACTATCGGCGTGTAACCCACACCGGAAATCAGGCTGTAGCGTTCATTCACCCAGGTTCCATCCCGGCCTTCTGCGGCAGAGTACCTATGGCCGGATAGATAAAAACTGTCCTTGACACCGCTGACGGATGCAGGGATAGGCGTCGTGCCCGAGCCGGGCCAGGCGCGGACGATGGGGTAGATGGTCGTGAAGTCTATACTTGTTCCGGCCCCGCCCTCGGTGGGCGGAGGGGTGATACGGGTTTTTTCCTCGCCGGGCGAGGGGCTGATATAGATGGCGCGGGTGATAGACCCACCGTCGTTATAGCCGACAATCCCGCCGCCGTTTTCCGATATGGGATTTTCGCCTATGTATTCGTCTTCTTCGTCCTCGTCTATGAGCCCGTATATGTCAGCGACTGAGAGGAAATATACATCCGTTATGCTGCTGGAGTTTTGCCCGGCAATACCGCCGGTCGTGTGCGCTGCGGGATTTGTTCCCGTCACTGTCGAATACTCCACGGCTGCCACGTTGATTTTTCCGCCATTGCGCCCGGCCACGCCACCCACATTATCCTCGCCTTCCACGCTCACATGACGGGCCATCACCGTATCTATGTTACTGAAGCTGGCATCGCCCGCAATCCCGCCAACAAATTTCTCGCCTTTGACGGTTGAAAGCTCTGCTTTGCCTGCCCCGCTCACCCGGGCTGTTTGCACCAAGCCAGAATTATAGCCGACCACACCGCCAACACTTTCTATACCTTCTATAGTAAACTCATCTGCCCACAAATCCGTCAATACATCCGCATTATTCCCAGCGATACCGCCCACGTTATCCCCCGTGGCCAGCACTGATAACTTCTCGGCAGATGCTTCTTCCACTATAAGCGCATTGTGCCCCGCTATACCGCCGACATTACTGGTGCCCGTCACTGTAAAGTCTGTAGCGCTAGATTTATATACCTCGCCGGAATTTTGCCCGACCACACCACCGATATTATCGCCTGTGCCTTCTACAGAAAAATTACTGAGCACGGATTGGTTGATATGACCCTTGCTGCCAATTATATCCTCATCATCATCTTCGCCTGCTTCATTCGGTTCTCCTGCATTATACCCCGCCACACCGCCAACATCGCTATTGCCTGTGATTGCCATATTATCCAAACGGCTATTTCTAATGCTGGCCTCGGCATTGTTACGGCCGGTTATACCGCCAACATTATCCTTCCCCCAAACACTCATATATGCAGCTTTCACATTACTCACAATATGCTCGTTTTCCCCGGCCACACCGCCGACAAAGTCTTGCCCCTCCGCGCTGCTGCTTTGGATTCTTGTATTGATTATCTGCCCCAGATTATGGCCCGACACCATGCCGACATGATTATCACTGCCAAAAACACGCATATAATTCACATTCGAGTCATCTATCCGTGCCGAACTGTGGTTTGAGCCGGCTATGCCACCAACAAAGTTTCTTCCGGAGAGGCTTGTGACATCCAGGTTATTATCCCCAAAAACCGCCGCCCCGGAAACCTGTGCAAATTCATCATTCAAGCCGGCAATACCGCCGACATAATCGCCTGTGCCTGTTACTTTCGCATTACTGGTCGAAGAATCCCTTATCCGCGCCTCTGCTGCGTTTTTACCGACCAGTCCGCCAACATTCTCTAAGCCCAAAACCTCAGTTTTACTGCTGCCACCTGACCCTCTTGCCCTGACCCAAAAAATACCGCCAATATTTTCCCCGGCAACAGAGCCGACATTATTCTGGCCCGCCACCTTGCTATTCTCCACCTCAAAACTAACAGGCGCTAATGTATCTGTACCTACTATCGCCCCGGTGTTTGTACCAGCTATCACGCCAACATAATCATTGCCCTCTACATTGCTATCTTTCACCTCCACCCTACTGAGCATCCCTTCATTTTTACCCACTATCGCCCCGACATTATCTTGAGCGGGGGCAGAAATATTGGCTTTTACAAGACTTAGGCCGTGTATTCTGGCTACATTTGTTGTCCGCGAAAACAAGCCCACATCATCCGTGGCAGCAGACGCCGAATTTATTCGTAAATTATTTATTGTGCTTGTACCCATCGCGTAGTATTCCCCGCTAAAATAGGCTGGTACAGGCGGCTCGCCGGTGGGTATCAGATTCCCCTCTTCGTCCACATACTTATCATCTGCATTTACGAAATACCCATTATCATCCACGGTTATTCCCGTCTCGTCCAATAAAAATCTCTTTATGGGCGCGAAATTGCTGATGGCGGCGAAATCTGACAGAAGACCCATCTCTACATACTCGGACTGACTATAGGTATTCTTCATATCCGCATGGCGGATATTATTCAAATGTCTGGCTGATGCCACTTCGTAGCTGCCCGGTGCCAGCTCGCGCATAAAATGGCTGTTGGCTATGGTCTGTGAGGTGACACTGGCGCTTTCCCCAATACTGTCCATCTTGACCGCCCGGGCCCGTAGGTTTGTGGGCTTTTTGTAAGCCAGCTTATGGGCTATGCTGTGGGGTTGATAGTCTTCCAAATCTCCTTCTATATAGTCTATGATCCAGACAAAGCGCGCGTATAAATCGCTCACGTTGATACTGTTTTGGTAGATATGGTTACCGGGATCGTCAAAATAATGCTCGTCCCAGTATACGGCGGCTTCCACGGATGGGTCGAGTTCGATTGCCTTCGCAAAATTATCCGGCGAAGATGCAAAATTGGGACTCGTGGAATCCAGTACAGTCAAATCTGCGGCATCCACTATCTCGAATTTATAATTCATCGTATCGCTTTTTTCGAGGATAAATTCCGCATAAAGCACATTTATCCGCATATCTATTGAAAGCGGTGCCACATCGCTCACCGTGAGTGGTTTCGTGACCCCATCATATATATTCACATAATCATAGTAAATCGGCTCCGTCGGCACACTGGTGGAGCGGGCGCCAAAATAACCCTGGCGGCGTGCCGTGGCAAAGGCATATCCGTTTGTCTCGTCGCGGCCACCGGTGATGTTATCCGGTGATATATCTGTCGGATTGTCCGGGCCGTAGCGGAACGTGAACGGAGGGTCGCTTTCTTCCCATACATCGCCGTAGAATAACGCCAAGATGACCCCGCTTTTTATGTTGTATTCCATCCAAATGGCGTTGTTCAGGATAGTCTTATCAACGATAATACTATCCAGCATATTATAAAAACCATCGAGAGCTCTGTCGTAATCAGGCTCATCGGGGTCGAATAACTTCGGATAAGTCGCCGGGGACACACCGGCCGGCTTGCTCACATAGCGGATGTCGTTTGCTTTTTCACCTTCTGCACCTCTTTCACTTTCGGGAAAATTGCCAAGGAGGGCGGCAGCCACGTTCTGCGCTCCCAGCATGCCGGGGTCCAAATCATCCGTGTAGTACAGGGCCAGAGCGGGGTCGATCTCCGAGAGGGCGGAGGTCCGACCCTCTTTATCGACCACCAAAAAATAATCACCGGTCATGGTCGCTTTCAGATTTTTTTCCAAATAGGCCCGCGTCATCTGATTCTGCGCCGCCAAATATATCGTCCGCGCAATGTTCATGCGGTTGTTTTGGCGGCCGCGCTCGACATAGGTGATGATGGAGGGGGTGGCGATGGATGAGATAATGGCGGTAATCATCAAGACGATAATAATTTCCAGCACGGAAAAACCGGCGCAACTGCGGCGCCGAGGATGGGTTGTGTTTGTTTTTGCTTTTGACGCCAAAAAGTTATACATGACTCCTACACTCCGTCATTGCGAGGAACGACACCGCATGAAATGCGGGAAGTGACGAAGCAATCCAGATGTAGAGGACTTTATAAATTGCTGGATTGCTTCGGCACCCCGGACAAAGTCCGGGTTAGCCTCGCAATGACGATTTTTACTTGCCTCACTCCCCACCGATAGCCTGCGGTATGCTCGGCTCGCCGGGCGCCGGAATGAAAATATTTCTGCTCCCCGTGTCAAAGCCCGGATTCACAACCTCCACCTCCGGGCGGCCCTCGCCGTCTATCGCATACATAGTGAGAGACAGCGTGCCCTCCACCCGGCTGCGCTCCTTGCCAAAGTTGGCAGACAGCCGCGTGATCAGCATCCGCTCGGGATATGAGCGTATAAAGGCGAGAAAATCCTTAAACTCCTTATACTCGGCCTGATACGAGAGCGTGAGATCCCCCTTTATGCTGGTGAGGGGCGTGCCCATCAGAAGCCCGGCGGAGGCCGCCCCGTCGTCCGCTGCCGGGGTGGTGGCCACCCCTTCCTCACCCTCCGGCAAGGCCTTGGCCCGGGTCACCTCTTCCGTTGCACGGGCAGAAAAACCCGCACTGTCCAGGCGCATGGGAATATGCCGCTCCGTGCGGTCGAGGAACAGTATCGCCGCCTCCTGCGGCAGGGATTTGGGATACGGAGTAAGCAGCACGCCTATCTGCTCGGCATACTCCCGCACCCCCTGCTGATATTCGTCCACATGGGCGACGTGTGCCTCCAAGCGGGATTTTTCCGCCTGCAAGGCAGTAATTTCCTTTTCTATCGCCTCGTTCTTCTCCATCAACGGCATGATGACGAAGTAGTACGGGGCGGCAATCAGGGCGACAATGAGCAAGACCAGCAGTAATTTTACGTTATTACTATTCATCTGCGCCACCTCCATCTAATTCTTCCAGCAAGGCCTCGTGCGCCTCATCGCGGATGGTGAAACTCACGTCAAACGTGCTGATGGTCTTGTCAAAGTCATAGAAACCGGGCAGGCTGTTATCCCGCACCCGTGGGACAATCAGCACCGCGGCGGCATCGCCACCATCGTTGTCGGCACCGTCAG
>Ga0099364_10009294_pt1 | contig 13658 bp, 17 predicted proteins | sample TergutTh196P3_FD_73070 | JGI IMG/M metagenome (GOLD analysis project Ga0099364, IMG submission 73070) | Microcerotermes parvus P3 segment gut microbial communities from Pointe-Noire, Republic of the Congo - Th196 P3 | ecosystem: Host-associated > Arthropoda: Insects > Digestive system > Gut ...
AATTCTAACGGAATAAGTACATCTAAATAAAAAACTCTTCCTGGGTGAACAGGCTTTCTTAAATTTCTCATAAACATCCCCTTAATGATAATCCATATAATCTACTACAAATGCATCCTGCCCTTTAAATTCAAATGTGATTCGCCAGTTTCCGCTTACCGTAACCGACCATGTGCCGGCATCTTGTCCTTTAAGTTCATGCAGCCTATATCCAGGGAGGTTCATATCTGCCACTGATGTACTGGCATCCAGACGATCGAGAATACGAGCAATCTTTTCTGCATGTTCAGGTTTTATACCTTTTTTTGTACCGGTGAAAAAAAATCGTTCCAAACCTTTGTGCGCAAAAGATCGAATCATAATTTATTTTAATGTGTAACCCGGAGGGTGTCAATGGTTAGTAAACCACTGTTTGCCTGCAGCTTCCTGATTTTCTTGCTGCATAAAAATTGTGCCCGACAGCCCCAGGATAATCAAGGAAATAGATGGCAGGCGTGTTGCAATTATCAGGCAATTCCCGGTATCGATGTAATTGTGGGAGGAGACACCCATAACCTTCTTGACAGTACAGGAGAAATGGCAAGGATGAATTTACCTGTAAGCGGTGAATATCCTACCATTGTAACAGACCCCAGGGGAAACAATGTGTACATAGTGCAGGCATGGGATTATGCAAGGGGTCTGGGTATTCTAGATTTAATTTTTGATGAATCCGGTAATGTAACCCAGGTCTCCGGCAGAACAGTTCTCCCCGTGGGGGTACCTTTTATGGTGCGCAATGAAGAAAACCAGTTTGTAGCTTCCACCCCTGCCGAGAGTCGATTGATACTAAACGCAATTTTGGAATCCCCTGTTCTTGCAGCCGGCGTTCATTCCAGAACCATAGACACAATCTTAAACCCCATGAGAGCAGAGATCGAAAGATCCATGACTGCTACAATAGTGGATGAGGCAATAAGGTACTCACAGGGAATTACGCAGTCTACAGGAGCCTTCCCCTACGCCTCGTAGCGAAGATGCGAGATACAGCGGCTCTGCAAAACAGAGTCACTGTATCTGTTTGACATGATGACTTGTTGTATGCTATAAATACCCTGTCATGAGTAACAAACTGGTTGTAGCATCTACAATAGAAAGCAGGATTTTCACGATAAGAGGTCAGAAAGTAATGATTGACCGTGACCTAGCTGACTTGTATAGGGTTGAAACAAAAAAGTTAAACCAAGCTGTAAAAAGAAATACTGCACGTTTTCCCAGTGAATTTATGTTTAAACTTACTGATAGCGAGACCTTGGAACTGGTCACAAATTGTGACCGGTTCAAAACATTAAAACACAGTTCTTCTACTCCTTATGCTTTTACCGAGCATGGAATTGCAATGCTTTCATCTGTATTAAATAGTGAAAGAGCTATCACGATAAATATTGAAATAGTAAAGGCTTTTATAAAATTAAGGCATTATACCCTTTCACAACCAGATACTAACGCTCAAGTTGCCGAACTCCGCCAGCTGCTACTATTATACATTGAAAAAAACGATAAACGAGTAAATGATATAATTCTGGCTCTTAATAATTTAATTGAAAAACCGCCAAAAACGAAAAAGATAGGTTTTGGTGTGAATGAGAAAGCACCTCACTATTTGGCTGTTTGAAACATTGTATACTATGTTTAGGAGTAGACATGAAAAAAACAATTTCAATTTTTCTGGTATGCGGGTTATGTTTGGGATTTGCTATATCATTATTGGGCTGTAATAGACAGGGCGGTTCCGCCCAGCTTGCAGTGCCGTCCAATTTAAGAATTATTGTCAGAGGCCGCTTAATGACCGTTTCCTGGAATGCGGTAGAAAATGCAAGCGGTTATTTAATACGCACAACAAGCACAGGCTGTGCCTCCGGCAACAGAATCGTAAACACATCTACCATGACCGCTACTACAGATACGGGAGCAGCGGTAAACAGCGCATCAGCCGCGGCAGGGATCAGAGACAGGGGCAACGGCTTTGTTACATTCACAGGTGATACCTCATTTACAATCTGGCTGATGCCGGCATCAGGCTCGGAAACAACTGTAATGGCATCATCTTTAAGTGCCAATATCATCGCCCTGGGCGATGGGGTTAACTACAGAGATTCCAGACAATCCAGTAATGTGACATTAAACAGATCAGCATATTTGCCGTAATTTAATATTTTCCGGAAAGTATATTTTTAAGTTCCAGTAATTCATGGTTCTTTAATTTTACTTTGTCTTTTAAGTATTTATATGCTGCATTATAAATATCGTCTGAGGAGCTTAATGTCCTGCAGCAGATTTTTGATATTATATTCAGCACAAATTCAGATCCAAGTTCATCATCAGTTTTTGAATATTCATCTGGTGCAACATAAGAGAGCATATAATCTTTTGCCATTTCACTGAGACTTGCCTCCATAAAGGACTCCAGCAGTATTGCGAAAAAGCCGGTTCGGTCTATGCCTACTTGGCAGTGTATTAAATATGGAGGTGTACGTTTTAACATGAACTTTATGCCTCGCTTAATTTTCTTTAGAAATAGAGCGTCTGTAATATCAAAATTCATGCTAATGTCCAGGGTAACAACATTTTTGGAATTATAAAGTTTCTTATACCAGGGACAGTGTAAAAGACCAGGTTTTAAAGCTGCTGCACTGTCTGAAAGGTTTATTATGGTTTGTATTTTTGCTTCATTCGCAGATAAAACAAGATCTTTAACCTGTCTTTTGTTGAAAATGGGGTGATTGCTTCGGTATAAGGTTTTTAAAAAAATTTTACCTGCTTTAATTTCCCTGAAATTTGAAGTTTTGAATTTTGTCATGTTTTATTTTTCTCTATAAATAGACCTTCCTTAACTAGATTGTTTAATAACCTGGCTATTTTTCTTTGCAGGTAAATAAAAACTAACTCATAATACTTATATTCCACTAAAAGAGTAAGCCATTTTTCTTCCCCTTTGAAGCCCAATTTTTTGTAGAAATCAATCGCATAATCTGAAGATAATACATTAATATGGGTAATCCTATATCCTTTTCCGGTAAAATACTTCATAGCATAATTAAACAGCATTCTACCTATACCCCTTCCATGAAATTCTTTTTTAATAAAAAATGATTGTATATGATTTTTATCTTCAATCTCTAATACACCAATAATTTCCGAATTATACCTGATAATGAATTGCACTGTGTCATTTTGATCTCCCCTCATAATACTGTAAATTTTTCTGCGTATAATCTGCTCTGGGCTGGCAAACCAAATTTGAAAGTCTGACATTTCATGTTTATTGTACTCATTCATGGTTTCCATGATTAAATCAGAATATTCCCTGACAGTTTCCATATTGCTTATATTAAGCTCTTCAACTGTTATATTTTTCATATATCCTCCATTTGAACTTTATCTATTATTAATATAGAATGTTCACTATGTCATGGAGTGATATACTGAAAAAATTTATTTTACTATTCTGTGTAGCTCTTCTATAATCTTAACCATTGCAAGCGTATCCAGGCGGCAGTAGGCAAGCAGTGCTTTACGTATTTGCTTTTGTTTATGAGGAGGTTGATTTTGCAAATCTGCATAGGCATTCATTGCCTCCCCGCCATTGTGAATAAGGTCGAGGCTATTATAATCAAGTTCAGGGTCATCGGGGAACATTGCAGGCAGCACAGCTTTTATGGAATTTGATCCGTTCTGAGCAGAGCTGCGCCATGCCTTTTTACGGAAAGGAATTATCAAATCTTTCATATTACCATGTATAGCCATTAGATGCCCGGACAAATCAGGGAATAGAGCAGCAAGCTCTGCAATACGGCTTTTTTCAAAGGGCATATAATAGGCAATGACACATACATTTTTTGGGATGTCTGCGCACAAGCGTTCTGCCAGCTGCCTTCGGGGATCTTTGCCGGCTTCTCCCAGGAATTCGCGATGCTTTAATCTGCCATTCTTTTTTGACTGTATGTGAAGTGAATATTGGCATGTGATCTGCTGATATGGTCTTGAATAATTAAATGGAGGGATTACATCCATATATGTTTCAAAATCGAGGTAATACAGGGGATAGGAAAGAGTATCAATAAATGCTTCAATTTTGTTTTTATTGATGATTAAGTCTTCATTATATGCGGGAGCAGTATTTTGTTTTAATTTCCCCGAACAGTAATTAAAATAAAGACAGAGATAAGGTTTTTCACAATGTTTTCCGGGAGGAATGTCCGGCTCTGTTTCTGCGCCCGCAATTTTAACGATCTTTTTTATATTCTCAATAATACTTTCCTGCTTTTTTACTGCTTCTTCAGTGCTGTCTTTTAATGTAAAAAGTTTTTTTATGTCCAGTTCCCCTATACGCTCATATTTATTATTTATGTGCATAAGTGATATTTGTTTTACAGTAAAACCGCATTCCTTCAGGGTATAGTATTGAAAGGCCATATCATCGTAGTGTTCCTGTTTTACACTTGAAGAACTTTTTACCTCTACTATCTCTAGACCATCATCAGAATTCCTCAGTATATCAACACTGCAAAATAAATTATTAACCGCAAAGGAAGCCTCACAGATTACCGGCAGTCTGGAATCCAGTAATTTTTTTGTCTCAACCAGCATATCTTTTATATTATCGCTGTATGGAACAAGGGAATACTCATTAAAATACTCTCTTGCAAGTTCTCCTACCCTGTTTCCAGTATCCAAAACAGCCTGGTTGTATAATGAGTCATCCCTTTCTTCTGCTTTGTTATTATCCATCCAGAGAATTTTAGGGCATTGCAGACCTCTTAGGTATCTTGATTTGGACAGATTAATCTTACGTTTCACTCTTCCATGCTATTGTTTTTTCTCACAAATTGCAATGAGGTTAAATAAATTTTTCTGTGAGCTATGTCATCATATGACATGGTAGATGGATTATATTGTTTAAAAAGGAGAACGTAATATGACAGAAGTACTGACCCAGGATGAAATTGATCAATTACTTACAGCAATCTCAATAGGTGATTCTGTTCCTCGTCCTTATACAATTAAGGAATTTGAAGAAACACTATTAAAACGCAATCACAAGCCTGAAAAACCTTATGGTATTTTTGATAGTGATATAACTATATGCCAATTTTTCGACAGAGGTAACAATGACTCAATCCTGAATGATATTAAGCTAAAAAATGAAGAGCAGGGTATGGGTAATTTTAAGATTCCCAATACAAATATAACTCTGTTAAATTATTCTTTCTGCCATAAATGTAAAGCAATTTTCAGTTTTAAGGATATAACCGAATACTATATGAATCCAATACCGGCTCCAGGATTTAAAAGCAGAGCTATGCAGTATAGGGAAGATACAAGAGTTTGCTGTAATAATTGCGGCACTTATTTTCTGCCCTCTCTTGTTATTGCAGATGGGACACCTAAAAATGAAGTACAGTTTTTATGTAGGGCCCAAACTATAGATGCTATAGAAAACTATTTTATAAGAAAAAATATACGTGTCTTGACCAGAAAGAAAGAAAACATTATTAATAAAGGCAGCTTAAAAGCTATTAAAAACGATGTCTATTTAAAGGATCTGCATGAAAAACCAACCCTAATTACAAACATGGTACAGTACACGCCATTTAAGTATATTTCGAATTTGATAGACGGATCAAATGTAGAAAAAGGGGATTTGCTTTTTGATCAGTGAAGATAGCAGGGAGGGATTAATTATTGAGGAAAAATGAAAATAAAACTTAATGAAGATTTTTTTCTTATTAGGAGTGATTTAGAATATAAACCTGAGGAGTATAAAACCCAGGAGCTTTGTATTAAGTCTGTTACCGATAATATAGAAAAATTTATTTTTGTACCAAAAATGTTCAAAACACCTGAATTATGTATGATGGCAGTTAAATATAGAGGAGATTTATTATATTATGTTCCTGAGCATCGTATAACACAAGAAATCTGCATGGTGGCTATTGTAAATGAAGCCACTGCAATTAACTATGTACCAGAAAGATTTATTACAGCTGAATTATACCTGATAGCTGTCAGTAAAAATGGCTTCACTCTTAAATATGTTCCTGAGAAATTTAAAACTCCCGAGTTATGCAAAATAGCAGTGGAGGGAAATGTTTATGGTCCTCGAAGTCATCTTGATTTTGTTCCTGAAAAATTAATAACCTCTGAACTTTGTGAAATTGCAATGGAGAAAAGTGTTTACGCTCTTATAAGCATACCAGAATCATTAGTTACTCTGGACCATTGCATAAATGCAGTCATGAAAGACAGGGGGCTGTTAAGGTTTGTTCCTGAGAAATTTAAAGCCCAGATTGAGGCAGAGTTAGAGAGGAAGTCTGTCTAAGGCTCATTGGGAGCTTTAAATGCAGTTCTGAGAGCCTGTAATATTACTACTTTTGTTTTGCTTCTTTTCTTTTTTTTCTCAAGTGTTTTTTGAAATCCTCTGTCTTTTTGTTATTATTGTTCTTTATATTTAATGGTAAAATATGTTCTTTAAATGCTTTTTTTTCTTTTTCATCTAAATATTTTTTTACATCATCATCTCCAGATTTATCAATAATAAAGTACTGTACCCTAAGTTTATTAATAAACTTATCAGTTTCTTTCTGACAGTATTCACCTCTTTGCTTTCCTGTCAATAGACTTGAAATAGTTTGTCTTAAAGTTGATAAATATCCCTTATCAACATTAATATCTGAATGGTTTTGATTTATATGATAGTTTAATCTTCTTCTTACTGATGAAGATATTCCAAAATAAATAAGGAAATAACCCTCTAATTCATCTGAACCAGGTTCCAGTTTTTCAATTAATTCCTGATAGGGTTCTTTTATAATTTTCTTTATTTCTTCTTTTTTTGCCCACCATTTATAATATCCTGCTTTAGAAGGTATATCAGAACTGTACTTTGATGGGTCAATAATATTGTTTTTCATAATTTACTCCTTTCCTGTCATTAAAATAAAACTTTAAGTTCTTCTACATCACTTGCTGCTACCCAGTCTGCAAATCCTTTTTTCCAGACTAATGTATCTTCACACAATTCGCCCTTTTTAACAAGCCCGTCCAGTTCCTCCCAGCCAAAGGGTCCTGCCTGCTCATCGTTTATGCCAACATAATACTGAACAGGCGGAAGATTTTTCCATGGTTTGGCAGATGGTAAAGGCGGAGGAGTACTCGACAAAGGCTTGGTGGGGCCGCTTTTTTTTATTCTATCTTTAACAGAGGAAATATAGTCTCCTGCACGAGGATGGTCAGGGTTAATTTCCAGCGCTTTCTGGTAATCCAATAATGCAAGATCATATTTGTAATGCTCATCATGTAATATACCACGATTAAAGTAATAATCCCCCTCCCTTGGTAATTGGCCGGTTGGCCCAAGTTCTATAGCTTTATTATACTCTTTTAAGGCCGCTTCATAATTTTTCTGATAATAATAAACTTCACCCCTATAAGAATAAATCTTTGCATCATTAGGTGTTAGTTTCAGGGCTTCTGCGTAAGATGCAAGTGCCTGTTCATAATTTCTTTGTATTCTGAATTCAACACCATCAAAATAAAATTTTTCCGAATTTGACGGAATGTAAATATTTTCTTCGGGTTTTATGTTTCCATTTTTTACCAGCCGGTCATATACTGCTTTTTTCCAGAAAGGAAAAATTTCAAGTAAGTCTTTAGCAAATTGAGTATCACTCCATAACTCAGAAGATATTTTCCATGCCACATCATCTCTTCTATCAGGATCCCAAAGTTGATTCGGTAAAGATTTCAGCCAGAAGTCCTTTTCATCAAGAACCGGCATGTATTCATAATAATAACTATCCCAATCATTATTTATTATGATCCCGCAAAATTGATGATTATACCAGTAATGAATTGGTACATCATCACACTCAATTTCTTCATTTTCCAGCGATTGCAACATCTCATAAATTTCATCTTCTGTCATTGTTTTCTCCTTATAATCTTTTTGTTAATTCTTCTTCCTTTTGGCGGATGGTAAAGGCGGAGGAGTTCCTGGTAATGGCGGTGGTGCGTCAGGTAAGGAAGGTGGGCTTTCTGCGGCTGAAGTTTTAGTAACTGTATTTGAAACATCACCTGTTTGCAGGATCCAGTTTATAGTTACATTTTTCCCTGATTTTTCATCAAAAGCTTCAACTCCATTCTGATCAAAAATATAAACACCTGCTTTCTTCTTTTTTGTTTCATAATCCCAGGTAAAACAAATCCTTCTCCCTGCAACTATTGCGTTTTCCTTAATAGAAACTTTTTTACCTATGGTTATATGATTTAAACTACAGCCATAAAAAGCTCCATTTTTAATCTTTTTTATGCTGTCAGGAAAAACAATACTTTCTATTGCTGTTTCTTGAAAAGCATTATCTTCAATCACTTCTACTCCATTTTCAATAATAACATTTTTCAAGTTTCCACATCTAAAAAAAGCTTTTGTTGGAATTATTTTAAGAGTTCCGGGAATAGTTATGCTTTCTAACTTTGGGTATTCATTAAATCCTGAGAATGCCTCCTCTCCTAAACTCGTAAGTCCGAGAGGCAGAGTGATTTTTTCAAGTGACCTACAACCATAAAAAGCATTTTTCCCAATAGACTTTATTGTTTTTGGAATCTCCACTTCTATTATGTCTTCTCTTTTGCTATATGTATAATCTTTTATCTCGTCAAAGAACCGAATCAATTGGTTATGCATTTTTTCTTTTCTTTTATCGTCAGTACTCATTTCAATAGCCCGGGTTATATCATCACGGCATTCTTTATACTTAGGATAGTAATAATATAGATCACCTCTATAGTATAATAAATCTTCCCGTTCTTCACTTATTTGTGTAATATCAAGCGCATAATTATAATCTTCCAATGCCGCATCCAAATATTTAATACCATTAATAAGGTCCCAGCCAGATCTACTGCCATTTTTTACAACTCCTTTATTAGCTATGGCTCTGGACTTTATATATTTAAGTAACTTTCCTCGTTGTTCTTCGTTACAACTTTCAAATTGCGGAAGTAGACTAATTGCTTTACTAAAAGACTCAATAGATCGATCGTAATAAGTAGTTCCTTGTTTGTAAAAGTAACCTCCTATCATGGAATCAATGTTACCATCCTTTTCTAAATCATCAATAGGTGTTATTGCACCGCTATTTACCATATCATTATAGGCAATCTTCCATGTAAAGGCAGAATTAATTATAGATTTGGCAAATTCAACATCCTGCCAAAGTTCCGCCGGAATTAAATCTCCAACTTTCCAATAATCTCTTATATATTGATATTTTTCATTGTCTTTTGTAAAACTATTGTAATCAGTTACCAGTTTTATCCAAAATTCTTTTTTAGTTATAAACGTCAAATAATCTTTTAAATGATTTTCTTTGATATCCCTAAATTCCCATCCCGTACCAAGTGTACTCTCAAGGAGTATTTCTATGCAAAATCCTTCATCATTCCAATACTCGTCGGAAAATTCGTCAAAACTCTTTTTCCTGTAGACAAGCTCATCAATTGCCTTTCTCACTCTGTCCCATTCCATTTCTTATTCCTTTTGTATGTAACTCATTTTAATATAACTTTCAGCTCATCAACACTGTTTGCATCTACCCAATCTGCAAAACCTTCTTTCCAAACCAGGGTGTTATCTGTTAGTTCACCCTTTTTAACAAGCCCGTCCAGTTCCTCCCAACCAAATGGTCCCGCCTGCTGCTCGTTTATGCCTGCATAATACTGGACAGGCGGAAGATTTTTCCAGGGTTTGGCGGATGGTAATGGCGGAGGAGTACTGTTTTTATCTTCTGCATTAATTTTATTAAGTTCATCTATTGCAAGGGCATGGTCAGGGTTAAGTTCCAATGCTTTTTTAAAATCCAATATTGCAAAATCAATTTTTCCGGATTCTTTATATGCCGCGCCACGATTATAATAATAATCGCCCTCATCTGGTAATTGACCGGTAGGTTTAAGCTCTATAGCCCTGTTTAAATTGTAAATAGCCATTTCATAATTTTTCTGGGACCAATATGCAGTGCCTATATTAGAATAAACCCTTGCGTTATTAGGTGTTAGTTCCAGAGCTTTTGCATAAGTTGCAAGTGCCTGTTCATAATTTCCCTGTTTTCTGAATTCTACGCCTTCAAGGCGTAATTTTTCTGCATTTGGTGCATTGGAAAATAAGAATTTATGCTTTTTTTCCTCAGGTTTTTTCTTTCCTTCTTCTGTCATTTTATGGTACTCCCTTATTCTTAAAGACATTGTACTATGGCATTATAGAATTGTAAATATATCCCCTCATACGACCTCAACTCAAGATTTTTGGTCTGCCTTTTTTTCAAACATCCAATCACCGTTTCCCTTTGTTCTAATCCTATTTTTTACCCTTTGATAAGTACTCCAATCTATGAACCCTTCATAAAATGCCTCAGAAATTATTCTTTTGGCTGGAAAATAATCTACCCCTTTATCACCTATTGAACATTCTTCATTCCATCTTTCCTTAAGGCTTTTTTTCATGATTTCTCCTATTACATTAATATTTCTTAGCTTCAATAATCTTTATTTCATTCAAGTCTAATATCACAACCCCATAAAAAGGATAAGTAATATTTTCAATCTCTATGTAAAAATTATTCTCCTTTGCATAAATATCGATAAAAATTGTAATATAGTCCCAGCCATAATAATTAATCCAATTTGTATTCCATTTAGGCCCTTTATAGAAAAATCCTTTTTCAAAATGGCTTTCTAAATTAATAGAAACCCCTGTTTTCTTCTCTTTCATTATTTTTCTGTAATTATCTTTTATTCCATGTTTATACCATCCAATATATTCCATATTTTTTATGACCAAATTATCGTTTTTACTATGATCATCCCAGTCAAAATATGTATCCTCTGTACAGATATTTGAAAATAACAATATTTCTTTATGTTGATAGTCAAAAGAATATATATTTTTCCCATAAGAAAGAAAATATTTACTGTCTTTGCCTATCCATTGTATCTTATTATTGTCATCAATAATAATTTTATAGCTGTTAAATCCATCTTCCTGATTCCATTTGTTAATATACCTAAAAACAGCTGAAAAAGATTTATATGGATAAATATTACCGTTATTATTCATTATATAAACAGTATTAAATAACCATTCACCTTTTCTGCGATAACTGGTGAAATTATCTTCACGAAATTCTTCCAGTAATGTATCAATATCACCTTCTGGTATTCCATATAATTGCCTTCCATTATTACCGGGAGTACGATTGATAATATTTTTAATAGCATCATTTGACATTTCTTTATAGTAAAGAATATCTTCCTCTGTAACGAATTTTCGGATGTTAATCATAAATACTCCCTAAGATAGTATTTTATTTATACTTGATTTATATAGTTTATTATTTTTCCAGAAATATAGTGTATCTTTTTGTGCATGAACACAGGTTAGTTTTTCTCCATCAGTGCTAAAAAATTCAAAAGAGGGCAGCTTTTTATCAGGGTCATTAATGTCGAAAAGTGAAAAATCCTGATGTGGCGAAATTGATGACTTATTAACTGAAAGTATTAAATCGTCCTGTACGGCAATGAACTTAGATGGAGTATCACAACCTATTATCTTTTCAACTACACCTCCGGTTATTTTATTGTAAGCAAAAGAATGCGGCGATTTGGCCGGGTAGGTATTTACAACCAGATCATGTTTGGATATAACATTAAAACATTCACACTCAATCATCCCCAGGCCGTATCTGTGAAATACTTCACCCTTATCATCAAGGTAAACCAGGGCACACCAGCTAAAGTCATTTTTATTACTGGTACAGCCAACATCATTATAAGATACCCACATTTTATTTCTGGTGATTGTTTGTATTGTTTTTACACCAGTTCCTATATAAAATTCATTGAGTAATTTCTCTTTGCTGTTAAAAATATGGCAATTTTTGTCTAGCCTGTTTTGGAAATTATCAGATGTTGATTTGCAGACAAAACAATATTTTTCTGAATCTATCTGAAGTCCATGAGTATAATTTATTTCTTTATTATTCAATTCGATGACTTTTTTTGTTTCAGGAATTATTAATTTGTATTTTTTGTTTGCAAATAATAGATTGATATTTCCATCATATCCCAATGTGCAGTTGATAAAAATTAAATCTTTGTCATAATCATCACTCGAGAAAATGGGTTTAAGTATTATTGTTTTATGTTCTTTATATAATGTCTTACTAAAATATGGTTCGCTCTCTATGGAAAATTCCGTCACCTTATTTTTTTCTGAAACGAACTCAGGGTGCATACCAATATAGTTTACGCTGTTCTTTAGTTCTTTTGGCACATATTTAATCGCACATCTTTCCTTCCTTACAGCAATTTGACATAGTTCTACTGTCTTCAATTCTTTGGGTACAAATTTAAGAGCTGCCCAAAATTTTTTAACGGCAATAAGGCATAGTTCCGGGGTTTTTAGTTTCCCTGGCACATGTTTAAGGGCTGTGCCTTCATTCTGTACAGCAAGAAGGCATAATTCGGCTGTTTTTAATTTTCCTGGTACATATTCAAGAGCCTCTCCATAATCCTGCACAGCGAGAAGGCACAATTCCGGGGTCTTATATTTATTTGGCACATATTTTAGATCACCACCCCAGTACTGCACAGCTGTAAGGCACACTTTTTCTGTTTTTATTTCTTCCGGAAAAAAGTAAAATTTATAAGAAAATTCTTTTAAGATAGCAAGCGCCTGTTCTTCTGTAGTGATTGGTTCTTCATTTTGGTTTTCCAGAAAATCAAAATTCACAGCTTTCCCCTTAGAACCCCGGCTATGGAAACATCATCCCCGGAGCCTTTTTTGGTTAAAAGAGGCAGCATGTCACGAAGTTGAATTTCCCCATTTTGTCTGCCTTCATTGACAAAATTATTGTAAACGCTTTTATAAAAACGGCTTAAATGTTCTTCATTATTATTAATTGGAAAGGAATCATCAATACCATCACTACCAAGGAAAACAGCATAGGGGATAGTTTCACTGTAATAATGGCGAAAAAGGTTTTTTGCATTTTCATCACAAAGTGATGTTGTTCTGTTTAGAAAACACTTTTCGTCCCATGGAACAGGCTGGGAAGTACTGCCGTCTTTTTCAAGACATACACACTTACCGTCGCCAATCTGAATGGCAAACCAATAATATTCGGTAATGGCGGCAGCCAGCAGCGTAGTTCCGTATGGAGTGAAAGCTTCCTCCGGAGTATGACTTTTTTCAATGGGATCTCCGCGTATATTTTCTGCTATCTTTTCATACCACAAGGTAATTATACTTTTTTCAAGGGCTTGCAGTGAAATATCAAGATTCTTTATCTCTTTTTTGTTAATAAAAATAAATTCTTTAATACAGTGCATTGCAGCCTCTACCGCAAAACGGCTTCCCCTGTCACTTCTATAATGCTCATCAGAGCCATGGCCATCGGCAACTGTTATAATGGCGTTTCTTTTAAAATCCCAGTGGGATGAAAAGTCCTGACATGGTGTTTCTGTTTTTAAATGAGAAGCACCAATACAGGTTGCGCTAAACGCAAAAAGTGTATTGTTCACCATTCATCATCTCCTGCAGTGACCTGCTGCCCGGCTTG